>Ga0066689_10000423_pt1 | contig 12093 bp, 11 predicted proteins | sample GraSoiAngelo_138_FD_65626 | JGI IMG/M metagenome (GOLD analysis project Ga0066689, IMG submission 65626) | Grasslands soil microbial communities from the Angelo Coastal Reserve, California, USA - 14_0929_09_40cm | ecosystem: Environmental > Terrestrial > Soil > Grasslands | place: USA... | reverse complement strand
AAGCGCACCAATTCCGCGCTCTTTGCCGGAATCCACCCGCGTAAATTATTCGGTAGCGCCGCGTAAACCCAGTCACCGCGCGTATTCAGGATCTTGATCTCGCTGCCCGCGGGTAATGCCAGGACGCTGTTGGCAGTATCGGCCGTCGCGAGTCGCGCCTGCACATCGCTACCAATGACAACCGCGAGGGCGCGGCCTTTGCTGCCATGGCCAATTTCGTAGCTCGCGAAAATTGCCAGGGCAAAGGCTGACAATGATAAGATCGACAATACGGTCAGACGAACTGATCGTCGTCGTGTGAAGATCAGCCCAACAATACAAAAAGCTCCCGCCCAAAAAGCGACCGATGCCGCGGTGCTGTATTGGTTGACGCTTGCAAATTGCAGATAGCGTTCCGGCCAGCTCTCCTGCATCTCCAGCGCGCGCGCTTCATCGCGCGCGATCTGCAAATTAGCGGCGGCCTCGGGATGATGCGGTTCCAGCGCGAGTGCACGTTTGTAATTCAAGATCGCCCGGCCAAAATCGCCCGTGCGAAAATAAGCATTGCCGAGGTCGTAAAACAAATTTGCGCTCAATGGTCCTGAGCGAACAAGCGTTTCATACCCAGCGATCGCTTCTTTGAAATGTCCCTGCGCGTATTCTTGATTCGCCTTAGCAAAATCCGTTTGTCCGAATGCCGATGCGGCAACAAAGGTGCAAATAACCGCGCGGCAAAGATCGACGAGAAGTTTTCTGAACTTCATACGTGCAAATGTTCCACCAATTCCAGGACGTCACGGCGGTTCTCTGAAGAAATCCGTTCCGAACCGTTGTGCGCTCCGCTATATTGGAACTCGTCGCTTTGTTCGAACAATCGCCGCAATCGTTCGCGTGAATCCGCATTTAATCGGAACGTATTCGCCGCTGTCTCAGCGTCGACCGTGTTTGGATCGACATTGCGTGCCAGCGCGGCTTTCACTCGAACGACCCTGGAAGCCTCCGCGTAATATTCCCGTGGCGATACATCATTGCGGCGCAACTTGCGCATCAGTTCAGCGGCTTCATGCTGCAACGCCGCGACGCGTCGCGCGTCACGGTTGTCGATCCTGGCTTGTCGAATTTTCCATCCAGCGAACCCAAGTAAAACAAGCAACGGAATCAGCTGCGCCGTCCAGAAAATTGGACGGGCGTAAAGTGGCGTGAACGATTGCATTCGCCCCCGCTCATTAAGTTGATACAAAATGTCCTGCTTCGCCGCCGCTGCTGAGGCTGCAGCCGGCATCGTTGACGCCGCCGGCTGCGATGCCACCGGTGCGGGAGCTGGTACCGCGCCGCCTTGAACATTAATAGCGATCGGATCGCTGCGCAGCGTTACATATTGCTCTTTGGCTGGATCGAAATACGAAAATGCGAGAAGGGGAATGGTCGGCTTCTTTTCATTCGGCGAAAGGACCATTTCGAAAGTCTTCGTGCCGCTAATTCCAACCTCGTCATCATTCTTGAACTTGGAAGATGGCGGATATTTGTGCCAACCGCGGTCATCTTCCACGGCCGGCGCATTAACGCGATCGAAATTACCCCGTCCGGAAATTGTCGATGTGACAGTAATCGGATCGCCTACTTGCACACTCTTTGGCTTTGCATCTGTCGTCATTGTGAAATTCCCAATCGCACCCGAAAAGCTCGGCGGGGCGTTTTGCGGCAACGGTTTGACCTCGAATGCCACCGGTTCACTGTTGATCTCAACCTCGCGCCGCTCGCCGAATTGGCTGAATGGTTCGGAAAAAAACGGGTCGGAGAATGGGTCGTCGAGATTAAACAAATCAAAAGGTGAACGGGAGCGCGGTGTGTTTGGTCTTCGCGCTGTCAAAACTTGTGCCTTCGCTTTGATGGGCCCGATTTCAAATTTTCCTGCGCGCGCGGGCGCAATCGCCGTCTTAAAAGTCACTACATCATAAGACCGCCCGTTAATTGTCTCCAGATTTTCACCAGATTGCTGCAGTTTTTGCGCTGTAAATCCTTGCCCGCTAATCTCCGGCCCTTCGAGCAGCTTTGGGTGCGCACGTGGATCGAATCCAAGCCGGAGCTCGACCGGCACTATTTCGCCAACATAGGCAGTTTTCTTGGGCACAATTAATTCGGCGAATACAAGTTTGGTCGCGTTTGCCGGCTGCGCAGGTTGGCTAGAACGCACGGAGCGACCAGGCGAATCAGCAACGTTTAGCCTCAGCTCCGGTGTGCGAAGCAAATTATTGCCCACGCGAATTGTCTGAGGCGGAATGATGAAGGTGCCGGCCTGCAGCGGCATGACCGTATAGTCGTAGATCACGCTTGAAGTGACATTAAAGTTGTTCATCTCGAAGTGCTGGGACGTCCCTGTTCGATGAATCTCGAGGCCATTCACCGCAATGTTTTCCGGCGCATCCGCACTACGTGCGCCGGTGACTCGAATTTGTAACTGCACCGTTGCTCCGACGGCGGCTTCGGAATTGCTCAAGACTGCGGTTACACCCGATGAAGCTGCGGATGCGCTGTGAGTTTCACAGAACGTGACCAGCGCCACAAAAACCGCAATACAAGACCGTGATCCGGACATCGACATTTCAATCAACCATCAACTGTGCCCACCTACCAGTCGTTATAGACACGGCGCGCGGCCCTGCGTTCATCAAGTTGCACGCGCGCTTCTTCGTCCTTCATCGACTGCAAAAGCGACTCTGCTTGACGTTCGGTCATTTGATCTTCCTTTTCCGGTTCGGCCTCGGCGATCTGCGCATTCTTATCGGGTGATTTTTTTGACTCGTCCTTGCCAGCTCCTTTTACTTCACCGGCCAATTTTTTCTGAGGCGATTCTGTTGGAATAGCAGAAGGCGTTGGATTTTCTTCCGCTCCTTCGCCGCTTCCAGGGGAGGGCGATGGCGAAGGCATGTCGTTTCCGTGGTCGCCGGGAGAGGGAGAAGGCTGTTCGCCTTCACCTGACTGTTCCTGGTTTTGCTTTTTCTCGCCCCGAGACGGGGAGGGTGATGGTTGGTTGCCCTGTTGTTGTTTCGATCGTTGCGGCTCGTTCTTCGCTTGGGATTGCTCCTTCTTTTCCTCCTCTTTTTGATCCTGACCGCGACCGGATTGGTTTTGTGATTGTTGATTTTTTGATTCCTGCTGTCCGTCTTTTTGTTGTTGCTGGGACTGGCTCTGCTGCTGCTGTTGTTGTTGTTGTTGTTGTTGCTGCTGTTGCTGCTGCTGTTGCTGATCTTGCTTGGATTGCTGATTCTGCTGTTTGTCCTGTTTGTTCTTCTGCTGAGGCGACGGCGAAGGCGAGGGCTGTTGCTGCGGTTGCTTCTTGTTCTTTAGTTCCTCGATTTTCTTCTTCACATAATCGTAGTTGTCCTTCGCTTCTTTATTTTGCGGTTCGAGCTTGAGCGTCTGCTGATAATGCTCGAGCGCATTTGTCCAATCGCTCAGCTTTTTGTCGTCGCTCTTCTGTGTTTCGCCGCGTTCGTAGAGCGTATTTCCGAGGTTATAATGACTTTTGCCTTGCAAGCCGGCGTCGGAGGAGAGCAAGGCCTGACTAAAGGATTCCAACGCTTTTCCATATTCTTCCGACTTGTAAGCAGCCGCGCCGGAATCGAACTGTAACTTATCCTCCGCCCGAGATTGCGGATGCATTTTTAGGGTTTGCTGAAACTGGCTATAGGCATCGCTGAATTTGCCGTCGCGATATGCGTCCAGTCCGGGAGTCGTGGCGAAACCGAAGTGGCAAAGGGCGATCCATAATGCTGCTGCTGCGGTTGCGATTTTTGCGGGAGCGCGAGCGAAAACTCTTTCGCGCGTACGCTTGCGCTCACCAATCAAGATCGACAAGGCAAGCGTGATAAGCGCTGTTCCCAGCGGCCATTCGTAGCGCTCAATTGGCCGCCGCGACAGGCGCACGTCCATCTCGGCCGCTTGCATTTTCGCGAGACCTTCGGTGTAGATCTGCTGCATCGTGCGCGGACCATTTTCCAAATGCAGATAAAATCCACCCGCGGCCTGAGCGATCTCGCGCAACCGTTTATCGTCTAGCTTTGATTTTACAACCTGGCCTGCCGAATCTTTAACGAAAGCCGTCTCGCCATCTTCACCGTTGACCGGGATGAGCGAGCCAGCCGGCGTCCCAACGCCGATGGTGAAAATGCGCACGCCAGCATCGGCGGCAGCCTTTGCGCTTTTCATCGCATCACCGCTCAACTCCTCGCCATCGGTGAAAATGACGAGCGCCCGATTTCCCATTGCACTTTTCCCGAAACTTTGCGTGGCAAGGCTGATCGCCTCGGAGATATTTGTTCCCCCTTCGGGAATCGTCTTGGTATCGAGATCGTTGATCGATTCCATCACGGCTTCATAATCGATCGTGAGCGGTGCCTGCAAAAAAGCGCGACCGGCAAATGCAATCAGGCCAACGCGATCGCCCTGTAACTCATTGATCAGATCCCTGGCGGCAAGTTTGACCCGTTCAAGTCGATTAGGCTGCACGTCATTGGAAAGCATGCTCCGCGACGTATCGACCGCGATGAGTAAGTCGAGTCCTTTGCGCTTTACATCCTCAAACGTATAACTCCAGCGGGGCTGCGCCAGACTGATCACGGCAAGGGCAAGACCGAGCAACTGCAACGCAAATCTCAGGACCCGACGTGGACGATTTACCGTCCCCGCAAGCTGAGGCAGCAATCGCGCTGAAACAAACTCGCGCAAACGAATGATCCCGTAGCGCTCCGCACGAATAAACAACGCGACCAGCGCCGGGATCAAAAGCAATCCCCAAAGCCATTGCGATGCGCCAAAGGTCATAGGATCGATATCTTCTTCACGGCAACTTCTTCCAGACCGTTTGCGACAACAAGATCTGAGCGACCAGCAAACCGCAACCGCTCATCAGGCAAAGCGGGAAGAGATCGCGATACTGTTGGTATTTTTTCACGCTCACGGTCGATTTTTCCAGCTTGTCGATGTCGTGATAGATTTGTTCCAAGGATTTGGTATCTGTTGCCCGGAAAAACTGCCCATCGGCAATTTTCGCCACTTCTTTCAAACCCGTTTCGTTAAATTCAACGCGCTGGTTTTCATAAAGCATGTTGCCCAGGGCGTCCGTCAAAGGCCCTTTAGGCGTAAAGATAGGAGCCGGTGCGATTCCATTGATTCCGGCGCCAATGGCGTAGAAGTGAATTTTTAGCGCTTTCACCGCTTCGGCGGCAGTATTCGGCGGGATTTTGCCAGCATTATTTTCTCCGTCAGTCAAAAGGACGAGCACGTGGCTTTTTGAGCGTTTGTCATTCAGCCGATTCGCCGCCGCCGCCATGGCCGACCCGATGGCCGTGCCGTCTTCGACCAAGCCAATGCGCACTCTCTCCAAATTTTGCAAAAGCCAATCGTGATCCAGCGTCATTGGGCTTACGACATACGGCCGCCCGGCAAAGGCGATGATACCGATGCGATCGTTGGGACGGCCTTCGATAAATTTGCGCGTTACTTCGCGGATCGCATCCACGCGCGTCGCTTCCTGACCGCCGATCGTAAAATCTTTCGTGAGCATCGATCCGGAGACATCAAGCACGAGCATAATGTCGATTCCGCTCGCGTCTATCTGAGTGAGACTCTTCCCAAGCTGCGGACGCGCGAGGGCAATAACGAAAATCGCCAGCGACGCGAGTAGCAGTGTCCGAAGAATTCTCCCGGCGCGCGCTGCGCTCTGTTTTCCAATGGCGCGAAAAGCAGATGTCGATGAGAACGTCAAGGCGGCAGCCGGACCGTGTTTTCCGCGCAAATACGCAAGCAATGGAATCGCGAGCAGGAGCAAGAGCAGCCACGGACGCGCAAACGTGAGAGCACTGTTTGCTCTCCACCAATCAAAAAGTTGCAAGTTGCCCTCCTTTCACAAATCGGGTTGCTTCTTCGAGTAACAACCGGCTGTCGGCCGCAGTCGCTTCATGACGCGCGAACTTGATCAGATCGCATCGATTCAGAAAATCTTCGAGCAACAACTTCTCATCGCTCGAAAACTGCGGCCTCTTTGCCAGCGCGTTTAAAAACTCCATCGATGTCTGCCGCGTCACGGGCAAGCCATGCTGTTCGGTTACGTAGCGACGAAGAATGTCCGACACGCGGATGCTAAACTGATACGGATTAAGCCGGTCGATCTGATCCCGCATCTGCTCAAGCGCTTCGAGCGCGCGGTCACGCGGCAACTGAGGCGGTTGCGGTCGTTTACGTTTTTGCGCGATCAACCAAACAACCAATCCGATGATTGCCAGGGCAAAAAACGTCCCGACGAAAATCAGCCACGGCGGTATTAGCGAATAATCGACCGGTGGGGCAATATCGTGAAATTCTTCCGCCGCCAAAATGGACATGAACAAAATCGACATCGTCACTCACCGAATAGATAAACGGCGTTCGCGTTGTTTGAAGAACGAGCGGAGCGCTGGCAAATAATCCCTTCCTGTCTGGAGCGCGATCGCGTCGATGTTATTCCGCCGGAGCGTGCGCGAGAGATCGGTTTCGTGTTCGTCGACCAGTTCGCTAAAGCGCCCGCGCGTCCGGCGATCGGCGGTATTGATCTCAATCTGTTCGCCGGTCTCGGCATCTTCCAGCGTGATGATGCCAATGTTTGGCAACACCTTCTCCCGTTCGTCGCGAATATGGATTGCAATGAAATCATGACGCCGTCCGCTCACCGCCAGCGCCCGCGAGAAATCCGGCGCTTGAAAATCCGAGATAAAAAATACGACTGCCCGCCGAGTGACGATGTTATTTAAGTAATCGAGCGCCAGCGCGGGTTCTGTGCCGCGTCCCTGCGGTTGGAAAAACAAAATCTCCCGGATGAGCCGCAAGGTGTGCGACCGGCCTTTCTTGGGTGGAATAAAAAGCTCGACCCGATCGGTAAAGAGAATGAGCCCGACCTTGTCGTTGTTCCGGATCGCGCTAAAGGCGAGCAAACAGGCCACTTCCGCCGCCAACTCGCGTTTCGATTGCGTGGTGCTCCCGAAATTTCCTGAGGCACTTACATCGACGACAAGAATCACCGTAAGCTCACGTTCCTCGGTAAATTTTTTCACATACGCGGTACCCAGCCGAGCAGTCACATTCCAATCAATCGTGCGAATTTCGTCGCCGGGCTGATATTCCCGCACATCTTCAAAATTCATCCCGCGGCCTTTGAAAACACTGTGGTAATCACCGGCGAACGCGGTCTCGACCAAGCCGCGTGTCTTGATCTCAAGTGTGCGGATCTTCTTAAGGATCTCGGCCGGAGTTTGTCGCCCTTCTTCCATCGACAAGGTTATGGCACCGGAAGTCCTGCAAAAATTCGCTCAATAATTGTTTCACTCGTGACCGACTCGGCTTCGGCTTCGTAGCTGACGATGATGCGATGCCGTAGCACATCGGGGCCGATGCTTTTCACATCCTGGGGTGTGACGTAACCGCGCCCGTTTAGGAAGGCGTGGGCGCGTGCACCAAGCGCGAGATAAATTGTCGCCCGGGGCGATGCGCCGTAACGGACGAGTCCTTCCAGCCTCAAGTTATAGGAGGCGGGCTCACGCGTCGCCCAGACAACATCGACAATGTAATCTTTTACCCGATCGTCGATGTAGATGCTGTTTACCACTTCGCGTGCGGCGATGATCTGCTTTGGGTCGATCACTGGATTCACGCGCAGATCGGGGGCCGATGTCGCCATCAAATCGAGGATCTGTCGCTCCTCCGACTTTTGCGGATAGCCAATATTCAACTTCAACATGAAGCGATCCAATTGCGCCTCCGGTAACTGATAAGTCCCTTCCTGCTCGAGCGGGTTTTGCGTCGCCAAAACCAGAAACGGATCGGACAGCGGATAAGTCATTTCGCCGATCGTGACCTGCCGTTCTTGCATCGCCTCCAGCAACGCGCTCTGCACTTTTGCGGGCGCGCGATTGATTTCGTCGGCCAGAATTAGATTCGAAAAAAGTGGTCCGAGCTTCGTCGTAAATTCGCCCGTGCGCGGGTTGTAAATGAGCGTACCGATCAAGTCCGCTGGCAAAAGATCGGGCGTAAATTGCAGTCGTTGAAACCCGGTTTGAATACATGAGGCCATCGTTTTTACCGTTAGCGTTTTGGCCAGCCCGGGAACCCCCTCGAGCAAGATGTGACCGTTTGCGAGCAGACCCAGCAAAAGACGATCGACCAAGTACTTCTGGCCAACCACTACATGACCAACCTGCTGGCGCAATGCCGGGATCCATTGGCCCAGTTCTCGTACTTCCTGGGTAATTTCCTGCGTTGATTTCATTCGTGTGATGTCAGACAGACGCGAAATAAGAATGTTCGATTAAACAGCCGTCCAACGTGCGCCGGATCGACAATTACTTCCGTCGCTTTTCCTGACGTGGGCGGCACGTCAGAATGACGGGAAGCCCAGGGTATGGTTGCGCTTTGCGAATGCGCGTTTCGAGGTAGCGGTGGTAAGTTTCGCTCAATAAACGAGGCTCGTTCACAAAAAGGACGAACTTCGGAGGTTCGATTGCAGCTTCCGGGTTCCCGCCCGCCTGCGCGGCATAGAGCAGTTTCAAGCGTCGACCGGAAATCATCGGCGGCGGATTAGAAGCAAAGGCCGACCGGAGCAATCTGTTTAGAATCCCGGTGCCGATGTGCTCCCTGGCTGCGCGCCGAACTTTTGCGATGAACTCAAATAATTTCTCGATGTTTTCTCCGGTCAGCGCAGAGGCAATCAGAACCGGCGCGTAGTCGAGAAAGAAAATTCGAGCGCGCGTTTCATCGATGAGCTGTGCCATCATCTTCCTTTCGCTGCGTTTCGGTCTGATCAAATCCCATTTATTCAAAACAACGATCGCTGCCTTGTGCGCTTTTTGGATCAGGCCCCCGATCCGTTTGTCTTGCGCGGTTACGCCCATTGTAAGATCGACAATGAGCACGCACAGGTCGGCGCGACGAATGCTCCGTTCCGCTCGCATCGCGCTGAAAACTTCAACCGAGCTCGATTGTTTGCCGCGTCTGCGGATCCCAGCAGTATCGATGAAGAGAAACTGTTGACCGTTACGTTCGTATGAGATGTCGATGGCATCGCGGGTTGTCCCCGGCAGTTCGCTCACAATGGCGCGTTCGCTGTGCACAATTGAGTTGATCAACGAAGATTTGCCGACGTTGGGGCGACCGATAATCGCGATGGAAAGGGATTGGTGACTAGCGCCTGGTGACTGGTCGGTCGTTGAAGGGGAGGGGAGAAGTTGATCGATTGTTTCGATCAATTCGGAAATACCACGGCTATGCGACGCGCTGATCGAGAGGCTCTCTGAAAATCCCATTGATGCGAAATCAATCGCGAGATTCTCGTGTTTCTCAGTGTCGATCTTGTTTATAACCAAGACGACTGGCTTTTGTGATTTGCGCAGCATTTGCGCGAGTTCCTGATCGAGAGGGGACAATCCCTGTTTGGCATCGACGAGAAAAAGCAGGAGGTCGCTATCATGAATCGCTTCTTCGACGGCATGCCGCACTTGCCTGGGCAATTCCGATTCGCCTTTGCCCGCAACCCCGCCAGTATCCCACACAACGAACGGCTGCGTTCCACGCGTGCAGACGGCCGAGATTCGATCACGGGTTATGCCAGGTTGATCGTGCACGATCGCGATCTTGCGACCAATCAGGCAATTGAATAATGCCGATTTGCCCACATTCGGCCGGCCCACGATGGCGACATTCGGCGATTTGTTCGTGCCGCTCATCGCGCAAGAACGACGGGATTCAATCTACTTTTGCGTGTGCGTGCCCCTCGGCCTGCAACTGCCGCACCCCATCCATAACGTAAATGATTCCGGAGATAAACGTAAACACGCCAGCGGCGATAACGACGTAAAGCAGGGAAAGAAAATGAAGCTGCAACATTACCCACGCGATCGCTCCCATTTGTAAAACAGTAGCGACTTTGCCGGTCCAACTTGGTTTCACATGCACTTTGCCGTTGAGCAAATGCAGTATACCCGCGCCGACGAGAATCACGGCATCGCGCGTGATAACGAGAACGGGAAACCACGCTGGAAATCTTCCGTACTCAGGGTCGATATCGCTCCAATTGCTGATGCTCAATGTAATGATGGCGCTCAAGAGCAAGCCTTTATCAGCAATCGGATCGAGAATCGCGCCGAGCGCGCTCCGCTGTTTGTAACGACGCGCGACATATCCATCGAGCCCGTCGCTTACGGCTGCGACCAGAAAAATTGCGATTGCGGTAAAACGCTGCCATTCGAGCGGCTCGCCGCGTTGGATGCTTTGGCCATAATAGATAGCCATCGTGACGAAGACCGGAATCATCAAAATCCGAACCACCGTGATTTTGTTGGCAGTCGTCATAATGGGCCCGCGTGACGATCAAAGGTGAAAGCCTCCGCCGGACTTGCAAGCAATTTAGCCGGGTTGTCTAACAAGACGGAGCTCAGCTACTGCTAGCGGGAGGAGCGTGACTTCCAAATGGTGTTTCATAAAGCGGGCAGTGAGTCGGCCACCGGTTGCGCTGCACGGCATGGTTAGGCCTATTTATCACGAGGTAGTTTTGCGTCGGGAATGCGCTTGAGTGTATAAACGCCACTAGGAAGCACCAGCCCTTCGGGGCGGCCGGGGCCGTCCTGGGACAGTGTCCTAAACTTCAAAACGTGTGACGTAATCGCGATGATTTCCTCAATGACCTGAGCGTCCTCCAACTCGCCGACAAAACGCCATGTTTCGATCAACTTGGCGTTCTCGATACGCCACCTTCCGTGTGAATTCTGGCCACCAAGCAGCTCATAATCCTGAGGATCCGTCATCCACGTGCCATCGGCGAAGTACCGCGTGTCATGCCGAGAACCACGCCACGTTCCGACTAACCGTTGGGACAATACGGCGTCGTCCGGCAAAGTTCCGGCGATCGCGGCGAAGGTCAGCGCCAAAAAGACCAGGGCGGCTCGCATAGGTCTAACAAGACAAAGCTCAGCCGCGGCGAGCAGGAGGCAGACGTCGCACAAGCCTTGAAATGGGCTCCGGAGGGAAAGCGGAATTTCACCCAAGCAAATATAATCTCGGCGGCAGCGGGTACGGACTTAATCAAGTTTCGAGAATCGCAGAAGCCGCCGTGGCCATAGGTTCATGCCGCCCTTCACAGAATTCCTCGATCATCTTCTTGTTGAAAGCTGGAATATCATCTGGTTTGCGGCTGGTCACTAACCCGTTGTCCACCACGACTTCCTCGTTGATCCATTTTGCTCCCGCGTTGCGGAGGTCGGCCCTGATAGCAGGCCAGGATGTCATGGTCTTGCCCCTGACCAAACTCGCGCTGATGAGCACCTGCGGTCCGTGACAAATGGCCGCCACCGGCTTGCCTTCGCGGAAGAAATGGCGCGTAAATTCGAGCGCTTCGTCGCTCGAACGCAGCGCATCCGGATTCATCAGACCGCCCGGGATCATAAGCGCATCAAATTCCTCAGGGCGCGCCTCGTCCAGCGTTAGGTCGACATCGAATTTGTCGCCTTTATCAGCATGATTCATTCCTTGGATTTTGCCCGACTTGAGCGAAACGATTTTGGTTTCTGCGCCGGCCTCGTCGAGCGCTTCGCGTGGCTTCGTCATCTCCACTTGCTCAAAACCATCTGTCACAAGGATGGCCACTTTTTTTCCATCAAGTTTTCGTGCCATAAGATTTCTCTCCTGTTGATCTTGATTTGATCGTCAGAAATCGATTCTAATAAAACTACGAAGCACAGGCGCGCGTTGGATGTAGTCGCGCGAAATCCTAGGCGATCTGATTGATCTTCCGTTCAGAAATTGATTGTTTCACTTCGCGAAGGAACCCTGATGCCTTCTAAACTTTGCGAAAAGTAAACATGCATCCCAAAGTCGTGGGATGTCAGCCATCATTTCTCAATGGAAAAAGGATTTACGGCCAAAAGCCGGATGGGGTGTGCCGGCGGCATGGCTGACGCTTTGTATCGTCTGGAGCTCGACCTGGCTGGTCATTAAGGTTGGGTTGCGCGATCTGCCGCCGATTTCCTACGCCGCGATACGTTTTGTGATCGCGGTCATCGTTCTACTTGCGGTGTCGGCTGGACGCGTCCG
>Ga0066689_10000409_pt1 | contig 12222 bp, 10 predicted proteins | sample GraSoiAngelo_138_FD_65626 | JGI IMG/M metagenome (GOLD analysis project Ga0066689, IMG submission 65626) | Grasslands soil microbial communities from the Angelo Coastal Reserve, California, USA - 14_0929_09_40cm | ecosystem: Environmental > Terrestrial > Soil > Grasslands | place: USA... | reverse complement strand
AAGTAATCGCAGTACTAGCTTTCGCAGAAGAAAGTTTGGCAGTTACTTAACCTCGTGCGCGTTCTCTTTGATCAAGGAACGCCAGTTCCACTGCGCAATTATCTCGGCGCGCACAAGGTCGCAACTGCGGCAGAAATGGGTTGGTCCACCCTTTTCGAACGGTGAATTGCTTGATGCTGCTGAGAAGGAGTTCGACTTGCTCATTACAACGGATCAGGCGTTGCGGACTCAACAAAATCTGCCGGGCCGTAAGCTCGCTGTGCTCATTTTACCTTTCGCGAGCTGGCCAAGACTCAAGCCGAACGCCGAGAAAATTGTCTCGCGCGTCGCAGCGTTGCGCGCTGGCGAGTATGCGGAGCTTCATTTGCATAGCCTCGACACTCGTGCCGACGAATCTGACATTTAGAGGCGGCGGAGGCCCACTTCGATTTTCTGAAGACGTTGTAGTCGCCTCAGCGCGGCGCGATTCTGGCTAGGCTATATTAGTTTGCGTCAAGAGGAGTGCTGCGGTCTCTTTTCGTGCAATCCGCTTTCCGCAATCGCTAATGTCCCGTCAATACACGCTACAACGCGCGCCAGGATCGACATCAATTCACGTCGATTACGCCGCGGAGCTGAATGAGCAGCAACTCGCCGCCGTGACCGCGCCACCGGGCCCACTTCTGGTGATCGCCGGCGCGGGATCGGGTAAAACGCGCACGCTCACCTATCGCGTCGCATATTTGCTCGAGAACGGGATCGATTCGCGGAACATCCTGTTACTAACATTCACAAACAAGGCCGCGCGCGAGATGCTCAACCGCGTCGCGAATTTGCTTCCGATGGACGCGAGCGGAATTTGGGGCGGAACGTTCCATTCGGTGGGCAATCGCATCCTGCGCCGGCACGGCAGCGCTCTGGGCTATTCGAGCGGGTTCACCATCATGGACCGGGAAGATCAAAAGGATTTGATCGACGTGGTGATAGCCAGCGCGGGAATTGATCCGAAGGAAATCCGGTTCCCGAAAGGCGACGTGCTCGCCGAAATTTTCAGTTTTGTCGTCAACACAGAGAAGCCATTAGAAGAGTTGCTTGCGGAAAAGTTTCCCTATTTCCTGCCACTGCTCGAAAAAATCAAAGACGTCCATGATCGCTATGAAAAAAAGAAAAAAGCGACCAACTCCATGGATTTCGATGACCTGCTGGAAAAGACGTTGACGATGTTTCAGCGCCACGAGCGCATTGCTGAATTTTACCGGCGGCAATTTCAATTCATTCTCGTGGATGAATATCAGGACACGAACAAGATCCAGGCTGATTTGGTCGATCTTCTCGCTCGGGATCACCGGAATGTGATGGTCGTCGGCGATGATGCGCAATCGATCTACTCGTGGCGCGGCGCGAACTTTCAAAACATTCTCGAATTTCCGAAACGCTATCCGGACGCACGGGTGTTTAAGATCGAGATGAATTACCGCAGCCTTCCGGAAATTCTGGAGGTCGCGAACGCGGCAATCGCGGCAAACGTTCAACAGTTCCACAAACACTTGAGCGCAACGCGCCAATCCAACGCTGTGAAGCCCGCCCTAGTCGCACTCAACGATGCGGGCGAGCAAGCGCAATTTATCGCTCAGCGTATTCTCGAGTTGCGCGATGAAGGCGTGGATCTTAGGGACATCGCCGTGCTCTATCGCGCGCACTATCACGCGATCGAACTGCAGTTGGAATTATCCCGCCGTGGGATTCCCTATCAAATCACCAGCGGAATTCGCTTCTTCGAGCAGGCCCACATCAAGGATGTCACTGCTTTCATTCGCTTCGTCGCCAATCCACGTGACGAAGTTGCATTCAAGCGGATGGTGAAACTGTTGCCCGGCATCGGCAATCGCACCGCAGATACTCTTTGGCGCGAGTGGGAAAATGCGCTGACCGCTGTAGTTGGCATCGGTGATCCCGGACGCCAAAATACGCGAGCATCAACCGGGGTCAGCCACCCCGGCTACAACTTTGGCGAACGCCTGACGGCTATGAGCGTTCCGGTGAAAGCGAAGAAAGCATGGCAGCAACTCGCGCATACGCTCGACGAGATCGCGCCTGCTGGGGAACCAAATGCGCCATCAGAAATGATCATGTCGATCGTGGAAGCAATTTACGATGATTATGCGAAAGTGAATTTCGCAAACTACGAATTGCGTCGCGAAGATTTGAATCAACTCGCGGTGTTCGCGCGCCAGTTCAAAGATGTTCACGAATTTCTCTCGCAACTGGCGCTGATCAGCAATGTCGATGCCGAAGCAGCGCCAAATCAAACGAGCGACAAAGAAGCGGTGAACCTTTCTACGGTGCACCAGGCGAAGGGTCTCGAGTTTCGCACTGTGTTCGTGATTTGGCTGACCGACGGAATGTTCCCGAGCAGCCGTTCCCTCGACACATGCGGGGCGCTCGAGGAAGAGCGGCGGCTTTTCTACGTCGCGACCACGCGCGCTCGCGACGAACTTTATCTGACCTACCCGCAGCTGCGCTTAAGCGGAGGCTACGGCGATGTGTTCCAACGGCCGTCGCGTTTTCTCCAAGAGATTCCCAGCGAACTCGTCGAGGACTGGCAGGTGCGAAGAAGCTAATCCGGAGGCCACAGATAGACACAGATCCACACAGATAAATAATGCTCGAAGTCGCATCTGAGAACGAAAAGCAGTTTCCGTACAAGGACATCACCGAGGCAATCATCGGGAGCGCCTTCGAAGTGTATCGACACCTGAGCTACGGATTTCTTGAGCGCGTCTACCAAAGAGCTCTTCAAGTGGAACTGCTCCGTCGCAGCGTGAGGGCCGACTTGGAAAAGCGACTTACGGTACGATACAAGGACACTGTTGTAGGTGATTACGATGCTGTCTGATTGTAAACGACTGCGTAATCATTGAAATCAAGGTGTCTCCTCAATACGACAAACGTGACGAAGCCCAAGTGCTTAACGAGCTGAAAGCGACCGGGATTAAGGTGGGAATGTTGATAAACTTCGGTCGCGCCAAAGTTGAGTATAAACGTCTGGTCTTCTGAATCTGTGTTTCATCCGTGTTCACCTGTGGCTGAAGAATGAATTTGTCTCCGGACAATCGGATCGCAGGCGTGCTTGTGCCGCTGTTTGCGCTACGCGGCGAGAACGATCTTGGGGTCGGCGATGTTTCTGCGCTGCGAGAGTTCATCGATTGGATCGCAGGGATTGGGTTCAAGCTGGTTCAGCTGCTGCCGATCAACGAGACCGGATCCGACAACAGTCCTTACAACGCCATCAGCGCCATGGCGATTGAGCCGACCACGCTCTATTTGGGCCCAGACTCGCCTGAAGATTTAACGCGCCAAGACGTTGATTTTGCTCTTGGCGAGGTGGTCCCACCCGCCGCCAAGCGGGCCGATGCTTCGACTCCGCTCAGGACAAGCCTTTCCAAGCTGCGCCGCGGCGGAGTAAAGTATCGCCTCGTTAAAAAACTAAAGCGACGCCTGCTGGAAAAGGCATTCGCCAATTTTTCCGCTCGTGCCAACCAAGATCGACGGACTGCCTTTCGAAAATTTTGCGAAGAAGAAGCGGCGTGGTTGCACGATTACGTATTTTTCCGAGCACTGATGGAGCAGAACGGCGAGAGCCCGGCGTGGAACGGTTGGCCGGCACAACATCAATCAATCCAACGAGCGAAGGCGTGGCTGCACGATCTGCCGCCAGACCGTCAGAAGACCATCATCGAGCGCCAATCTTTTTTTTCCTATGTACAGTGGACAGCGCATCAACAATGGCGGGAGATGAAGTCATACGCCGAAGCACACGGCGTGGCGCTGATGGGTGATATTCCATTTGGCGTCAGTTATTATAGCGCAGACGTTTTTGCGCGGCCGGATGAATTCATGCTCGAGTGGTCGGGTGGCGCGCCGCCCGAACCGCATTTCAAGGACGACGCGTTCACGCAGAAATGGGGCCAGAACTGGGGCATCCCCCTGTATCGCTGGGATCGAATGGGCGCGAACAACTTCGAGTCGTGGCGCCAACGCATCCGTGCGATCCGACGCATTTTTCATCTCTTTCGTATCGATCATGTTCTGGGATTTTATCGCATCTACGCCTTCCCGTGGCGGCCGCGGAGGAATAAGCAGTTTCTCCCGCTCGATCAAGGCGAAATGCTGAAGCGAACCAGCGGCCGCGCTCCGCATTTTGTTCCCCGTGACGACCAAACACCTGAAAACTGCGAAGCGAACAAAGGCGACGGCGAGAAATATCTGCGTGTTGTGTTGGAAGAAGCCGGCGCCACCCGGGTAATCGGTGAAGACCTTGGGATGGTGCCGGATTATGTGCGGCCAAGCCTGCGCTCACTCGGCATCGCCGGCTTTAAAATCCCGCAGTGGGAAACTTCAGATGGGGAAATCACGCCTGGAGATAAATACGAACGGCTCTCGGTCGCGACTTATGCCACTCACGATCACAAGCCACTTCGCGCTTTATGGGAAGAAGCTTTCGAGCGTGCAACGGCCACATCAGACCAGTCCAGATTCGAACTGGAAAAAATTGCCCGCTTCGCCGGTCTAGCCCCAAAGATCGATCCGGCGCAGGAGGGATTGGCCGTGGCGAGCAAGTCCGATTTCGAAAAAGATTTCTATCCAGCGATAATGGAAGCGCTTTTCAGAAGTAATGCTTGGATTGCCATCGTGATGATCACCGATCTACTGGCACGCAAATATCGCTTCAATGTTCCCGGCACAAAAACGCAATGGAATTGGACACGGAGGATGCAACGGAGCATTGCACAGCTGCGCGCGAGCCCGAACGTGCGAAGGCGAATGCGTTTGATTCATCAGCTGCTGGAGAAAACGGGACGGGTGTAAGCTTTGAATCGCAATGCTCGATGCTGGGTTCTCAATGCTGGATTTTCCTCGCCGCGCTGTTCTGCCTATCGAGGATCAAGCATCCAGTATCGAGCAGAAGCATGACTAAGAGTGAAAGCAGCATCAAAAATCTGTGTGTTATCCGTGTTCATCTGTGGCTAATTGAACCATGAAGTCGCCACTTAAAGTCGCGGTCACCGGCGCCGCCGGGCAGATTGGTTACGCGCTGATTTTTCGTATCGCCTCAGGCGAGATGTTTGGACCGAGTCAACCGCTTATTCTTCATCTGATTGAGATCCCGAGTGTGCTCGGCGCGCTCGACGGTGTGGTGATGGAATTGCACGATTGCGCGTTTCCCTTGCTCCAATCGATTGTGCCAACAGCCGATCTGGATGAAGGATTCCGCGACATCAATTGGGCGTTGCTCGTCGGCAGCGTCCCGCGCAAAGCCGGAATGGAGCGAAAAGATTTGCTCGGGATCAACGGCAAAATTTTCATCGGCCAAGGTCAGGCAATCGAAAAAAACGCCGCGGCCGATGTGCGCGTGCTGGTAATCGGAAATCCCTGCAACACGAACTGTCTGATCGCGATGAACAACGCAAAAGAGATCCCGCGCGATCGCTGGTTTGCAATGACCCGGCTGGACGAGAACCGGGCACGGGCGCAACTTGCGCACAAAGCTGGCGTGGAAATCGCGCGCGTGACCAACATGACGATCTGGGGAAACCATTCCTCCACGCAGTATCCAGATTTTTACAACGCGCGGATCGACAATCGACCGGCCAATGAAGTGATCGGCGACGAAAAATGGTTGAAAGAGGAATTCATCGCGACGGTGCAGCAACGTGGCGCCGCGGTAATTAAGGCACGGGGCCTTTCATCCGCCGGCTCCGCCGCGAATGCGATCGTTGATACAGTGCGTTCGCTTGCGAACGACACGCCGGGTGACGATTGGCACAGCGTGGCAGTTTGTTCGGATGGAAGTTACGACGTGGAGGAAGGATTGATCTCATCGTTCCCGGTTCGCGTGCGCAGCAGCAAATGGGAGATCGTGCAACAACTTCCGATCAACGAATTCAGCCGCGAAAAGATCGACAAGTCGATTTCTGAACTGAAGGAAGAGAAATCACTCGTGAGCGAGTTACTCGGATAGAGACGGATCACCAAGCCGTCGGTTGCGACGCGCCCGGCGGTCCCGCCCTACCTTAGTTCCGCAGTTGAGCCGGTGATCTTCTTCCATGGTTCCGCGCGACCACCGAGATGTTTGGCAAGGAACTCTTCAACGCGGCCGTAGAAATCGAGTTGATTTTCCGGACGAGCGAAACCATGCCCTTCGTCCGGATAGACCACGTAGGTCACTTCACGTTTTGCTTTGCGCAACGCACCAACCATCGCGTCAGCATTAGCCATTGTGACTCGAGGATCGTTCTTGCCCTGACCGATGAGAAGCGGCGCGCGGATCGCATCGACATGATAAAGCGGCGAGATTTTTCGGTTCCAGTTCTCGTCGTGATCGGCATCTCCTGCGCGCCGTCGCCAGCGCTCCAATATGTTCGACCAGTATTTGGGAGAGGAACGAAAGCTCACGGCTTCGTCGGCTGGCCCACATTCATCAACGCCACACGCAAAGAGATCAGGCCGCATTTCCAGCGAGCGCAAGGTCGCAAAACCTCCCATCGACCCGCCCATCGCCGCGATTCGTTTTGGATCAGCGATCCCTTGATCCACGGCCCAACGCACTGCATCGAAAAGGTCTTCCACCATCCCAAGCCCAACCGCAAGGTTGCCAGCATTGAAGAACTTGATGCCGAAACCGGTCGAGCCGCGATAGTTCACTTGCAGGACCGCATAGCCGCGGTTGGCGAGAAACTGCACTTCGGGGTCGTAGTTGTCAGAATCCCGGTCCCAGGGGCCACCATGGATGAGAAGAACTAGAGGAAGCTTCTTCGGCTCCACTTTTGGCGGAATCGCTAGGTAACTGACCATTTCCAGTCCGTCACGCGTTTTGATGATCACCGGTTTCTTCGGCGCGAGAGCGAATTTGGCCAAAGCAGGATTCTCGGTGAAGAGCTGGTTCAGTTTTTTCTTGTCGCGGTCAAACTTGTAATACGTGGCTGGCGCGTCGCTGCGGCGCGACGCTACGATCCAGACATGATCGGCGTTGTCGCGACTAACGAGATCGATAAAGCCCGGCACTTCGCGGCTGATCATCTCGAAATCCACTTTCAATTTTGGATCGAGGAAAGACCAGTGCGGCGTGGTGTAATCGAACTCGACCGCTTGCGGCGCATCGGTGACGGGATGCAAAATCACGCTCGCCTCCATTCCCAGGCGGCCAACATCGACAAATGCCACGTCGCAGCGCGGATCTTCGGCGATGACTTCGAGCTCGTGACCATCCTGCAAATCGACCCGCACCAATCTGCCCTTGTCCGAATGCAGCGCAGAATCGATCAACAGGCTTTTGCCATCGGGATCAAAACCGGCAATGAGCGAGCCGTTCACGACCTGTCCGGCAAAGAGTGCCCGCTCAAAAGGCATCACCACAAGGTCACGCCACGGTTTGTCGGCCGCATCGCGCACGCGGATAATCGTCCGGCCAGTTTTCCCCTCGAAAGCTGTGGCGGCGCGAATGACAAAATTGTTATCGGCCTTCCACGTAAGCACGTCGCCGGGATTGGTAGCTTCGAGAGTGATGGCGCCCGTTTGGAGATCCACCCGATACATGTCAAATGCGTTCCGGTCGCGCAAGTTGAGTGCAACCAGGACGGATTCTGGATGTCGCGAATCAGTCAGGACGTTTTGCGCGCGCACACCGCGAAACGGCGTGAGATCGCGCACGTTGCCGCTCCTTAGGTCAGCCGAGAAAAGGTGCGGAATCTCGTCGCCAGCATTGTCGTGGAGATAAAGGATGTGTTTCCCATCTGCGGCCCACGTGTACCATTCAATCGGATCGCCTGTTTCGTTAGTCAGGCAATGGGCGTTTCCGCCGTCGAGCGCGCTCGTCCAAACATTCAGCGTATTGTTTTTGTCCGGCGCCAGCCAGCTCAGTTGGGAACCGTCCGGCGACACTTTCGGATCCGTCCGCGCCTGATTGCCGAATAAGATTTCCCGCGGGATAAGTGGCGGCAATTCCGCGCGGACCCAGCAAGCAGCGAGAAGGAGTGCGACGACAGAAAGCCTTTTCACTTCAGGCAGGCTCGCTACCCTAACTTCTCGCCCGTCAATCGTTCGAAGGCTTCGACGTATTTGGCGGATGTCTTCGCAATGACATCTTCTGGCAATTTCGGAGCTGGCGGCGTTTTGTCCCAGTCGAGCGTTTCCAGATAATCGCGCACAAATTGTTTATCGAAGCTCGGCGGGCTCTGGCCGACGACGTATTGATCGCGCGGCCAGAAGCGTGATGAATCGGGCGTGAGCACTTCATCGATCAAAAGCAATTCTCCATCGACAACGCCGAACTCGAATTTTGTATCAGCAACGATGATCCCGCGCTGCGCGGCGTGGTCGCGCCCGGCACTGTAAATTTGTAAACTCAATTCGCGCACTCGTTCGGCCATTTCGTCGCCCAAAATTTTCCGGCACTCGTCCATGCCGATGTTGAGATCGTGACCGGATTCGCTCTTTGTCGCCGGCGTAAAGATTGGTTCTGGCAATTGCGAAGCGAGCTGCAAACCACCCAGCAATTTGATCCCGCAAACACTTTGCGATTCCCGATATTCTTTCCAACCTGAGCCGGCCAGATAACCGCGCACCACACATTCCGCTGGTAGCGGTTTCGTTTTGCGAACAATCATCGAGCGGCCTGCCAGCTGTTCCCGGAATGATTGCAACTCTTTAGGGAACTCGTCGAAGTCCGCGGTGACAAAGTGATTGTCGACTGTATCGAAGCGCCTAAACCAAAATGCCGAAAGTTGATTCAGCACCGCGCCCTTGTGCGGAATCGGATCCGGCAAAACCACATCAAATGCAGAAAGCCGATCGGTGGCAACGAAGAGGAGTGTCTCGCACAGGTCAAAAACTTCGCGCACCTTGCCGCTTCGCAGTTTTCTGATCCCCGGAAGATCGATGGAAGTTTGCGATGCTGGTTGCATAAGCAGAATGTGAACCGCGATCTGTGATCAGTGAGCGGTGATTTCCCAGCGAACTGTTCACTATTCACCGATCACTGATCACTTTGTAGTATGCCCGGAATCGTCGTCAAACCGCGAGCGCGAATTTTGCATGGGCACGACTGGGTATTTTCCAGCGAGGTGCTCAAGGTTTTCGGGAAACCGGTCAATGGCGACGTGATCTCGCTGAAAGATGGTGGCGATCACTTGATCGGCAGCGCGATTTACAATTCGAAATCGCAAATCGTGGCACGCCGTTTCTCTCGGCGGAAACAGGATCTCGATTTCGATTTCTACAAACGACGCATCGCGCAGGCCTCGGAATACCGTGACCGGCGCAATATCGATCCAAAACTGCGCCGCGTTGTTTGGAGTGAGAGTGATGGCTTACCCGGTATCATCATCGATCGTTACGGCGATTGTTTCGCGTTGCAGACGCTCACGCTGGCGATGGACATGCGGAGGGACTTAATCGCGCGGGCGATTGTCGATCTTTTCGGGGAAAAAGTTACCATCATCGAGCGAAACGACGCGCCGGTTCGCAAAGCGGAAGGATTGGAGCGGCGGACTGGCGTTTTGGCAGGGGCCGCGCCGTCAGCGCCCATCGTGATCGAGCTTCAAGACGTGAAATTCGAAGTCGATCTTTTACACGGGCAGAAGACCGGTTTTTACCTCGATCAACGGCATAACTATAAAGTCGTCGCGCAATGCGCTAAACAGCGGCGCGTGCTCGATTGTTTTGCGAATCAAGGCGCATTTGCGCTCGTCTGCGCGCGAGCCGGTGTGGCCGAAGTGACTGGTGTGGAAGAAAGCTCAGAAAATGTCGCGGCGGCGATGCGGAACGCCAACCGAAACGAATTAAACGTGCGCTGGATCCATCAGGACGTTTTTCAATTTCTGCGCGCAGCCGGGAAAGCGGAAGCGCAATACGATTTGATCATTCTCGATCCGCCATCGTTTACGAAAACGAAGAGCGGGCTACGCGACGCGTTGCGCGGCTATCGCGAACTGCACATGCGCACGTTCAAGCTTCTGTCGAAAGATGGTTTGCTTGCGACGTTTTCCTGTTCACATCATGTAAGCGACGCGGCGTTTTTGCAAACAATCACCGACGCGCTGGTTGATGCGCGGCGCTCGGCGAGAAAATTACGGCGGTTCGACCAGGCGCTTGATCACCCAGTACTTCCGACGTTGCCGGAAACAGAGTATTTCAGAGGCGTCTTGCTGGAGATGATGCCGGGGCGTTAGCTCGGCGCGCCTGGCGCTCGCGCCTTGCCACTCGGACGCGAGATAAAATTTCCTTTTCGAAATATCTGGAATTCTGAAGAGCGTAAACTAATATGCCGCCGGGCGGCGTTGGATCGAGTGGGCCGCAGTAAGTTAGCTTGTTATGCCAGAAAAAATTCGACCGATCGAACAAATGCTGGAACTAAGAGAGGACGAAGCAGTCTCTGTTGAACATCTCGAGTCGCAAGTGCAAAAAGCGCAGGAGCAACTGCTCCAGCTCAAGCGCCAGCAGGAACAGATCGAAAAACAAAAGCGCGAGCTCGAAGAACTGAGTCGCCGGCAGGAGGAATTGGACCGGGGCCGCGCGGAAATGACTGACAAGCTAACGCGATCGCTGGTCGTGCTTGAGCGGGAAGCGTACAACACGCAAAAGCGCCTCGAGCAGATCCGTGCGACTCGAGAGAGTTTCAGTCAGCACCTGGAATTAATTGAAGCAATCGATCCAAAAAGCTGGAACCCGGACGATTTGCACAAGGAGTTGAGCCGGGCGTTGAGCACAGTGGATGAGGCGCGCACCGAGTACAGCGAGCAGCGCAGCCGATTACAGGCAACAAGCGACAGCGCCGGCGATGCGGCATTACCTGACGTCACGTCGGATGCTTACCACGGCGAAGAAGGGCGCTCATTTTTTCACTGGGTGCGGATCGGCATCGCACTCACTTTGCCGCTGATCATTTTTGGCGCGATCGCTCTTGCCCTTTTCCTCTGGATGGCCAGCCGGTGATGACGATGTTTCGTCGTTCGCCTAAGCCGGCTTCACCACTTCGCCATCGGCAAGAGGAATTAACCCGTCGCGAGGCGGAGCTGCGCACGCGGGTCGAGGAGCTTGAGCGGATGATTGCTGGCACGTCGCGGGCCACGCAAGGCGGATCTGAAGCAGTGCGTGGAGAACCGCGCGGAGAAACTGACCTGATTGATAAACGATTGCAGTTCTCGATCGCACCAGACGAGCCTTACATCGATCAAAGCAGAAAGAGGCGGCGGCCGCGTCCGCTGCGCAAACAAAGACGTGAGGGCAGGTGGGTTTTCCTGCTTCTTCTGGTCGCGTTTGCCTTTGCGGTGATCTGGTTAGTGACTCATCTGCCTTTTTAACCAGCGAACCATGGCCAGAGATTCCGATCTCGACGTTGCATACGTCGCCAGACTGGCGCGGCTCAATCTGACCAAAGCGGAGACGGAGCTGTTCCAGAAACAGCTCGGCGACGTCTTAAAGTACGTGGAAAAACTTCGCGAACTAAATGTAAGCGGCGTAGAAGCTGCCGCGCATGGCGTCCCAATTTTCAATGTCTTTCGCGAAGACGCGCCACGGGATTGGTTTACGGCGGAAGAGGCATTGAGCAATGCGCCGCGCCAGACAGACGGCCTTTTCATCGTCCCGAAGGTCGTGGAATGACGGCAAAAGATCTGCCGGCGCTGGGCATCGCCGAGCTCCAATCGTTGCTGCGACAGCGGGAAGTTTCACCCCGCGAATTGCTCGAGGCCTTGCGGGATCGGATTGAGATCGTCGATCGTGAAGTTGGCGCTTATCTTTCGCTCGATTTTGAAGCTGCCGACAAAGAAGCCGAGAAAGCGAACGTCGATCTTCCGCTGGGCGGCGTGCCGATCGCGATTAAAGACATCATTAGCGTAGCGGGCCAACCCTGCACCTGCGCGTCAAAAATTTTGCGCGGTTATCGGGCGCCATACAACGCGACGGTGATTGGAAAATTGCGCGCTGCCGGCGCAATTCCATTCGGCAAAACCAATCTGGACGAGTTCGCCATGGGCTCGTCCACTGAAAACTCCGGCATCAAGTTAACGCGAAACCCCTGGGAATTGTCGTGCGTGCCGGGTGGTTCTAGCGGCGGCTCAGCCGCGGCGGTCGCCTCCGATACAGCATTCGGCGCGCTGGGCACTGATACCGGTGGCTCAATTCGGCAGCCAGCTGCTCTCACAGGCATCGTCGGTCTCAAGCCGACTTATGGCCGAGTTTCGC
>Ga0066689_10000399_pt1 | contig 12322 bp, 9 predicted proteins | sample GraSoiAngelo_138_FD_65626 | JGI IMG/M metagenome (GOLD analysis project Ga0066689, IMG submission 65626) | Grasslands soil microbial communities from the Angelo Coastal Reserve, California, USA - 14_0929_09_40cm | ecosystem: Environmental > Terrestrial > Soil > Grasslands | place: USA... | reverse complement strand
GCCTTCGGTCTCGCCCGCCAGGACGGCGGCGAACTGGACCGTGGCGTTCAAGTCGCCGAAGATGGCGTCCAGCGCCTGGCGGACGGCCGCGGACACGGCGCCGACGCCCTGCGCCGTACGGCGGCCTTCCTCCATGGCGCCGAGTAGCTGGGTGATCTGGTCCTGCGTGTGGCGGACGCGCGAGCGGACCTCGTCCGCGGAGCGGGCGCTCTGCTCGGCGAGCTTGCGCACCTCATCGGCCACCACGCGGAAGCCCAGCCCATGCTGGCCGGCCCGCGCCGCTTCGATCGCCGCGTTCAGGGCTAGCAGATCGGTCTGGCTCGCGATCCGGGTGATCGCATCCACCAGCTTGCCGATCTCGCGCGAGCCCAGCTCGAGCGTGGCGGCGGCGCGCGACACCTGGTCGAGGTGATCCACAAGAGTGACGAGCAGCTCGCTCGCCCGGGCGATCTCCTGACCGTGGCGGCGCGCCTGCTGTGCGACGCCCGCGATCTGACGCTCCGCGTCCTGGGCGCGGGCATGCAGCTGCGTGGCCACGGCGGCGGCGGCCTCGGAGTCGGCCCGCCCGTGTCCAATCAGCTCGCGCTGCCGCTCGGCACCGCGCGTGAGGCCCTGCGTGGTCGTCGAGATTCCCTGCGAAGCGGCCTGCAGCTCACGGGCCGACGCCGACAGCTGCTGCGCCATGGCGGCCAGCTCCTGACCCTGGCGCTGCACCTGCCGCACGATGGCGGCGATCCCGTCGGTGGTCCGGTTCACGCTCACGCCGAGGTACCCGAGCTCGTCGGGAGCGTCGTCCGGCGCCCGCGCCGTCAGATCGCCCGTCTCGAGCCGGGCGAACGTGGTGCGGGTGGCGCGCAGCCGCGCGACGATGCGCGAGAGCAAGGGTACGAGCGCCGCGCTCGTGACGACCAGAACCAGCGTCTCCTGCAGAGACGCGCTCCACGACCAGCCTGGGGCGCCTTGGCTCGTGCGGACGGCCGTGACGAGCGCGAAGCCCGTCAGGTTGAGCACCAGGGCCTGCCAGGCTTCGTTCCGGCCCAGGGAGAGCGCGGCCTGGAGCGGGGCGATCAGATACACCACGTACAGGAGATGCCCCGTCGGTCCGACGGCGTAGACGACCGCGGAGATCATGGCGGCGCCCACGGCGATGGTGGCGTGCGCGAACCACGGGGGGAGCTCGGCGGATCGCGCGACGCGGGTCATCGCATAGTTGACCGCGGCGAACACGACGGTGAATCCGAGAACGAACGACCAGGCGAGGGGCACCAGGCCGGCGAGCCGGATGGCGGTGAGCAGCACGACGCCGAGACCGAGCACCCTCCAGCGCCCCCGCGTGCTCGACAGGACGTACTGGCGTTGCTTGGTGCGGTCTTCGGCGGCGAGCTGCTGGGCGAAATCGGCCGCGGCGGACATGGCGGGAATCTACATCCGGAACAGATAACTCAGCTTGAGGAAGAACCCGTCCCCGGTGCGGCTCAGGTCGCGGAACCGGAACGCGTCCGCCTCCGTGAGCGACGCGCCGTAGCCGAGAAAGACGACCGTGCCCGGGGTCGGCTTGTAGGAAAACAGGACGTCGTTGCGGAAATCGTTCGTGACCACCGGTGGCGCCGCACTGCCGTTCACGAGCAGCGGCTGCCCCGTATGCGGGTCGACGAGCGCGACCTGATCCTCCGCGAAGTACTGGCCGATGTAGCGCACGAAAATGGCGCGCGTGAGCTGGTACTCGAGCTTCAGCCGCGGGATGTTCGCCGTCAGAAAGCGGCTGCCGTCGCGCGCGCGGGTGAGGCGCTGGTGCACCCAGCGTGCCTCGAGCCGGAGCGCGGGCGTCGGGCGCAGGGCGGCGACGGTGGTCACGGCGACCTGGCGCCCTTCGGATGCCTCGGGAAAGATGGCCGCCGCCGAATAACCCACCACCACGCTGCCCGACACGGCCCGGTTCGGTGTGCTCACGATGAACGCCGCGCCGGGGAGGTGATACAGGTCGTGCGGGACGGCGAAGGGAACGGCGCCGACCATGTAGCCCGCGTAGTCCGCGGCATCGAAGCCGAAGTGGTCGAGGGTGAGCGTGACCTGCGCCTGCCACCCGCCGCGCAGGTTCGCCACGAAGAAGCTCTGCAGCGTGTCTTCGATCGTGCGGTGCAAGCGGCCGAAGTCCGCGTAGCGCCAGATGGGGGCGAATCCGACGATGGCGGTGAACTGCTCGACCAGCGCTCCCGGGCGGCCGTACCAGCTGAAGCGGTTGTAGGTCCGGCCGACAACGACGTCGGTACGATTCACGAACCCGCTCGTGTCCTGGAAGCTCCGCTCGATGCCGAGCAGCTCGAAGTGGTTGCCGTACGCGCGACCGGTGCGGTCGCCGAAGGTGACGGTCCACAGCTTGCCCGCGTGGCCGGCGCCCGGGTCACGAGTCCACGAGCTCGCGACCTGCACGTCCGAGAACCAGATCTTACGCCACACGACGTGGGCGTCGATGCCCAGTACGCGGTTGTAGTCATCGCCGTCGCTGCGGTCGGTGTAGGCCACGCCCAGCGTGGACGTCGGTCCCAGGTCGCGCCGCAGGCGCAGCATGTTGTAGATCGGGTGCGCGCCCGTGGCCGACTGGTCGCTGTTGTCGACGGCGCCGAGGTAGGCGATTCCGGTGCCGCCGACCTTGCCGGCGAGCTTGGCGCCGAACACGGGCTGCACGATGCGGCGCGTGTAAATCAGGCTGTTGGGCGTGTCGAACTGCTCGAGGCCCTCGAGGAAGAAGGGTCGCTTCTCCGGGTAGAACAGGGCGAACCGCTGGTTCAGCGTCACCTGGCCGACGTCGGCCTCGACCTGCGAAAAGTCCGGGTTGGCCGTCGCGGTCGCCCCGAGGTTCTGTGTGACGCCCCAGCGCAGGTTGCCCGCGACTTCGGGCGTGCCGCGATAGTCGTAGCCCGGCGTGGTCGGCGCCCCGTCCACCTTGGTGGTGAACTCGGGCGTGAGGTCGAGCACCAGGCCCCGCCGCAGCGCCCCGAGGCCGACCAGGCGGCCCGACTGAATGAGAAAGCTCGCGTTGGCGCGGACCGCGGGGGTCCAGGTTTCCTCGTAGCCCGAGTGCTGCACCGAGCGCAGCACCTGGATGCCCCAATCCTGGGGATCGGCGCTCTGGTAGCGCAGGCTCTTGAAGGGAATCCGCACCTCCACCTCGTAGCCCCGGTCGGTCACGCGACCGCGCGATTCGTAGACATAGTCCGGGTTCAAGTCGATGGTCGCGTCGAACCTGCCGCCCGCGCTCGGGCCCCCGGCGGCGCCGGCGGCGACGCCGTCGCTCCACACGCCGTCCTCCTGCACACCCAAAGGATTCACGGCGAACATCGTGGCGCGGCGGTGGTCGAGGTAGGTATCGAGCAGGATGGCGACGTGGTCGTCCGCGTCGATGTTATCGCGGTCGGCGAGCGTGGCGCGCACCACCTTGCCGTGCCGCTCGAACGCGCGGATGCCGAAGTAGATCGCGTCGGGCGCGTACCAGACCAGCACCTCGGTCGAGTCCTCCGCGGGGCGCCCGTCCACCGGACGGTACTCCGAGAATCCCGTGAGGCGGGCAGCCCGGCGCCACACCGGCTCGTCCAACACGCCGTCGATCTTCGCCTCGACCTCGAAGCGCGGGATGCGCGCGTCGAGCTGCTTCGCCAGGCCATTGTAGACGGGACCGGAATCGGTGGCGGCGCCCTGGAGCACAAGGAGGAGAACGAGCATGTCGGAAAAGATACAAGTCGGAACGCGGAATGCGGAACGCGGAACAGGCGGGCCGACGTCGGGGCCCGACCTACGAATCGTCAGCGCGTCGTGCTGTTCCGCGCTCCGCGTTCCGAGTTCCGCATGCTATTCGTATCTCAACGCGATGATCGGATCGAGGCTCGCCGCCCGGCGGGCCGGCCAGATGCCGAAGAACAACCCCACCGCGGCGCTGAACACGAAGGCGAGGAGGATGGCGAGCGGGGAAATCAGCGTATTCCAGTGTGCGATCCGCGACAGCACGATGGCGCCGCCCGAGCCCAGCACCACGCCGATCAGACCGCCCAAGAGACACAACACCAGCGCCTCGACCAGGAACTGGAACATGATGTTGAACCGCGTGGCGCCCAACGCCTTGCGGACCCCGATCTCGCGGGTGCGCTCGGTGACCGACACGAGCATGATGTTCATGATCCCGATGCCCCCGACGAGCAGGCTCACCGCCGCGATCCCCGCGAGGAGGTACTTGAACGTATCCGTGGTCTGCTGCAGCGTCGCGAGGATGTCGGTCTGGTTGCGGATCTGGAAGTCGTCGTCCTGGCCTGGCCGGATCTTGTGCTGGCGCCGGAGCACGCGCTCGATCTCGATCATGGCGAGGTTCATCGACTCGAGATCGTTCGCCTGTACCGTGATCGAGCGCAACCGGTCGGTCCCGATGACGCGGTAGCGGGCCGTCTGCAGCGGGATGAGGATCTGCTCGTCGGGGTTGAAGAACGAGCCCTGCGAGCCCTTTTCGGACAAGGCGCCGACGATCTCGAAGGTGATGCCGCGGATCAGGAGCTGCTGCCCGATCATTGCGTCGCGGTTGGAATTGAGCAGCGTCGGGACGGCGCTGCCGATCACCGCCACCCGCCGCCGCGCCGCATCGTCGCCCGCGGTGAACATGCGGCCCGCCGTGATCGAGTAATTGTGGACGGTGACGTAGTTCGGCGTGGTGCCGACGACGTTCACGTTGATGTTCTGGTCGCCCTTTTGCACCTGGAGGTTGTTGCTCAGCTCGGGCACGACCGCGCTCACGTAGCGCGCGTTGTTCGCGAGCGCCGTGTCGTCGTCCATGGTGAGGCTCACACGGTTACCGCTGGCGACGCCGCGCATGAAGCTCTGGCCCGGATACACGCTCAACAGCGTGGGCCCGAGCGCCTGGATGCGGTCCTGGACGGACTTCTGCGCCCCCGAGCCGAGCGCGATCATCGTGATCACCGCGCCCACGCCGATGATGATGCCCAGCATAGTGAGCAGCGAGCGGAGCTTGTTCGCCCGCAGCGCCTCGAGCGCCACCATGACGATCTCGCCCAGGAGCATCGCTAGCGCGCCCCTGCGCCCGTGAGCACGAGCACCGTATCCTTCTCCGCCAGGCCCCCCGTCACCTCGATGTAATCCTGATCGGTGAGCCCGGTGGCGATCGACACGGGCACGATCTTGCCGCCCCGCAGGGCGAACACGATGTAGCCGGGACCGGGCGTCGCGGCCGGCGGGGGTGCCGAAACGGTGTGCCGCCCGCCGCTCCGCCGCACCTCGGCGGCGTGCAGCTTACCGCCGTCCCGCGTCGTGTCGGCGCTCGCGCGCGGCGCGTCCGCCGGCGCCGCGAGCTGCCGTGCGACCGCCAGCGAATCGAGCCCGAGCACGCTCGCCGCGGACGCGACGTCCTTGGGCGTACGCAACGCGGCGTTGGGCACGGCGAGCACGCCCTGGCGCTGCCCGATATGAATCTCGACTTCGGTGTTCATCCCGGGTTTGAGCACGTGCTCGGGGTTGGGGATGTTCACTTCCACCGGGAACATCGTCACGTTCTGGCTCACCTGCGCCTGCGGTTCGATCTTGAGGACGATGCCGTCGAAGGTGCGGTGCGGGAAGGCATCAACACTGATTGTCACCGCCATCCCCGGCTGCACCTTGCCGACGTCTGTTTCGTCCACCAGCGCCGACACCTGCACCGTGTCGAGGTTCGCCATCTTGAGGATGACGGTGCCGCCCCCCACGTCGTTGGTGGGGCTCGAAATCACCGTGCCGAGCACGGCGTCCAGCTCGAGCACGGTGCCGTTGATCGGCGCGCGGACGTGCGTGTCCTGCATGGCGTCCTTGGCGGTCTGGAGGTTCGCCTGCGCCGTGGCGACCGCGGCCTGCGCCGTAGCCGAGGCGAGCCGGGCGGAGTCGAGTCCCGCTTGCGTGATCGACTGGCTCTGGAACAGGGCCTCGCTCCGCTTGAGCTGCGCTGTTGCGGTCTCGAGCTGTGCCTGTGCCACCCCGAGGTTCGCCTCGGCCTGCGTCAGGTTGCTCTGCGGAATGCGCGGGTCGATCCTGGCCAGCAGCTGACCCTGCTTCACCTCATCGCCGGTCTGCACCGGCTCCTCGAGGATCTCACCCGACGCCTTGGACTTGACGCTCAACGTGAGAATCGGTTGGATCACGCCCGAGGCCGTGGCCGAGACCACGATGTCGCGGTGCTCGACGGGGATCTTCTGGTACGGCGGGGCTGGCTGCGCCTTGGCGCAGGCCGAGAGGCCCGCGAGCAGCGCAATCATGGCGGCCTTCACCTCGACCCGCCGCTCTGCTGCCGCAGCCCGGGCAGCCCGCCGCCGGTCACGTTCTGGAACCGCTGGCGGAACTGCTGCTGCGCCTGCACCAGCGAGGCGCTCGGCAGCACCAGCACGGTGTCGCGCTCCGTCAGCCCGCTCGTCACCTCGACATAATCCTGGTCGGTGAGCCCGGTCTTGATGGGCGCAGCCACGACCTTGCCGTCCCGCAGCGCGAACACGACGTAGTTCTGGTTGTTTCGGGTCTGCCGCTGCTGCCGGAGCTTTGGTCTCGGCGCCCGGCCGAACACGTTGCTGAGCAGCCCGCGGTCGGCCGGCGTGGGCTCGGCACCGCTGCGCATCCGCTTGAGGGCCGCCTGGACCTGCTGGGGCGTCACACCGGGTGGGAGAGTGACCGTCTGCCCGTTCGGCAGCGTGACCGTCCGCGCGCCGCCGCCCCCGCCGCCCCCGCCGGCCGCGGCCGTGTCGCGCCCGGTGCGCCCGCCGGTGTCCGCGGACTGCCCGGCAGCGATCTGCTGCGCCACGGTGAGCGAATCGAGCCCCAGCAGGCCGGCTGCGGAGGCGACGTCGCGCGGCGTCCGCAGCGCGGCATTGGGCACGGCCAGCACGCCCGGCCGCCGCCCGGTGGGGATCCTCACCTCGGTGTTCATACCCGGCCTGAGCAGGTGGCCGGGGTTGGGGACGGCGATGAGCACCGGGAACATGGTGACGTTCTGTACGACTTGTCCCTGCGGAAGCACCTTCGAAACGGTGCCCTGGAACGCCCGGTTGGGATAGGCGTCGACGTTGATGGTGGCCGGCATCCCCGGCTGCACCCGCGCGATATCCGTCTCGGCGACGAGCGCCGAATCTTGCACGCTGTCGAGGCTCGCCATCTTGAGAATGACCGTGCCGCCGCCCAGCGTCGGGCTCGAGATCACGGTGCCGCGCACGGCGTCGAGCTCGAGCACGGTGCCGGTGATGGGCGCCCGCACGTGCGTGTCCTCCATGGCGTCCTTGGCGGTCTGCAGATTCGCCTCGGCGTCGACGGCCGCCGCGTTGGCCGTGGCAAAGGCGAGCTTGGCCCGCTCGTAGTCGGTCTCGGCGAGCGACCCGCTCTTGAACAGGGCCTCGCTCCGCGTCAGCTGCGCCTTGGCGTTGTCGAGCTGCGCGTGGGCCTTCTCGACGCTGGCCTGCGCCTGGATCAGGTTGTTTTGTGGTAGGCGCGGGTCGATGGTGGTGAGCAGCTGTCCCTTTTTGACTTCGTCCCCGGTCGCCACCGGCTGGCTGATGATCTCGCCCCAGGCTTTCGACTTCACGCTGAACAGGAGCACCGGCCGGATCAGGCCCTGGCTGATCACCGTGACGACGACGTCGCGGCGCTCGACGGGGACCTTCTCGTAGAGCGGTGCGGTCTGCGCCTTCTGGCAGGCGAGGGCGAGCAACGCGAAGGGAGCGACTGCGAAGCGACGGCTCACGTCACCCGCTCCATTTTCTCGTCGCGCGCGATGAGGCCGTCGCGCAGGTGGATCTGGCGGAGCGCGTGCGCGGCGATGTCTGACTCGTGCGTCACCAGTACGATGGTCTGGCCGGTGTCGTGCAGCTGCTCGAACAACTTCATGATCTCCTCGCCGGTGGCCGAGTCGAGATTGCCCGTGGGCTCGTCGGCGAGCAGGATCGACGGGTCGTTCACGAGGGCGCGGGCGATCGCGACGCGCTGGCGCTGACCCCCCGACAGCTCGTTGGGGCGGTGCTCCATGCGGTCGCCGAGGCCGACGTGCTCCAGCGCCTGCGCGGCCTTTTCGCGCCGCGCGCGCGCGGGCATCCCCGCGTAGATCAGCGGCAACTCCACGTTGTGGAGGGCGCTTGCCCGGGGGAGCAGGTTGAACGTCTGGAACACGAACCCGATCTCCTTGTTACGGATCCGGGCCAATTCATCGTCCGACAAATCGCTCACCTTCTGGCTGTTGAGCCAGTATTCTCCCGCCGTCGGCGTGTCGAGGCAGCCGATCAGGTTCATGAGCGTGGACTTTCCGGAGCCCGACGGGCCCATGACGGCCACGAACTCGTTGCGCTTGATCTGGATGTTCACGCCGCGCAGCGCGCGCACCACCTCGCCCCCCATGTCGTAGTCGCGCGTCAGCTTGTGGGTGAGGATCACGACGTCGGGCAGCGGCGTGTCGCCGGTGCGGAACGTGGTCAACTCGACGCTCGTCATAGCGCGTGCCCCACGATCGCCTCGAGCTGCGCGCGGGCGATCAGATAGTTGTAGCGGCTCTGTACCTGGCTGACCTGCGCCTGCGTGAGGTTGGCCTGGGCCGTGAGCAGGTCGAGCAGCGTGCCCGCGCCGAGGCGGTAGCGCTCCTGCTGGACGCGGACGGCTTCGGTGGCGGCGGCGACGTCCGCGCCGGCGATGGCGATCTGGGCCCAGGAAGTGAACAGAGCGGCGAGCTGCTGGGTGTACTGGGCATTCACTTGCCGGCGCGCGTCCGCCGCCTGGGCCAGGGCGACGTCATGCAGAACGCTCGCGGAGACCTGGGCCTGCTCACGCCCGAAGCCGTTGAAGAGGGTCCACGACAGACCGAACCGCCACGTGAAGGTCTCCAGGTAGCCATTGAAGAACGGCAGCTGGGGGGAGCCGGTGCCGGTGCGGTTGTTGTTGTAGGACAGGATCACGGACGGCCAGTATTGCGATCGGGTACTCCACACCTGGGCACCTGCGGCGCTCGCCTGGGCTTCGGCTTGCCTGACGAGGGGCGCAGTCTGGAGCACCGAGGGGCGCAGCGTGGTCGTGTCCGGGAGCGGTGGAAACGCCGAGTCCGGCACAGCGCGTACGAGCTGGTCCACGCCGACCTGACGTCCGAGATTGGCCTGGGCCGTGGCGAGATTGGCCTGTCCCTGGAGCAGGGCGAGCAGTGCGTTGCCGAGGTCGACGGTGGACGTCAGCGTGTCCGAGCGTGTGGCGGCCCCAGCCTGGAACTTGTTCACGGCTGTCTGCAACTCCGCCTTGGCACGCTCCACCTGAGCTTGAGCGACGCGCACCAGTTCCTCATTCGCAAGGGCAGTAAAGAAGACTTGAGCAGTCGTTGCGGTCACCTGGAAGCGCTGGTTTACGAACCCGGCGGCGGCAGCGTCCTGGGTGGCGGACGCGACGCGCAGATTGGCGAATCGGCTGAATCCGTCGAACAGGATGAGGCTCGCGGATAAACCCCCTGCGTACGAGTACCCGGGCTGAAGCGCCTGGGTGCTGCTGTTCGGATCGAAGCGCGCCTGGTTGCTGCGCGTCGCCGAAGCGCTGGTGTTCACCGTCGGCAGGAACGCTCCCCAGGCGCTACGCCCGCTCGCGCCCGCGTTGCGCTGATCGCCGCGCGCCTGGACCATCGCGGGCTGGACGTCGAGCGCCCGCCGCACGGCTTCCTGGAGGGTGATCTGGAGCGCGGCTTGCGGCACGACGGGCGCTTGCTGCCCAGCAAGCCCCGTCGCGACGGCCGCCGAGAAGATTCCCGCAACGATGCCCCGCCGCACGCGCGTCATTTCTTTGGTCCGCCCGAATCGCTCTTGGCCCGTTCTCTCTGATGCCGATGCCGGGCGACAAGGTCGCGGTAGGTGGCCTGCTGCCCGGGGGTGAGCTGGCGCGAGACCTCGGAATCCATGGCGGCGCGCAGCGTGTCGAACCGGGGGCGCACCATTTCCCACGCCTCGCTCATGCGCGCGTAGTGGCGCTGCAGGATGGCGTGCACCGAGTCGCGCTGCGGGGGCGTGAGCCGCAGCTCGCCGTTCAGCTCGGCCATGAGACGCTCGACGCCGTGCGCCCGCTCGGGCGCGGCGGCGGACGCGTAGCGGACCCACAGCGCCCGGCCGCCGACGCCGACGGCGACTCCGGCCCCGAACGTCGCGGCCAGGAGCGCCACAGCCCTTGTGATTGAACGGTTCAACATAGCGGCCCTTCCTCTAATTGCCGATGACGGAGGCGAGCACGATCTCGACCTCTCCAGGGTGCGCCGGGGGCGCCATCAACGCGTCGTACACCGACGGCCGCGCGGCGGGCGCCGCGGTGGCGCGGCCCACCAGGTAGCCGGCGGCGAGCGCCACGAACACGGCGGCGGCAACGCCGGCGCGTGCCCAACGGGCCAGCACGGCATCCCACGAGGCGACACGCACCTCACTGGCGCGCGCCAGCACGCGCGCGACGAACGGGGCTGCGTCACCCGGGTCCAGCGCCCGTCGCAGCGCGTCCCCGAGCGCCGTGTCGGGTCGGTGATCGAACGGCATCGCTTCTTTCATGCCTCCTCCTTCCAGTCCACGAGCAACGCGCGCAGCCGACGCCGCGCGTGAAACACCTCCGATCGCACGGTCCCCTCCGGGATACCGAGCACCGCTGCGATCTCCGCGTGCGAGTAGCCTTCCACGTCGAACAGCACGACCGCGACGCGCCGCCGCTCGGGCAGCTCGGCCAGCGCCTGCCGCAGCCGCTCGCCCAGCGCCCGCTGCTCGGCCGCCGTGTCGGGCCGGGGGCCGCCGGCCGCGAGCCCCGGGTCGAGCGGCTCGACGCGCCGCACCGTGCGACGGCGGCGGCGATCGGTCGCGGCGTTGGAGACGATGCGCAGCAGCCAGGGACCGAACGGACGCCGCGGGTCGTACTGGTCGAGCTTCACGAGCGCCGACAGCATGGCGTCCTGAGCGGCGTCATCCGCGTCCTCGGGGTTCCCGAGCACCGCCCGGGCCACGCGGCGCGCCACGCCGGCGTAGCGCTCGACGAGCACGCCAAAGGCCGCGCGGTCCCCCGCGGCCGCCCGGGTCACTAGGTCCGCCTCGTCCTGTTGAGCTATACGCGCAGCCCGCTGGGGGGGTTGGGGATCAGCCATCGTCCGCGTCCCGGGCACGGCGCCGCTCGAAGGCGTACCACCCGAACACCAGTGCCAGGGCGAACGCTCCCGCCGCGAGCACGCCGGACATGACACGGGGGAAGGCGGCCAACAGGATCCCGACGCCGGCGCAGGCGAGCGCGGCGGTCGAGGCGATGGCGCGACGCAACCCGCCCGCCACGCGGCGCAACGCCACCACCGCGACCGCGCCGAGCTCGTACCCCGAGCGCTTGTGCGGCAGGTCTCCGGCGGGCTCGCTCTGCGCCGCCGGCGCGTCCACCAGCCGGGGCGGCAGCAACCGCCGGCGGGCCTGCAGCACGATTTCGCGGCTGGAGGCGAGATCGCGCCGGAACTGGTTGGCCAGCTCGCCCGTCAGCGCCTCGCATTCGGCCGCGAGGTCGAGCTCGTAGTTCGTGAGCAGGCTCGACACGTTCAGGTTACTCGAGCCGACGCGGGCCCAGCGGCGATCCACGAGCATGGTCTTCGCGTGGATCATCGGACCCCCGTACTCGAACACGCGCACGCCGGCGCGCAGCAAGTCGCGATAGCCGACCCGCGTGAAATTGCGGAGGATGGGGAGGTCGCTCGCCCCGGGCACGAGCAGCCGCACGTCCACGCCGCTCCGCGCCGCGTCGATCAGGCTGGCGTACAGTGGCGCGGGGGCGATCAGGTAAGCGTCGGTGATCCACAACCGCTCGGCGGCGCTCGCGGCGAGCAGCTCCACGGTGCGATACACGCGGGCCCGGCCGGGCATGCCCTCCACCACGCGCACGATGGAGCTGCCGCACGGCGCCGGATCGGACGCGAGCTCTTCGGCCGGGAGCGCCGGCCCGGCGCGGCTCCAGATGCGGGCGAAGGCGCCGTCCAGCGCCGCGGCCGCCGGTCCGGAGACGGCCACCATGGTGTCACGCCACGGCCGGCGTCCGCGGGAGGGGTCCCCCGCCCACTCGTCGCCGATGCACAGACCGCCGATCATGGCCCACCCACCGTCGGTGGCGAGCAACTTGCGGTGGTCGCGTTGCGGCAGCTCGAAGGGGCGCGGCGCGAGCAGGGGATGGAACGCCCGCACCTCGACGCCCGCCTGCCGCAGCCCGCGCCAGAAGCGACGCGACGTGCCGAGCGAGCCGAGCGCGTCATACAGCACGCGCACCCGTACGCCCGCGCGCGCCCGTTCGGCGAGCGCCT
>Ga0066689_10000363_pt1 | contig 12658 bp, 15 predicted proteins | sample GraSoiAngelo_138_FD_65626 | JGI IMG/M metagenome (GOLD analysis project Ga0066689, IMG submission 65626) | Grasslands soil microbial communities from the Angelo Coastal Reserve, California, USA - 14_0929_09_40cm | ecosystem: Environmental > Terrestrial > Soil > Grasslands | place: USA... | reverse complement strand
GGCGCTGGAGGCGGGGACGCTGCTCGTGCTGGACGGCGGCGTGCTGGGCAACTCGCCGTCCTCGACCGTGGTCGACTGCACCCAGCCGGCGCCGCGGCTGATCCGTGAAGGAGCGGTCACGCTCGCCGAGCTGCGGCGCGCGGCCGGGCGGCTCGCCCCGTAGGCGCTCGACCCGAGGAGCCGAACACGAAACGCATCCTCTTGGTATGCACCGGCAACATCTGCCGCAGCCCGCTCGCCGCGGCGCTGCTCGAGCGCGCGCTCTCAGAGCGCGGCAGCGAGGGCCTCGACGTGTCGTCCGCGGGGACCGGCGCCTGGGACGGCGCGCCCGTGTCCGAGGGAGCCTACCTGGTCGGGCTCGAGCGCGGGCTCGATCTCTCGGGCCATCGCGCGCGGCTCTTGACGCGCGAGCTGGTCGAGGGCGCCGATCTGGTCCTCACCATGGCGCGGCACCACCGGGCGCGGGTGGACGAGCTCGGCGGCGAGGGTCGCGTGTTCGTGCTGGGCGAGTACGCCGGACGGGAGGGTGACGAAGCGGAAGTGAGCGATCCGTTCGGCGGCGACCTCGACGTGTACCGCGACACCTGCACCGAGCTCGAAGGACTGATCCAGGCGGCGGTGGAGCGCATCGTCAAAGAGTTCGCGAGTGGAAGTCAGCGCTGACACGCGCCTGTTGGTGGTGCTCGGCGATCCCGTCGCCCATTCGCTCTCCCCCGTGATGCACAACGCGGCGATCCGTGCGCTCGGGCTTGATGCCGTGTACGTCGCCCTGCCCACGCCGGCCGCGGCGCTCCCCGGGCTCTTGGCGGTGTTGCCCGCTGTGGGCGGGGCGGGGAACATCACCGTGCCGCACAAAGAAGCGGCGGAACGATGTCTCGCGCAGAAAACGGAGCTGTGCGCGCGCGTCGGCGCGTGCAATACGTTCTGGACCGAACGCGGAGCGCTGGTGGGAGACAACACCGACGTCGCCGGAATTCTCACGGTGCTGCGTCAGCTGGGCGTCGACGGCGGCGGCAGCTGGCTGCTGGTCGGGACCGGGGGCGCCGCACGGGCGGTGGCGGTGGCGGCGGCGACGGCCAAGGCGAACCTGCACGTGGTGTCGCGCGACGCGGCACGGGCGCGGGTGTTCAGCGACTGGGCGCGGGGCGGGGGCGCCCGCGTCGAGCCGGCGCGCGGCGCCCTCCAGCCCGACGTCGCGATCAACGCCACGCCCCTGGGCCTCAAGGACGCGGACCCGCTGCCGCTCGACCCCGAGCGCGCCCGGCGCCTCGCCGTCGCGCTCGACCTGGTATACGCGCCGGGTGGCACGCGCTGGGTCCGCACGCTGCGTGCGGCGGGCGTGCGGGCGCAGGACGGCCGCGAGGTGCTGGTGCATCAGGGAGCGGCCGCATTCGGCCGCTTCTTTCCGGATCGGGCGGCGCCCGTGGAGGTGATGCGCGCGGCCGTGGACCGCGCGCTGCGTGCGTAACGCGCTCGACCAGCTCCTCTTACCGGCCGAGTGCCTGCTGTGCCGCGCCCTGCTCTCGTTCCGCGATTCGCATCGCCTCGTGTGCGACGTCTGCCGCCACCGCTGGCGCCCCGTGCGCGCGCCGTGGTGCGGGCGCTGCGGTCAGCCGGAGCCGCTGTTCGGCCGCTGCCGGTTGTGCGCCGACTGGCCGGCCGCGCTAGTGCTGGCCCGTTCCGCGGTGTGGCTCGACCCCGGCGCGCGTGACGCCGTGCACGCGCTCAAGTACGGGGGCCTGCCGCGGATCGCCGCCGATCTGGCCAGCGCGATGGCGTCGCTCGACCTGCCGGGGCGCGAGGGCGCCTGGCTCGTGCCGGTACCGCTCGGCGCCGGGCGGCGGCGCCGGCGCGGCTACAACCAGAGCGAGCGCCTGGCGCGCGCCCTGAGCCGGCGTTGGAACCGGCCCCTCGTGGAGCTGCTCGTGCGGACCCGGGAGACGGTCACCCAAACGGCGTTGACACCCGAGGCGCGGCTGGCGAACGTGGCGGGGGCCTTTGAAACGCGGAACGGCGAACGCGGAACGCGGAACAGAAGCCCGGGTGCCCGTTCCGCGTTCCGAGTTCCGCGTTCCGCGTTCGAACGGCCGCTTGTTCTGGTAGACGATGTCTTTACGACCGGCGCGACGCTTGCCGAGGCGGGGAGGGCGTTGGAGCGTGCCGGGGCACGCACGGTGCTGGCCGTGACGTTCGGCCGGGCGCTCGTGCCGGACTTCACCTAGGGGAGAGCAATGGCAGTGCGCGTGGGCATCAACGGGTTCGGTCGCATCGGGCGCAACGTGCTGCGCGCCGCGGTGCTCATGAAGCAGCAGGCGCTCGAATTCGTGGCGGTGAACGACATCACCGACACCAAGACGCTGGCCCATCTCCTGAAATACGACTCCGTCCACGGCCGCTTCCCCGGAACGGTCGAGGCCCAGGGCGACGCGCTGGTCGTCAACGGCAAGCCTATCAAGGTGTCGGCGATCAAGGAGCCCGAGAAGCTGCCGTGGAAAGACTTGGGGGTGGAGCTGGTGCTCGAGAGCACCGGGCGGTTCACCAACCGACCCGATGCCGAGAAGCACCTGGCCGCCGGCGCCCGGAAGGTCGTGATCTCGGCGCCCGCCAAAGGGGAGGACATCACGATCGTGATGGGTGTCAACCACCAGAAATACGACCCGGCGAAGCATCACGTCCTCTCGAACGCCTCGTGCACCACGAACTGTCTCGTCCCCGTGGTGAAGGTCGTGCTCGACAACTGGGGCTTCAAGCACGGCTTCATGACGACGATCCACAGCTACACGAACGATCAGCAGATTCTCGATCTGCCGCACAAGGACTTGCGCCGTGCCCGCGCCGCGGCGCTCAGCATCATCCCCACCACCACCGGTGCCGCCAAGGCGACGGGCCTCGTGATTCCGGAGGTGAAGGGGAAGATCGACGGCATTTCGCTGCGCGTGCCCACGCCCGATGTGTCGATCGTGGAGCTGACGGCGGAGGTCGAGAAGAAGACGACCATCGAGGAAGTGAACGGCGCCTTCAAGCAGGCGGCCCGCGCGGGCCTCAAAGGCATCCTCGACGTGAGCGACGAGCCGCTCGTCTCGGTCGACTACATCGGCAGCTTCTACTCGAGCGTAGTGGACGCGCTCTCGACCAACGTGATCGACGGCACGTTTCTGCACATGTCGTCCTGGTACGACAACGAGATGGGCTACTCCGCGCGCTGCGTGGACCTGCTCGCGTACCTCGCCGGCAAGTGAAGAAGCGCAGCCTGCGCGATCTGCCGCCCGCGGCGTTGGACGGCAAGCGGGCGCTGGTTCGAGTGGATTTCAACGTGCCCTTCAAGAACGGCGCCGTCACCGACGACACCCGCATCCGCGCCGCGGCTCCCACCATCGCGTACCTGCGCGAGAAGGGCGCGCGGGTGGTGCTGCTGTCGCATTTCGGCCGTCCCAAGGGCCCCGACCCGAAGTCGTCGCTCAAACAGATCGTGCGCGACGTCGAGCGCGTCCTGGGAACGCCCGTGGAGTTCATCCCCGATCCCGCCACGGGTGTCCCCGCCACGCGCCGGCTGCCGCGCGGCGGTGTGGCCCTCGTCGAGAACACGCGCTTCTGGCCGGGGGAAGAGGCCAACGACCCGGCCTTCGCCCAGATGCTGGCCGCCCTGGGTGACTTCTACGTGAACGACGCGTTCGGGTCGGCCCATCGGGCGCACGCCTCGACCGAAGCGGTGGCTCGTCTGCTCCGGCCCGCCGTGACGGGGTTCCTGATGGAAAAGGAGCTTCGCTACCTCGGTGAGGCGCTGGACCAGCCCAAGCGGCCGTTCGTCGCGGTGCTCGGCGGGGCCAAGATCTCCGGAAAGATCGACGTCATCGAGGCGCTGCTTCCCAAGGTGGACGAGATCCTGGTCGGCGGCGCGATGGCAAACACCTTCTTCCTCGCGATCGGGTTTCAGGTGGGCGGGTCGCTCGTCGAACGCGACAAGGAGCACCTCGCCAAGGGCCTCCTGGCCAAGGCCGGCGCCAAGCTGATCCTCCCTCGGGGTGCGGTGGTCGCGCCGAGTCTCGCGCGCGCCGCCGAACGGCGGGAGGTGTCGAGCGATCACATCCCCGCCGACTGCGCGGTCTTCGACATCGATCAGCCCACCCGACTCGACTTCCGCGCACGGATCCTGAAAGCCAAGACGGTCTTCTGGAACGGCCCCATGGGCGTGTTCGAGACGCCGCCGTTCGACGAGGGCACCCGCGCCATCGGCGAAGCGCTGATCGAGGCCGGGAAGCGCGGCGCCACAACGATCGTGGGGGGCGGAGACTCGGCCGCGGCCGTGGCGGGGCTCGAAGACAAGCTCAGCCACGTGTCGACCGGCGGCGGTGCGTCGCTCGAGTTCCTCGAGGGCAAACCCCTCCCGGGGGTCGCCGCCCTGGAGAACGCGTGAGGCGGCTGCTGTTCGCCGCCAACTGGAAGATGCACCTCGGCCCGGAAGACACCCGGGGCTACCTCAAGGCCTTTCGCGCTCGCTACAACCGGCGCGGCGACCGCGACGTCTGGTTCTTCCCGCCCGCCGTGTCGGTCGAAGCCGCCGCACAGGCGGTGCGCGAGCGCACCGATCTGCTGGTGGGCGCACAGGACATCTACTGGGAGCCCAAGGGCGCATTCACCGGCGCTGTTTCCGCCGCGCTCGCCCTCCAGGCCGGCGCGCGCGCCACCCTCATCGGGCACTCGGAGCGCCGTCACGTGTTCGGTGAAACGGACGAAGACACCCGCCGCAAGGTGGCGGCCGCCCTCGCGGCCGGGCTGGTGCCGATGCTGTGCGTGGGCGAGACCCTGGCCGAGCGCGACGCCGGGCATACCCTGGCCGTGGTCGTACGCCAGCTCGCCGGCGCGCTCTCGAGCCTCGACGGCCCGACGCTCTCGCGTCTCATCGTCGCCTACGAGCCGGTGTGGGCGATCGGGACCGGGCGCAACGCCACGCCGCGCGACGCCGCGACGGTGCATCGGGAGATCCGCGCCTGGCTCGGGGGGCGCGGCGCCTCCGGTCCGAGCGTCTTGTACGGCGGCAGCGTGAACGCGAAGAACGTCGCCGAGCTGCTCGCCGAACGCGAGCTGGACGGCGTGCTGGTGGGCGGAGCGTCGCTCGATCCCGAGGGCTGGGCGCAACTTGTGCAGACCGGCGCCGCGTAGGTAATTTCCCGGCGCGATGTACAACCTGCTGCTGTTCCTCTTGGCCCTCGACGCGTTGATCCTCACCACCGCGGTCCTGCTGCAGGCGGGGCAGGGCGGCGGGTTGGCGTCGCTGGGAGGCGGCGCCGGCACGGAGCAGTTCATGGGGGGCCGCCAGGCCACCACACTGCTCACGAAGATCACGTGGTGGTGCGCCGGGATCTTCTTGTTCGTCTCGCTGGTGCTCGCGGTCATGTCGTCGAACAGCGCCGCGCCGCGCTCCGTGCTCGAGGGGAACGTCCCCGCGCCGGCCCCCGTCCAGCCCGCGCCGCTACCGCTCCCCACGACGCCACCGCAGCAGAGCGCGCCGCAGCCCTCGAACAAGACGCCGCCGCCCCATCGCTGACCGTCGCCCCGCCTACGTGTTGCTGGAGGACGGCGCCTGGTTCCCCGGCACCGCACCGATCCCGTTCGAGTGCACGTGCGCCGAAGTGGTGTTCACCACCAATCTCTCCGGGTACCAGGAAGTCTTCACGGACCCGTCGTATCTCGGCCAGATCGTCGTGATGACGGCGCCGATGATCGGGAATTACGGGATCAACCGCGACGACGTGGAATCGGACCGGCCGCGGGTGGCCGCGGTCGTGTTGCGCGAGCTGTCGGCGCACGCGTCGAACTGGCGGGCCACGGGTACGTTGACCGACTGGCTGGCCACGGCGCACGTGCCCATCGTCGCCGACGTGGATACGCGCCAGCTCACACGCCACATCCGCTCCAAGGGCGCGATGCGTGGCGCCGTGGCGCTGGGGGAGCAACCGAGCGACCCGGTCCGGGCCGCCCTCGCGGCCAGCCCGTCGATGGACGGTCTCGACCTCGCGACCCACGCGACCATCGGTGCGGAATACACCGAGGGGCCGGCCGACGCGCGCCATCACATCGTGGCCTACGACTACGGCATGAAGCGCAACATCCTGCGGCTGTTCCTGAAGAACGGCTGCCGCGTGACCGTCGTCCCCGCGGGCACGCCCACGAGCCGCATCCGCGAGCTCGACGCCGACGGCCTGTTCCTCTCCAACGGTCCGGGCGACCCGGCCGCGGTGCACTACGCCATCACGACGCTACGGGAGTTGGCCGACGGCTCGCTGCCGATTTTCGGGATCTGCCTCGGTCACCAACTGCTCGGGCTGGCGCTCGGGGGCGACACGGTGAAGCTCCCATACGGCCATCGGGGCGGCAACCATCCCGTGCGGGATCTCGCGACAGGACAAGTACTTATCACGTCGCAGAACCATGGTTTCGCGCTGCGGGGCGACACCGGCGGCGTGCCGGGTGCCAAAGCGCTTCAGGTCACCCACCTTAACCTCAACGATGGCACCGTCGAAGGGGTGAAACACCGGGAGTACCCGATTTTCGCGGTGCAGTACCACCCGGAGGCTTCTCCCGGTCCCCACGATGCCCAAGGGCACTTCGAGCAGTTCCTCCAAGCTCTTGACACACAATAGGTAAGCCCGTATGTTGGCCCCTCGTCTTGACTGCCCTTGGGCCCTTCAAGGGGGACGGATGACGAAGGCCGACCTGGTCGAAAAGGTCACCGCACAAATCGCGCGCACTGCCGGTCCCCTGATTTCCAAGAAGGACTGCGCCCGCGTCGTCGACTCGTTTCTGGATGCCGTCAAAGCGGCGCTTGCCGAACAGCATAACATTGAGATTCGCGGGTTTGGGACGTTCAAGATCCGCCAGCGCAAGACGCGCATGGCGCGCAATCCGCGCACCGGCGACCCGGTCGAGGTGGCCGCGCGTCCGGTCCCTGTGTTCAAGCCCAGCAAGGAGTTGCGCGCGATGGTCGCGGAGGCGAGCGAGCGCGTGACGCCCTGAGGCATGCGCCGAGCGATTGCGCGCGGCCCGGACTAACCGTCTGGGCCGCTTTGTTTTGCGCGGTGTAATCAAGAGGCCCACACGTCCGGAGAACCGCACCCGTGCGCTACTTGCTCCTGCTCCTCGTCGCCGTCCCGCTGTCCGCCCAACGCGTCCCAGCGGTGCAATACGAAATCTCAGTGCCGGCTCCCGCGACGAAGCTGTTCCACGTGCGCGCCGACTTCCCGACGCGCGGCAGGGACACACTGTACCTGTCGCTGCCGGCCTGGAGCCCGGGCAACTACGAGATCCAGAATTACGCGCGCTACGTGCGCCACTTCGGCGCGAAGACGCCGGCCGGTCAAGCGCTGTTCTGGGACCGGTTCGACAAAGACACATGGCGTGTCACGACCGCCCGGAGCGTGCGGGTCAGCGTCGAGTTCGACTACTTGGCGGACACGATCGATCTCTCGATGGCGCGGCTCACGGGCGACTTCGGCGAATTTCTCGGCACCAACCTGTTTCTCTACGAAGCCGGCCAGCTCGACCGTCCCGCCGAGGTGCGCTTCGCGCTCCCGGCGGGCTGGCAGGTGACGACCGCGCTCGGAGGGTCGGGCAGCGGGCCGTACGTCGCGGCGAACTACGACGAGCTCGCCGACGCGCAAACGTTCGTCGGGAAGTACAGCCTCGACTCGTTGCAGGTGGACGGCAAGTGGCTTCGGATCGCCGTGTGGCCGGCGGACGCCTACTCGTCCGGCGTGCAACGCAACATGCGCGCCGACCTGGAGAAGATCGCCCGGACCGAAGACGCCCTGCTCGGCGGCCCGCCGTACGACCGCTACACGGTCTTCTTCAACGTCATCCGGGAGCCGGTGAGCTTCGGCGGCGGACTGGAGCATGCGGCGTCGCAGTTCGACATCATGCCGCAGGGGGCGTTCGCGGACGCGGCGGGCACCTTCGGCGACTTCATGGTGCCGCTGATGGCGCACGAGTACTTCCATCTCTTCAACGTGAAGCGCATCCGGCCGGCGGAGATGTGGCCCTACGACTACCACGCGGAACAATACACGCCGCTGTTGTGGTGGTCCGAGGGCGTCACGGACTACTACGCCGACCTCACCAACCTGCGCTCCGGGTTGTGGACCACCGAGCAGTTTCTCGGCAACGCCGCGCAGAACATGCAGCAGGTCGAATCGGCGCCGGAGCCGTGGAGTGAGGAAGACGGCAGTGTCGCGACCTGGATCAACGAAGTCTTCGTGAATAGCTCGCAGTTGTACTACCCGAAGGGCTCGCTCACCGGGCTGCTGCTCGACGTGTCGATTCGCGATGCCAGCGACAACCGGCACAGCCTGGACGACGTGATGCGGGCGCTTTACACCCGCTTCTATCAGAAGCACAACGGGTTCACGACCCGGAACCTGCTCGCCCTGTTGCGGGAATACGGCATGCCGGATGTCGCGGCATTTTATCAGCACTACGTCAACGGCCGGGAGCCGCTGCCGTACGAGACCGTGCTCGGCAAGGCTGGGGTCACCGCCGCCCGCCAGGCCATCTCCAACCCGTTCCTCGGCGTCAACGCGCAACCCGACGACTCGGCGAAGATGGTCGTGCAGAGCGTGGTACCGGGCAGCGCGGCGGACGCCGCGGGGCTCCAGCACGGGGACGTGCTGCTCAAAGTGGGAGAGATCGAGGCCAGCGCCGCTGGCGACTGGGGCGCGAGGTACCGCGAGCGCTATCGGGGTCAGGACGGCCAGCCCCTCGCGATCAGCATCACGCGGGGCGGCAAGCCGTTGACGCTCAATACGCAAGTGCGGGAGCGGACGGCGGTCTCGTTCACGCTCACACCAGTGTCGACGCCCACACCGAAACAGGCGAAGATCTGGCGCGGCCTCGCGACGGGTTCCACGGGGAACTGACGACGGCTATCTTGCGAGCGGACATGACGGCCACGGGGACGGCGACGATCCGGGTGCGGCTGTTCGCGCGCTATGCGGAGCTGGTGGGGAGGGCGGAGGCGGCGGTCTCCGTGTCGCTCCCGGCGACGGTGGGCGACGTGGTGCGGCGCCTGCGCGATGAGGTCCCCGCCGCGCGCGCGCTGCCCGAGCGCCCGCTCGCCGCCGTGAACCTGCGTCAGGTGAAGCTGGACGCGCGGGTCGAGGACGGAGACGAGGTCGCGTTATTGCCTCCGATCGCCGGTGGATGATGAGCTACGTGACGCGCGATTGCCTATCGGTCGAACGGTTGCTGGCCGAGGTGTCGGCCCCCGAGCGGGGCGGGACGTGCGTGTTCCTCGGCACCGTGCGTAACGGATCCGAGGAGCCCGGCGTGACCGCGATCGAGTACTCCGCGTACGAGGAAATGGTGGAGGCCGAGTTTGGCCGGCTCCTGGCGGACGCCGGCCGCCGCTGGCCCGAGGCGCGCATCGCCGTGCGCCACCGGCTGGGGGTGATTCCGTCGGGTGAAGCGAGCATCGCCATCGCGGCGGCGGCGCCGCACCGGGCCGAAGCGTTCGAGGCCTGCCGCTTCGTGATCGAGGAGGTCAAGCGTCGCATCCCCGTCTGGAAGAAAGAGCTCCGGGTGGACGGGACCGAGACATGGGTCGATCCGTCCGGCCATCCGACTGCCCGGCCGCATGCCTGACGCCGTCCACGACGCCTTCCAGCGCCCGCTCGCGAGCCTGCGCCTCTCGGTGACGGACCGCTGCAACCTGCGGTGCCGCTACTGCATGCCGGAAGACGAGTACGTGTGGCTGCCCCGCGCGTCGATCCTCACGTTCGAGGAGCTCGACCGCGTGGTCCGGGTGTTCTCGACGCTGGGCGTGCGCAAGGTGCGACTCACGGGCGGTGAGCCCCTGCTGCGGCACGACCTCCCGGCCCTCGTGCGCATGATCGCCCGGATTCCGCAGATCCAAGACCTGGCGCTGACCACGAACGGCCTCCTGCTGGCGAAGCAGGCGGCGGCGTTGCGCGCCGCCGGCCTCCAGCGCGTCACCGTGAGCCTCGACACCCTCCGTCCCGAGCGGATGCTCGCGTTCGCGAAGAGCGCGCGGCACGGCGACGTGCTCGCCGGCATCCGGGCGGCGCGCGACGCCGGCTTCGAGCACGTGAAGCTCAACAGCGTGGTGATCCGTGGGTTCAACGACGACGAGTTGGGAGACCTGGTCGAGTTCGGTCGCGCCGAGGGCGCCGAGCTGCGGTTCATCGAGTACATGGACGTGGGTGGGGCTACCCACTGGTCCATGGACCAAGTGGTCTCGCAACGGGACGTGCTCGAAGCGCTGACCCGGCGCTACGGCCCGATCGCCCCCGTTGCTCAGACGGGGGGCGACGCGCGCGCCCCCGCCGAGCGGTTCCGCCTCCCGGACGGGACGACGTTCGGGATCATCGCTTCGGTCACGGCGCCGTTTTGCCGCACCTGCGACCGCAGCCGTGTCACCGCGGACGGCACGTGGTTCCTGTGTCTGTACGCCGGGCGGGGAGTCGATCTGCGCGCACCGTTGCGCGGCGGCGCGAGCGACGACGACCTGGCAGCGCTCATCCGGGCGACCTGGCAGGGCCGCACGGATCGCGGGGCCGAAGCGCGCCTCGGCGTCGCCGATCGCGGAGCGCTCTACCGGATCGACTCGCTGCGCGCCGATCCCCATCGGGAGATGCACACGCGCGGAGGCTGAGTGCTCGACAAAATCACCGTCGTCGGCGCCGGCAACGTCGGCGCCACCGCCGCCCAGCGCCTCGCCGAAAAAGCGCTCGCCAGGCGCGTCGTCCTCGTGGACGTGATCGAGGGCGTGCCCCAGGGCAAAGCACTCGACCAATCGGAGTCGGCGCCCATCGAGGGCTTCGACACCCGGGTCGTCGGCGCCAACGATTACACGCCCGCGGCGGGAAGTGAGCTCGTGGTCGTCACCGCGGGCATCGCGCGCAAGCCGGGGATGAGCCGCGACGACCTGGTGCGCACCAACGCGGACATCGTGAAGCAGGTCTCGCTCGAGATCAAGCGGCATTGCCCCGACGCGATCGTCCTGGTGGTCTCGAACCCGCTGGACGTGATGTGCTGGGTGACGAAGCAGGTGACCGGGTTCCCCCGCGAGCGGGTGATCGGCATGGCAGGCGTACTCGACACGGCACGCTATCGCGCGTTCCTGGCCGAGGCACTCGACGTGTCGGTGGAGGACATTCAGGCGATGGTGCTGGGTGGCCACGGCGATACCATGGTGCCGCTGGTGTCGTACACGACGGTCTCCGGGATTCCCGTCGGCCAATTGCTCGACAGAGCCAAGCTCGACACCATCGTCGAGCGCACACGCAATGGCGGGGCGGAGATCGTCGCCTTCCTGAAGACCGGCTCGGCCTATTATGCCCCGTCGGCGGCGGTCACCCAGATGGTCGAAGCGATCGCGCTCGACAAGAAACGCATCCTGCCGTGCGCTGCGTGGGTGCAGGGAGAGTACGGCGTGTCCGGCGTGTACCTCGGTGTACCGTGCAAGCTGGGGCGCCGGGGGCTCGAGCAGATCCTCGAAGTCAAGCTGTCGGCGGACGAGCAGGCAGCGCTCAAGAAATCGGCCGATGCGGTGAGGGAGACGATGGGGGCGGTGAAACTATGACCACGTCGCTGAGAGACTTGCGGGAGCGCGGCATCGGCGCGACGCTCAGGCGCGATGCCTGGTGGGTGGCGCCGGCGCTCACGGCGCTCGTGCTCGGCAGCTTCGGCATCTACGCCACCTGGGCGGCGTGGACCGGGGCGCACTACGAGTGGGGGCCGTACCTCTCGCCCTTCTATTCGCCGTTGCTGCGGCCGTCCTGGTGGCCGCTCTCGCCGGCGTTCTTGATTCTGGTCTTCCCGCTCGGCTTCCGGCTGACGTGCTACTACTACCGCAAGGCCTACTACCGCGCCTTCTTCCTCGACCCCGTGGCCTGTGCGGTCGGCGAGCCGCGGCACGGCTATCGCGGGGAGACGCGGTTCCCCTTCATCCTGCAGAACGTGCACCGGTTCTTCATGTACGCCGCCGTCGTGTTCATCTTCATTCTCAGCTACGACGTGATCGAGGCCGCGCGCTGGCCCGTGAACGGTGTGATGGCTGATGGAGCAATGGCGCCTGGCCCGCGCGCGTTCGGCGTCGGCCTGGGGACTCTCGTGATGCTGGTCAACGTGATCCTGCTCGCGAGCTACACGTTCGGTTGCCACTCGTTGCGGCACCTCGTCGGTGGCCAGGTCGACTGCTTCTCGTGCGCGCGGGGCGGTCAGGCACGCTACCGGCTGTGGCGCGGGGTCGGCGTGCTCAACCGGCATCACATGCTGTGGGCCTGGTGCTCGCTGTTTTCGGTGGCGCTGACTGACGTCTACATCCGGCTGTGCGCGGTGGGCGTCATCCACGACCTGCGGCTCTTCTAGTGGCGGCCGCCGACCTGAGGACGCACGCCTATGACGTCGTCGTGATCGGCGCCGGCGGGGCCGGTCTACGCGCCGCCATCGAAGCCGGCGCCCAGAAGGCCAAAGTCGCCCTGGTCTGCAAGTCGCTGCTCGGCAAAGCCCACACGGTGATGGCCGAGGGGGGCGCCGCCGCGGCGCTCGGCAACGTGATGGGGGAAGACAACTGGCGCGTGCATTTCCGTGACACGATGCGGGGCGGCAAGATGCACAACAACTGGCGCATGGCCCAGATCCACGC
>Ga0066689_10000353_pt1 | contig 12745 bp, 10 predicted proteins | sample GraSoiAngelo_138_FD_65626 | JGI IMG/M metagenome (GOLD analysis project Ga0066689, IMG submission 65626) | Grasslands soil microbial communities from the Angelo Coastal Reserve, California, USA - 14_0929_09_40cm | ecosystem: Environmental > Terrestrial > Soil > Grasslands | place: USA... | reverse complement strand
ACCGCTCCGATTGTCATCGGCACCGCGACCGATCCGTATCAACCGGGCGAGCGGCGCTTCCGCGTGACGCGCCAGGTGCTCGAGCGGCTGGCGCGGTGCGAGGGGTTGAACGTCGGCATCATCACGAAGAGCCCGCTCGTGGCCCGCGACATCGACGTGCTGCAGCGGATCGGAGAGCGGAGCGATCTCCAAGTGCACGTGTCGCTCACGACCGTGGACGTTGGGATCATCAGACGGCTCGAGGCGCGCTCGCCGATGCCGGCGGCGCGGCTGCGGGCGCTCCGGCGCCTCACGGCGGCGGGCATCGAGGCGGGGCTGATCGTGGCGCCGGTCCTCCCGGGGATCACGGACGACGTTCCCCACCTGGAAGCGCTCTTCCAGGCGGCCCGGGAGGCCGGCGCTCGCTTCGTTCACGCCGGCCCGTTGCGGCTCTATGCGGCGGTGCGCGACCGGTTTCTACCGGTGCTGGACGCGCACTTCCCCCACTTGAGCGAGCGGTATCGGCGCGCCTACGCGCGCGCGAGCGGTGCGCCGCGGCCCTACGCGGCCGCGCTCGGCCGGCGCATCCGGCGGCTGCAACGTCGCTTCGGGTTTCCTGAGAACGCGGGGATGCGGGATCGTTATACGAACCGGTTACCGCCGGCGCAGGGAACGCTCGGCGTGTGACGGTTGGCGCTTACGACGTCCGGTGGTTCCCGTAATAGGCCATGAGCTGCTCGACCCAGGCCGGGACCGAGCGCCCGCGCGTCTCGTACGCTTCCGCCAGCAGCCGCGCGAGGCCCCGGCCCACGACGACGCCGTCGTGGCTACCGAGGCCAGAGCTGAGCTGCTCGACCAGCGCGACGATCCCGGAGGCCTTGCGAGATCGTGGCCGTTTGGAGCGCATCTGCCTTGCCCGGCTCGCTGCCATCGTCACACCGCCTCAGGAGAGCAACTGCACAAACAGCACACGTCATATAGCACAATTAACGGGGTGTTGCAATCGCGCCACGACGCGTCAGGCGACATCGCTGGCCGAATGCCCGGGTGACTCGTAGTGACGGCGCAACTCCAGCACCCAGGGCGGGGACCGGAGACCGCGGGCCTCGTACGACTCGACGAGCAACCCGGCCACCTGCCGTCCCATCTGCATGGTCTGTCTCGCCGAAAGGTCGCTCGAGAGCTCGTTCAAGAGGCGTACGAATTGTCCGATGTTGGGCAGATGCGTGACCCGGCCGCGGCCGGCGAGCCACAGCTCGAGCTTGGCGCGAGTGAGATCGCGCGGCGTCGCGCCGTGCAGGAAGTCGCGCAGCCCGTTCGGGCTCATCGCGACCTCGCGCGCGATGCGTCGCAGCGAATGGCGCGCGGTTTCGCGCGCAATCACGTCCCGCAGCAGGGGCACCGGCAGCGCCGGCAGGCTCGGTTGCGTCACCGAGGGCCCTATGCTCCGTCTGGGGTACTGCGCACCGGCCCGACTCAAGCGGTACCCGACATACGCGGTCACTCCGCCGTGCCGAATAACTGCACAAACTGAACACTGGAAGATGTAGCGCCTCTGCACCCGGGTGGCAACACCCCCTTGGTCCGGTGCGGTCAGGCGACTTCGCCGGCGGATTTGCTTCGGGCAGCTCGATACTGGCGCAGCAGGTCCTGCACCCAGCGGGGCGGCGAGAGCCGCCGCGCCTCGTACGCCTCGGCCAGGAGCCGGGCGATATCACGCCCCAGTTGGCCGGTTTGCTGTGGCGCGAGGTCGCCGGACAACTCGTTCAGCAGGCGGACGAGCTGACCGACGTTGGGAGGTCGCGACGTACGGCCCTGATCGGCCAGCCAGCGCTCGAGCTTGGCGCGGGTGGCACTGCGCGGAGCCGAGCCGTTCAGGAAGTTGCGCAGGCCGTTGGGGCTGATGGACATCTCGCGAGCGGCGCGCCGCAGCGAGAGCCGGGCGGTCTCGCGCGCCACGGCGTCACGCAGCAGGGCGACGGGAAGGGTCGGAACGCCCCGGCGGCCGGGCCTCACGTGCCGCTCAGCGGGCGTGCAGTTTGTGCGGTTCTGCGGCGGTTACACAGCGATACCGTAGCACGAGTTGCGAAACGTCGCAAGCACCCCGCGCGGCCCGGCGGGTCACGCCTGATCGCCGGTCAGGGCGGCCGCGAGCGCCCGGATGGTCCCCGGGGCGTTTCCCTCCAGCCGGTTGTTCACCAGGATCAGCGCCTCGATGCGGCGCCGCAACGCTTCGGCCACGAGGCGCAGCAGATCGTGGCGCACTTCGGGCTGCGGATCGCGGATCCGGTCATAGGGCTCGAACAGCTTCACCGCGTCGGCATACGCCCGCCCGGGGCGGAGCAGCCCACGCGCCACGGTGAACCCGGCGGGAAACGTCCAGGGCAGCTCGAGCTGCTCGCCGACCGCCGGCATCTCGTTCCATGAATTGAACACGTGGGCCACGCCGTGGCGTGCCAACACGGCTCCGTGGGCATCGGTCAGGAGCTCCGCGTTCCGCAGCTCCACGGCGTAGCGGAAGTCACGCGGCAGCTGCCGCAGGAACCCGTCGAGCTCGTCCGCCCACCGCGCCGGCGTCGGCAGGTCCTTTCCCCGCATCGCCTGAAACTCGAACACGAATACGCCCGCGTGGTCCGAGAACGCGCGGGCGTACGGCGTGAGCACCGCCTCCTGGAAGAGCGGAGCATTCAAGAAGTCGGGGTTCCGCAGGCCGGCGAGGTTGCCCCAGCGACCGTCCTGGTTGAAGCGCCGGGCGGTGATACGGTCCCACACCTTGCTCACGCACGGAAAGCCGGCGGGCAGCGCCCGCGCATAGGCCGCGAGCACCTCCTCGGACGGGGGCTCGTAAAACGCGCTATCGATCCCCACGGTGCGGAACAGCGGATAGCGCGCGTACTCCTCGAGCCGGCGGGCAGGCTGGGCGCCGCGGTAGGCGCGATGGTACACGTCGCCGGTCCAGCCGTCGTAGGTCCAGGTGGACGTGCCGAACTTGATGCTCGCGGGGATGCGACTGCCGAGTGCTACCAGCTCGGGGGACGGCGGTGGGAGCGCGCTGATGTCATCGAACAGACCTGGGTGATTGCGGACTGCCATAGAAGTCAAAATCTATCAATAGGTTATCTGTCCAGGAACCACCTTGCGGCCAACTCAAACTTCGGGATATATTCGGGTCCCATTGTCGGCCTGGCCAATGACCCGGACACCCCATCTGACGAGCGATGGCGCCGCGTGCTGCTGGATTCCGCTGTTCCCGCTGCGCTGCGAGACCGCCCGGCAACCCGAGCTCGCGTCGCTCCCGGTGGCGCTGGTGGGGCCCGACGATACCCGCCGGGTGTGGCAGGTGTCGCCGCTCGCCCGGCACGCCGGGGTGAAGCCGGGGATGACGGTGAGCCAGGCGATCGGGCTCTGTCCCGCGCTCAAGCTGTGCGAACCCGACCCGGTGCATTACGACGCGCAGTTCTCCCGCCTGCTCGCGGCGCTTGGCCAGGTGAGTCCGGTGATCGAGCCGGCGGAGCTGGGGCTGGCATACATAGGAACTGACGGATTGGAAGGGCTGTACGGTGCGCCCGAGAAGATCGTTGAAGCGATAAAACGCGGAATGCGGAACGCGGAACGCGGAACAGATGGAGAAGGCCCGCTCGCCTGTTCCGCGTTCCCACTTCCGCGTTCCGCGTTTCGGGTGGGGTGGGGCCGCGGGAAGTTCGTCTCCTGGGTGGCGGCCACGCGCGCGCGACCGGGAGAGGCGGTGATCGTACCGGTGGGAGGGGAGGCGAGGTTTCTCGCCGCCCAGCCGCTCGCCGCGCTGCCGCTCGACTCCGACACGCATCGGCGCCTGCGCCAGCTCGGCGTCAGGACGCTGGGCGCGCTCGCCGCGCTACCGGAGGAAGCGGTCGTATCGCAGTTCGGCCGCGCCGGCCGGCGGCTGTGGCGGCTCGCGGCGGGGCGGATCGCCGAGCGGGTGGTGGGGCGGGTCGCGCCGGAGCCGATCGTCGCCGCGCTCACGTTCTTTACGGCCGTCGGCGAGCGGGAGCTGCTGGTGCACGCGCTCGACCAGCTGATCGAGCGCGCGCTGCGCGATCCGCGCCGCAGTGGGTGGCGGGTGCAGGTGGTGCGGGCGCGCGCCGAGCTCGAGCACGGCGCGTCGTGGCTGGTGGAAGCGACGCTCAAGGACCCGTCCGCGGATCGGGGGCGCATCGCGGCACCGCTCAAGACGCAGCTCGAGCGGTCACCGCCCGCTGGCGCGGTGGAGCGGCTGGTCGTCGAGTTCACCGCGTTCGCACCCGGCACCGCCGAGCTGCAGCTGTTCGCGCGCGACGCGCATGCCGCGGCGCGCGCCGGGCGGCGCCGCGCGCTCCGCACCGCCGCCCAGGAGATCAAGCTCCGGCTCAAGCGCTCGTTGCTCTACCACGTCATCGAAGTGCAACCCTGGTCCCGTCTCCCCGAGCGGCGGTACGCGTTGATCGATTATGAACCTTGAAAACATTGCGGATTTGGGATTGCGGATTGCGGAATGAAGACCGACAGGCTTCGGGCAATCAACACGCCACGGCGTGTGGAGGTGGAGCTCGGAGCGGCCGGCCTCCCGGTGATGGTGGAACGTCGCCCCGTCGAATCAGTGGGCGAGATCTGGCGCATCGACGATGAATGGTGGCGCGCGCCGATTCAGCGGCGCTACCTAGATGCGAACATGGAAGGTGGGAAGCACGTGGTGCTGTTCGAGGACCTGATGACAAGAGAGTGGTGGGTGCAGAAACCCTAGCCATTTCGGATAGCGGCGTCTCAAATCGCAATCCGCAATCCGAAATCCGCAATCCAATGTACATCGAGCTCCACTGCCACTCGGCCTTTTCGTTTCTCGACGGCGCTTCGCTCCCCGAGCAGCTGGCGCTCACGGCGTCGCAGCTCGGCTACCCCGCGCTCGCCCTCACCGACCACGACGGGCTGTACGGCTCCATGGCGTTCGCGCAAGAATCCCAGAAGCTCGGCCTGCAGGCGATCACCGGCGCGGAGCTGACGCTGCTGGACGATTCTCACGTGACGCTTCTCGCCGAGACGCCCGAGGGCTACGCGAACCTCTGCCGGTTGATCACAGAGGCGCATCTGGGCCGGGAAGACCGGCGCGACCCGCGGCTCGACTTCGCCTCGCTCGAAGCCCGGCATGCCGGGCTCCTCGTGCTGTCGGGATGCCGGAACGGACTGCTGCCTGCCGTGCTCCGGCGCGACGGCCCGGCCGCGGCCCGCCGCTTCGCCGAGCGGTGCCGTGCGGTGTTCGGCCCGGAACGATTCTTCGTAGAACTGCAGCGCAATTTCGTCCGCGGAGATCGCGCGCTCACGATGGCACTGAAAGACCTCGCAGACTCCGTGCAACTTGGCGTCGTGGCGTCGTGCAACGTTCATTACCACAAGCGCGAGCGGCACCGGCTGCACGACGTGCTGGTAGCGATCCGGCACCGCACCACGCTGGACGGCTCTCACAGCGTGCGCCATGCGAACAGCGAGTTCTTCCTGCGGCCGCCGGACGAAGTCGAGGAGCTGTTCCGTGACTGTCCCGATGCTGTCGCCAATACGGCCGCGCTCGCCGAACGCTGTAGGGCCTTCGACCTGACGCGCGACCTGGGGTACACCTTCCCCGATTTTCGGGGGGCTGACCTCACCCCCGCCCCACGTGCTCTGGCCGAACTGTGCAGGGCAAAGCTGGAGCAGCTCTATGCGCCGGGCTCAACGCACCGGGAAAGCGCCCAGCGGCGCCTCGAGCAAGAGCTGACACTCATCGAACACCATCGACTCAGCGGATTCTTCCTTGTCTATCACGACCTGTTCGACCTGGCCCGGGAAGTGGCGGCGGACGTGCGCAGCGGCAGCCGGCGGGCGCACGCCAACCTGCTGCCCGGCCGCGGGCGCGGCTCGTCGGTGTCGTCGATCGTGTGCTATCTGCTAGGCCTGTCGCACATCGATCCGATCGCGAACGGGCTGTTTCTGGGACGGTTCTTGAACGACACCCTCGCCTCGGTGCCGGACATCGATCTCGATTTCCCGCGCGAGATCCGTGAGGAGCTGATCCGGCGGGTCTACAAGCGTTATGGCGACGAGCACGTGGGGCTGGTGTGCTCGTTCCCCACCTACCGCCTGCGATCGACGGTGCGCGAAATCGGCAAGGCGCTGGATCTGCCGCCGGGCGAGATCGAGCAGGTGGCACGACTGGCGGACCGGCGGTCGGGAGGACTGGCGGACGAGCTGGAGCAATTGCCGGGCTTCGAGGGCCGTACCACGGCGCCTCTGTGGAAGGAGTTGTGTGAGCTGGCGGAGGAGATCGCCGGGCTGCCGCGGCACATCTCCCAGCACGTGGGCGGGATGGTCATCTCGAGCCGGCCGCTGGTCGAGATCGTGCCGCTCGAGCGCGCCGCGATGGAAGACCGGGTGGTGTGCCAGTGGGACAAGGACTCCTGCGACGACGCGCGCTTCATCAAGATCGACTTCCTGGCGCTCGGTATGCTGTCGCTGGTCGAGGAGTGCGTCGAGCTGGTCGCCGGGCGCGAAGGCACGCCGCCCGATCTCTCGCGCATCGACTTCGCCGACCCCGCGGTCTACGACCGCATCTGCCGGGGCGACACGGTGGGACTGTTCCAGATCGAGAGCCGAGCGCAGATCCAGATGCTGCGGCGCACCCGACCCCGGAACCTCGAGGACCTGGCGGTCGAGGTCGCGATCGTGCGCCCGGGCCCGATCGTGGGCGGCGCGGTGAACCCGTACGTGCGGCGCCGCGAAGACCAGCGCCGCGCCCGCGAAGCCGGCCGGGCATACGAGCCGCCCCTCGACCATCCGCTGCTCCGGGAGGCGCTCGCGGAAACGCTCGGCGTGATCCTCTACCAGGACCAGGTGCTGCAGGTGTGCCAGGCGCTCGCGGGATTCACGGCGGGCCAGGCGGAGGCCTTACGGCGCGCGATGAGCCGGCGCCGGAGCAGAGAGCTGATGGCGGAGTTCTGGGAGGAGTTCCGGGACGGTGCGGCGAGGCGCGGCGTTCCGGAGGCGACCGCCGAGCGGGTGTTCACACAGGTGATCGCGTTCTCCGAGTTCGGGTTCCCCAAATCGCACGCCGCGGCGTTCGGGCTGCTCGCCTACCAGTCGGCGTGGCTCAGGCACTATCACCCGTCCGAGTATTACTGCTCGCTCTTCAACAATCAGCCGATGGGGTTCTACTCACTCGACGCGTTGGGACGTGACGCGAAACGAAACGACGTCGAGATTCTGCTGCCGGATGTGAATGCGAGTGATGTGTGGTGCACCGTCCTCACCCCCTGTCCCCCTCTCCCTTCGGGAGAGGGGGGACGATATGCCGTGCGAGTGGGGCTCGGGTTTGTTCGGGACTGGAGCGAGGAAACGGCGACCGAGCTCGTGCGCGAGCGGGAGCGACGCGGGCTTTTCACGAGCATCGGCGACCTGGCACGTCGGGCGCCGCCTCAACTCAAGCGCACCGCGATCGAGCACCTCGTGTGGGTGGGGGGCTGCGACGGCTTCGGGCTCACCCGGCGCGAGCTGTTGTGGCAGGTGGGACTGTGGCTGCCGCCCGAGGCGGCACGCAACTCGGATGCCCGCGCGCGGCGGCAGCTCGAGCTGGCGCTCAACCATCCCCACGAGGGGCTCCGGTTCGGCGGTCTCGCGGCGGACGAGCGGCTGCTCGCCGAATACGCGGTCCTGGGATTCGCGCCGAGCGGACATCCGCTGTCGCTGCTCAAGGACGCGCTGCCGCCGGGCGTGGTGCAGAGCGACGCGCTCTCCCGCCGCGAGACCGCGACGACGGTCGAAGTCGCGGGCCTGGTGGTGGCGCGCCAGCGGCCCGAGACGGCCAAGGGCTTCATCTTCGTGCTGCTCGAGGACGAGGCGGGGATGGTGAACGTGATCGTGAGGCCCGACGTGTACGAGCGTTATCGGCCGGCCATCCGCGGCGAGCCACTCTTGTGGGTGCGGGGCAAGCTCGCCAAGGACGACGGGACGGTGAACGTGCTGGCGGAGGAGGCGCGGGGGCTCAGACTTCACGGGATGCGGGATGCGGGAAACGAGATGCGTCCCGACCCCACCCATCCCGCATCTCGCATCTCGCATCCCGACTCACCGTACGCCTTCCTGCGGACGTTTCGTCGCTTCGCCCCCGACTCCAAGGACTGGGGCTAGCGTCATTGACATCGTCCCCGCCGCGGATAGCCTTGCTCCATGCCCATTCCCACCGAACCCGTCGGCAGCATTCCCCGGCCCCCCGAGCTGATCGCGGGGATGCAGCAGTTCGCCGCCGGCCGAATCTCGCGCGACCAGCTCGCTCGGCTCCAGGACGCCGCGACCCGCGACACGATCCGGCGCTTCGAGGCGACCGAGTCTCCGGTGATCAGCGACGGGGAGCAGACGAAGCCCAGCTTCGCCACCTACCCGATTCACGGGCTCGCGAGCCTCGCGCCGGATGGCGTCACCATCCCGTTCGCCGACGGACACACGCGGCGGCTCCCCCGCCTGACCGCGGGACCATTCCGCTATCAGACCTACGCCGATGCGTATCTCGTGGCCGCGCGGGCGCACGCCCACGTGCCCGTCAAACAGGCGGTGATCGCGGCCTCGGCCCTGAGCCTGCTGTATCCCGAGGACGGGATCCGGGGATACCCGCGCGACGCGTTCCTCCAGGATCTCGTGCGCGAGGCGGAGACCGACATCCGGCGCTGCCTGGCGGCGGGCGCCCATGTCGTCCAGATCGACTTCACCGAGGGCCGGCTCGCGGTCAAGCTCGACCCCACGAAGGGGCTGCTCAAGGAGTTTGTGGACCTGAACAACCGGGTGCTGAAGCGTTTCACCGCGGACGAGCGCCGCAGGATCGGGGTCCACACCTGTCCCGGCGGGGACCAGGACTCGACGCACAGCGCCGACGTGGACTACGCGGAGCTCTTGCCGACCCTGTTCGAGCTCGAGGCGACGAACTTCTACATCCAGTGCGCGAGTGAGCCGGACCGCGGCAGGGCGCTGCGCCTGGTGAAGCAGCACGCCAAACCCGGGCAACGGATGTTCATCGGGGTGACCGATCCGATCGATCCGAAGGTGGAGACGCCCGAGCAGGTCCGGGACCGCGTGCTGGAGGCGGCGGAGTACCTCCCGCTCGACCGGCTGGGGACGACCGACGATTGCGGTTTCGCGCCCTTCTCGGACGACACGTCTACGGATCGGGACACGGCATTCGCCAAGATCCGCTCGCGCGTGGCCGGCACCGCGCTGGCGGCCCGGAAGCTGCGTGTCTGACGCCGCTAGCTTTCAGGTAACCCCACCAGGAGAAGACCCGATGCCACAGCGCGAAGTCGCGACCCTCGCCGGCGGGTGCTTCTGGTGCCTCGAAGCCGCGTTCCAGCAGCTGAAGGGCGTCGAGCAGGTGCAGTCCGGCTACGCGGGGGGCCACGTGCCCAACCCATCGTACGAGAACGTGTGCACCGGCACCACCGGCCATGCCGAGGTCGTGCAGATCACATTCGATCCCGCCGTCGTGTCGTTCGACGAGCTGCTGCACGTGTTCTTCACGATTCACGATCCGACCACGTTGAACCGGCAGGGTGGCGACGCGGGTACGCAATATCGCTCGGCAATTTTTTTCCACTCTCCGGAGCAAAAAGCCACGGCCGAGCGCGTCATGGCCGAGCTCGCGGCCGAACAGGTGTGGGACGATCCGATCGTGACCGAGCTCGAGCCGCTCGCGGCGTTCTACCCGGCCGAGGAGTACCACCGCGACTACTTCCGGCGCAACCCGAACCAGGGCTACTGCAGTGCGGTGATTGCGCCCAAGGTGGCCAAGGTCCGCAAGCTCTATCTCGACAAGTTGAAGCAGCCGACGGCCTGAACGGGCTCCGGGACAAGGAGGTAGACATGCTGCGTTGCGCGATGCTCGCCCTGCTCTTGGCGGTGCCCGCAGCGAGCGTCGCCCAAGGGGCGCCGCCGGCGGGCTCGACCGAGCCGTTCGTGGTGGAGTACTACTACAAGGTCCGCTGGGGCTTCGCCGACGAGTTCATCCGGCTCTTCAAGAAGAACCATTTTCCGGTCCTGAAGCGCCAGCTCGAGCTGGGCCACGCGCAGCAAGTCACCGCAGAGGCGCCGCGCTTTCACGGCACCGAGGACGGCCGCTGGGACTATCGCGTGACGATCGTGTGGAAGAACGCGGCGGCGCCGCACGAAGCGTTTCCCGACGCGGAGCTCAAGCGCCTGTTCCCCGACCAGGACACGTTTCGGCGCGAGGAGCAGCGGCGCTTCGAGATCCTCGCGGCGCACTGGGACCTGCCGGTGGTCAGCGTGGACCTGACGCGGCCGTAGTGCCGGGACGAGACTTGCCGAGATAGGCGCGCACCAGCGGCGCCACGCGGCCGCGCACCAGTGCGGCCTTGAGCCGCTCCTGTTCCTCCGGTGTCGCGTCCACGAGGTAGCGCTCCCCGGTCCCCGCTCCCTCCCGCACGGCGACGGGAATGCCGTCCCGGTACAAGATCCGGTTGGTCGCGAGCCCGGGCACGACGTCGCCCGGCGTGATGATCCCGGCGAGGTTGAGCGGATCGGCGCCGCTCACCGCCACCAGCTCGCCCGTCGGCGCGTCGCGCCGCACGGTGCGCAACAGCCCCACCGCCTCTGGCAGGGCGTACTGCTCGCCCGAAAAGCCGCCCACAAAGCGACCGCCGCGGATCTCACCCCGCGCCTCGAGCCGGCGGTACGCGCGCAGGATGTCGCGCCACGGGGCGAGCAGGGTCTCGCGCGTCGCCAGCCGGCGGAACACGACGCCGTAGCGGCGCAGCAGCTGCCACGCCACGGCTTCGGCGACCTGGTCCTCGGGGAGGGACGCGGGGCTCCGCACGCGCGACCACCGCCCCGCCGTTTCCACGCCGAACGGCGCCACCTTGCCCCGGCGCCGAAAACCACCCACCGGCCGGCGGCGGTCGGATGGCACGAGCAGCGCCCGCAGGCCTGCGAAACTGTCCGCCGTCACGAGTCCCCACGCGACCAACTCGCCCAGCCCCTTTTCGACCTCGGTCCGGAGCAGCCCGGTCGCGTTCACCAGATCGCCGAAGAACGAGGCGCCGCGCGCGTCCAGCGCCTCGGCGATGGCACGGGCCGAGTGTGAGAGCGGGAGACCGGCGGAATCCAGCTGCGGCGTCAGGGACCGCCAGATCGCTCCCCGCTCCCTTCTGAACAGCGCCACGGGCGTCGTCCGTATCGGCCCCGACTTCCTGTTCCGCGTGCCACCTTCCGCGCTCCGCGTTTGACTCAATCTTCCCCAGGCGATTTCCCCCGAGAGACACAGGCCGTCGAGCCACAGCGGGTCGTACTCGCCCAGCCGCGCGGGGAGCACGTCGCTCTCCCATGCGCCCGCCGGCACCTCGAAGCCGTCCAGCAGCTCGAGCACCGCCGCCAGTCCGTCCGGACCCTCGGCGCGAGTGTCCGGGGTGAGCCGCTGCCAGCGGAGCAGGAAGCGCATGAAATCGGCCGCGCTGACGGGCTCGATCTCCTGGCGCAACCGGTCGAGCGTGTACCGATGGATGCGCGCGAGCAGCCGGCGCTCGCACCACTGGAGCTCGGCGACGCCGGGCGTGAACTGGCCGCGCAGCACGAACCCCTCGTGCTCGAGCGCGCCGAGCGCGAAGTCCACGTCGGACTGAGGCACCCCGAGCGCCGCGCCTATCCCCTCGGCCGTGGTCGGACCGACGACCTCGAGCCGGCCGCGCACCAGCTCCCGCAGCGCGTCCTCGCGGGTCCATGTCTTGGCGCGGTCGCGCTCGGGGGCGACCACGGCCGGCTCGCATTGGACGCCAGGGAACGCCGACTCGAGCATCGGCAGCCGCTCCGCGGCGACGCACAGCCGCGGTTCGTGCAACAGCAGTCCTGCCCGCCCGGCTTTGACCAGCTCCTCGAAATAGGACCGCTGTTCCGTGTTCCGCGTTCCGACTTCCGCGTTCGGAAGGGTCCCCATCACGAGCAGCGCATCGTGCAGCTCGTCGGCGCTTGCGACCTCCGGCCAAGCTTCCTCACAAACGCGTTCAATGGCCGCCTGATCGAGCCTCCCCAGCTCCTCCGCCGTCTTCACGTCGAGACCGCGACGAGTAATCACCGCCTGGGTGCGGCGCTCCTCCAGCGGAGCGTCGTCCAGGAACGCGTAGGGCTTGGCGTTGATCACCTCGTGCGACAGGGGCGACGGCTCGGTCGTGTCGCGCGCCACCAGCTGGCAGCGCCCGGCCTCCATCTCCTCGAGCACCCGCTTCAGGCCCGGGAAGTCCATCGCTTCGCGCAGGCAGTCCTGGATGGTCTGCTGCACCAGCGGGTGGTCGGGAATCTCGCGATCCCCCACCAGATTCTCCGGACAGGCGAGCTGATCGGGAAAGATCGCGGCCACCAGGTCCTCCGCTTCCATGCGCTGGAGCGGCGTCGGCACTTTCTTTCCTCCGCGGGCGCGCAGCACCGCCAACGCCCGCGTCGCGTTCCAGCGCCAGCGGGTGCCGAACATCGGCGCGTCCAGCATCGCCTGCACGAGCAGCTGTTCGGCGGTGGCCGGCTTCAGGTACTGGAACACGCCGTCGAGCGGGAAGCTGTGGTGGGGCCCGAGGGAGATCACGATCGCGTCCTCGGTGGCCGCCGCCTGCAGCTCGAAGTTGAAGCTGCGGCAGAACCGCTTCCGCAATGCCAGGCCCCAGGCGCGATTCACCCGGCTCCCGAACGGCGCGTGCAGGACCAGCTGCATCCCGCCCGCCTCGTCGAAGAAGCGCTCGAG
>Ga0066689_10000330_pt1 | contig 12889 bp, 10 predicted proteins | sample GraSoiAngelo_138_FD_65626 | JGI IMG/M metagenome (GOLD analysis project Ga0066689, IMG submission 65626) | Grasslands soil microbial communities from the Angelo Coastal Reserve, California, USA - 14_0929_09_40cm | ecosystem: Environmental > Terrestrial > Soil > Grasslands | place: USA... | reverse complement strand
CGCCGGGCCAACCGCGCGCTTGCCGCGATGCTCGGCAGCCCGATCCCCTCGGTCATCGGCCTCGACCTCGGAGCCGCGCTCCTCGGGGGGGAGTCGCCGGCGCTGATCGACCTGCTCGCCGCTGCGCGAGGCGGCGAGCGCGCCCAGCCGCTCGTGCTCCGCGCCGCGCCGTTGGGCCGCGCGCTGCGCGTCAACGCGGCCCGGATCCCGGGCCCGGAACAGCAACACAGTGTCGTGGTCCTAGTGGAGGACGTCACGGACCAGCAGCAGATGGAGGCTCAGCTCATCCAGAGCGAGAAGCTCGCCGCTGTGGGTCAGCTCGTCTCCGGTGTCGCCCACGAGCTCAACAACCCGCTGACCTCCATCGCCGGGCTGACCGAGTTCCTGCTCGAGCAGAAGGAGCTCGCCGTGAAGGATCGCGACCACCTACGGGTGATCCACGAGCAGGCCGAGCGAGCGGGACGGATCGTGCGCAACCTCCTGACCTTTGCGCGCAAGGGGCCCACCGAGCAGGCGCGCGTTGACTTGAACGACGTGGTGCAACGTACGCTGCTCCTGATGGATTACGACCTGAAGCTCAAGGACATCACGATCGAGAAGAGCCTGGCTAGGATTCCCGACGTGCTCGGCGACCGCCACGCGTTACAGCAAGTCGCCCTCAACCTGCTTAACAACGCGGCGCAAGCGGTGGCGGACAACGTGCCGCAGCAGCCGCGCGTCATCCACGTCAGCACCTGGTTCGATGATCGCGTGCGGCTGCGCGTGGCCGACTCGGGACCGGGGATTCCCGACGCCGTTCTCCCTCACCTGTTCACGCCGTTCTTCACGACCAAGGAGCCGGGTCAGGGAACGGGGCTGGGCTTGTCGATCACGTACTCGATCGTCGAGGCGCACGGGGGGCGCATCACGGTGCAACGCCCGTCGGCGGAAGGGGCGGGCACGACCGGGGCCGCGTTTCTCGTCGATCTTCCCGCGGCCCCCGCCGATGCGCCGCGCCGCCAGACGCCGGTGCCGGAAGCGCCGCCTGCCGGGCCGGTGGCGAAGCGCACGATCCTGTTGGTGGACGACGATCCCGCGGTACGGCGCATGGTGCAGGCGCTGTTCGGCCGCGAGGGGCACACGGTGGAGGTGGCGCGCAACCCCCAACACGCGCTCGACCTGGCGCGCACCCGCCCCTACGACCTCATCTTGGTGGACGCGCAGGCGATGACGCGCGATCACCTGTTCGTGGAGCACCTGGTGGAGTCGGTCCCGCGACTCAAGGACCGGATCCTCGTGGCAACCGGAGACGTGCGGGCGTCGACGGACGAGGCGCTGGCGCACCTCGGCCTGCGCTATGTGCGCAAGCCTTTCAACCTACGCGATCTGCGCGACGAGGCCGCGCGCGTATGGGCGGCCACGACGCTGTCGTAAGCCTCCGCCGGCCAGCCGAACATCGCGAGGTTCGCCGCGCCGCCCGGCGCGAACTTCACGCCTTCTCGTAACAACAGCGCGCGCTGCACCACCGAGCCGTGGTCGGCGCCCGACAGGGAGATGCGGCCGGCGGCGTTGAGGACCCGCCACCACGGCACGTCGCTCTCCTCAGGGAGCGCGGAGAGCGCCCAGCCGACGGTGCGGGCCGCCCCGGGGCGTCCCGCGAGGCGGGCTACGACCCCGTAGGTCGCGACCCGTCCTTTGGGAATGTGCCGCACGACGCGATAGATGCGGTGATAGAAGGGGTTCACGGACGGACGGGGTAGCCCCGGCTCGCCAGGTAGGCGCGAGCTTCCGGGAGAGTTGTGCCGCGGTAGTGGAACAGTGTCGCCGCGAGGACACCGTGGGCGCCGACATCGAGCGCTCCGGCGAGATGCTCCAGCTTCCCCGCGCCGCCGGAGGCGATCACGGGGACGCGCACCGCTCGGGCGACCGCCTGAGTGAGAGGAAGGTCGTAGCCGTTCCGAGTGCCGTCGGCATCCATCGAGGTCAGCAGGATCTCCCCCGCTCCGAGCTCTTGCAGTCGCACCGCCCACTCCACGGCTTCGACTCCCGCAGGCTCACGCCCGCCCCGGACCATGACCTCCCACCCCCCGTCCCCCTTCGCCCCTCCCCGCTCCCTCCACTGCGCGTCCACGGCGGCGACCACGCACTGTCGGCCGAACTGGTCGGCCAGTCGAGTGACGAGGGCCGGGTCTCGGACTGCTGCCGTATTGACGGTCACCTTGTCGGCCCCCGCCCGTAGCACCTGCTGCGCATCCGCGACGCTGCGGATCCCCCCCCCAACAGTAAACGGCACGAACAACCTGTCAGCGACGCGGCTCACCAAATCGATGAGTATCCCGCGCGCCTCGTGACTCGCCCCGATGTCCAGCAGGACAAGCTCGTCCGCCCCCTCCGCGTCGTAGCGGGCCGCTTGCTCCACCGGGTCGCCGGCGTCCCGCAGCTCCACGAACCGCACCCCCTTCACCACCCGCCCGCCGGCCACGTCCAGGCAGGGGATGAGCCGCCGGGCTAGCATACGCGCAGCACGTCATTCAGCAAGCCCGCGTCCCCACCCCCCAGTATTGACAAAATATCCTCGAGTGCTCTGCGCTCCCGAGGCCAGGCGAAGCGCCCGGCCGCCGCGGCGGGCGAGAGCCACTCGGCGCGGTCGTGCTCCGCCGAGACCCGGGGCTCGGCCGCGGGGTGCACGAACGCGACGAACACCGGAATCAACGCGACTTCGTCGACGCCGTGGCGGTAGAACGACTCCACCCGGCTCGCGTTGTAGAGCCGCACGGGCTCGTAACCGGTCTCCTCGCGCAGCTCGCGCAGCGCCGCGGCGACCGGCGTCTCACCCGGCTCGATCGAGCCGTGGACCGTCTCCCACGATCCGGGCGATCGCCCGCTCGGGCCGCGGCGCAGCACCAGGACCTCCAGTCCGCGGGGGGGAGGGGCCTGGCGCAGCACGTACGCGTCCACGAACGAGACGCGTGCGCTGGTCACGGCGCCCAGCGGGCGAACCCGCGCAGCAGTGCGATCCCCGCCGCCTGGGATTTTTCGGGATGGAACTGCACGCCCAGCACGTTCCCCGCGCCCACGATCGTGGGAAACGGCCCCCCGTATTCGGCCTCGGCCAAGGCGTCCTCGTCCTTGACGCGATCGGGACGGTAGCTGTGGACGTGGTAGAAGAACGCCTCGTCGCCCGGGAACGCCGGCGCGAGCGCCGCGTGTCCCTGCCCCCGCGCGGTGAGCCGCACCCGTGCCCAGCCCACATGGGGCACCGGGAGCTCGGTCCGGAACCGCACGATGCGGCCCGCCAGCAGTGCGAGGCCCGGAACGCCCGGAGCCTCTTCGCTCTCGGTGAGAAACAGCTGCAGCCCGAGGCAGATGCCGAGCACGGGGCGGCCGGCGCGCGCCACTTCCGTCACCGCCGCTCCGAGACCCGTTTCATCGAGGCGTCGCTTCGCGGCGGCGAAGTTCCCCACGCCCGGCAGCACCACGCGGTCGGCGCGGCGGACCGTGTCCGGGTTGTCGGTGAGGACCGGCGCCTCGCCGCCCGCGGCGGCGAAGGCGCGCAGCACGCTTTGCGTGTTGGACGCGCCGTAGTCCGCCACCGCGATCACCTACAGCGCCCCCTTGGTGGAGGGTACGTCCTTCACGCGCGGGTCGAGGCTCGTCGCCGCGCCGAGCGCGCGCGCCGCGGCCTTGAAGACCGCCTCCACCACGTGGTGGGCGTTCTGGCCGCGCAGTAGGTCCACGTGCAATGTGAGCCCGCCGTGGGTCGCGAGCGCGCGGAAGAACTCGGGCGTGAGGGCGACGTCGTAATCGCCGACCTTCTGCCACGTCGGGGGCTCGGCGTGGTAGGCGAGGTAGGGTCGCCCGCTCACGTCCACGACCACGCGCGCGAGCGCGTCGTCCAACGGCACGGTGGCGTCCCCGTAGCGCCGGATGCCGCGCCGCTCGCCCAACGCCTGCGACAGCGCCTGGCCGAGCACGATGCCCACGTCTTCCACGGTGTGATGCTGGTCCACGTGCAGGTCGCCCACGGCCCGGACCTCGAGATCGAACAGCGCGTGCCGCGCCAGCGCCTCGAGCATGTGATCGAAGAAGCCGATCCCCGTCGCGAGCTCGGCGCGCCCGGTGCCGTCGAGCGCCAGGCGCACGCGCACCTCCGTTTCCTTGGTCTTGCGCTGGACTTCCGCGCTGCGGCTCATGCGAGAACCGCTTGCAGCGCCCGGGCGACTTCCTCTACATCCTCGTCCGTGCCGGCGGTGATCCGTAGGCAACCATCCAACCCGGGTGCCCCCGACACGTCGCGCACCAGTATCCCGTGCTCACGCACCAACCGGTGGAACACGTCCGCCGCCGGCCGCGCCTCGCAGCGGATGAGCACAAAGTTGGCGGCCGAGGGAAAGGCGCGCAGACCCGGGATCCCCGAGAGTCGGCGCGCGAGCAGGTCTCGGCTGCGCCGCACCGCGCGGGTGCGCTCCGCCAAGCCGTCAGCGGCGTCGAGCGCCGCCCGCGCCGCGGCGAGCGTCACCCGGCCAACGTTGTAAGGCAGCTTTGCCTTGGCGATCTCGGCGGCCACGGCGGGGTGCGCCAGCGCGTACCCGAAGCGCAGTCCGGCGAGCGACATCGCCTTGCTGAAGGTGCGTAGCACGATCAGGCGCGGCTGATCCCGCAGCAGCGGCACCGCCGTCGGCCCGCCGAAGTCCTGATACGCCTCGTCCAGTAGGATCAGGGCGCCGGTCTCGGCGAGCAGCCGCGCCACCGCGCCCTCCGGCAGCGGCGTGCCCGTGGGATTGTTCGGCGAGTTGATGACGATGAGCGGCGCCCGCGCTGCGCGCGCCGCGCCGACCAGGGCGTCCAAGTCGAACTGGAAATCGGCGGTGAGGGGCACGGGCACGTGCCGGCCGCCCAGCACCGCGGCGAGCAGGCGATACAGGCTGAATGTGGGGACGGGAGTGACGACCGGTGTCCCCGCGCCCACCGTCACGGCCAGCGTGGCTTGGATCAGCTCGTTTGAGCCGTTCCCGATGAGCACGCCGTCGGCCACCCACCCGTGACGCGCGGCGAGGCGCTCGAGCAGATCGGTTGGGGCAAGGGGCGGGTAGCGGTTCCACGGCTCGTCCCGCATGGCCGCGATCACCGCCTGCTTCACCGTCTCGGGCGCGTCGAAGGGGCTTTCGTTCTGGTTCAGCTTGCGCAGCGTGCCGGAGGCGGGAGCGTCGAGCGTGTAGGCGGTCTGGGCCCGCACCTCGGGCTTGATCAGCGCGAGCGCGGCGGCCGCGGCGTCAGTCAACGTGGGAAGGCGACTAGCGGCGGCGCCCGAGCACGGCTTCCAGCCGGGCCGACAACGCACGCGCTCGGAACGGCTTCGTGAGGAAGTCGTCGGCGCCGAGCTCGAACACGCGCACCTCGTTGTCTTCGTCTCCCTTGGCGGTCAGCACGATCACGGGAATCGAGGCCGTCGCCGGGCGCGACCGGAGGTGTGACAGCACTCCGTAGCCGTCGAGCCCCGGCAGGTTCAGGTCGAGCACGATGATGTCCGGTCCGACGCGGTCGATCTGGTCGAGCGCCTGCACGCCGTCGCGCGCCTCGGCCACGTCGTAGCCGTCCCGCTCCAGCAGATCGCGCATCACTTTGCGGAGGCTGTCCTCATCGTCCACGAGCAGCACCTTCACCAGGGGTTCGCCGTGCGCCCCCGACACGCGAGGCCGCGCCGGCTCCTCCAGCAGATCGAAGTGCGCCGCGAGCGGCTCGCCCGGAGCGGCAGCCGGCATGGGCGGGCCGAGCGCGCCTGGCGCCGGGGCGTGGCGCGGCGACGCTGCTAGTCCGCCCGCGACGCGCCGGCCTGCGCCCGCCGGGGCCGGCGCGGCCTCCCCGGTGCGATCGTCCTCCTCTGGGACGTCCACCACGCGCATCAGCTCGTCCACCGTGGACTCGCCCTTGATCACGTGCGCGACCCCGGAGTCCCAGAGGGATTTCATACCAGCCCGGCGCGCCGCCGTCGCAATATGCTCCGCCGTCTCCCCCGCCGCGATGCGACGCTCCACCTCGGGCGTGACCGTCAGCACCTCGATGATCGAGAACCGCCCCCGGTACCCGGTCATCGCACAATCGGGGCAGCCCGCCGCGCGGTAGAGCGGCGTCCCCTTGGGAAACCACGGCTTCAGCCGGTCGGGGGGGGCCTCCATCCAGACTTCCTTGCACGTGGGGCAGAGCTTGCGCATGAGGCGCTGCGCCACCACGCCACGCAGCGCGGCCGCGATCTTGTAGGCCTCGACACCGATATCGACCAGGCGGGTGACGGCGTTGGGGGCATCGTTGGTGTGCAGCGTCGAGAGCACGAGGTGCCCCGTGAGCGATGCCTGGACGGCGATCTGCGCCGTCTCACGATCGCGAATCTCGCCGATCAGCACGACGTTGGGGTCCTGGCGCAGGATCGAGCGCAGCGCCGACGCGAAGGTCAGGCCGGCCTTTTCCTGCACCTGCACCTGGACGATTCCCTGCATTCGGTACTCCACCGGGTCCTCGACCGTCACGATGTTCACGCCCTCGCTCTTGATCAAGTTGATGCAGGAGTAGAGGGTGGTGGTCTTGCCCGAGCCGGTGGGCCCCGTGACGAGGAGGATGCCCTCGTGGTTTTCGAGCAGGGCCTTGATCGCCTCGATCTCGTTCGCGTTGAGCCCGAGCGAATCGAGCGACTTGACCGTGGCGCGGGAGTCGAGAATGCGGATCACGACCTTCTCCCCCAGCGCCGCCGGGAGTGTCGAGACGCGCAGGTCGATCGGCTGGCCGTTCACGGCGACCCGCGCCCGGCCGTCCTGGGGACGCAGCCGGTCGGCGATGTCGAGCGCCGACATGATCTTGATGCGCGAGATGAGCGGCAACCCAGCTTGGCGCGGGATCTTCATCACCTGGCGCAGCACGCCGTCAATCCGGTAGCGCACCGCCACGCCGCCCTCTTCCGGCTCGATGTGAATGTCGCTCGAGCGCGCCAGGATACCCTCGGATATGATCAGGTCCACGAGCCGCACCACCGGCCGCTGGCTGGCCTGCTCCTCCGAGACCGCGATCTCCTCGGGGCCCTGGTCTTCGACCAGCTGCACCAAGTCGGGCGACCCTTCCATCCCCTGCACGAGCTTGTCCAGCGTTTTCTCCGGCCGGTACATCTCGTCGAGCTTCTCGTTGATCTTCGAGGGCGCGAGCAGCTGCATGCGGATCTCGCGCGCCGTGGCGAACGCCAGCGCCTTCTCCGCGTCCAGGTCGAAGGGATTGGCCGTCGCGATCTCGAGGAACGAATCGGTGACCCGGAGCGGCAGGATATGGAAGCGTCGCGCGAGCTGCTCCGGCACTTTCTCCTTCACCGAGGGGTCGATCTCCAGCACTTCGGCGAGCTTGAGGCGGAAGCGGGCCGACAGGGCCGTGAGGATCTGGCTGTCGGTGGCGATCTTCTGAGCGACCAGCGTTTCCCAGAGCGTCTGGCCAGGCTGCGCCTTCGCCCGCAACTCCGCAAGGAGCTCAGGGCTCACCACGCCCTCGAGGGAGTGGGCCAGCCATTCGTCGGGGAAGTTGGTGTCGGCCATGGCCTAACCTGTCAAAGCTATTCCCTCGTGCGGCCCCGTCCAGCCCATTTCGCTCACAAGATTCCCCAGAAATCGCGTGTCACGTCGAACGCGAAGCCGGCACGGCGGCTTTGCGCGCCAACGCCGGCTTCGATCCGAAACACGCCGAGCCACTCGATCCCCAGCCCGAGCGTCACTCGGGCCCCTGGGGTCGCCCGCCATGGCGTATCCGCCACAGGTCGATCGACCCACCCCGCGGCCACGTACGGCGCTAGGGTGAGCTGGCGCGGGATGCGCGCATAGGGACCGAGCCCGAGCGACGCGAACGGGAGGGGGACTCGCCACTCGACGTGGGCGAGGGCCATGCGACTGCCGCCCCAGCGCCGGAACTCTTCGCCCAGGAGCGTTCCCCGGCCGCCCAGCACGAAGCTGCGATGCGCCGGCAGCGCGCCGCTCGCCATCCCGCCCTGGGCCCGGACCAGCAGCCGCGTCGCACCCGCCGGGAGCAGCACGTGCCCCGTCCCCGCGATGCGGAGGTAGCTGTTCCCGCCGTCCGCGCGGCCCGCTTCGGTCACGAGCTCGTAGTGCACGTCGCGGCGCACGGCGAATCCCTCGCTGCGGCGACGCACGGCGAGCTGCGCCACGTCGACGCCGGTCTCCCCCAGGGCGGGGTTGGCGCGAAAGCCGCCGTTTGCGGGCTCCGCGGTCACGGCGAGTGAGCGGATCGATTCGCGACCCAGCGCGGCGCTCCACTCCCCGCGTACGCCGCTGCCGTGGCGGTAGGTGAGCCGCGCCCCATCGGCGCGGTAGTAGTCGCCGTAGTCCGCGCCGAATTCCTGGGACGAGAACGAGTTGAGGAGCGGGGCGATGACCCGCTCGTCCCCGACGTCGCGCACTTCGCTGAACAGAGCCGCCTCCAGCGCGCCGCGGCCGACGCGATCGACGGCCGCGACGCTGCCTTTGGGGTGCCGGTCGGCGAAGCCGTAGCTCGAGACCAGCCGCAGCTCGCGCCGGTCGCCGCCACCGCGCCACACCAACCCGGCGCCCAGGGTGAGCCCTTCCACGCGGTTCGCGCGCACCAGGTCGGACAGGCAGCGCACGCCGAGCCGGCGCGCCTTGAGGCCGGTGAGGGCGCGCCGGCCGGCGATCTCCTCCACCTCGGCGCGCACTCGCTCGAGGTCGTTCTGTCGGACCGGCTCCGCCACACCCTGGATGGCTTGGGCGAGCGGCTCGGGCCACGGGAACGAGTCGCGCTCGGCCTTGGGGAGGAAGGCGATCTCGTCCCCCTGAAACCAGCTCGTGGCGAGACCGAGGTTGAACACGTAGCCGTCGATCTCCCAGCGGCCGCGGATGATGCCGCGCGCCGGCACGTCGAGCCAGGTGGCCCGGCGCCGGATCTCGATCTCCTGGCGGTAGGGCAGCCAGAAGCGAGTCTCCCACAGCGCGTTGTCGAGCACGATGCTGATATCCTCGAGCTGCGGGTCGAGGTATGCGCGCGGAGTGAAGTTGAAGGCGAGGCGCACCAGGTCCGCCGTCTCCGCGTCCAGGTACAGCGTGCCGACGATGCGCGCGGCGGTGAAGTCCTTAGGCCGCACGCGCAGCGCGACCACGCGGACCTCGCGCTGGGGCAACGTGATCGTGGTGGTGTCCGCCAGCGCGTAGTCGTACAGCTCCGGGCCCGCAACCGAGAGCGGGTGCGGCACGTCGCGCGCTTCGTCCCCCTCGCCCAGGCGAATGGCGGCGCCGAAATTGTTCTGCACGATGCCGAGATGGTCGCGGTGGTAGCTGATGTCGGTGGGAAGCTCGGCACGGTCGCGCCAGCCGACGACGCGCTGCTTGCTGCTCGCCGGGGCCTTCCAGTACACTTCCAGCTCCAGCTGGTCGGCCTTGATGAGGCGCGGGGGGTCGGCGAGCCCCTCCCCGAACTGGCCGAGGAAGAACAGGAAACCATGGGCCTGGGCCTTATAGTCGCGCAAGGCGCTGTCGGCGGCGGCCCGCGAGCGCCGCGCGATTGCCCGCTGCGCCAGGGCGACGGCCCCACCGGAATTCCAGGCTTGCGCGGCGGCGGGAGCGGCGACCAGGAGCGGCGACACCACGCCGAGCAGGAGGGCGCGTCGGTGCATACCTCGTCTACCCCACTTCCTCACAGATGACCGACGCCCGCACGGCGTTCCTCGCCCGATCGGAGCGCGGCGGGATGGTCCCGCTGGTGCGCGAGGTCGTGCTCGACGCCGACACACCGCTCGCGGCGTTCGTGAAGGTGGCGCGGCCACCGTTCGCCTTCCTGCTCGAGTCCCTCGTGGGCGGCGAGCGCTGGGCGCGCTACACCTTCCTCGGGACCGAGCCGCGCGAGGCGTGGCGCTCGCGCGGCCGGACGCTCGAGCGCTGGACCCGCGACACGGGCTGGCGCGGCGCCGGCGAAACCGACGACCCGATCGGCCACCTGGCGCAGCGGATGCGCGAGCTGCCCGCCGCGCCCGTGCCGGGCCTGCCCCGCTTCACGGGGGGCGCGGTCGGGTACGTGGGCTACGATCTGGTGCGCTCGATCGAACGGCTGCCTCGCCCTCCCGCGGATACGCTCGCCCTCCCCGACACCGTCATGATGATCGCCGACACCCTGGTCATCATCGACAACCTGTTCGGTCGCGCGATCGTCGTAGCCAACGTGGAGGTCCCGCGCGGCGCGGCGGCCGCGGAGCGGCTCCGGCTCCACGACGCGGCCGAGGGTCGCCTCACCGAGATCGTCGCGCGGCTGCGGGGGCGGCACGAGCTGGCGCCGCTCGTGTTGCGGGACTCGCTCCCCGCCGTTGCGACCGCCTCCCGCTACCCGCGTGAGGTGTTCGAGCGCGACGTCGCCCGCATCCTCGACTACATCCGGGCGGGCGACACTTTCCAGACGGTGTTGTCACGCCGCCAGGAGGCGGCGGGCGCGGTCGACCCCCTGCTCCTGTACCGCTACCTGCGAGCGCTGAACCCGGCCCCCTACCTCTTCTATCTCGCACTCGACGACTTCGCCCTGGTCGGCAGCTCCCCGGAGGTGCTGGTGCGCGTGGAGGGGGGCGAGGTGACCGTGCGTCCCATCGCGGGCACCCGGCCGCGCGGCCGCTCGCCCGAGGAAGACGAGGCGCTCGGCCGCGCCCTGCTGGCGGACGAGAAGGAGCGGGCCGAGCACATGATGCTCGTCGATCTGGGGCGCAACGACGTCGGCCGGGTGGCGCAGTTCGGCAGCGTGCGAGTCACCGACCTGCTCGCCATCGAGCGGTACTCGCACGTACAGCACCTCGTGAGTGAAGTGCGCGGCCGGCTGCGCGACGGCTACGACGCGCTCGACGTGTTCAAGGCGTGCTTCCCCGCGGGCACCGTGACGGGGGCGCCCAAGGTGCGGGCGATGGAGATCATCGACGAGCTCGAGCCCGAGCGCCGCGGCCCGTACGCGGGGGCGGTCGGCTACGTCGGCTGGGGCGCCACGAGCCTGGACACCGCCATCGCGATCCGCGCCGCCGTGGTGCTCAAGGACCGGGTGGTGGTACAGGCCGGCGCCGGCATCGTTGCCGACTCGGACCCCGCGCGCGAGTTCGCCGAGACGGAAGCCAAGGCCCAGGCCGTCTTGAAGGCGCTGGCGCTCGCCCGCAGCGCCACGGGTGCCCCGTAAGCGGAGGCGATATATTCGGTGCCTGTGTTCAAGCTGCTGAGCACGACGGGTGAGCAGGCCATCGACCTCCAGCCCGGCCGCGTGGTCGTCGTGGGGCGCGCTGTCACGAGCGACGTCCCGATCTACGACCCAACCATCTCCCGCAAGCACGCCGAGCTCCGCCTCACCGACGACGGCGTGCACGTGACGGACGCCGGCTCCTCCAACGGCACCTTCCTGAACGGCGCCCGTATAGCCGAGGCGATCGCCGGCGAGGACGATGTCATCACCTTCGGCAAGGTCGCGTTCCGGGTGAAGGTGGTGACCGCCCCGGCGCCGCGCCCGCAGGTCGTGGCGTCGCTGCCGTTCGAGCTCGGCGGCAAGCCGGGCGGGGGCACGATCGTGCGTCAGCTGCCGGTAAAGCACTCGGGCGGCGTCCCCGCGATCGTGGTCGATCGTCCGTCGGGCACGTCGCACCTCAAGGTCACCGCCCCGACGCTGGAAGAGCGGCGCGAGAAGAAGCTGTCGCTGCTGCTCGAGATCTCCAAGGAGCTGTCCAAGCAGCAGGAGCTCGACCGGCTGCTCGACAAGGTGGTGGACTTCACCTTTCAGATCATGAACGTGGACCGCGTGTCCATCCTGCTGCTCGAGGACCAGACGGGTGAGCTCGTGCCCCGCGTTTCCAAGGGGAAGACCGGCTCCGCGGCCGCGTCGAAGCACGTCCCGCAGTCGATCGCCCGCAAGGCCGTCGAAGAGCGCGTCGCCATCCTCTCCGACAACGCCGCCGCCGACGAGCGCTTCAAGGGCAAGTCGATCCTCATCCAGAGCGTGCGCAGCGCCATGTGCACGCCGCTCATGGGCACGGATCAGCAGGTGCTCGGCATCCTGTACGTGGACAACCTCACCGCCACCCACTCCTTCGCCGACGAAGATCTCGAATTCCTGATCGCTTTCGGCTCGCTCGCGGCGGTCGGCATCGAGAACTCCCGGCGCTCCGAGCGGCTGCGACGCGAGGCGCTGGTGCTCTCCAACTTCCAACGCTACTTCTCTCCCAACATCGCCCAGGTCATCGCCCAGCAGCAGGATGCGGGCCGGCTGCCGAGCGAAAAGCGGCCGGTGGTGATCTTCTTCTCCGACATCCGCGGGTTCACCCCGATGTCGGAGATGATGAGCCCGGAGGGTATCGCGACCCTCCTCACGGACTACTTCACCGAGATGGTGGAGATCGTGTTCGAGCACGGCGGCACGCTCGACAAGTTCATCGGTGACGCGATCATGGCGCTGTGGGGCGCGCCGATCGCCCACGAGGACGACGCCGACCGAGCCATGCAATGCGCACTCGACCAGCTCACCGCGCTCGAGAGCCTGAACGCCAAGTGGAAGGAGGCAGGCCGGCCCGAGCTCGGGGTCGGTATCGGGATTAACTTCGGCGAGGTGTTCGCGGGCAATATCGGCTCGGATCGGCGGCTCGAATACACCGTCATCGGCGACGCCGTGAACACCGCCAACCGCCTGTGCCGCACGGCGGGCCCGAACGAGATTCTGATCTCGGAGCCGTTCCACGAGCGACTCAAGCGCCCCCCCCCGGTCGAGGCCCTCGACCCGATCCAGGTCAAAGGGAAATCGCAGAAGGTCCCGGTTTACCGCGTGAAGCGGTAAGGCAGGCCGAAGCGCTCGAGCAGCTCGAGCGCGAGCCGGAGCGGCAGGCCCATCACGCCGAAAAAGTCGCCGC
>Ga0066689_10000326_pt1 | contig 12908 bp, 6 predicted proteins | sample GraSoiAngelo_138_FD_65626 | JGI IMG/M metagenome (GOLD analysis project Ga0066689, IMG submission 65626) | Grasslands soil microbial communities from the Angelo Coastal Reserve, California, USA - 14_0929_09_40cm | ecosystem: Environmental > Terrestrial > Soil > Grasslands | place: USA... | reverse complement strand
GGGTGCCGGTCTAATGCGCAATCGCTGGAACCAGCTGGTACTCGGCGGGATCCTGACGCTGACAGTCTTCTCCATACTCGTGGTGTGGCCGGGCTGGCCGAAGCGCTACTTACCGGACTTCATCAATTACCCTGAGGGGCCGCTGCTGGACGTGGGGCCGAACGCCATGAAGCTCGGCCTCGACCTCAAAGGCGGCGCCTACGTCCTTGCGGAGGCCGATACTTCCGTTCTCCCAGCGGGCACCAGCGTAGACGATGCGATGGACGCCGCTCGGGAGATCATCGAGAACCGCGTTAACAAGTTCGGCGTCTCGGAGACGGAGGTGACGCGGGAAGGCAAGAACCGGTTGGCCGTCCAACTTCCCGGCATTGCGCCCGACGAGGCGGCAAGCCTTATCGGGAAGACGGCGCTGCTCGAGTTCCGCGAACCGACGCGCGACGATGCAGGGAAGATCGTCTGCGTGAAGAGCGACGGTTCAGAGTTTCCGGTCGAGGTGAACCAGACGGCCGAGTCCACGGGAGACAAGGGCGTAAAACGCTCTATTTGCAACGGAGCTGCGGGTGAAACCGGCGAGGTGAAGTGGAAGCCGGCGGCCGGGGTGATCCAGGGTCAGGCAAGAGTACTTACGGGGCGCTTTCTGAACGCAAACGGAGCGAACGTGACAGTTCCGCCGGGATGTCAGAGCGGACCGGCCTGTGTAACCCTTGCCTTCAACAGCGAAGGCGGGACGCTGTTCGAACAGATCACCACGAGACTTGTGAACTACCCGCTGGCCATCTTCCTCGACGACGAGCTGGTGAGCGCGCCGCGAGTGAAGGGGCCGATCAGCGGCGGAAACGGCGTCATCGAAGGCCTTGCCCTCGATGAGGCGAAGACGCTCAAGGTCCAGTTGAACGCCGGCGCTCTGCCGGTCCCTCTGCACACCGTCCAGACAAGTGAGGTCGACGCCACGCTGGGCGAAACGACGCTCGTGCGGAGCGTGCAGGCGGGCATGATCGGCATCTTTGCGGTGATGGTTTTCATGGTCCTGTACTATCGTCTTCCGGGCGTTATCGCATCGCTTGCGCTGACCACGTACATCTCGACGCTCATGATGATCTTCAAGCTGGGGCCGATCATCGGCCCGATCACGATCACGCTTGCCGGCATAGCGGGTTTCGTGCTGTCGGTAGGAATGGCAGTGGACGCAAACATTCTCGTCTTCGAACGGATGAAGGAGGAGCTGCGCCACGGGCGGGCGCTGCCGCAGGCGATCGAGCACGGCTTCGACCGCGCCTGGTCCTCGATCCGCGACAGCAACGTTTCCACGCTGATTACGTGCGGAATCCTCTGGTGGTTCGGAGACCAGTTCGGCGCAACCCTGGTGAAGGGATTCGCGCTCACCCTCGGCCTCGGGGTGCTCATCAGCATGTTCTCGGCGATAATCGTCACGCGCACTCTGTTGCGGCTGCTCGTCGGGACTCCGTTGGCGCGCAACATGGCGCTTTTCGCGCCGGACCTGGCGGTACGCCGGGTGGCTACCGGGACACCGTTCATTTTTGACTTCGTGCGGCGGCGTGGCCTCTACTTCCTTCTTTCGGCAGCGCTTCTTGTGCCGGGCGTCATCTCACTGATTGTTCCGCCGGCGCTTAAGGCGGGAATCGAGTTCAGCAGCGGTGCCACAATGACGATCGCGTTCGACAACGCGAATATCAGCGACAACGCTCTGCACGATGCGTTCACCGCGCTCGGCCACAGCGAGGCGCGCGTACAGAAGACATCGAGCGGCGCGTTCATCGTCCGCCTCGGCGAATTGAAGGGCCCGACCGGCCCGCCGGTCGGAGCCGCGCCGCCGTCTGAACGCGACACCCTTGAGCAGGGGCTCGAACAGCGACTGGGACCTTTCCGCGTGACGAACTTCAACCAAGTGTCGGAAATTGTGTCGCGGCAGATTGCGCGCAACGCTGGGATTGCCGTCGGTGTTGCCGCGATCGCTATCCTGTTGTACATCTCGTGGTCGTTCCGCCACCTCGCGAAACCGTACCGCTATGGGATCGCCGCTGTGGTGGCGGCGCTGCATGACGCTGTGTTTATCCTCGGGGCGTTCTCCATTTTCGGAAAACTGTTCGGGACCGAGATCAACAGCATGTTTATCACGGGCATCCTTACCGTGATCGGATTTAGCGTCCACGACACGATCGTGGTCTTCGATCGCATCCGCGAGAACGTCTCCGCCAACCCCGGCGTGGCTTTCGATGAGGTCGTGAATACGAGCCTGACCGAGACGGTCGCCCGCTCGATCAATACATCGACGACGGTGGTGTTGACCATCCTAGCGTTGCTGCTGCTGGGAGGAGGGAGCATCGACGTGCTGCTCCTTACACTGCTGCTCGGCATCGTCGCCGGCACGTATAGCTCGATCTTTATCGCAAGCCAGATCCTGGTTGCCTGGGAAGACGGCGACTTCGCGCGCATCTGGCGCCGCTTTGCGCCGCGGCGGTTGCAGCCGGCGCCAGAACCAACGGCGTAACGCGCGCTCCTGTCATCCTGAGCCGCGAAGGATCTGTCCGAAGGAGCGCTGCGGACCGCCCAAAGCACTCGGGATACTGTCCCTGGTCGCGCGATGTTAATGCGCGGCTAGCGTATTGATCGCGACGGATTCTTCGTGCCTCAGAATGACACGATGGAGCGATCGGGCGCCTTATCCGCGCCGCAACACGCGCGCGTCCCCCACTCGACGCGTGATGCGCTCCGCGTCCATGTGCTCGAGCAGGGCCTGGGAGTACTTGCGGCTGGTGGAGAGGATGTCGCGCACTTCGGCCAGCGTCACGCTGCCGTTGGCGCGAATGTGCGCCGAGACGCGCTCGGCCATCTCGCGGTAGGCGTCTGTCGTGAAGGCGACGCCGTCAGAGACACGCACGATCTCGCCGCGCGCCTCAAGGTATGCGAGGAGCTCTTCGTCAAGCGATGCGTCCGCAGGCGGCGAGAATGGGCTCGCGCGCAGCTGCTCGATGAACGCCCGCGCCCGTGCCTCCGCGTGAGGACCGAGCCGCGGTTCGTGGTCGGTGAGGGCGACGGCGGCGCCAATCTCTTTGGCAATTCCGGCGCCGGTCCAGTAGGCGAGAAGCGAGTCCAGGACGCGCGGCGTCAGGCCAAGGCGGCTGCGCAGTTCCTCCTTTGGCATCCCAGGCCGCAGCGATGACAGCTCATGATAGGCGGCGAGGATTTCTCGTAAATGGCTTGTCATCACCATCAGGCCGTCGGCACTATAAAGCATAAGCACGCCGGCGAGGCCTGCTCCCGGCAGCGCGACCACATCGCCGGAGGCGATCAAAGTATCGAGTGCGTCGCGGGCGGTGGCGCCGTCCAGGCCGGATTCGATGATCACCTGCTGGGCCTCGGCGGGCTCTCGGCGGCGCAAGGCGGCGAGCACCACCTCCTCGGGCGAGCCGCGGGAGAAGGACTCGAGCGCTGCGATTGTCGCCGGATGGTGCCTGCGATGTCTCTTCGCGTCCACATCGACGATCGAGCCGCCGCCCAGGGTATCGTTCGGGTCGCGGATGACGAAGCGGTCGCCCCTAAGCGCGGCAACCGGTCTCGAGAGGCGTATTTGGGCCCAGGCGGTCTCGCCGGGCGGGACCAAGTCGCGGTCGAGGAGGAGCAGCTTGCCATCGACCTCCGCCGGGCCGGTGTGGAACGTGACCGACAGGTTGTGGCGAACCGCGCGCCCGGTGTAACGCACGGCGCGAAGACGCACATCGACGGTCGAGACGGCCTTCAGAAACCCCGGGCTCGCAACCACCAGTCCGCGCTCGAGTTCGTCGACGGCAACCCCGCTGAGATTCGCCGCCGTCCGGCGTCCGGGCTGAGCGACCTCCACCTTCCGGCCGTGGGTCTGAAGCCCCCGCACGCGCGACTTCAGGCGTCCCGGCACGATTTCGACCTCATCGCCCAATCGCAGCGATCCGTCGACGAGCGTGCCCGTGACCACAGTCCCGAAGCCGCTCATCTTGAAGGCGCGGTCGATTGGGAGGCGCGGCCGTCCGTTGTTGCGACGGACCGGCAGCTTCGCCAGCTCATCCTCGAGCGCCGCCATCAAGTCCTCGAACCCCTCGCGGTTGACGGCCGAGCAGGCGATGACCGAGGCCCCTTCGATGCTCGTGCCGGCGATAACGTCCTCTGCTTCTGCTTTCGCGAGCTCGAGGAAGTCCGGCTCGACGAGATCCGCTTTCGTCACCGCGACGACGCCGTGCTCGATGCCGAGCAAATCGATGATTGCGAGGTGCTCACGCGTCTGCGGCATCACCCCTTCGTCGGCCGCGATAACCAGCAGGGCGAGATCGATGCCGCCCACGCCGGCGAGCATGTTCTTGATGAAGCGTTCGTGGCCCGGCACGTCGACGATGCTGACCTCTTCGCCGCCGGGGAGCGTGAACCACGCAAAGCCGAGGTCAATCGTGAGACCCCGCTCTTTCTCTTCCCGTAGCCGGTCGGGATCGATGCCGGTGAGGGCTTGCACGAGGGCGGACTTGCCGTGGTCAACGTGACCGGCAGTACCAATGGTGTACATGCAAATCGATTCTAACAGCGGCTATTGGCTCCCTGATAAGATGTGGCCAAATCCCCACCGGACGATCGGAAGATGACCGCTACCTTCGAGGTCGAGCCCACCGCAGGTCTGATCGATGAACCGATTGGCGTGAGATTGCGAGGGCTCCAGCCGGACATTCGGGTGGTGGTGGAGGCCGAAGCGCAGGCCGGGGTGGGGCGTAAGTGGCGTTCGCGGGCGGAGTTCACCTGCGGTCCCGCAGGCATGATCGACCTCGCTCGGGACCCCGCGATTGCGGGCTCATATGAGGGTACCGACCCTATGGGCCTCTTCTGGTCGATGGCAGCGCCTCGAAACGTGAGACAGCGCGATTTTCTTGGCCGGACGTTGAATCCAGTCGAAGTCAACCTGTCGGCAGAAGTTGCCGGTGAGATTGTTGCCTCGGTATCCCTTAGGCGGATGGTGGTGGGCCCCTGAAATTAGGCGCATCCCGGTTCTTGATCAAGGACTCGTTGGAAGCCTGTTCCATCCTCAGCGAGGTGATCAGCATCCAGGAGTCATTCTGTTGGGCGGCTCCGAAGGTGGGCTCGTCGAGAGTTTCGCCGCAGCGCTTGCGAACCGCGGTTATGCCGCCCTGGTGCTCGCTTACTTTGCGGCAGATCGCCTCCCGAAGAACCTCTGTTTGATTCCGCTCGAATATTTCGGCAGGGCTATCGCCTGGATGGCAAGTCACCCCGCGGTGGCAGGCAACAAATTGACCGTGATCGGTGCTTCCAAAGGAGGCGAGCTCGCGCTCCTCCTGGCTGCCACTTATTCCGAAATTGGGGCTGCTGTGGCGCTAGTTCCCAGTGGCGTGGCCTTCTATGGGCTTGGGCGCAATCCGCTGTCAGTCTTCAAATCCTCATGGTCGTTTCGAGGGAAGCCGGTGTCCTATGTCCCCATGCGCTTCACGCCAAATGTCCTGCGGGCGGTGCTTTCCCGCAGGCCGCTTGAGATCCGCGCCTTCTATGACCCCGCGCTTGAAAACACGAAAGCCGTACGGAAGGCCGAAATCGCTGTGGAGCGAATTCGAGGCCCCGTCCTCCTCGTCTCGGCCGAAGACGACCGTATGTGGCCGTCGCCAAGGCTCGCACAGATAGCCGCTGACCGGCTTGACGCGCATCATTATCCTTATCCATACTCCCACATCCGGTACTCAGACTGCGGCCATGCCATCGGTCTCCCAAACCTGCCCTCTGTGAATTCCGTGGAGAAGGCGTTCATGGGTCGCGATGTTCTGCTCGGCGGAACGCCACGCGGGAACGCCCAAGCGTCCGTCAATGGCTGGGCTCGTATTTTAGAGTTTCTCGCCGAACACTGCTCGAGCCATGTCCGCAGATAATCCCCGCGTCGGCTACATCTATGACCCCCTCTATCTCGAACACGAGCTGCCCGGCCACCCCGAGCGGCCCGACCGCCTGCGCGCCATCATGTCGCATCTCGAGGAGAGCCGGCTGCTCGAGCAGATGAGGCAGGTGGAAGCACGCGACGCAACTACCCACGAGCTGCGGTTCGTCCATACGGAAAGTCTGATTGAGGAAGTCGCCGCCACCGCGGGAGTCGACCGCTACCGCTTCGACGCCGATACTTATGGGTCCGCCCGCTCATACGAGGCCGCGCTGCGGGCGGCAGGCGGCACCCTTGCCGCGACCGAGGCGGTGCTGCGCGGCGAAATCGATTCGGCGTTCTGCTTCGTGCGGCCCCCCGGCCACCACGCTACGCCAGACCGCGTGATGGGCTTCTGCCTTTTCAACAACGTAGCCGTTGCAGCCGCCAGGGCACTTGAAGAGCCGAGCATCGACCGCGTCGCGATCATCGACATCGATGTGCATCACGGCAACGGCACCCAGGACATCTTTTACGACGACCCGCGCGTCCTCTACTTCTCGACGCACCAGTTCCCGCACTACCCGGGGACGGGCCACTGGACCGAGATCGGGTCTGGTGAGGGCGAAGGCTACACGATCAATGTGCCGCTTCCGGCAGGTTCCGGCGATGACACTTACCGCCCCTGCTACAACGAGATCTGCGCACCGGCCGTCCGACGCTTTCGGCCGCAGCTCATCTTCGTCTCCGCCGGCTTCGACGCCCACTTCGCCGACCCTCTGGCCAGCATTCTGCTCAGCGCCCGAGGCTACTACGAGATCGCCTCTCTCGTCCGTGGGTTGGCCGATGACCTATGCGAAGGCCGCCTCGTCTACGCCCTCGAAGGCGGCTACGACCTCACGGCGATCGCCTGGTCCGCTCGCGCCTGCGTCGACACGCTGCTCGGGAATGCGTTCGCTGAGGACCCGCTCGGCGGCGGGCCGGGTGTCCGGGGGCCGGACATCGAGCCGCTGCTGGCGGAGGTCAAACGCCTGCACGGCCTTTAACGGCGAGTCATACCCGTAGGGGCGCAGCAACGAAGAGATCCAATCGGCGGATGTCGTGTAGGTACTCGAACGCGACTCTTTGGGAGTGTTGTCGTTGCTGCGGCCTTACATCGCGTGGGCGCGTCTACGGCGGCAACAGCCGCACAAACACCTCGTTGCCCAGCAAGCGCCCCCTATCCGTCAATCGCACGTGCCCATTTTTCCGTTCGACAAGCCCGAACGACTCCGTCTCCGCCAGTACCCCCCCGTACGCCTCCTCCACCGATCTCCCAAAGCGCCGCTCGAACTCCCTTACGTCTACCCCCTCGTTCAAGCGCAGGCCAAGGATCGCCGTATCCGCCATCTCCATCTCCACCGTCTGCTCCTCGACGAACGCTACCTGCCTCATCTCCCGTAGGAGCGGCCCTGCGTGCCCGCCCGCAGCCCCATCAACGCCGCACTCCACCGTCTCACGAACGAGGTCGATATACCGCCTTGGCGAATGCACATCCGCGAAGCGGTAGCCCATCTTCCCTGTTCCCTGTTCCTTGTTCCTTGTTCCTGCCAAATGCGAGTGGGCACCGGGGCCGAGGCCGAGCCACTCGCCGTTGCGCCAATAGACGAGGTTGTGCCGGCACTCCTCGCCTGGCCGGCACCAGTTCGAGATCTCGTACTGGTGGTAGCCAGCGTGCGCGAGGCGTTCGCACGACCACTCGTACATCGCCGCCTGCACATCGCCATCCGGTCCGGGCACTCGGCCGCGCTCGATGTCGTGCGCCAGCTTCGTGCCTTCCTCGATCGTCAGCGCGTAGAGCGAAAGGTGCTCCGGCCCCAGCGCGATCGCCTGCTCCAGTGTTGCCTGCCATCTCTCCATGGGCTGTTCGGAGAGACCGTAGATGAAGTCGAGGTTGATGCGCTCGAAACCGGCTTCACGCGCCCAATGGTAGGCCTCTTTGGCCTCTTCGCCGGAATGGATGCGGTCCAGCGCGGCGAGCTCGTCGTCGTGGAAGGACTGGACGCCGAAGGAGATGCGGTTCACGCCGGCGGCGAGTAGGTTGCGCAGATAATCGCGTTCGACGGTGCCGGGGTTGGCCTCGAAGGAGACTTCGGCATCTGGCGCAAGCTCGAACGCCCCGCGCATCGCACCAACAATGCGCTCAACCTCCTTCACCGGCAGCAGCGACGGCGTCCCGCCGCCGAAGAAGGCGGTCTCGACGCGGCGGTCCGCCACGACGGGCGCCCATAATCGCATCTCGTCGCAGAGGGCGTCGACGAACGGCCGCATGAGCGACTCAATGCCGGCATAGGAGTTGAAGTCGCAGTAGGAGCACTTGAGGGTGCAGAAGGGGATGTGGAGGTAGAGGGAAAGGGGCGAGCGACCGGTCATGGCGTTATCGTAGCAGTTGGGCGATAATCGGCGTCGGCGGACAGACCTCCCCTGCGCTCCTCATCCACCTCCCCAAAGGTCGGTCCGTACGGGATCGCGGGCGAGGGCGGTCAGGTCTCCCACCCATTCCTTCGGCATTGCAATACCTGCCCCTACGAAATTGCCTGCTTTTGCTACACTACCGTCACTATGCTCAAGACCCACTCCTGCGGTGAGCTGCGCCCCAAGCATGAGGGCGAGACCGTCTCGCTCGCGGGGTGGGTGCACCGGCGGCGGGATCATGGCGGCCTCATCTTCATCGACCTGCGCGACCATGACGGCCTCGTGCAGAGCGTCTTCAACCCACAGGAGAACGCAGACGCTTACGCCGTCGCAGACTCCTGCCGGGGCGAGTACGTGGTTGTGGCGAAGGGAACGGTAGCCCGTCGCCCCGAGGGCACTGAGAACGCCTCGCTCCCGACGGGCGAGATCGAGGTGCGGGTGAGCGAGGCGCAGGTGCTGAACCCGGCGAAGACGCCGCCCTTCTACATCACTGAAGAGACGGAGGTGGAGGAGCTGCTGCGCCTCAAGTACCGCTATCTGGACCTTCGCCGCGAGACGATGCACCAGAACATCGTCACGCGTCACCGCGTCGTCAAGTTTATCCGCGACTTCCTCAATGAGCGCGGGTTCACCGAGATCGAAACGCCGCTGCTCACGGCCCCGACGCCTGAGGGCGCGCGCGACTATCTCGTGCCGAGCCGGGTGCACGCCGGGCATTTCTACGCGCTGCCGCAGTCGCCGCAGCAGTTCAAGCAGCTGCTGATGGTGGCCGGCTTCGAGCGCTACTTCCAGATCGCCCGCTGCCTGCGCGACGAGGACCTGCGCGCCGACCGCCAGCCGGAGCACACACAGCTCGACCTCGAGATGAGCTTCGTGTCAGACGAGGAGGATATCTTTCGGCTGACAGAGGAGCTGTATTACAGCCTGGCGCAGGCGCTGTTTCCTCAGCGGCCCATCCGGGAGCACCCGTTCCCGCGCATGACGTATGAGGAGTCGATGCGCCGGTTCGGGAGCGACAAGCCGGACGTGCGATACGGCCTCGAGCTGAGCGACTTTAACGAGGCGCTCCGCGACACCGAGTTCGCGGTCTTCTGGCAGGTGCTAGCGTCGGGCGGTCTCGTGCGCGGGCTCTGCGTGCCCGGCGGGGCGGAATTCAGCCGCAAGCAGACCGATGATCTGACGACGTTCGTCCAGCAATTCGGCGCGAAGGGTCTCGTCTCAATGGCTTTCCTGGGTGAAGGGAGCATCGGGTCGCTGGCTGAAGAAGAGATCCGGTCACCTGTCGCGAAGTACTTCACCGTCGAGCAGGCGAAAGAGATGGCGCGCATCGCCGGCGCGAAGCGTGGCGATATGCTGCTGCTTATCGCCGACCGGCCGTCGGTCGCCAACCGCGCTCTCGATGGGCTGCGGCGCGAGCTGGCGGACCGGCTTCAACTGTACGACCCAAACATACTCGCCTTCGCCTTCCTGAAGGACGTGCCGCTGTTCGAGTGGAGCGAGACAGAGAATCGGTGGGTGTCGATGCACCACCCCTTCACCTCGCCGCGCGAGGAGGACCTCCCTCTGATCGACAGCGACCCCGGACGTGTGCGCTCGCGGGCGTACGACCTCGTCTGCAACGGCTGGGAGCTGTTCAGTGGATCGATCCGTATCCATCGCCGCGACCTACAGGAGAAGGTCTTCGCGATGCTCGGGATATCGGCGGAGGAGGCGAGGCGAAAGTTCGGGCACATGCTGGAGGCTTTCGAATACGGCGCGCCGCCGCACGCGGGAATCGGGGCCGGCATCGACCGGCTGTTGGCCGTGCTCACGGGCCAGCCGGACATACGCGAGGTGATCGCCTTCCCGAAGACGAAGAGCGCGTCCGAACCGCTCACAGGCGCGCCGACGACGGTCTCGCCGGAGCAGCTGCGGGAGCTGCACATCGCGGTGACGGAGATAGAGCCGGACTAAAGCGTGTGGTTCCTTGCACCGGGCTCCTGTAACATAACGTAGGCAAACCAAAGCCAATCGGCCCGCGTTCTTTAGTTAGCACGCATGGAAACCCGCAGACTCGTCCTTACACTTACGGGCATAGGCGTCGTGCTGATCGTCGTCCTCGGTGGGCTTTCGATAGCGCTACTGGCGACGGGCGGTGGCGACGGTTCGAGCTCGGCCCAGAACGGCTCCCAGACGAGCCCGGCGGCGACGGCGCAGCTACCGCAGCGGGTGGCGGGCGAGCTGCGCCTCTTCGGCGGCGACCCGATATCGCTCGATCCGGCCTGCGCGTCTGACGCCGATTCGGCCGCGTACATCGTGGAGCTGTTCTCAGGGCTGGTCTCGTTCGACAAGGACCTCAAGGTAATCCCGGACGTCGCCGAAAGCTGGGACACCAGCGGGGATGGCAAGGTGTACACCTTCCACCTGCGCAAGAACGTCGAGTTCCATGATGGGTCCCGTCGCGTGGTGGCCGACGACTTCAAGTTCTCGATGGAGCGGGCGGTGAATCCCGATACGCAGTCAACGGTCGGCGAGGTGTACCTGAACGACATCGTGGGCGTGGACGACTTCATCGCCGGGCGGGCTCAGGAGATCAGCGGGATCAAGGCGATCAACGACGACACGCTGGAAATCACGATCAAGGACCCGATTGTCTACTTTCTCGATAAGCTGACCTACCCCACCGCATACGTCGTCGACCGCCGGGAGGTGGGCAAATCGACGTGTTTCCAGGGTGCGGACTGGACGCAGCATCCGAACGGGACGGGGCCGTTCAAGATGAAGGAGTTCGTGCTGGGACAGCGCATCGTGCTCGAGGCGAACCCCCAGTTTTACCTCGACCCAAAGCCGTCGCTCAGTCAGATTACATATCTCTTGAGCGGGGGCTCGCCGCTCGTGATGTACGAGAACGACGAGATCGACATTAGCGGCGTGGGAGTGAACGACGTAGAGCGCATCCGCGACCCAAACGAGCCGCTGAACAAGGAATACCGCACGGGCGCGAACATGTCGACCGACTACATCGGTTTCAACACGCAGGAAGGACCGTTCAATGACCAACGCATACGCAAAGCATTCGCGATGGCGACAGACCGTGACCTGGTGGCGAAAACGGTCCTTATGGATATCCTGCTGCCAGCTAAGGGCGTCCTGCCCCCCGGCATGCCCGGTTACGACCAGAACCTAGCAGGTATTCCGTACGACCCCGAGGGGGCGAAGGCCCTTCTCGAGGAGGCGGGCGGCCCCGATATACTCAAGGACGTGACTCTGCTGACCTCCGGTCAGGGCGCGGCGCCCAGCGATGCGCTGGCGGCGGTTACGGCACTGTGGAAGCAGAACCTAGGCGTTGATATCCAGATCGAGCAAGAAGAGTTGGGTATCTTCTTGAGGGACATCGACCGGGGGAACTTCAAGATGTTCTCGCTGGGGTGGATCGCCGACTATCCGGACCCGCAGAACTTCCTTGAGATCAAGTTGCATTCGCAGAGCCCGGACAACGAGACGAAGTACTCGAACTCGCAGGTCGATCAGCTCCTAGACAGCGCCCGGACAGAAGGCGACCAGGCGAAGCGGATAAGCGACTACCAGGAGGCCGAGAAGCTGATCGTTGACGACGCGCCATGGGTGCCGCTTTTCTACGGCCAGGATAGCGTCCTCGTGAAGCCCTATGTGAAGAACTTCGTCAATGCGCCCTTCGTCATCCCCCGGATGAGATACGTCACCATCGAGCGCTGACGAGGGCCAAAGCCGGTGAACGGCCTCGCCGCATACGTCCTGCGACGGTTGCTTCTCGTCCCGGTCATTCTGTTTGTCGTCTCGATAGTGACGTTCGCTCTCGGGCGCTATGCGCCAAGCGATTACGTTGAGATTCAGGCGGGGCCGAGGGCGAGACCGGAGACCATCGAGCGCATCCGGAAGGAACGCGGCCTAAACGACCCTGTCTACGAGCAGTACATCCGATACGTGGGGAAAGCGCTGCGGGGAGACTTTGGTCAGAGCGTGAAGTACCGGGGTACGGACGTACAGGATGTCATATTCCCGCGCCTCTGGGTGACGTTGCAGTACAACGCGGTGGTAATGTTCCTCACCTTTGCGATTGGCATTCCGGTGGGCACGTGGGCCGCATTGCGGCGCGGTACTTGGCTGGACCCGCTGTCCATCGGCGCGTTTGTTCTCGTCGCGTCGGTGCCCGTGCTGGTCTCCGTGCCGCTTCTCCAGTGGCTGTTCGCTGTAAAGCTCGGATGGCTGCCGACAGGTGGCTGGCATGAACGAGACATCCTTGGCGTGAAAGTGGGCATTTTCTCTGCTGAGGCAATCCTGCCGGTTCTCGCTTTAACTCTGGTTAGCGTCGCAGGACTGGCTCGCTACATGCGCGCGCAGGTGCTCGACGTCCTGGACCAGGACTTCGTGCGGACGGCGCGCGCAAAGGGTTTGAACGAGTACCCGGTAATCACGCGGCACGTCGTCCGCAACGCATTGTTGCCGATTGCGACGCTCATGGGCTTCGAGCTAGCGAGCCTCTTCACGGGCTCCATCATCCTCGAAACGCTTCTGGGCATCCCGGGCATTGGCCTCTTTGCCT
>Ga0066689_10000322_pt1 | contig 12971 bp, 12 predicted proteins | sample GraSoiAngelo_138_FD_65626 | JGI IMG/M metagenome (GOLD analysis project Ga0066689, IMG submission 65626) | Grasslands soil microbial communities from the Angelo Coastal Reserve, California, USA - 14_0929_09_40cm | ecosystem: Environmental > Terrestrial > Soil > Grasslands | place: USA... | reverse complement strand
GGCGAAGAGGCCAAGACGTTGGAGGGCGAGGTTATCGGCCTGTTCATCACAAGCCGCATACCGCCGTTTCTTGCGCCGGAGGAAGCGCTGGATCTGATTCACGGGATGGGTGGTCTCGCGTACATACCGCACCCGCTGGACAGGCATCGCGCGCATTTCAGTCCAGAACGCCTGGTCGAGCTTGCGCCTCGCATCGACATCATCGAGACGTACAACCCTTGGTGCGACGCCAACGCCAATCAGGCCGCCGCGCGCATGGCGGATGATCTCGGCAAGGTGGCTGCCACGGGTTCAGACGCCCACGGCGCCGAGGAGCTCGGCCGGAGCTGGATGGAGATGGAAGACTACAGCGGGACCGAGGACTTCCTGGAGAAGCTGCGCTACGCGCGCCACGTCGTCACCGCGAGCAGCGGTACCGGGCGGCGTGCCTGACGCCCCTGAGCTTCTGGTCGTCGGCTCGATCGCGCTCGACACACGCGAGGGCCCGTTCGGCAAGGTGAAGGAGGAGCTCGGGGGTTCGGCCGTCTATTTCGCGCTTGCCGCGAGCCTCGTTGTCCCGGTGAAGGTTTCGGCGCCGTTGGGGAATGACGCGGTCGACCAGGTGGCGAAGGCGTTCGACCGCCGTCCGATCGACACCAGTCTCATCCACGTGCTCGACGCTCCAACCTACAGGTGGACGGCGCGCCAGGAGCACGGACGCAACGTTGACCTCGGCAGCTCCGACAGGATCTATGACAGGTGGGAGCCACACGTGCCACGCGAGTTCGCCGGCTGGGCTTTCGTCGGTTCGATGCGTCCTGACCGGCAGGCCCAGGCGATGAAGCTGCTCCAGCCGGCGCGGCTGCTGGCCGCGGACGCGATGCTCTCCTACGTCAAAGGGCATACATCCGACGCCAAGGACGTGTTGCGCCGCGCTTCGTGGTATTTCTGCAACGAGGAGGAGTTCGCGGCCCTCGGCGGCCACGACCCCGAGGAGTTCCGACGTCAGTGGTGGCTCGAGGGATTGGTGGTGAAAGCGGGGAGCAAGGGCGTGACGGCGCACACCGCCGATGGCAGCGTGCACGTGCCGGCGCTGCCGAGCTATCCGGCCTTCGACACCACCGGGGCCGGCGATGCGGTGGCCGGCGGCATGCTGGCGCGGTGGTTGAGTACCGGCGCGCAGCGCGGTGGTCTTCAGGACGCGCTCGTGTGCGGCGTGGCCTGCGCGTCGCTGACCATCGAATCCATCGGAGTGCGTGGCATCGCCAGCGCAACCACTGGGCTTGTCGATGCGCGAATGGCGGAGGTGTGGGAATGTCTTCGACGCGAGTCGTGATCATCACCGGCGATCTGGTCGAGCAAAAGGTCGATGCGATCGTGAACGCAGCCAACAACGACCTCATGCTTGGTGGCGGAGTCGCTGGCGCGATCCGACGAGCCGGCGGTCCCGCAATCCAGGACGAGTGCGACGCGCATGGTCCAGTGAAGGTCGGTGAGGCGGCCATCACCGGCGCCGGCGCCTTGCACGCGCGTTACGTGCTGCACGCGGCCAGCATGACTCTCGGCGGCCGCACGACGCGAGAGTCATTGGGGTCTTCGATGGATCATGTGTTTCGACTTGCGCGTCAGCATGACGTGGACACGATCGCAGTGCCTGCGGTCGGCACAGGCATCGCTGGATTTCCGATCGATGAATGCGGGCGGGTGATGGCTGAGTCTTTGCACAGCGCGTTAAGTGAAGGATGGCAACCGACCGAGGTGCGCTTTGTTCTTTTTGGGGAGGACGCAAAAACGCCTTTCGAGGCGGCCTTCTGGCACGGTTTTGCACAGTTTCAGGGGCCTGTTCGCTGAATTCGGTTTGAATTGGGGTTGTATTGGGCAAATATGCCCCCCTAGAATGGGCAAGTCCGCCCTCCCGACAGAATCTCTAATAAGGATGGTGAGTTTGTGGAAGGCTACTGTTTGAAGGACAAAAAGAAGGTCGAGATGAAAGACCCTCAGCCGATCACGATGAAGAACGGCAAGCCGGCAACGGTTGGCACGTGCCCGTACTGCGGCACGAAGATTTACAAGATCGGCAAGGCTTCATAAGCGAAGTTCGTTGAGAAAGGGCCGCTCCTAGTCGAGCGGTCCTTTTTGTTTTCAGGTCGTGATCGGAGGCTCGAGCGCTGCAAGCAAGACCTCAGTCGCGGAGACTGCCTCATCGACGCCGAGCATCTTGAAGATCTCGACATTGGTTGGGTTGTTGACGCGGGCGATCGTCTTCTTCACGCGGAAGTGACGCTTCGCCACCTGGAGGGCGATCAAGTTGTCTTCGTCGTCGGCGGTGACGGCGAGCATCGCGTCGGCCCGCTCGATACCGGTCTGAGCGAGGAAGCGAACCTCGCAGCCGTCGCCGCGCATGACGATACTGCCGAGTTGAGTCTCGAGCCAGTCGGCGCGGCGACCATCCTTCTCGATCAAGGTCACCTCGTGTCCGCGTTCGACGAGGTCGCGAGACAAGTAGTAGCCGACCGTGCCCCCGCCAACGACGATGACGTACATACCGCGTCAGCTGCGCTCCATCAAAACTCTTTCGATGTGCTTGGCGCCTTCAATGGTGGGGCAGATGGTGTGGACTCCAAGCTTCTCGTAGGTCTCCGCGCGCTCGGGGTCGTAGATGCGCGTGACGACATGAGGAACTTTGAAGATGTGCTTGGCGATCTGTGACGCCATGATGTTGCGGTTGTCGCCCTCGGTGACGGCGACAAAGCCGTCGGCCTTCTCGATGCCGGCGCGCCGGAGGACGTCGACGTCGGTGCCGTTGCCGACCACCTGGTCGCCTCGGAAGTCGCGCGTGAGCACGCCACGTATGGCGGCTCGCGAAAAGGCGTTGGGGTCGCGATCGACGATGACGACCTCGTGCCCGGCGCGGTCCATGTTGGCCGCGATCTGTGAGCCAACCCGCCCACACCCAATGATCATCAGCTTCAAGGCGGGTTGATTATAGGGAGGCCATTAAGGCGCCTCCGGCGTGGTTCCGGGAGGTTGCTAGGATTTGGACGCGTGCGTTTCCCATTCACCTTCATGGGCGTCATGGCGCTCGCACTCGGGATCTGGGCAGTCGTGTACCTGGCTGGGCATCCGACGCTCGACGCCGGCTCCCGCGAATTGGCGGGCGGCACGGCCGTCGCGTGTTTTGGTTTTGCCGCGTATGTCCTGATCCGGCGCGTCAGGCGGGGGCCGCAACACTGATGGCGGACCGCGGCGGGCATACGCACCCGACGACGTCGCACAAGGTGCTGGTCGCCGTCGGCGGGCAGGACATCGATGAGGAGACGGTCCGGCTGGCGTGCAGGATGACCGATCCGCAGGGAGGGCGGCTGTACGGCGTGCACATCATCGAGGTGAACCGGTCGCTGCCGTTGGGGGCGGTGCTGGACGACGTGGTGGATCGCGGCGAGAAGATCCTGGATGAGGTGGAGAAGCTGGCCGCCGCCTCCCAACTGCTGGTGGAGACGGAGTTGGTGCAGGCTCGCGACACGGGGCCGGCGCTCGTCGACGAGGCGGTGGAGTGGGGCGCGGACCTGATCGTGATGGGGCTGCCTTACAAGAGGCGGTTCGGGGAGTTCAACCTGGGCAAGACCGTGCCCTACGTGCTGAAGAACGCGAACTGCCGCGTGATGCTGTTCCGGGAGCACCGAGAGCACCGCGAGGGCGCTCCATAAGCGCAGCATCCAACTTCGCGGGCCCTCCCTCTCCCAGCGGCGCCCTCCCCCAGCCTGCCAAGCCTGACATCAGACCCTAGCGACGGCAGCCGCTCTTAACAATCCGGCTTGTTAAGGTCGTCTTCGATGGCCAAGACCGATGTCCGGCGCCCGCATTATATCGACCGCCTGTGGCGCGAGCTCGGGAGCATCGGAGGCGAGCACGACGCCTTCATCAAGGTCATCATCGTCGAGCGCATCGTCAAGGCCATCGTCCTCATCGCGCTCGGCATCGGTCTTCTCGTCGCCGGTCGCAATGGGTGGATCGACGCATGGGCCGACTACGCCGAAGGTCAGCTGAACCTCGACGTCGGTCGGAACATCATCCTCCAGCTTCTGCTGAGGCTCCTCGTCTACGTCGGAGCGTTCAACCACATCTCGCTGCTCGCCCTCAGCGCGATCGTTTACGCGGCCCTCGAAGCCACCGAAGGCGTCGGCCTCGCGATGCGCCGCCGATGGGCCGAGTACCTGACCGTGATCGCCACCGGCATCCTAATCCCCTACGAGGCTTACGAGGTGATTTCGCACCCGACCCTGTTCAAGGTCGGCGCTCTGCTCCTAAACCTGGCTGTTGTGGGCTACCTGGCTTATCGGAAGCGACTGTTTGTCGGCATCTGAGGCAGGGGTCAGCCAGCGGCACCCAAAGCCGGCCCGGTGGAGCACGTAGCGCACAAGCGCACCAAGCGTCTTCAAGCCGTAGATCGTCGAGGTCCTGAAGCTGACCGAGCTGGCGTCGGCGTGATAACGCCCGATCGCCGGAACCTCGCCGATCTTGAAGCCGAACGTCGCCGCCTGGATCAAAACCTGGGTGTCGAAGACGAAGTCGTTGCTGTTCTCCAGAAAAGGAATCGCCTCCAGGAAGCGGCGCGAGTAAGCGCGATAGCCGGTGTGGTACTCGGAGAGGTTCAGGCCGAGAACGCGATTTTCCGACGCCGTCAGAAAGCGGTTACCGAGCCTCTTCCACCAGGGCATACCGGCCTTGGCCGGGTCGAGGCCCAACCAGCGCGAGCCCAGGACGATGTCCCCTTCTCCGCTTTCGATGACACCGCACAGGTTGGGGATGATCGCCGGATCGTACTGACCGTCAGGGTGCAGCATGACGACGACGTCGGCGCCCATGGCCAGAGCCTGTTGGTAGCAAGTCTTCTGGTTGCCGCCGTAGCCGAGGTTGCGGCGATGGCGAATCACGTCGAGACTCAGCGCAGTGGCGACGCTTACGGTTGCATCGGCGCTTGCATCGTCGACAAGGAGGATGCGGTCGGCGTGGCCCTGGGGGATGTCGCCGACGACCTCGACGAGAGTCTTTGCCGCGCGATAGGCGGGCAGGACGATAACCCGCCTTGGCCGCGGTCCACTCCAGTGCAGCTCGCCGAGTGGAATCGGGTCGGGCCGGACCGCCATCCGCTCAACCGTCAGGTAGCCGGCGATCGCGAGCGCACCGACCGCGGCCGACCAGAAGTTGATGGTGAGCGTGAGGTCGATCGCGGCGTAGGCGAAAAAGAGGACGGCGACCGCGACGTGCGGCCAGCGCAGTAGGCCGGCGAGCGCCAGGTCCGCAAGGGCAAAGCCGGGGATCACGAGCAGTGCCAGGTCGTGCACGTTTTGATGGGGACTCAAAACGAGCGACGCCGCAATCGCGAGCGCGAAATCCAGGCGCGGTTTGTCGGGACGCCAGCTGAGCGAAAGCGCTACCAGGGCCAGAAGCAGGACGAGGATCACGAAGGCGACGAACTTCCCCCCGCCCGGCACCGCCTCGAGGATGTTGCGCAGCGAATAGACGGCTGGATCGGTGTAAACGAGCTCATTGGTGTTGGGTAGACGTCCCGTGACCGCCCACGTGCCGACCGAGTTAAGGTACGTGAAAACCGGGCCGACGCCAAACGTTGCGATGGAGAAAACGCCTAGCCCCGCGAGGACGCCGGCGTACGCAGCCAGGGCGCGCCAGGCTCGGCGAGCGATGAAGAGCACAGGGATCAAGAGCAACAGCTGCGGCTTGGCAAGCGCCAGCGCGCTCAGAGCTCCGGCCAGCCCGTACCGGCCGCGCGCCCAGGCCGCGTAGGCGCCCGCAAGCGGAACCAGGACGACCAGATCGGACTGCCCCTGAAGCACGGTGACAAAAAGTGGAAAGAAGCCGGCGATCATGGCACTGGCGACAAGCCATCCACGCCCGTGCACACGCAGGCTCGTTCCCACGAGGATCACGATCAACGCCGCTGCGAGGAGGACGTTGAACGCCGCCATCGCGTAGTACGCGTGGCGGTAGTCGAAGTAAGCCAGCGGTGCGATCAGCAGGGTGTAGTACGGAGGATGGAAGTAGGGCAGAACGATGAATCGCGACGGATCCTGACCCGTGATCTGAAGCTCTGTCTGGCGCTGCAGGGCGATGTCGTAAACGGCAGCGCCGCCATTGGTGACATACAGCTTCGCCGCGGCATAGAAGTTGAAGAAGTCAGGGCCACGCAAGTTGCCCCGGACAAAAGAAAACCAGTAAGCGGTCCAGAAGACGAACGAGCCGACGCCTACCCCCGCGGCCCCCGCGTAGCCCAGTCGAACCAGGCGCATTGCGCGCTGCTGGTTCATCGCCCGCTTTCGAGGCGAAGGGCGAACCGCTCCGGAAGCCTGGCCTTTCTGATCGCACGCTGCGCGCCCTTGATGTCGTAGCGGACTCGTCGGAACTCGAAGCTGTTGTTATCGACGTCCCAGATTCCGTAGCTGGCCGTCGGCAGACCGTCCCTCGGCTGGCCGACACTGCCCGGGTTCACGAGGGCGGGTCCTTCGAGTCGGAAAGTATCGACTCGATATTCGTGCGTCACCGCACCGTTGGTGAGACCAAAAATACCCGGCACGTGCGTGTGACCGTGAAAGCAGATGCCACTGTTGAGCAGCTCCAGGTTCGCCTGTGCGACGGCCGTGTCGAGGACGTACTCGTAGATGTGGTCACGAGGACTGGCATGCACCAGCAGCACCTCGAGCTTGACCTGGCTATCTGGCAAACCCCGCAACCACTCCAGCCGCTCGTCTCCTATCACCTCAATTGTCCAACGAACGACCGAAGCCGCATCGTCGTTGAACCATTCGAGGATTTCCGGATCAGTGCACGCTCGATCGTGGTTGCCGACCAGCGTCGGCCAGTTGCGGTGCGTGACCTCGTCCACGCATCGTTTGGGATCGCCGCCGTAGCCGACGACGTCACCCAGACAAATGGTTTCGTCCACAGGCGGACAGTCGCGCAGGACCGCTTCCATCGCGTGCCAATTGGCATGGATGTCGGAGAGGATTGCGATCCTCAAGCCGGCCTCTCATAGAGGCGCGGGTAGATGTGATCGAAGAGGATGCGAAGCGTAGCCGCGATGGGGACCGCGACGAACATGCCAAGGATTCCTCCCCAGCTGAAACCGGCGATCAGAGCGACGATGACCAGGATCGGGGGCAACCGGACGGCATCGCCCATTACCTTCGGATAGATCACGTTCAGGATCACGTTCGAGATCAAGAGGTACAGCAGTCCGATGAGGAGCGCCGTACCCGGCGATAGCGAGAGGCCGACCAGGATCGCGGGCACCGCGCCGAGGAAGGGTCCGATGTAGGGGATGAGGGCGGTGACGCCGGCAATCAATCCGAGAGCGACGGGATCTGGGAGTCCAATCGCTGCGCACGCGATGCCGGAGCAAATGCCGATGAGGCCGGCGATGATCAGTTGACCACGGAGGTAGGCGTAAAGCATCTTGCGCACCTGGCGCCAGATCTGATCGAAGTCGGTGCGATAGTCGCTGGGTACAAATCGACGCAGGTCGCGGCGGACAGCCGGCGCCTCGAGCGCGAGCAGGAACGCGACGATGAACATGAGCAGAAGTTGGAGTGCGGTGGTGAGGGCGGTGAGCCCGAGCGTGACCGCGTTACCGAACTGGCCCAACAGGTATTCGCGCAGGTGTGAGCTTACGGTCGCCGTGATCCCTTTGAGGTCGATATCGATGCCGAAAACGCGGACCGGCTGCAAGCCGTTGAGCCGATCCTGCGCGGCGGCGGCTAGGCTCGGGGCCTGGACCTGCAGCTGACTGACTTCGTTCACGCCCAAAGGAACGATCAGAAGTACGAGGCCCGCGAGCGCGACGATGATGGCGATGAACACGACGACAATGGCAAGCACGCGAGGCACGCCCGCGGCGTGGAGGCGGATGACGGCGGGTTGGATCAGGAAAGCGATCGCGGCCCCGATCACGAAGGCGCCAAGGAAGTCCCGAAGCAGGAAAAGGACGCCCACGGCAACGACGAGAGCCGCGATGCCAAAGGCGATTTGCAGGTAGCGACGGCGCCGCTTGGGATCGAGAGACCACGCCGAAACCGCCACCCCGCTGATCGGGGCAGGGCTCTCGAGTTCTCTCTCGCGGGGCGCTCCCGGCGGGTGCGGGCTGGGACGCACGTTATGCAATCACCCGCAGTATGACGAGCAGAGCCAAGAGCCGAGCCGGGTTAGGTCTTGGCTCGCTGGAGGGTAGCCTCCTCGTACGCGGCGCCGTGGAGGGGGTTGGTAGTGCTGCGGCCCGCGGCTATGGCGTACAGAGCCAAAATCACCAGCCCGACCCCGAGAACGCCGTACGCCGCGCCGGGACCTGAGTATTTCGTGATCAAGCCACCCACCGCCATGCCAATGATGCCGGCGGTCTGAGCAAGGCCGAGTCGAGTTGCCATAATGCTGCCGCGATTCGAACTATCCGCTGCCTCTACCAGTGCTGTTTGACTCGCGATTGAATAGATCGGATTTCCCACCGAGGCCACGAATAGTGCCAACCCAACAATCCAGTACTCCTTCGTCATCGCCATCGCGACAGAGAAGGCTCCGGTGAGCAAAAGGCCAGCTCCGACGGTGCGCATCGAACCGATCGCGGCCAGCCGACTCACAAGAACAGCCCCAACGAAAATCCCGAGCGAGGAAACGAGTTCGAGCGTCGAGTAGGCCTGAGATCCGTCTGCCGAAACTCGGTAAGCAAGTGAGAGTAGAGCCGGCAAGCTCATGGGAATCAGCAATGCAGCTAGGGTGCTCAAAACGAGATAGGGTCGAGCTTCAATCAGCGACCACGAGCGGCGCATCGCCCCGGATACCCTGGTTGACAAGGATCCCCCGCCTAGGCTTGGAATGCCCAAGACGATGATGGCCGCGAGCAAAAACGTGATCGCATCGCCGATGAAGAGCCACTTGCCGTCAATTGGGTTCTGAAACCGGCTGAGGTACGCGGCGGCGACTCCGAATCCGATGGCGCCCGTCAACATAGTGGTCGCCGAAACAATCGCATTTGCCTTGCCTACCTGCCCAGCCGGAACGAGGCTTGGAATCGCCGCCTGCTTCGCTGGCTGCACCACCCCATTTATGCAGGAGACCATGAATAGGACGGGAATGATCAGGTACCACATTGGATCGATCAAAAACGGAGTCGCAATGAGGAGTGCAGCTCGCACAACCTCTAACGCGACTACGAGGCTGCGGCGAGGCAACCGGTCCGTTAATCCGCCCATCACGCCCGTCACAAGAATCGTGGCTACGGCTTGGACGATGAAGCCAAGTGCAACCAAACGCGGATCTTGCGTCTTGAAGTAGATCCAGATGAATGCGGCCACCTGGGTCAGAGGATCTCCCAACGATGAAATCCCAATTGCGGCAATCAAACTGCTGAATCCGGCGTTCGCGCGGAGCACACGCAAAGTGGTGATCCGGCGTGGCACCTCGGGGCGGTTTTGAACTTCCATTGGATGCAATCCGTGAAGTTCGCGCAGGGCATCAACTACATTCGGGTCGTACCACTGATTTGCCCGGCTGCTGATGTCCTCGACCCCTTCGATTGGGGTCATTGCTGACTTCCTATACAAACGGGCACCAGTAATCGTGTCAAAGGAGTCAGCCACCGACAGGATCCGAGACCCAAATGGAATCACGTCGCCCTTTAGTCCAGCAGGGTACCCAGATCCATCCCAGCGCTCGTGGTGATGCCGAACCAGTGGAGCAACGTCCGCCAGTGCAGAGTGCTGAGCGATCATGTCAGCACCAATGTCAGGATGCCGCCGCATGATCTCCCACTCTTCCTCAGTGAGCGGTCCAGGCTTGTTGAGAATATCGTCGCGCACTCCAATCTTGCCGAGGTCATGGAGTGAACCAGCTGTCCGAATCGATTCGACTTCCCGGTCGCCAAGTTCAAGGAGTTCGCCGAGGCGGCCCGCGAGTTCGGCAACCCGTATGGAATGAGACTCTGTGTACCGGTCTCGCGCGTCCAGAGCTTGTGCTGCCAGATCGAGAGTCTGATCCTTCAGCAAAGTTTGTCTCTGTGCGTCGGCGACATTGCCTCGTACTGCTAGAACGAAGCCAAATAACCCAGGTGCCATGATGTAGCCGACCGGGTTCTGCAGCAACAAGTAAATGATCCCGCCCGAGAAGCTCAGCGCGGCGGTTCCCAGTAACGCAGTTAGGCCGACGTTTTCAAAGAGAGTTGTAACCAACGATACGCTTGACACAAACGCCCAACCCAGCGCCGTAAGGGTGTAGTTAAGGCTAAGCGCAGAAACGACGTATACCAAGGTCTTAACCGGCAGCCATTCGATGCCATGGCCTAGCGAATTCACCGCAATCGATGGAACTACGTAGGCTGTTGCCAACATGGCGCGGTTGAACAGAAAGGCCCACCAGGTAATCGTGCGACCAGGGATGCGACCATCAAAGACGGCCAACCAAGCGACCGTCCCGACCCCTGCTCCAGGCGCGATGAGCCCTGTCGCGATAAGTAGGGGGTCGACCACCCACTGGCGTCCACGTCTCCATGGAATGGGCCTGAGAGCAGCGATCTGCGTGCCGACTCCGAGGTAGATCAGAGTGGCATACGTGTTCGACGGAACAGGATTGACTGCCCAGCCGAGTGCCACGGCGCCAACGCCTGCCGCGATCACACCGACGATATACAGGCGCGCCGACCGCGACAGTGATCGAAAGGGGGTCAAGACGTTGGAATTCTAGACCCCGATTTTCGTCGCTAATACCTCCTAACCGGGATCTTTACCCGTGAGTTGGTCTGGAGGCTAGAAGACCCAAGCGCCGGCAACTCGCTGTCTGCTCCCGCCGCGAAGCAAACGCTTGAACATACGAACCATATCTCCCTCCTGTCCCCTTAGATTCCCTTCGTTTGCGGCTGCGTCTTCCAGGTCATTTCTTGACAGGCTCAAGTGTCGGGGTCAGCCACCGGGGCGGGAATCGTTAAATTCCATGGCATCGGTTCATGGAAAACCATGGTCCGACGGATGGAGATTGATGTAGCTAGAGGTCCGCGAGAGTGATCAACCCAAGCTTCAGGGCCGTGCTCACCGCTTCTCCCCGGTTGCTGGCGTTCAACTTCTTGAACAGGTTATGAAGGTGAGTTTCAATCGAAGGCGCTGCCAAACGCAAGTCCTTGGACATCCTCTTGGTCGTGTGCCCTTTGGCTGCCGCTCTCAGAACTTGGTACTCCCTCGATGTAAGCGACACGCGCGTGGTTGCCGATATGGGCGCAGACTCAGCAACCCGTCGAAGGACATCTGGAATCATTCTTCTCGGAACGGGGCTTTCACTACGCAGGGTGGCCAGCAGGGCCGCGTGCAGCTCAGACGGGCCAGAGTCCTTTAGGACGTAGCCGGCACAGCCCGCCTTCATCATCCTCAACAAATCATCACTTGATTCGGAGACAGTCCACGCTATGACCTTTGTGTTGGGGAACTTTGCCAGTAAGGCCTTGGTGGCAGCAGGTCCATCCATTTCTGGCATGTGCACATCCATGAGAACCAGATCCGGTCTCAGAGCGTCGACGACCCTGAGAGCCTCCGACCCAGACGACGCCTCACCGACAAGCCGAAGGCCGGGCGCGGATCCAAGCATGGCCCGAGCGGCGGCTCGTGGCACGATACTGTCGTCGACCACAAGAATGCGTAATACATTGGGTTTGGGCGTCGCCTTATTGATGGGGGCAGCTTAGCAACTGAGACGCGGGCAAACCGTGCTTTCGTATGGATATCTAGTAGGGCTCTGCGCCCTTATCGCGATCCTCAACTTGCTGACGAGGTCTTACACAGCTACACATCCAGACCGAGTCACAGAGGTTGTCTACCTAATCATCGCTGCCTCTGGTCTTGCATTTGTTGAGGTACGGCTAGAACGGGGCCGACTAACTTTGTCTGCCCTGGCCAATGGCCCCGCAGCTGTCCTTCTAAACCCCCTCGACGCCACTCTGGTCGGTCTCGCGACTGGATTCGCAATGGTCAGACGACCACGGTGGACTGTCATCGCTAACGCTGTCATGACCGCAGCAGTCACAGTGGCTGGATCTAGCTTTGCATCGCTACTCCATGAGTCGACACGCACATCCCTCTTAGCGAGGTTGGCGGTTCTGCTGGTTGTCTTTGTGGCAAGCCTGGTGCTCGTTGCGGGTGGGCTCTCAATGCGCACTGGAGAATCGGTTCAGAGCATCGCGCGCCACAACTTCACACCACCATTCTTCCTTGCATACGGGTATTTCACGTTGGCATCGCTCCTGGTCACATACCTACTTGACGGATCGGTGATCGGATATTTCTTGGCGACCATCGTCTTTACGCTCGGCGTGGCGCTCACAGATACGATCGCCGGAAGGCGGGTGAGGCGGGTCCTTGAATCCGAGCTTTCCGATGCCGATCGCCACCTCTTCCATAGTCGAGCCGTCGAAGGCGTCGTGCACAACCTCCGCAATCACCTGGCGACCGCGGTTGGATACCTCAAGGAGATCGACACCCACCGCCTGCATCCAGTTGAGCGCGACGCCATTGAGACCGCCAAGTCCGCCACCAATGACGCAGTCACCGTTCTGCGAAGCCTCTCTCAGGGGGCGACTCCCCGAGTAACTTATGCCGCCGAATCGGTAGACCTGAACGAGTTGGCTGCACGTGCACTCGATATGGCACGTGCTAGGGCGCGTCCCAAGCACGTTGAACTCGGGCTGCGCGAGTCTTCCGATGATGTCAAGGTTCGAGCCGACCCACTCCTACTTCGCGAGGTCATCACAAACCTGGTCAACAACGCCATTGACGCGGCGCCGGCGAACGGGCACGTGGATCTCACCACCGGTCGGCGCGGCAACGGATCACCGTTTTTGAGCGTCAGCGACAACGGACCTGGTGTCGAGGAAGAAAACCGGCACCATCTTTTTGAGCCCCATTTCACGACCAAAGAACAGGGCACCGGCCTCGGCCTTTTTATGTCTT
>Ga0066689_10000317_pt1 | contig 13048 bp, 17 predicted proteins | sample GraSoiAngelo_138_FD_65626 | JGI IMG/M metagenome (GOLD analysis project Ga0066689, IMG submission 65626) | Grasslands soil microbial communities from the Angelo Coastal Reserve, California, USA - 14_0929_09_40cm | ecosystem: Environmental > Terrestrial > Soil > Grasslands | place: USA... | reverse complement strand
TTTCACGGAGCTCAGGAGGTCTGAACATACAAAACACACGGTGCTTCGTCGTAGAACATTATGTAGAACATTATGCGGTGGAGCTGAACATGCAACCATCCGGTTAACAGCCGGAAAAAGTGCACTTAGCCACGACTTGCCGGACGCTGCACAGAGTTGCCGGATCGCGCGCTCGGCCCGCTGTCCGGCGTCAAGCATTTTCCCCGGTCGTGAGTTCTAATTGTCGCCCATCAACCCGCCAAATCAACTGATCTCGCACCTTCGCCTCGTGCCGCTACCTGCCATAGTATGTCGGCGTTTGGTGCACGGAAAGGGCAACGAAGTGGGGCCCAGCGCCAAACATCCCGGCGACGACACACATTTCGTAGAGACCGTGACTTTGCTTGAATCTAGGGTTGCGCTCGGAACTACAAGTCGGTTGCGACCGCTGGACCAGGCTTGGATTGAAGCAACAACGAGGCCTTTTCCATTCGCACCGGAGAAGCGCAGGGTCGAAGCGCGTCGACCGGCTTGGCTCCGGCTAGCCTGCTCGTACTGTGGTTCGTGCTGGAAGTGTTGAGTGGCCACAGGGTAGCGGAGTCGATCACGGTCGAAAGGGATACTGGGACGGGGATTCGTCTCGCGGATCTGTTGCTGTGCAACGGCGCGGTGCTGGGCACCGGAGCAGCGGGAAAATGACTCCCCAAGCCGAGATTGGTTCCCTGCAATCTCCTACCCTCACGTGTGGCAGCAATTCCAGAAAGCAGCCTGCAGCTCGGGGTAGGCAAGGTCGGAACCCACAGCATGAGGCATATGATACCTGGACCAGGTTATGCGCAGTCATTTGGAAGACCGTATTCGTGATCTGTGTGCCAAGGTCCGTCAGCGCTCCTGATGACGAACTCGGACCGATTATCAGGGAACTGCGAGCTGTTCACGAGCACAACCAGCGGCTCAGGAAACTCGCTGCCCAAAAGCTGGGCCCGGACAAGCTTAACCAACGTTCTCGCTAGCTGTACTCACTGCCGAATGAGATCAATGCGTACGTTCGTCACCTTCCAGCCTTTTCACTTCGGAAGCGCATCTTCCAGCAAAGAGCGCAATAAGTTGGAGCACCTGTGTGGTCGAACGTTCCCTTGCAACCGGAGCAGCGCCACACACTGGCCGCCCGCATACTTTTTCATCTCCTCTAGGATCACGAAGTCGGATGGCGCATTCTGCGTCAAAAATGAAAACTCCAGACTCCTTTCAGAGAAAAGGAAATCGGCAAACTTCCAAATTTCGTACCGGGATCGCTTCGCTTCGGCATCTTCGAAGCCGACCTCAGCCGTCCTGAGAACACTCTGGAGCTCAGCAACGCCAATGCCAATGTTACGCCGATCGCAGGCGGTCGAGGCGCGCGGGTTGATGAACTCGCCTACCAGTACAAACGCGTCAAGAGTTCTGTAGTCACGGTCTGGACGGACCGCGGCACTTTTGACCATAGTTATAGACGCATCTGGACTCGTCCCTACCACACAGAAGCCTCTCGAAAAGAACACGTAGCTGGCCGCCCAGTTGGATGATCGGCGTCGCCTGCCTGCCGTGGTCTTCGCGAGCGATAAAGAACGAGACATTGCACTGCTCCGCGTCAACCCCTCCGAAGTCGGCGAGATTCTCGCCGCTGAGCTCTCAAACGATCCCGGCGCGCCTGGTGGAAGGCGAGCGAGTCTTCGTGGTGGAAAATCCCGGCAAAGACGATAGCAAGAAATTAACTACCGGTGTTCTCAGCAAAGCTGATCAAAAGGAAATCGTTTCCGATGTCAAACTCTCTTACCCAGGCGCTGCGTTGTTCAATTCCAGCGGCGCAGTTGTCGGCATTATTCAGTCAAGCGGGAAAGGGCTGCGCATCAGCCCAATCGCGGTCGCGCAGCCCATAATTCAGGAAGCAAAGCAGAAGTTTGCCTCGTCGTCAGCTCCCTCTCCGCACCCGCTTCCAACTCCGCCGATCGAAGACTTTCCCGCCGATCAAATACGCGCATCCGGCCGGGGGACATGGGAGAAGGAAGTGTACAGCTTCAAGACTGGCGATTTTAGTGTGGAACTGGTGGATCCCATCTCTTCGTATGAGGCCGACAATGAACGCTATCAGCGCGCCCTGAAGGACTACGCCAAACATCCTAAGGGCAAGGTTGAGCCAACCGAGCCTGAACACAAGTATTCGCCGGTGTTGATCGTTGTTGCGATGCCCCAGACCAAAACTTCCTGGGGACGAACGATTCTCTCGAGCATGGCAGCCGGCCCCTATTCAACCAGCCCGACTTACAAACACTACAAAACCGGATTCAAGCGCCTCCGCATGCTTTGTGGCGAGAAGGAGGTCGAACCGGCCGAAAATGGAGGACGTCCTTTTCAGCTGGAAGATTACAGGGCACTATCGCTACTACGGGCCAGGACTTTTAACCACTCTCCTTGGGGTTACGACGTTCAAATTTCCCCGGCATTGCCTTGCATTTCCGGTTGGTCTCGCACCTCCTTGCTGGTCCCCAACCTCATGATGTCTAACCCAACGGGGATTCTTCAGCCGCAAGAGCAGCAAATCGGTTCGTTCCCTACATCTGAGGGAGTATTCCCGATTTTCAAGGAGGCGCCATGCGCTGGTCGAAGATCGCATTGTTGGTGTTCGTAGGGGTGTCGCTGGCTTGGGCTCAGTCGTCGCGTGAAACGAACGGGTCTGGCGAGCGCCTGCCGGTAGCGCGAGTGATTCTTTACAAGAACGGCGTGGGCTACTTTGAGCACGCCGGAAAAGTGCGAGGCAACCAGGATATGAATATTGACTTCACCACGGCGCAGCTGAATGACGTGCTGAAGTCGCTGACTGTGCTCGATCTCGGGAAGGGCCGCATCACGGGGGTTAGCTACAACTCGACTGCGCCGCTAGAACGGCGGCTGGAATCACTGCGGCTGCCGGTGGGCGAGAGTCCCACAACCGCCTCTTTTCTCGGCGCCCTGCGGGGAGCGCGACTGGAGGTGCGCAGCGGTCCAGCGTTGGCAATCGGACGTCTCTTGAGCGTGGATGAACGTGAAATGCCGGGCAAGGGCGAGGAGAAGATCAAGGTACAGCAGGTTTCGGTCGTCACGGACATGGGCGAATTGCGCACCTTTGATCTGACGCCCGCGACGAGTGTGCGAATCGTGGAAAAAGACCTGAACGAAGAAATCGGCAAGTACATGAAGCTGATGGCTTCCAGTCGCGACCAGGACGTTCGGCGAATGACGATCTCGACAGCAGGTAATGGGGAACGCGACCTGCTGGTGAGTTATATCAGCGAAGTGCCGGTATGGAAAAGTACCTACCGTATCGTGGTTCCGAACCAAGGCAAGCCACTGTTGCAGGGCTGGGCAGTGGTCGATAACACGGTGGGCGAAGACTGGAACAATGTGCAACTATCACTCGTGGCGGGTGCACCCCAGTCGTTTGTCCAGGGGCTCTCACAGCCGTACTACGCGCGACGGCCCGTGGTGCCTTTGCCGCAGAACGCAATGCTTACGCCACAGACGCATGAAGCCGCGACGGAAGAAGTCGAGGTCGTCAACGGGCAGCTCGCCGCTCCGGCTGCCATCCCAAAACCAGTCGCTCCCGTCGCGGGAGTTGCTGGAGGTCAGGCGGGACGAGTTATCGGTGGCATTCTTGGGTCAGGCTCAGGTGCAGGCACGGGTGGGGGAGCTTTCAAGGATCAGGTTTCTCGCTTCGACGCCTTCGCAGCAGCCCAGTCCCTTGAAGTTGCCACCACCGTAGCCCAGACGCAGGATCTCGGTGACCTGTTCGAGTACAGGCTCAGGGATCATGTCACCATCCGCAAGAACCAGTCTGCGCTAGTGCCGATTCTGCAGGCGCGTCTTGACGCGGAGAAAGTCTCGGTCTGGAATCCTGCGGAAAACCGAGCTTTGCGCGCTCTCTGGCTCGAGAACACCAGCGGTCTCACACTAGACGGCGGCAGCTTCAACGTTCTGGAAGGGGACGCATTCGCCGGAGAAGGCGTTATGGACCCGATCAAGCCGGGTGAGAAACGGTTGCTGTCATATGCTGCGGACCTGGGGCTGCTGGTGGATGCCAAGCAGAAAGACGAGCAACAACGCGTGATGCGGGTTGCGATCACGCACGGCGCGATGACCCAGAGCACAGAGGAAAGGCAGGAACGGACATACACGATCCACAATCGGGACACCTCACCCCGAACTGTGATCATTGAACATCCGGCACGAGCCGGTTGGAAGCTAGCGGATGGAGAACAGCCAGCCGAAAGCACGTTTTCCTATCATCGCTTCCGTGTGACGGTTGAGCCCAAGAAAACAGCGACTCTGACGATTAAGGAATACCATCCTCTTTCGAACCGTTACGAGCTTACGAACCTGACTGACGATCAGATCGATTATTTTCTCAACCAAAAGATGATCAATCCGGAGGTGGAGCAGGCCTTGCGGCGAGTCGCCTCGACGAAGAACAACATCGCGGCTCTGGATGCCGAAATCGCTTCGCGCAAGACACAAATGTCGTCGATTACGGAGGATCAGCAGCGGGTGCGAGAAAATATGAAAGCACTGAAAGGGAGTGCAGAAGAGAAAGCGCTGGTGGAGCGGTATGCCCGGGAACTGAACGAGCAGGAGGATCGGGTGCAAGCTCTCGAGCGCGAGATGACAGACCTACGGCAGAAGAGGGATAGTGCCCAGAGGACGTTGAACGAGATGATCGAGGGGATGACGTTAGAGGCGCGGTTGTAGGGAAATTTCCAAGGGCGCTTGTGCTCAAAGTCCTACGGTTGTACTGGGCAAGGCCGGCAGGATAAAGGCGCGGGAGTCGAAAAGAACGCTGCCTATCCAACCCGATGTGGCGCAAAGAACTTCGAAGTCAGAGTCTCGAGCTAGACACCGGTTTCTCCGGGAAAGGGCAGCGATCCGGTTGCCATCTCATACAGGAACTAGACGCCCGAAGCGATCTTTTCTCGTTCGGTACCGTCCGTGATTCTTGAGGCTAGCGGACTCGGTTGAGGCGGGGTAGGAAAGTGGCGGCAGCCACTACTCAAAACTAATCCTCTGGGGTGCCAGGAGAGAGGTCGCGAGCCCGATTCTCTGGCCAGTCCTGAAACGTCATTAACACAGGCGATGCAGCCAAAGAAATGTGTGCGGTGGAAGCGGCACTCGCAAGTTTCAGAACTCAGCGCGGTTGCTGATTTTGTGCGATAGGTTCTCCCGAAAAAATCCATTTGACGTCCAAAATGTTGATCGGCGGTCAGCATATCCAAAATCGAAAATGCACCAGAACGAGTGCAAACGAACTGTGCCCTAAAACGTGCCATTCGCTTCGAGCCGATACGCGTAAATGCGGGACTTTTTGATACCTGTGCCACGGTGCTTCCGTGCGGGCCTGGTTTTTGCAAGTAATTGAATTCACACGGCGTTGCCAGTTCATCGTTTCCCAATATGGTGTAACTCTGGATCAGCATATCGGGGTTCGAATCCCTGGGGGGCAGCCAAGTTTTTTCAACTACTTCCACGGATTCTGCTTCGGAGATCTTCCGGGGTTGGTGCGCTTCCGGTGCGGATTGATGCAGACTTGTTTCACTGTCCAGGCGGTCAACCCAGGCGATGTTTGCGCCTGGAATCGGGTGCCCATAGGTATCGACCGTGATCTGAATCGAGCTGTGGCCCATCTGGTCTCTGACGTAAGCAAGTGAGGCTCCGTCTTGGATGAGCAAACTTCCAAAGGTATACCGACAATCATGAAATCGGAAGCGTCGCAGACCTGCCTTTTCTAACGCCGGCTCCATGTAGCGCGGGACAATGTTATCCGGCTTGATGACGGTTCCAGCCTGCGACGGAAAGACCAAATCATCGGCGATGCTCGTTTGGCCTGATATGAACGCTTCCAACATGCGCTTGTCCCTCAATTCGAGCAAGACGTTCCGCAGATGCTTTGAGAGGTCCACTCGGCGCGATTTCTTGCTCTTCGGGCTGGTGAATCGGCCCTGAGAGTAGTTGGGCTGGACGAGAATGTATCGGTTCAGGTCTTCGGGATCTTCTCCGAACTGGATGTCTCCCCATTTCAGAGCGATCAGCTCGCCCTTGCGCAAGTCAGATCGAAGCGTAGTGGGAAGAACGGATACCAGTCTGGACAAACTTCTCGAACAGCTGAGAGAAAAGCATCACCCTCGACGAGTGTCATAGCAGTGGCCTGATGCGCCGGCTTTTCGCTCTTCGCGAATTTCCCGATCTTTGCTGCCGGGTTGCTCTCGATGTGCCCATCTTCGACCGCGGGATTCAATACAGTGCGCAGCGCACAGACGATCAGCCGCAGGGTGTTCCTGGAGAACTTTGGCACTGGCTGGCCTTTAACGTCACGAGTAACCTGTGAAAGGTCGGCCAAGAACCGTTTGACCTCATCGCGCCTGATCTCTGTCAGAAGCTTGGAGCCAAAACGAGGCGTAACGTGAACTCGAAGTAGCTGCTTATAGCTCCTCCGGGTTGAGGGCTTGCATTCGGTCTCAGCGTAGGACGTGAGCCACTGCTCGACATAGGTTTTGAAGGTCGGAACCTGTGTCTTGGATTCGGTCAGGAAGGTAATATCTCCGAGTGCCAGGCGGGGCTCGAGTTCGCGACGGACCCTTTCGGCAGCCTCGCGCGTTCCGACGCAGCGGTTTTTACGTTTGCCGTGGTAGTTAACGTAGACGTACCATTTCGACCCACGTTTTTTGATCCTTACACCCATCAGTTCGTGCCAACCAGATCCGAGACCATTTGGTCAACGATACAGCTCACGTCGATTGTTTCCAATCTGTGACCTTCGAGCCACTGATCGAATGCGGATCGATGGACTAGAATCTTGGTGCCTACGCGCACAGCCGGCAGCGGATTTGCGGCTCGGTGAATCCACTGACGCATGGTCCGTTCCGAAACTGATGCGTATTGGGTGAGCGCCTTTAGGTCGAGCCATTCTCTGCCGTGTGCGAATTGAGAATTGTTGCTCGTCAATCGGCCCCCTTTCTGCGTCGAGCCCGGCTGTAGAACTTCAGCTTGTCACAATTGAAGCGGGACCAAGGGTTGGTGTCACCGACGCTTATGTTGCCAAATTCTGTCGCTGCCTTTCTGGGACCATTGGAGAAGGAGAAGGAAAAGCGAGGATAGAGCTACGTGGTGGATCCGCTCACACGGAGAATGATGGGCATTAAAATACGTTTCAGCCACGTTCGCCTCCTCATCAGGCGAACTGGTTGGGCCGAGTGAGTGTCGCAAGCACTTGCTCAGCCCTCTTCTTAGTTTCTGATCATGTCACCGTGCTGGCACGGTGTCAACTGATTTCTTGTAATAAGTTTCTCACCGTGCAGGCAGGGTGTATTATTTGCAGCATGGACGAGGAACTCATTAAGAAGGTCCGTTCCGAGCTAGCCAGACAAGGTGGTCTAGCACGTGCGAAAGCACTCACACCAAAACAACGTCGCGAAAGCGCGATTAAAGCCTCCAAAGCCGCAGCAAAGGCCAGAATAAAGAGGGCGAAGGCAAGGAAGGAAGGCGGATTTGCCGCCGATCCTAAACAAACATGACCGCTTGATTCGTCGCCAACCACAATTCACTCTTCATCCGTCTGCCGGGACCCGGGTCGAAGCGCTTGGCGCTTGCGCTGAACAAGACTAGTCGTTCGGGGAGACCGGCCTTCCTACGGGCCTGGCAAAACCAGTGCCCGATTAAGGTCAGATGCCCAGAGACGGCGTGTTTGGACGGAAACCACCCACGCCGCCGACCGAGAGCTACAGCGTTGTTCCAGAAGCTCAAAGACTCGCTTGCTCATCGGGACGAGCCTTCTTCCTTCCGCCGTCTTGCTGTCGGGGACGAAGATCAGACGGTTTTCCCAATCCAGGTTTTCAATGCGCGTTCGGTAGAGTTCTCTTTCGTTTCTCATTCCTGTATCGCGCATCAAAATGACGATGTCGCGAAAGAGTTCCCGGCTGCGCTTCCGCCACGTGCACTCGGAAGCTGCTGCCAACAACTTCTTTTCCGCTTCATCATCAAGCCGGAGGCACCGTCCCGGCTCCTTCATCAGTTTGATCTTTGGAGCGTATTGAATCAGTTTCCATTCGTCTGCCTTGTGGAGCATCCTTCTCAAGGTTCGTAACGCGCAGTTAGCGTTCGAGGGCGAACCTGAGAACTTAAGCCTCTCGACCGTGTCTCCTGTAATCTGATCCAGTCGCATATCGGTGATGGTTGTCGCCTTCAGGAGGCGCCAACCGTCGCGGTAGTAAGTTTTGGTTTTGTCCTCCAGCCTGACATCGTCCAGCCACTCCAAGAATCGCCGGGAAATCTCGGCTAGCAGAACAGCCTTACTGGGTAAGGGGTCAAGCCCGTCCACTGCCCGGGCCAGTTTCAAGCTGGCTACCTTCGCAGCTTTCGTTGACTTGGTTTCTTGGGTTGATCCACGAAAGCGTTGGCCCCGTACCGAGAAGTCATACTCGGCACTAACTTCCCGCATGGAAAAGGTGCATTACCAACAATGTTATTCCCGCCATTAGGGCCGAGGCTGGAATCGTAATGATCCAAGCCCACACGATTCGGCCGGCAACTCCCCATCGAACAGCAGATAAACGGTGCACCGCTCCCACGCCCACGATTGCCCCCGTGATCGTGTGAGTTGTACTTACCGGTATTCCGGCGAGAGCGGTCCCGAACAGGGTTATGGCCCCTGCGCTTTCGGCGCAGAAACCTCCCACCGGTTTCAACTTCGTGATCTTCTGGCCCATGGTGTGCACAATGCGCCAGCCGCCAAAGTATGTTCCCAAAGCGATCGCGGCGTGTGCCGACAAGATAATGGGCCAATGGAGCTTTCCCCAGTTCCCCTGCACGTCAGCTTTTGTCATCAAGCCTCCGGTGTAGAGTGCACCCGCGATAATGCCCATCGTCTTCTGTGCGTCGTTACCTCCGTGGCCTAGACTGTAGGCTGCAGCCGAAAGCAGTTGCAGCTTGCGAAACCACCTATCCACTTGCTGCGGAGGCTTGTGCCGAAAGCCCCAATAAACGGCTGTCATAAGCAGCAGTCCCAAGACCATGCCCATGACTGGCGCGACCACGATGAACATGAGCGTCTTGTACCAGCCTTGGGGGATGATGACCGAAAATGCCGAGCCAAAGCCGGTATGAACCGCGGCGTGCACCATGGCTGCCCCCGCATAACCTCCAATCAGAGCATGAGACGACGAGGTCGGCAATCCCCACCACCAGGTGAGTACGTCCCACACTATCGCTCCGAACAGACCCGCCAATACCACGTACTGGTTGACGTCTTCCAGACGGATCATGCCCTTACCAATGGTTTTGGCTACAGCGGTGCCCAGGAAGAAGGCCGCCAGGAAATTGAAAGCAGCGGCCCATAGTACCGCAAGTTTGGGTGAGAGCACGCGTGTCGAAACCACAGTCGCGATGCTGTTGGCAGAGTCGTGAAACCCGTTTAAGAAATCAAAGATGAGTGCTACCAAAACAGTAATAACGACTAGCACGAAGTCTGGCTTCACTGGAAAGTCGGCCTCCAGGATTTTCGCTAGTGCCGCTATGCGCTCTTTAGCACGATCGCCTCGAGCACATTGGCTGCGTCCTCTGCCTTATCGGTCGCGGTTTCGAGGACTTCGTACAGTTCCTTGATCTTGATCAATTGAATCGGATCTTTCTCACGCTCGAATAAGTCAGCAATAGCCTTGCGGCTTATGTGATCAGCAACATCTTCCAATCGGTTGACCTCATCACAGTGCTCTAGGACGTGGCCGTTCTTTTCCAGCAATGAAACTCCTAGCGCCAATTCCTCTGTCTGCAACACGATCAGCCCCGCAAGTTCGGCAGAGACAGCTGGAGGCTGAGTGATCTTGTACATGACCAGGCGCACCGTGGCAGCATTCATGAAATCGAGTACATCATCGAGCGAGGAAGCGAGTCGGTGAATATCCTCGCGGTCGAAAGGCGTGATGAAGGTCTGGTTCAGTTTAGTGATGATCGCATGGGTTGCCTTATCGCCCTTATGCTCGATTGCTTGCATCTGCTCGGCTCGCAGGCTCAGATCCTGCGGATTCTCTAGGGTGCTGCGGAGTAGCTTGGCCCCGTCGGTCAGATTGCTTGAAAGGTCTGCGAAGAGCTCGAAAAACTTAATCTCGCGTGGAATCAGTCGAATCATGGCAATTCTCTTTGGGGTTCTCTGTCAGATTCAAGACGAAAGGAACGAAGTATCTCATGCGCACGCGACCAGCGTAAACCGCTTGGTATTTTTGAGGTCGACGTATTTGGAAGCAAGACGCAACTCAGAAATCAGGCGGACAAGTGCTGCACTGGCAAACCAGTTCAGCGGTCCTGCTTATGAGTGGGGTGATGTTCGAGAGACTCTATCCGTTCTCGGAGTATTTGGTTAAGCCTTCTGGCAGCATCGCGCAACCTGTCAGGGTCGCGCTCGTTTATCACGGCCTCGTAGAGTCTCCGTCCCTCAGCTTCATCCATAGTGTCCCAAGTTTACAGGGAAGCATTTAATTTGGGAAAGCCCACCGCGTCGCCTGCTGGTGCTTCTACTTCTGGGCTGTGTGAGCGCCATAACTCACGCATCTGGAGCGACCTCCGCCTTCGAGAGGACTCATTTTCGCACCAGCAACTCGGAGAATTGGAAAATGCGGTCGACCGCGACCGCGGCAATTCCCATCCCGACTACAGTAGTCATCTCGATGGTCAATCTCTTCACGACGGCTTTGTTCTTGGTTGTTCGCCATACAATTGGCAGGTTGACAGCAGCGCTGGCCAAGGACGCAAGGACGGTTGCACTTCCAGCGAGCGAGGCGCTTATTTTACCGTGCATTGCCATTGTGGCTGCCGCAGCGGTGGTGCTCGCACTGCTTACAAGACCACCGAAGACGCGGTGGCAAGCATCCCATAGCTACCAATGGATTTTGTGAGCAGAGTCCCGATGATTTGTATAAAAATGAATAGCATTCCAAACCGTACAACTTTTGGGAGTGAGATTGGAGACGTGAGTATCAAGGGGCCGGGACGTCTATCCTCAATCGCGTGATCGCGCCATACCCACAAGCCGGCAACGAGGGTCATAGCCAGAAGTGGGATGCAAGGTGGCACTCAGGGATCGGGGAGAGAAAAGAGCAGCGAAAATCAGATTCCTGGCGAACATCGCAATCGTCGTCAATAAGCACAGCGTCGTCGTTCTAGCGACCATCCCGGTCTCTTGCAGCCTAGCACCCAATTCAGCGATTGTTGGTGCTGCGTAATTCACAAATCCAATTCCAGCAATTGCGATGACACTGATCCATGCATCACTGGGATTGAACAATTGCCAGGGATCGAAGTACCGGTTGGGCAGCACTGGATAAATAACGAAACCGATCAGGCCGAGCAAGACCTCGCTTCGAATTTCCGATGGTTGCAAACCACCGGCGAAGCAGCTCAGCTCAGTCTTCCATGCAAGAAGCATGGTCATGACGATCGCTCCCGCCACAGGAGTGAAGATATGACCAAGACCGACCAGTACACCAAGCAAGTAGTTCACGATCAAAGCTGCCGAGGTGGTGATCTCCAAGGATCGGTCGGCGAGAATGCTACGCGCGTTCATGGCTGCAACCAGCAAGAACACGCCGACCAACGATGTGATCGCGACGCTTTGTCCGACAAGGGAAGCGAGCATCCCGAGCAGCGCACCAATGGCGAACGTTCTAATTCCCACGTCTTTTGTTGGACCATTCGCGCTCCATCCCGGCCAACATTCCGATACCGATCGCGACAGCCATCTTCAAGGCAACGGGAGTGGCCGGGAAATGTACGGATTCCGTTTGCATTTTTCTTGATGTCCTTGCAACTCATTGAATGGTAATAGAGAGGGTAACTGTGTCGTATGATAGTTGCGTACTGGCTACCGGGTGTGCAAAGCAGAGATGCAACTGAGGGATGCTTGGTGCAGACCGCAATTGGTTTGCGTGAAGGAAGCCAGGACATTGAACGGCCCCGTCCTCAATCCCCGTCACACGATCGGGGTACACGGCGCTCACTTTCATCGAGATCGTCTCCGAATGAGCACGCGGGCGCACGTGAGCGTAGTCCGGGCACGCCCTTCAGCTTGCCGCGTTCCGCCGCTGCTGCAACGTTATGCGCAATGATGAGGGCTTAGCCATCATCTCGGAGCACTGTCACGACAGCGTCCAGAGTCGACTGAACTGTCGGACAGCAAGACCAGCTCGTTTTACTGGCTCTTATGGGGAGCCCTGTGTGCGGAGTGTGTGCTTGGTTCCAGAGAAACAAAGGCTAATTCACAAGGTCAATCGGGCCGGAACGGGCTGGTGCTAAGATAACCTGCAAGCGAGGAAACAAATTATGAGTGGCCGTGGCGGCGATCTCGTGCATTTCGACCAACGTATCATTCGTGATCCTAATATCTGCGGAGGAGAACCGGTCTTCAAGGGAACGAGGGTTACGCTGCGCACGGTACTTGCTAGTCTCGCGACCGGCGATACACCCGAGGCGATCTTGGCTGACTTCCCTAGCCTTACCCCTCAGGATGTCCAAGCTGCAATTGCATTCGCGGCTGCATCGGCTGAAGAGGATTTGCCCGTACCAGCCGTTCCGCGAATTCAATGAGAGTGAAAGTTGATGAGAATCTGCCTCTACAGATCGCGGTTGAACTCCGTGCTCGCAGGCATGACGTCCAGACCGTCGGCGAAGAAGGACTCGCAGGCCGTGGGGACGTGGAAATCTGGCAGGCGGCCTAGCGCGAAGGCCGCATCCTAATCACCCAAGATCTGGATTTTTCGGACACCCGCAAGTTTCAGCCCGGCACTCACTACGGGATAGTGCTCCTACGTCTACAATCGCCCAGCCGACAGAATTTGATTGCTCGCGCGAACGAGCTCTTTAGGGCGGAAGACCTAACTGACTGGGCAGGCTGCTTTGTCGTCGCGACAGAACGAAAGATCCGCATACGTAGACCTGGCCCTACGCGCAACTGAGCAATGCGCGATATGCCCAAGGTCGTTGTTTTTTGCCAGCATGGTCATCCCTACGAGCTGGATTG
>Ga0066689_10000316_pt1 | contig 13056 bp, 12 predicted proteins | sample GraSoiAngelo_138_FD_65626 | JGI IMG/M metagenome (GOLD analysis project Ga0066689, IMG submission 65626) | Grasslands soil microbial communities from the Angelo Coastal Reserve, California, USA - 14_0929_09_40cm | ecosystem: Environmental > Terrestrial > Soil > Grasslands | place: USA... | reverse complement strand
CCCTACAACCCCATCTGTCCATGCCCTGCCTTCAACGTCACCTATTCCCAATTTGACCTTTACACGAGTAGGAACGCGACCTCACCACCACCCAATCTCACATTTTTCAGCACCGTAAACAATACTCAAACAGGACAGCCTGTTCCCGATACTGCGTTCAGGTACTCAATTGCAACGAACAACGTCGTGAGTCAGACCATCAATTACACTCTCACGGTTCCCAAGGGCCCTGGTCCGACAACATTTCTAAAATTCGAATGGAACGGCACGCTCGGTAAGGGAACAAGTGTCAGCTACCTGATATTCAACGCCACCAAACCTCTCCAGCCTGTGCTCTTGCTAAATGTAACAAGAGCCGGTCCACCGTTCTCGTTTAATTTCACCGGAGGACCACCGCTCAACGCGACTGGAAGCGTTCCTGCTTCCTGTGGCTCCGCCGACGAATGCTATGACGTTACTAGACTCATTGGGTCCAAGCTGAATCTTGAGTTCATGTTGAACTCGAACTCAACTGGTGAGGGGTTAAACATCCAAGTTGCTAACATTGAAGTTGCCTCTGTGGGGAATGCCCCAACTGAATCCTCATTCCACACCATGAAGCTCATCCCTCCATCACAAGTATTACACAACGCTACCGCGTCAGTTACTTACAATGCCACGGCGATAAACGCGAAGCACGTTTGGGGTCAAACGGTCACCACATATTATTTTCCGAAATCATATACATTGACCAGCATCAGTCTCAATAACAGCGTTTCTTTGTCACTTGCCCATCCTATAGCCCAGGGTTCCTGCTCTGCCTCCTCCTGCTCGAACTCGCAGTTTGCGGCCCTCAGAAACATGCAATTTATCGCGCTTAACGACACAACCACGCCTGGCTCTACAACGTCGTATCCTTGGTTCAGAGGAACAGCCGTAATACTTGCAACAGGAGCCAGTGGGGAAGGGTCCGTCCAGACGACTCTGGGAGGGGTTCCCACAGACTTCTGGGTCCCTGGTGACACTCTCCAAGTTAGGGTCAATGATACACAAGGGGTTAATGTCACCGGTTCCAACATGATATCGATTCTTTCTCCTTCTGCCCCAATTACCAATCTGACCCAGACATTTTCAGCCCCCTCAAAGGGTATCTTCTTGTTCAATTTTACAAGCGTTCTCCCGCAGGCCCCATTGGGGCCAAATTGGAATGTCACGAGTGTCTTTTTCAACAACTTCGACTACGGGATCGCCTCTCATCTTTTCAGACTTGAACAGGTCATAGTGAGCCAAGGCTCCTTCGGATACTCTGGCGACAACAGACGCCTCACGGTAAGCGGCACACTCGCCTACGGATCCAATTCTACTACCAAGCCCGGAAACATTATTGGAAACGTTGTCGCGGTTGACAGCGGCTCCGTGCCCGCTCCACTGACAACGTCCGCGTCGTCCAGCGGCTTGGGCAAGGGAATGTACGTCTCGAATGTTACCCTGCTAAACGGGGTGTTCACTTCGGGTGAACCGCTGATTGCGACGTTTACACTTGTCAACCCAACCGGACTCAGGGAGAACGCAACCATCACCCTCGAACACGAGTGGCTCAGCCAACAAACGCATGGTGCCAGCATAACGTTCAAACCTCCATCAGGTGATGTACCCTACTATCCCAGCACAACGTTCGTCTACAGGCTGAATGTGACACTGACTCTAGGCGGCATTAGAGCAGTCGTAACCAGCCTGACCTCTGGTAATAGTATAACAGTAAACGTGCCTGCAGGGACTCCTCCTGTTACCAGTGTGAGACAAAATTCCGGACTCTTCAAGATCACTGTAACAAGCAACACACTGTCAGCGCCAAGTGTGTGTGGGACCTCCACGTGCCCGAACAGCCTTGAATCGCCGACCTACGCATACATTCTTGTCAACCCACCCTTGCCGAGCAGACTCTTAGCCTCCGCTCTAATTGCGACGCAGTCGAGTGGAGCATTTACAGCGTCTATAACTTCTGGCGGAGAACTTGGTGCGAAAAAACTGGTCTTTTTCATCTTAGGCCAGGACCCCAACGGAATAACTGTCACGACCCAAGACAAGTCGACGCCAGAATCTACGATTCTCCAAGCGACCATCGACAACGTTCCAACGGCAACCCAAGGGCAGTCAGTGGCAATAACCCTGCACTTGGCCAGCAATTCAACAATAATCAACATGAATATCACAATAGGCTTGAACATTGACGGGCAGCTCACTCAAAGCCAAACCAGTATCTACATTTTGCACCGCTCCAAGAAGGACGTCACCTTCAACTTCAATGCCCCATCTGGACTCGGAGTGCACACCTTCACATTCTTTTCCGCTGAGTATGGAGCTCCACTGATTACGGGCACGCTTCAAGTATCGATACTCCAAAGCAGCCTTCAAGTAATCATTCCCGCGATCATCGGACTGGCGGCCGCGATCGTCATACTCCTGTTCTTCCTCTTCCGAAGGAAACCACAGGTGGTGCCAGAACCCTCGGCAAAGGACAAGCCATCCGGAGGAAAGCCTACGAAGCCGAATCCGGGATCTTCAAGCTCGAAATCCTTAACTTGAAGCTAGCACCTTTTTTGAGAGTCTCGGTCTAGAATTATGGAGTCAGGTCCTGAAGAACCACTGGGAGAAGCGTTAGCACCGGAAGCTCCGCCGCGAGAGCGAAACCCGGGCGGGCTCATTTACGAATGCATAAACTGCGGATCGAAACTAACAGCCGATCAGCTTGCGATGACGCCCGAGATCAAATGCCCCTTCTGCGGCTATAGGATACTTCGAAAGGTAAGACCTCCAATCGTAAAGCATGTGAAGGCCAGATAATAAGGCCAACCGCGTCCGTTCGGAAAGCGGATATAGTGAAATGCTCTACGATGGTTGAAACCTGAGTCGGGAACCCTTGCAGCAACAAATCAAAGACAAACACAAGCTTTTGTCCGAGACCGCTCGGCGGAGAGGATTCTTCTGGGGCTCATTCGAAATCTACGGAGGCCTCAGCGGATTCCTAGATCTAGGCCCTCTCGGCGTCGGACTCAAGAGACAGATAGAAGACACTTGGCGAGAATTCTTCCTCCGACGTCATGGATTTGTCGAGATCTCGACGCCAATAATTACCCCTCACAAGGTGTTGGAAGCCTCAGGTCACGTTGAGAACTTCAAAGACCCCATGACGGAATGCAGTAATTGCAAGAGAAGATTCCGAGCAGACCAACTGGTTAAGGAAGCTACCGGCCTCGAAACCGAAGGCATGAGTCTGGAGCAACTTGGCACGCTCCTGAAGGAGAAGCACGTGAAATGCCCTGAGTGCGGCGGAGAACTAGGGCCCCCCCAATACTTCATGACAATGTTCAAGACTAGCATAGGCCCATACGGCGAGGACCCTGCCTACGGCCGCCCGGAAGCCGCTCAAGGGATATTCGTCAACTTCCGCCGAATCTTCGAGACTATGAGGGAGAAGTTTCCAATAGGAATAGCCCAAGTGGGAACAGTCCTTCGCAACGAAATATCCCCTAGACAGGGTCCCATACGACTGCGAGAGTTCACGATAATGGATTTCGAACTCTTCTTCAACCCGGAAGAGCCCGACTGCCCATACCTAGACGAAGTCGCATCTGACGAGTTATCGATCGTTACAGAGGAAACTAGAAAGGAAGGCACGGAAAATGCAACCAAGGTCAAGGTAGACGAAGCTGTCAAGAGACAAGTGATCAAGGCACCTTGGGCAGCTTACTTCATGGCACTGTCGAAACGGTTTCTAAATCAACTCGGGGTCGATGGGCGACATCAAAGATTCTTCGAAAAACTTCCAACCGAAAGGGCTCACTATTCGGCCCAGACATTTGACCACGAAGTTGAACTGGACCGCTGGGGCTGGACTGAGGTAGCGGGTTTTGCGTATAGAACAGACTACGACTTGCGAAAACATATGGAAGCGACAGGAGAGGACTTGCGAGTGTTCAAACCTTATCAAACACCTCACCTCCGAAAGGTCAAATCGATCAGGCCAAACCACCAAAACATCAGAAAAATATTTCGAGAAGAAACGGGAAGAGTCGCTGCTCTGATATCCAAGGACGACCCCGAAAGATTGCTCCGGGCCAAGAAAGCTGGAGAGTCAGTGAGAATTGGCCAGTACAATGTTCCTCCAGACTGTTTCGACATGGTTGAAGATGAGGTAAAGGAAACTGGGGCACGTTTCCTACCTCACGTAGTCGAACCGAGTTTCGGAGTGGAACGTCTTCTCTACACGACCCTTGAATACAACCTTACAATGAAGGAGGATAGACTCATTTTAGGTCTCCCGTTCAACCTTGCTCCGGTTCAAGCGTCGGTCTTTCCCTTGGTAAACAAGGATGGGTTACAAAAGAGGAGCACAGAAGTATACGAAGCGCTCATCGCCGACGGGTTGAGGGTGGAGTATGATGAATCGGGCTCCATTGGAAGGAGATACGCCAGGGCTGATGAAGCAGGCGTACCTCTAGGAATCACCATCGATTATGACACCATCAAAGATGACACGGTCACTGTTCGAGATCGCGATAGCTGGAGCCAAAAGAGAACCCCTATCGGAACGCTAGCATCAACAATCCACACCATAGTAAGAGAAGGGTTCAACGCCCCAAAATGACCTAGATTAGACTGCTGCTAGTTTTTTATGGCAAGGATAGCATCACATTGCGAGACGGTGCTACTTGATGACCTTTCCAGTCGAAACCGAAGCCAACATACGACGGAGAATCCTCGACATATGTAGAGAACAGACTAGGAACGTGGTAGACATAACCCGCGAACTAGCCCTCATGACCGACAACGTTTCAGATGGAAAAGCCAAGGAAGCGAAGGAACACTACCAGAACATGCTGAAGATTCTGGGAGACTTCGAAGGAACCAAGAAGAAACTCCTAGAAGAGGTCGCTTCGTTCGGGACCCTCCTCAGCAACCGGGAGGATTTCATTAGGCTGATTTTCAAGATAGGTGAAGTTGCCGACTATGCCCAGGGCATTGGTTACCGGCTATCTGCGGTAATCGACCGCAACTGGAAAGTCGACAAGAAATATACCAAGCGGCTTGCGGAACTGAACGCCCTGGTTCTTGAGGAGATGTCCAAGATAAGAGAGACCGTAATGTCCCTAGGGTTCAACCCAGCCAAAGCCATGGAGCTGTCCAGAGGCGTCGAGGAAACAGAAAAGAAAGTTGACATGGCCTATCGATCTCTCGACCTCGAAGTACTAGATGAGAAGATTCCGTTACGAACTCTCCTTCTAGTCAGGGACCTTAGTGCTCACATGGAGAATATGGCCGACCTAGGGGTGGACGTTGTAGACCTGATCAGGGTAATCGCCCTGACGGCCTAGAAAAATCATGAAGTCCACGACCCTTCAAGGCGAAGCTGAACTTATTGGAACCCGTCTCATTGTATGGGATGCCAAGACCGGGCTCGACATTTACCGCTCGGGTTTCTTCGGAAAACCAGTTGGGATACCAAAACCAAAGCCGGACCAAGACTTCGACGTTCCACTCTTGCTCGACCTTATGGAAGGGCTATACCTTCTCGAGCATGGCAGGATATCAGTAATCGACGGAAGAACCAAAGAACCAGTTCGCAAATCTCTCTTATTGAGAGAAGCGAGAGAGACGTATCGTGGATTCAGTCAAGCATACCAAGTATACAAGGACCTGAGAAACAAGGGCTACATAGTCACGCCCGGAATAAAATTCGGTGCTGACTTTGCAGTCTATGAGCACGGACCTGGGATAGATCACGCGCCCTTCATCGTCTCGGTCGAAGACCCAGAGTCCATCATGGGGCCTTTCGAGGTAGTCCGAGCTGGAAGGCTAGCGACAACCGTAAGGAAGCAATTCATCATTGCTATTCCAGACACAAAGCAGAACGACATCAGATATCTCGTTTTTAGCTGGTTCAAAGCCTAACTCGAGCCATCAGATCGGCCATCGCTGCTCTGGGCATTCCTCAGGAAAGAAAGAGCGAAATCACGCGCGTGTCGCTCGGTCCCTCTGTGTTTCCCACCCACATGTCTCAAGTGATGGTAAAATTCATGGATCAACACGTATGGATCAAACATGTATTCTTCACTCGACATGTAGATAGTCCGCTCCCTATGCACATAGCATCCGAGCGCCCTTTTCTCGCCTTTCGGTAGACCGATCCTCAGAGCAGGTCTCTCTACGCGGTAATGTGCGCAAAGCGCGTCGAGCGCTTCCTCAGGCCTCCTCTCCATTGCGATAAGGCGTACAATCTTTCCCTGGAAGTTGGCCTCGTCTAACCCATTTCTTGGCCCTGGTTGTGATGGGCTCAAAACCCGTCAACTGCTACCCATAACGACTCTTACCCCACGTGTTAGTGCCAAAGTCATCGATGTTTTCCCAATGCAACTCTTTAAGGTTCTTCGAAAAGAGGGCTCTCTACCTTTAACGTGGGGGGAGAATCCGGGTACTCTTTGAAGCTCCCCCCGAAAGGCTGCAAGTTGCTAGGCTCCTGCGATGGAACGGTCTCTCAATCAATGGGGACAATATTTACGTCAATGAAGTAGAAATCCCGACTCTCAAATTGGCCGGAGCAGTCAGAGTTGATCGCCGGACTGTAAAGGAGACGATTCGCGCGATGAGCATTGACCGGGAAGTCAAGGTGATTTTTTCGAAGATAGAGTCAGCTGGACCATCGCTCCGGGCCGTAGCCAAGGAGATGGGATTGGGAGTCGTTGAGATAATAGCAGACGACCCGAACGAGGTTGGGATTCTTGCCAAAGCGTCCGGAATCCTGGCTGATCATGGGATTAGTATTAACCAGGTATTGGTTGACGACCCTGACCTGAACCCCGAACCCAAGCTTACTCTAATTGGGAGCAGAGTTGTCCCCGGAAAGGCCATTCCGCTAATTTTGAAGATTCCAGGAGTCGCGAAGGTGTCAGTCTACTAGTTACCTATACTCGTATGTTACTAAAGGTAACATTTATAGCCTAATTCTGTTACCTAAAGTAACGAAAAGGGGTCTTTCAATTGAACCTACGGCTAAGCATGTCCCCAGAAACTCAACGCGTATCCCCTCAAGACATTCTTGACTACAAGATCTTCGCTCGCAAGCACCAAAATCCAACGGAAAAGAATGAGCTCAGGCAATTCGAACGATTTCATGCCGCAAGACATCTGATTTCCCAAGAAATGGACACATACCTCGATGCAAGGCTTACGGCCGACGACCCCTCCAGTGCTCTGACTGTCGATGTATGCGGAGTCAAGAACGGAATCCTGACAGCGGTGTTTTGTCAGACTGCAGGTCTAGACGAGCTCCTTGCGAAATCCATTGAGACAATCAACGAATCCCAGAATGCAAGCGCTGTAATTCTTCTGCCGCGGGAATTGGATCAGCCCGCTCTGAAGGAATCGATGCGCGTTGCCTTTGAGAGAGGGAAGGCTACACTGGAGATTCTCGGCTGGTTCGGCGACACGTTTGAAGAGACGTTTCGGGAAACACTAGGGCTCATAGAACTCTTGGGAAATGAAACCAGAATGCGAATGCTAGCGCCACTCCTTGAGAAGTCAGGGGCAAAAAGAGACTATCGGACCCGGATAAACCCGAAGCTCGTCTACCACAACATATCCGCGCTTTCCGACGCTGGTCTGCTCGACGAGAACAACGAAGGAACATATGAATTGAGTCAATTCGGAAAGACAGTCCTCGCGGAATTCATCACCTTTCTTGAGAAGACTAGGAAGACCCTTGGTGAGTCGAAGACAAAGGAGGTGAAAAATGATTGAGTGAAGATGAATTCTTTTCCAATTGGCTGCGGCGTCGATGGCGATTCCCGACAGCCAACCTCTTTGACGAGCTCGAGCAGGACTTTGAGGAGATGTTCAAAGACCTGGAGCTTCCAAAGGATCTCATCCGAGAGCGAAAGCTTCCTGACGGCGGCACCGTGAGAGAAATGGGTCCATTCGTCTACGGATACTCGTTCAGCATGGGTCCCGACGGGAAACCAGTGATCAGAGAATTCGGCAATGTCAAACCCTCCCTGAAAGGAGGACCCTTAGGCGCGATTAAGCCTCGGCTTGACGTGAAAGAAGATCGAGAGCCTCTAGTTGACACTATCGTCAATCCCGACACAGTGAAGGTCGTGGCTGAACTTCCAGGTGTCGAAAAGCCGGACATATCCCTCGAATGTGACGGACAAAAGCTGACGCTGAAGGTGGACACGGACAAACGGCGCTACTACAAGGAGCTAGAACTTCCGGTCGAAGTAGATCCTGATACGTCAAAAGCGTCCTACAAGAACGGCGTGCTGGAGCTACTCCTAACGAGGAGGAAGTCGGGGTCCAAGGCCAAGCAGATAGCCATCGACTGACCTGGGAGTACTACTCCCACCCGCCTTTTTTTCAGGCGAGACTCCCCTCAATCCTTCAGAGTAAAGAATAGTTTTGGTGCGCGAGTGAGACCGTCAGGCACGGACCCAAGTCTTAATCACTGATAATCGCAATCCAATCTCATGGTCTCAGGCGATTTGATTATCAGCCAGCTAGAGCACAAGTCTAGGATCAAAAGAATCCGGGATCAATTGAAGAGGTCTAGGTGTGCGGCGCTCTATCTTACGAATCCCACCCGAATTCTCTACGCTACCGGATTTAGCCACATCTCTACGGAAAGACCTCTAGCGCTAGTCATCCCCCTAGACGGTACTATCTTCATGATGGGCCCTCGTCTGGAAGAGAACCACGTGGAACAGGATTCCACCCTCATAGAGGAGTTCTTCAGCTATCCTGATTACCCAGGCACAACCCACCCGATTCGACATTTTGTTAAGGTACTGAGACAAAAAGGACTAGCAGGATCGAAAATCGCGACGGATTCTGTTGAAGGAGCAGCCGGAGGCTGGGGCTACCGAGGTCCTTCATTGCGAGACTTGCTCCAGCAATCCAGGATGGTTGATGGGAAAGATCTGGTGGACAGCCTGAGATGGGTAAAATCTGAACAGGAGATACGCCTGTTGAGAGAGAGCGCTCGTTGGGCGGAGAAGGCTCACGACATTCTGGTAGAAAACATCGCACCAGGAGTACATGACGCACTAATTGGAATGAGGGCTAGCTATGAAGCTTTGACAAGAATGATGAAGAAGCTTGGGGCCAAATATCACCAACTAAAGTGGGGCCTTTCGCCGGTAGTTGTCGGCTGCAGGGGACAGGTCGGACCCGGGTCGGCCGTGCCACACGCCGTCTTCTCAAAGCGCAAAATCCGGAGGGGGGACGTATTGGTTACGGAGGCCGCAGTTGAGGTTGGAGGGTACACCAGCGAGCTGGAGCGAACAGTTATCGTCGGAAGGGCCGGGCCGAGAGAGAAGAAATACTTCGATGCTATGCTGAGAGCTCAGGACGCTGCATTAGGATCATTCAAGGCGGGTACACCCTGTTTTCAGGTTGATGCTGCGGCAAGGAAGACAGTTGAAGGTGCAGGTTTGGCGGGCGATCTTCGTCACCACGTGGGCCACGGCGTTGGGATTGATGGCCACGAACCGCCATGGCTCGACCCAGGAGAGAAGACAATCATGAAGACTGGGATGGTGTTTTCGTGCGAGCCAGGGCTCTACGTTCCTCGCTTTGCCGGTTTCCGACATTCAGACACGATAGAGGTCACTAAACATGGTATGGACTTCATAACTCATTACCCCCGTAGCCTGGAAGAATTGACCATCTAGAAGATCCAAAAAAGCAAAATCTTGAACTACGTCCATAAAGCGCTGGGCAGAGCCTTCTCCACCGGTGGAGAAACCTGATGATCGCGGTAGGTCTCCCCACAGTGTGGACATTTGAGACTCCTTCTCCACATGCGGTAGATTAGCTTGAGCCCAACGTAGGTCAAAGCGAAAACAACGATCCCTGCAACAGCCGACGCGATAGCGGAGTCAATGTTCATGATGAAGATGAAATAATGAATGTCGACCAATTCAGCGGACCCTCAACACGGCGCGAGCGAGGTGTGGACAGAGGAGTGGACAAGATTTAGCGCGCATACGCTATATTGCGAAACTGATGGTATAAACCTACCTCAGATGAAAGCGCGCAGATTGAAGCAAGAGATATCTGTTTATTGAAAAGTATACCCTGCTAATTTAGGGACGGTTGGAACGTTGCGAGCGATGGTTAGGGCTGACTAGTTGGTGGAGTAGCCTGTACTGGCTTCAAGACCTCGTCCGCGTGAGTGATCTTGACCAGCCCCTTGAGGAGGAGCCGATTAGTTATCTTCGCGCAGACATCACAGTCCTTACCCGGACAATACCCTTTTAGAAAGTTCTCGCACTTCCAGCGATAGTTCTCTATCTCAACGGTGGACATACAAGTGGAGCCTTTGCCGATCGGCCCTACGGCCTGAAATCGACTAAAGTATCGCGTAACTTCACGCAAAAGCAAGCGGTAACATCATGAAGGTCGGCCCATTTCCTTGTAGACCTCTCTTTGGATGATGTATCTCATGATCTCGCTGGTACCTCCTCCGATCATCATGAACCTCGCATCCCTGAAGTAGCGTTCTACCGGAAGATCCTTCGTATAGCCGATACCTCCATGGACTTGCAAAGACTCGTGGGCAACCTCAAACGCGGCTTCAGTCGAGTATAGTTTGGCGACAGCCCCCTCCTTCCTGGCTGTTTCTCCCCGATCAAGCGCCCGAGCCGCATCCAGAATGAGGAGTCGAGAAGCCGCAAGTTTAACAGCCATATCAGCGATTTTGAAACTCACTCCTTCAAAGTGTCTGATCGGACGTCCAACTGCTGCCTGGTAGATGAGTACCTGACGCTTGCTCAAAGGATGAGCGAGCGATTCCCATCATCCCGGCGGCAACAGCCGGACGCTCCCTGTCCAGTTCGTCCAGGATAATCGAGAAACCACGGTTGAGACCGCCTACGAGATTTTCTCTTGGGACATCGACGTCTCGAAACCGCAGATGGGCAACATTCGCGCCCCTCATGCCTAGAAGACTGTAGGCCTTCACGACCTCAAGGCCCTTTGAATTCCTTGGAATCACGAACCCGCTGATGGCGGAACGAGCAGGTTTGCTGGGGTCAGTGACAGCGAGAAGAAAGAGATAGTCTGCAACGCCTCCATTGGTTATGAACCGCTTCTCTCCGCTCAGAATGAAGTCTCTGCCTTCCCGCCTTGCTCGGGTCTTGATTGAGCCTGCGTCAGAACCTGCTTGAGGCTCCGTCAGGGCTAGAGCACCCACTTTCTCACCTAAAAGAACTGGGCGGAGGAACTCCTTTTTCTGGACGCTATTTCCGAAATATGCGAGCGGCGCAGAGTACAGCGCAGCCGAAGCTAAGTCTAACCATTTCCGCGGCGCCGCTGAGGGCGGAAACCTCCTCGGCCACTATTGTCTCGCAAACCCAGCCTAGGCCGAGACCGCCGTCAGATCTCGAGAAGGGAGCCCCCAGAAACCTGCTTCTGCCGAGCGCGCGAAGGAAGTCCCTAGGGAAATATTCCTCGGCTTCTATATTGGCAGCCAATGGTTTGAGGTGTTTTTCGGTAAACGCCTTTACCCTTTTTGAAAGCTCAGCTCTTGCCCGGTAAGAGCCAGACTCATAACGAGTCTCGTGAGAAACTACTTGTTTAAGCTAGTCCGGTAAAGTTACCATCAGCTTAAGCATACTGCGTTGGCGCGACGGCGATTGGCTTCGGCTTGGAAACTACCGCCACTGCCTCTCTGAATACCGGCCGGTAAGCGATTCCATAGAGGATCAGTCCGTCCTTTCCCTCGTAGTCGAGCCTTCGGATAACCCCCTCCAGTCGGACTCCCGGTTTCAAATCGGAGACATCCGCATCGACGAACAGCATCTTGTTGTTTTCAAGGAGCTCAAAGTTTGAGGTCCATCTCTTCTTGAAGGGAAGCTTTGAAACGTTCTTCAGCTTGGCAAATCTCGGAAAACGTTTCTTCTCCATCGGCCCTGAACAGTCGGAGGCTAGACAGGTCTCTCTCGCGGGATAGTATATTCTGCTGCACCCCTTGCAAAGAGAGAGTGAGAAGTAGCTCCCGTTGACGGGTTCAATTTCGCCGACCATTCGCGGAATCTCCAATCTTCTCTTGATTCTTGATAGCCGTTCACGGATCAAGTCGTGGTAGGTGTCTATTCTGATCTCAGACTTCCGTTGTACGTAATCCATGACAGTAGGGGTTCTTCCTCTCTTTTCCTCGATCCCGTCCTGGACTTCAAACCAAGTTGCGTTTGAATAAGCTCCTGATCCGTAGGACACTGCCAGAACTTGGTCGCCGGGCTTAGCCTTGTCAAAGAGTGATGCGAGAGAGATCATAGTAGAGGCGGCATAGGTGTTTCCAGTATCCAGAACTCGAAGCCACGGTTTGATCTTCTTCTCAATGTCATGCTCGGTGAGCCTCATCCGTTCAGCTATCGACGAATCGCCAACGTATGGAATCTCGTCCTGAGTGAGCGCATTGCATGTCTTCATGGGGAGGTAGCCTGATGGCTGGTGAAACGTTATCCAGTCAAAATCGGATAAAGAAAGATCGGGGTGCTTACGAAACAGGTTGGCAATCGCACCAATAATATGCGATTTGTAAGCTTCAACAGTTGTCCTGCCGAAGTGCTTGGGAACCGCGGATTCCTCGCGTCTCCAAAAATCCATGAAGAGGCTAGAATACGGAGCAATGTCCTCAATACTAGCTATCAAATCGCTCTTCCCCAAGACGAATGCCCCGGCACCTGCTCCGGCTGAGTATTCTAAGGGGTCCCCGCGTTCAGCCTGAGCAACATCCGACCCAATTGCGAGACCGTATTTTATTCGTCCGCTACGGATCTCAGCGTCTATGAAGCTGACTCCCTGCATTCCAGAATTGCAAGCCCCTTCGAGGTCGGCAATGAATACGTTTTCGCCGACACCGATGAATGATGCGACGTGTCGTGCTATCGTGCCGACTGCGTAAGGCTTAGACTCCGACCCGGCAGTAACGCTCCCTATCTCTCCAGGAGAAATCCCGGCCATGCGAATGGCGTTCTCCGCCGCCTCCGTGGCGATGGTCATCGTGTCTTCGGTGTGCCC
>Ga0066689_10000314_pt1 | contig 13083 bp, 16 predicted proteins | sample GraSoiAngelo_138_FD_65626 | JGI IMG/M metagenome (GOLD analysis project Ga0066689, IMG submission 65626) | Grasslands soil microbial communities from the Angelo Coastal Reserve, California, USA - 14_0929_09_40cm | ecosystem: Environmental > Terrestrial > Soil > Grasslands | place: USA... | reverse complement strand
CACGTTTGGATTTTTGTGCGCAGCGTCGATCGCTTCGTGCGATTTCCATTCTGACACTTCGACGATCGTGCCATCGCGCGCGCACATGATGGTTGGGACGCGATTGGTCACCAGATTTTCTTTGCGCAGAGTCGGCACGCGACTTCGCACCAACTCGAGCAGTTCTTTTTCTTTTCCCGGCTGAGGCCGGTACGCGACGATTACAATTACACCGCTCATAAGACCCCAATCGACTGATGATGCGTCGCTTTTTCGCCGGCGAGATCAAATAGATTACGTGCGCGCTCTTGGTTACGCTTACCGGAGCTAGCAGATACTGGTCCTCGGTTGGAATATTGGATCAGAAGGCAGCAAGCCTGCCTTCGTTCTCTTTGTTGCCTTCTGTTCATTTTTTCCCGTTATCGCTCGGTGCCAGCAGATAGCCGAAGAAGCGGCCGGCCAGTAGGAAGATGATGCCAGCAAGGCCGCATAGTGCTGAGTGCAAAAGCCAGAAATGTGTTGCTGGCATTTTTTCCAGAAGACCGCCAATGGTGCCGACGACATTGTTCGCGGCAAAGAACGCCAGGTAATAGATGCCGATGATGGTGGCGGACAATGCGGCGGGCGCGACACGCGCGTAGAGCGCCAGCGAAACAGGGAAGATGTTCGCGAAGCCGATGCTGTTGAGCACATGGAAAGTGATGAGCCAGCCAATTGAAACTTTTGTTCCGAATTTCGCTGCGATCGCTGCGCCCGTTGCCAGGGAGATGAAGCCGGTCACGGCCACGAGGCTGCCAATGCCCATCTTGGTAATCTCGGGTGGTTCCCGAAATTTCTTCGACCAGAGTCGCCAGAAAATTACCGAGAGCGCTAGAAAGCTTACCGAGATAATTGAATCGAGGGTGACCAGCCAGGTAGTCGGCATTTTCTTACCGAAGAAAATCAGATCTGCGTTGCGTTCTGCCCAGAGCAGATACGCGTTGAAGATTTGCTGGTTGCCGATGATTGCGATTGTCAGCACAGGCAAAAGAATTAGGAGCGCGATGATCGCGAGTTTTTCGCGGTGCGTCAGGCGCGGCTTCGCGGCGCGTTCTTTCTTTTCAACAACGCGCGAATCGGGAGGAAGCCATTTCCGGCCGGAGAGATAAATCGCCAGCCCGATCAACATGCCGATTCCCGCGGCGCCGAATCCGTACTGCCAACCGTAAATTTCGCCGAGTGTGCCGGCGATGAGCGGGGATATAATGACACCGGCGTTGATGAAGATGTAATAAATCTGAAACGCGTCCGCGCGGCGGTTGTCGCCGGTTGCGTACAATGCGCCGACCTGGCTCGCGAGATTTCCTTTGAAACAACCGACCCCAATGAGCAGACACGTTAAGGCGACGAGGAACGTGACGTCGAAAGCTACGAGGAATTGGCCGGCTGCCATCAGCAGCGCGCCGATCACGATCGTGCGCGTGCGACCGAGCACGCGATCGGCCAGCAATCCGCCGAGGATGGGTGTGAGATAAACCAGACCGGTGTAAAGCCCGAAGATCGCCGAGGCAAGCGGCTGAACGGCCAGAGGTCCGCGATAAAGAGATTCCAGAAAATGACGAAACGGAACGAATCCGGCGACGTGCTCGATGTGCGAAGTGAGCAGCAGCTGTTTCACCATGTAGAGAACCAGCAGCGATTGCATTCCGTAGTACGAAAAGCGTTCCCATGCTTCGGTGAACGCGATGTAACCGAGCCCGCGCGGATGCCCAAAGAAACTGCGGTCCTCGGGGTTATGCACGAGCGCAGAGTGTTGCGTCCGGCGAGCTTTGGCAAGCCCTTCGGTTAGCGCCAAAGGCGCCCATTCAAACTGAAGCCTGGGGCAACGCCCCAGGATTTCGAAAATCAGAACCGCCAGCGCTAAAAGCGCGATTCACCTCCGGTCGCGCCCGAAAGTTGGATGAATCGCGCTCTCAGCGCTTATTTTGGAGGGGGATGACCAATTTTCCTGGGGCGATGCCCTAGGCTAAAGATGACAGAGCGCCGTGGGCGCTAACTGAAACAATGTTTGTCGGGCATTACAGCGTCGCTTTCGCAGCTAAGACTGAGCGAAACAAAATCCCGCTCTGGGTTTTGTTCATCGCTGTGCAATTTCTCGATTACATCTGGGCGACGCTGGTCTTGCTTGGAATTGAGAAGCTCCGTGTGATCAAAGGTTTTACCGCGGGCAGCATGCTCGACTCGTATTTCCATCCGTATTCACACAGCCTGATCGCCGCGCTCGTGTGGTCGGTGATTGCCGCTCTCGTTTATAAGTCTGTTTGCAGCCGACACGGCTGCCTCTACAGGACATCGGCAGCATTGATCATCGACCTTGCAGTTTTCTCGCATTGGCTTCTCGACCTCATTGCGCATCCGCGCGATCTCGCGATCTACGATAACACTTGGAAAGTCGGTTTCGGTTTGTGGCGTTATCGCGACCCTGAATTTGCATTGGAGATCGCGCTCCTTGCTGGCGGGATAGTTCTTTATCTCACGCGGAATGTAATGCCGGCAATTCGCAAAGTAGCCGTAATCGCCTTCGGGATCGCGCTGCTCATCGTCCAGATCGGCGATACGTATGTGCCTCGCACGCCATTGACCGATAAGGCGACAGCGATGGGCGTCTGGATTTTCTACACGCTGTTCGTTGTTGTCGCGTTCATTGTGGAGAAGATCGGGAGCCGGAGCCAAAGTAGTGCATCGTGATCGTAATTGTTTTTGGCGTTTCCGGCGCCGGCAAAACTACGGTCGGCGAATTGCTCGCGCGCGAACTCGACTGGCATTTTCTTGAAGCGGATGATTTTCATCCGGCAGCAAATATTGAGAAGATGCACAGTGGTCATCCGCTAACGGACGAAGACCGGGCGCCATGGCTGGAACGTTTGCGCGAGCAGATCAAACGGTCCCTCGCTGCGCGAGAGAACGCGGTCCTCGCATGTTCCGCTCTCAAACGAAAATATCGCGACTGTCTTCGCGTGAATCGTGATGTGAAGTTCGTCTTTCTTCGCGGTGACTCCGCGCTGATTGCAAAACAACTGCGCCATAGGCGCGGTCATTTCTTTGATCGGGCGTTGTTGAAAAGTCAGTTTGATGACTTGGAAGAACCGCAGCCGGATGAGAGCGCGCTAACAATTGAGTTGGGCCGAACGCCGCAGGAGCTTGTGAAGGAAATCAAAGAGAAACTGCATCTGAGCCGAGGTTAGCTCGATGCGACAGATTTGGGAACGCGCGGGCGCGTGGCTGGCGTCAATAACATGAAGATCCCCGCCGCAAGCGCACAGAACATCAGGACCGCAAATCCGGCGACGAAAGATCCAGTTCGCGTGTGCAGATACCCAAACGCGTAAGGTCCAGCAAACCCTGCGACGCTCGCCAGCGCGTTGATCATTCCCACTGCAACCGCGGCTGTGGATTCGCTAAGGATTTCCGTTGGAATCGCCCAGAATGCGGCCAGAAATGCCATGAGCACACAGATCATGCTGAACCATAAGATCGTCATTTGATTTGTGCTGGGCAGACTGATGAGACACAAGAACCCAACTCCGGCGATGAAGAGTGGAACGGCAGCATGCCAGCGTCTTTCGCGACTCTTGTCGGAATGCTGGAGTTCCTGCTCAGAATGACCTAACGCATAGAAGGACTGCCGATCTGCTGGCGCTTCCATCGCGTCCCCTGAATAAATGAAGCGCTGAGAAGAATCAAAAGGAAACCGACCATCGTGGGACCGACGCGTAGCTACACACAACTCGTTGTGTTATGAGCTTACTCGCCAGCACGAGTGCTGTCCAAGTGGAACATAGGCATTTTGCCTGTGTGCCCAGCAGACATTTTGTCTGCTTGCTGAGGCAGCGGAGTCCAACTCCGCTGGGCGCACCAGACCACAGGTCTATGTTCCGGGCGCAGGTTTTTTCAGACAGATCAGTTTGTTCACGAGCGCGTTGGTTCCTTTTTCCAAGAGCATGCCCCACGCACTAAGGACTGCCAGGGTGGGGATACAAACCAACAGAAACATCCAGATCGGCACTTCGCGAATGCGGAGTCCGAGCCAGATGACATAAGGTTGATGAATGAGATACAGGCCATAGGAATAGAGGCCCACAAGACCGAAAAGTTTGGCTGGCACTTGAAATAGCGAAATGAGCCCGGCGATGCCGACGATTTCCAACATGCAACACGTGCCGGTGGCGAAATCGCAAAAAATATATGGGTAAAGTCCGTGGTAGAGTTGCAGCGCCGCGGGATAGAGAATCAATCCGACTACGAATCCCGCGCCACGGAGAAGAAACCACTCAAGGCGCGCGGGCGATTGGCTGAACCACATTACCAGTGACATTCCCAGCGCAAACTCCGGCAACCGGCAAATCGCGAAACCGCCGAGGACCCACAGTCCGTTCTGTGGCCAGACAACAAGTAATATGTAGCGAGCAAAAAATCCTGCTGCGCACGCGATTACCAGAAACCACGACGGCCCGCAGCGGCGCGCCGTCCAGAAGAGCAGGGGAAAGATCAGATAAAACTGGATCAGCATCGAGAAGTACCACCACGCTGCATTGAGGTACATGAAGTTCATCTGGATATCGATGAACCGGAGACCGAGCAGGCTCAGAACGATGCGGTCATCCACCGGTTCGAGTCGCGCGACGAAAGGCGAAACCAGATAAACCAAATGCGCCACCCAGTACATCGGATACAGCCGCAGAAAGCGCGCTCGATACCAGCCGCCCCATGCGATACCCCCTGATTCGGCCCGGCGCATCGTCGATTGCATCAGCGTCCAGCCGCTCAGGATGATGAAGACACCGACGGCATGAAATCCGAGTCCGGATATCTTGAACCAGGCCAATCTCAGGATCGTCAGTGCGCTCCCAGCCAGGTTGCTCCAATCGGGTGGCGGAAGTACGCCATGTTGGAAATAGGTGCTGACAAAATGAAAGTACGCGACGAAAAGAATCGCCAGTCCTTTTGAGATGTCGATCCAAACGAGGCGCTTCATTCGCACCCGCTTAACAGGAACTGAGAAAGCTTGCAAGGAACGGCGGTCTCCAGTCCGGCGAGGATGATCGAGATCGCCGCGCGTTGAGATAGCGCAGACAGGCTTGTCTGCGTCACGCCAAGAGCATTGACGACATCGAACGCAGTTCGTTACATCACCGTCGTGACCACAGACGCTGAGATGGAAACCGCGCTTGAACGCGGACGTCTCCGCGTCGTGATCGCGACGATTGTCATTAACGTTGTTGCGGTTTCACTGCTAACGTTCGCGCCGTGGTCGGATTGGCGCACCGGCGCGGCGCTAAACATCGTCGATAATTGTTTGCTCGTCGGTTTTGCGGTAGTGAGGCGTGATGCATTGCTCGCGCGATTGCTCCTTTTCGGACTCGTAGTCGGATTCGCGGAGCTACCGGCTGACGCGTGGCTGGTCGATTACACGCATACCCTCGATTACTCGATCGGCGGTGGCCCGATGATCTGGCGATCGCCGGTGTGGATGCCCCTGGCGTGGGAGGTCGTGGCGGTGCAATTCGGTTACATCGGACTCCGGTTGTGGGAACGCTTCGGCAAACTCGGTTTGCTCATGATCGGGCTTCTAGGGGCGATTAACATTCCGTTCTATGAAGAAATGGCGCGCAGGATTCATTGGTGGCAATACACCGGTTGCCGGATGATTTCGTTAACGCCGTGGTACATCATTCTCGGCGAATTCGGCATCGCGCTGGCGTTCGCGTTGCTTGCGCGAACTTTGCGGCATGGCTCACCGCGCGTGGCCGTCGTCGCTGGTGTCGCGGGGGGAATATCGATTTTCGCTTGCTACACTGTTGCCTTTTTCATTACAGACCGACTGATACCGTAAACCAATGCGAAGAGTTTTCCTCGTTTTCATTGCGACTTTCGTTTGCGCGGCAGTTACGGACGGGAACGTGCCGATCGTCGTCGAGACAGGGGATGCGAAGCGGAACGTGATGAAATTATGCAGCGATGCAAGCGAGCAGCTGAGAAACGGTGATGTTGCAAGTGCGAAACGCAACATTAATGAAGCGCTTCGCATCGATCCCAAATTGTGGCCGGCGCTGTACGTCCGTGCGGAGATTTTCGCCCGCGAAGGCAAATACGCGCTAGCCATTCAGGATTGTAATGAAGCGCTGCGGCAAAACCGGGGCTTCATCGATGCGGCCTTGCTGCGCGCCAACATCAACGTGGCGCTTCGGAAATACGCAGATGCGTCGAAAGAGTTTAACTCTCTCATCGCGATGCGGCCTCCGACTGTTATTCTCTCCAGAGCTCTCAGCGAACGCGCATGGTTTCAGGCGACGTGCCCAGAGGCATCATTTCGTAATGGGCAACAGGCGGTGAAAGACGCCAAAGCGGCTTGCAGCATAGTGGCATGGAAAGACGAGGACATGATAGATACGCTTGCCGCGGCTTACGCGGAGACTGGTGATTTTGACTCAGCTGTGCGTTATGCGCAGCAAGCCCTGGCTATCAAAGACATCTCTCCAAGAGTGGCCAAAAGGATCCAAGGGCACATCGCATTGTTTCAACAGCACAAGCCGATTCGGTCCTAGCCAGCGCGTTTACTCGGCACACCGATACATTGACATGTGCGCTGCGTTGCTCGGACGCAGAGAAAGTGCGTTTAGTTGGTGGTGCATCGAATTGTTTCTCTTTTACCTGCTGCGACCGAAATAGCAGCTGCGCTTGGGCTAATGGATCAAGTGGTCGGCGTTTCGCATGAGTGCGATTATCCGCCCGAAGCAAATGACCGGTCGCGCGTCACACATTGTCCGCTGCACGATGCCGGCCTGAAGAGTCAAGAAGTGGACGAATGGGTGCGCCGTGCATTGCGCGAGGACGGCCCCATTTACACGATCGATGAACCGCTTCTGCGCAAGCTGCGCCCCGATGTAATCCTCACCCAGAAATTGTGCGATGTATGCGCAGTCGGTTACGGTACCGTTGCGCGGCTCGCCGAAACTTTACCCGGTCCGCCACGCGTGATAAACCTCGAGCCCTCAAGCTTGTCCGATATTTTCGACGACATTCGACGTGTTGCGGAAGTCTGCGGTGTTTCCGAGCATGCAGAGGAACTCATCGGCCAATTGTCACGTCGCATCGAAGCAGTGCGTCGCCGCGCGTATCGCATTGCAAACCGGCCGCGCGTCTTACTGATGGAGTGGGTTGATCCGCCGTTTTGTTCCGGTCATTGGGGACCGGAGCTCATCGAGATCGCCGGTGGATGCGACCCGTCAGGACGTAAACACCAGCCTTCCGTCCAAATCCGGTGGCAGGAAGTGCTGGATGCTCGTCCTGACATCATCGTGCTTGCGCTTTGCGGGTACGATATTGATCGCGCGCGGCACGACTACGAAATCCTTCGGAGATTTCCAGGATTCGATTCGCTTCCCGCAGCGCAGTGCGGCGAAATTTATGTCGTGAACGCCAGTGCGTATTTCGCGCGACCGGGACCGCGTATTGTTGATAGCCTTGAAATTCTAGCTGGCATTTTGCATCCGAAAGAGTTTCCCCAGTTTGTTTCCCGCGGGCCTGACGATCCGCGCGTTATTCGCGCCGGTTGAGAACTGCATGCGACGATCGCGTTTCGGTCATCCTACATGCGACTTATCAGCGGCGCGTAGCTTGATATTGATCTCCGACGTAAGCGTTCGATGAACGGGGCACTTCGCAGCGACCTCCATCAACTTCGCGTGCTGTTCTGAGGTCAAAGGTCCAGTCAGTTCGATTTCAACATCGATTCTGTCCAACATGCCCTCTTTCGTTGCGCACTCCTCACAATCCATTGCATGAATGCGCGAATGCGAGAGCGAAACCGTGATGTTTTCGAGAGGAAACTGATGCCGGCGTGCGTAGAGGCCGACTGTCATTGAAGTGCAGACACCGAGACTGATCAGCAGGTAATTGTAAGGATCGGGTCCCGCGTCACCGCCTCCGGCACTTACCGGTTCGTCAGCAACAAGGCGATGCTTACCAGCAACGATTTCCTGCTTGAAGCTGCGTACGTCGCCCCGCACGACGATGTCAGGTGCCTTGGTGTCGCTTTGTGCAGCCATAATCAGAATCAGGCGCGGAGGATACCCGCAAACGCGGCGCGATACCGCCACAAGAGAAATAATTCGAGAACGGTGACAACGATGGCAGGCGGCACCCCCTCGGGTGCCATCAAAATGTGAAAGCACCAAATGTTTACTATGATCGCGCCTAGAATCGTCAGGCCCAACGGAACGAAGCGGCCAATCAACAGAAGCAAGCCAGCGATAAACTGTAGACCGCCGATGACATAGACGTACCCGCTCGCAAAGAACGCGTGCAAATATTCACCGGTCACGCCTTGCGGAAGCGGCGGCATCGGAAGGAAATGCAGGAATGCGTTGGATCCGAAGGCAACGAAGGTTAGTCCGAGAAGAACGCGAGCAATGATAGTTGCGATTTTCATTCGCGCATCGTGACTAGACCGATTGAAAATTCCAATCCCGAAATTGCTGGAGGCAAACTGGCAGCGATAGCAATTATCATTTATTCCGAAACAATTCATTCAAATCGGCGGACGAAGCGTTGTCAGCCAGAAGATTGAATGTGCCGTTTGCACTGATGTTCTTGGCGGCGCGAACAAATGCGCCCCATGCAGCGAGCGCCAAACCGGAGCCGACAGAGATGCGACGCACACCGAGATCGGCGAGTTGGGAAACCGAGAGCTGATGATTAAAGCCGGAGACAAGTACGTTGACTGGTTTCGGTGCGACTGTTTTGACGATCTGCGCGATTTCATTCGGATCACTGACGCCCGGCGCGTAAAGACAATCGGCACCGGCTTGGGCGTACGCAGCGAGTCGGTCGAGCGCGGTGTACAACGGATCGCGATGACCGACCAGCCACGCTTCGCAACGGCCGGTTAGCACCACGCCAGTTTTAGACTCGTCAATGGCAGAGCGCGCAGCACGAATGCGTTCGATGGCCACCTTTTTCTCGTAGAGCGGTGCGGCTGGATTTTGTGAATTGTCCTCGATCGAGAGTCCAGCGACACCTGTGTCGATGCAGAGCTTCACATTTGCAGCAACGTTCTCAGGTTTATCAGCGAAGCCATTAAAAAAATCTGCGTTCAGCGGAAGCGTTGTTGCTTCCGCGATTTCACGGATGTGCGCGAGCATTTCATCACGCGGAACGCCGCCATCAGGTTTGCCGCGCGAAAATGCGAAACCAGCCGAAGTTGTGGCGAGCGCGTTGAACCCGAGCCGTTCCAGGTAGATCGCGGTTCCAATGTCCCACGGATTGGGAAGCACGAAGCAGCCAGACTCGTGCAACGAGTGAAATTTCGAAGTAGCGGAAGGGAGATTTTGTGGTGGTTTCATGCCGCATCCTAGGCGAATCGAAGCCACCCGCCAGTTTCGGCGATGGGGCGCGGCTTTAATTCAAATCAGGGCCCGGCAAGCGATGCGCTTGCCCTACAACTGATTATTTCTGCTTCGCAGACCTGACTTTCCAAATCTGTAGCAGTGGACCTTCGGGGCCGTAGATCGGATCGTTATCGGGAATTGGCAGGGCTGCGATGTTCTGATCGGCGTGGGCCCGTTCGCCAGGCCGGCCGCGAAGCAGATCCCACTCGCGTCCATCAGGGTACGCACCAACGACGCCGAAATCCTCGCTGGACTCGACCTTGCGGTGAGCCACGCCGGTTGGAATTACAATCACATCGCCGGCGTGAACCTCGACGTTCTTTCCGTGCTCGCCGCCGAGTCGCAGGGTCGCACTGCCGCGATAGACTCCCAGCGCTTCATGCGTCGTGCTGTGATAATGAGCGAAGGAATAAACGCCGTTTCGCCATGAGTTGGTCCAATCATTTTCAGCAAAGCGTTGCTCAATGACTGAGGCGGGATCTTCCGCCTCAGCTGTGAATGCCTGCCGATACAGCAGCAAAGGCAGCACGCTATTGGGGAAAATGCCGTCGTCCTTGAAACGGAATTCCTCGGGCTCAACGAATTCCCGTTGGTTAACCGCGGGATGAGCTTGCATATGTAACGCAATATCGCGCGAGAAAAGGCTGCCGGTCGTCTTGATCAAAGATTCTCGTGAACAATCGCTTATTGTCTTTGCCAATATTGCGCGTATGGCAACTGGCGCTGTCATGTTGAGCGAGGGGAAACATCTCTGGCCCCATTTCTGTTGAGAGATCGGCCTACGATGATCCGAGATTCTTCGCTTTCGCTCAGAATGATATTGTGAGTTGGATTGTATGCAAGAACCGACAGGTGTCTCCCAGTTAGTCGAGCATCTTTTCCGTCACGAATCGGCAAAGATGATAGCAACGCTCACGCGGATTTTCGGCATCGAACATTTGAGCCTGGCGGAGGATGTGGTGCAGGAAGCGCTCTCGCGCGCGTTGGAGACGTGGCCATATCGCGGAATTCCGGAAAAACCTTCGGCGTGGATCATGCGCGCGTCGCGCAATCTCGCCCTCGACGTGATCCGGCGGCAAAAGAGTTTCCGTGCGAAGGAAGCCGAGATTGCGCAATTGATGGAGCGTGATGGGTCTGCAGACGAAACTGCAACCTTCTCGGAACACGAAATCGCCGATGATCGTTTGCGGATGATGTTCGTGTGCTGTCACCCGGTGATTCCATCGGAGGCACAGGTGGCGCTCGCGTTAAAAACGCTCTGCGGTTTCAGCGTGGCGGAAATCAGTCATGCATTTCTGACAACCGAAGCGGCGATTGCCAAGAGATTGACGCGCGCGAAACAAAAGATCCAGGAAGCGCACGTTCCATTTGAGATTCCCGCCGGCGATGAGTTGGCGCGCCGACTCGACAGCGTCTTGCAATCGCTCTACCTGCTGTTCAACGAAGGGTACAAAGCGTCCAGCGGCGAGAAGCTGGTTCGCAGAGAATTGTGTGAGGAAGCGATCCGTCTCACGGAATTACTGGCACAACATCCAGCCGGGAATCATCCGAAGACGCACGCTTTGCTGGCGCTGATGTTGTTCAACGCGGCGCGGCTTGCTGCTCGCGAAGATGACCGGGGGAACCTGCTTCGACTCGAAGAACAGGACAGGACGCGGTGGGACCAGGCAATGATCGCGCGCGGCATGTCGCACCTGAGCGAATCGGCCGCGGGTGGTGTAGTCAGCGAATATCATCTTCAAGCGGGGATCGCCGCCTGTCACGCAACGGCAAAAGACTATCAATCGACCGATTGGGCCAGGATTTTATCACTCTACGATCGATTAATGGAATTTGATGATTCGCCTGTCGTCGCGCTCAATCGGGCGGTGGCTGTCGCAAATGTTCACGGGGCGAAAACAGGATTGGAAGCAGTGCGCGCCGTCCGCGACGGCAAAAAATTAGATTCGTATTATTTGTTCTATGCGGTGATCGGCGAGCTTGAGATGCGATTGAACAATCGTGAAGCTGCCGCCCAGGAATTCCGCAAGGCCTTCGAACTTGCGGAAACGAAATCGGAGCGAGCGTTCCTTTTGAAGCGGCTGCGAGACTGCGAACCAATCTCTGAGCTTTCGTCGAACAGCCCGTCGGCCTGACGTTGTACGCGCCGACGGCATTTTGGGATTCCTTGAGATCAATGTCCTGAACGCATTGGCTCATTCGTCGTATCTTCAAAAGTCACATCAACAGAAAGGTAAAAATGAGCAAGTCAGAGAAGAAACAGGCTGCAAGCATCGCTTGGTTTGAAATCCCGGCCGACAACCCGGAACGAGCCAAGGCGTTCTACAGCAATTTATTTGGCTGGACGATCAATCCATTTCCTGGGTCGAGCGATTACTGGCACATCGATACGGGCGGCGCCGATGCCAGTCCAGACGGAGCACTGAAAAAGCGGAAACATCCTCAAGAGCCAGTCGTCAACTACGTGAGTGTGGATTCGGTGGACAAGTTCGCGGACAAAATCGCGAAACTCGGTGGTAAAATTTCCATGGCGAAAACGGCGGTGCGGCAGATGGGCTACTTCGCCATGTGCCAGGATACCGAGGGCAACGCCTTTGGAATTTGGGAAACCGATCCAAACGCAAAATAATTTGTCCTAAAGTGGATCGCTCGCTCGTCGTAGTTTTGGAAAATCAAGAAAACCATCAACTATCAACCAAGAACTAAAAGCTAAATGAACACACAAAATCAAAATGGATACATGCTGCTGTTTCGCGGCAACGATTGGATCAAGCCTCTTTCGCCGGAGGAAAAACAGAAAGTCACCGACCAGTGGATGGCGTGGTTCAGGCGGCTGACCGATCAAGGCAAAGCCGTCGCCGGCAATCCGCTTGAACGTGAGGGCAAAATCGTGTCAGGCAAAAATCGCGTGGTGTCTGACGGCCCATTTGCGGAATCGAAAGAAGCGATCGGGGGCTACTTTTTGCTCGACGTCGCCAGCCTCGATGAAGCGGTGGCGATCGCGCAGGAATGCCCCGGCTTGCCGTACGGCGTGCAGGTGGAAGTCAGGCCGGTGGCGGCCGAATGTCCAGTCGCGAGCGAACTGAAACAAGAGGCGCAGTTCGTTAGCGTCTAGGCGAAGCAAACGGCGTTACGCGACGACGACAAAACGGGAGGGTTCATGTGCCCGGCTTGTGTTGCGAACGTGGGGTTCATCGCGGCGAGCGCGGCATCCACGAGCGGGATGGCTGCGCTCGCCGTGAAAAGGGCCTTATTGAAATGGCACGCAAAATCATCAAGAGGAGAAAGAGATAAACAAAAGGCAAAAAATGAAAAAAGAAATGAACAAGGGAAAAGCAGTGAAGCTGCCGAAGGTGGTGTCGTCGAAAGCGTGGGAAGCTGCGCGCCGGAAACTGCTGGTAAAAGAAAAGAAGTTGACCCGGGCCCGTGACGCGTTGGCGGCCGACCGTCGACGGATGCCGTGGTTAGCGGTTGAAAAAGAGTACGAGTTCGACGGGCCCAAGGGCAAGGCGAGCCTGCTCGATCTGTTTGACGGCCGCCGTCAGTTAATTGTTTATCGCGCCTTTTTCGAGCCCGGTGTGAAAGGTTGGCCGGAACATGCCTGCGTCGGCTGTTCCATGGTGGCCGACCAGGTAGCTCACCCCGCGCATCTTAACGTGCGCAACACGACTCTGGT
>Ga0066689_10000283_pt1 | contig 13438 bp, 15 predicted proteins | sample GraSoiAngelo_138_FD_65626 | JGI IMG/M metagenome (GOLD analysis project Ga0066689, IMG submission 65626) | Grasslands soil microbial communities from the Angelo Coastal Reserve, California, USA - 14_0929_09_40cm | ecosystem: Environmental > Terrestrial > Soil > Grasslands | place: USA... | reverse complement strand
TAGCGCTGCCGGCGCAACCGGTCGATGCAACGCCATCTAATCAGTTGATCCGACAGTACTTCCCCTGGAGAACCGATCTGTTTGGCTGTAATCGGTCAAAACCTAGCCAGGGTAGCGTTCCGGCTGATCTAACCTTGCGAGCGATTTTGGCTTTTGTTTTCAATGCAAGGTGGGTTCGAGCTGAGTGTTGCGTCGACCCATTGAGACCACGGCGTTTATCAGACTTGAGCGTTCTTGACCAGTTTCAATGAATTCGTCGAAAAAATCGCGAGGGTCTTTACTTGGTGCAATACTGGTTCAGAAATCCGAAAACGTCTTCGGCCCAGACGTCGGATCCAAAGTAGCCAAAGCTGTGGCCGTCCCGAGGAGAGTCGCCGTAGGAAGGATAAATCTTCAGTTTGTACGTCTTGCCCACTTTGTTCATCTCTGCTGAGAGTGTGTTGCTCGGCGACAGGTCAAAGTCGTTAGCGGCTTGAAAAAAGAAGATTGGCGCTTTTGCATTTCGCACTGCGCGAGTCATGAGCGACTGTAACTCAGGTGCCTGAGCCCAACTCTGGGCTCCCCCCGCTGAATCGATCCCCGCACAATATCCTCCTCGTTCTACTCCCAGCACAGTTTCAATGCCACCAAACGAGTTTCCCGCCACTGCGATGCGATTCGGTTGCACGAAGTTCTGTTTTCGCAACCACGATAGGGCTGCTAACTGATCGTCCAGATGATCCGTCTCCAATAATCGCACCATCGTTGCGGCAGCCGCAGAGACGCCTCCGGCTTTCTCGGCAGCCGCGATCTGATCGCCAATATACGGACCTGCGGAGGCACTCAATCCCTGCCCCCGCCGGTAAGGTCCAAGGAATACCCATCCATGGCTTGCGAACACTGGACCGAGCGCGGCGAATGCCTCCTTACTCATCATGCCCGGCGCACTCCCGTGGTTATAAATAACTGCGGGAAAGGGTCCAGTTCCTTCGGGTTTATAGAGCACTCCGTGCAGAGTAATCTCTCCACTTGGAAATGTGACGGTTTCTGCCACCGCCAAAACTGACGGTAAAAGCAATAATGCGAACAGGGCGGAAAAATAAGGTTTAGTCATTTTTGTATCAACCTAGCTCAGACCATCATTGCTCAAACCATCATTCATCGGTGCTTTGTGAACTTGGAACTGATGCTCATGTTCGCTGAGGCCGACGAAATCTGCAAGCAAGCTTCCAAGGTCCCGAGTCGCCTCTCGGAAACTTGAAATCCACTTGTACGATGAGCGCGTTTAATCAAGAGTTTACGGCAATTCCTTCGATTTATTTCTCACGTTTAAACCAGTCGCGAACATTCGCTAGATTTAGCCAACGCAGTAGAAGGAACCCAAGAAGGGCCCACGCTATTGCGATTGAATCGTAGAGGGCGACATTTCCGGACGGATGAATCAGGGTGACTAAATTGATGACGGAGAGCACAGAAACAACGAGGACAGAAATGCGAGCCCAATTCTGGCCCTTCCAGAAGAACCACAGGATCAAGTAACCGGCGACGGCAACCAAGAATTCCGCCCAAAGAGTCGTAGCAAAGTAGGGAGCTCTCTGCGGACTAAGAAAGCAGGTCAGGTTTAGGATTCCCATTGTGACAGTGACCGCTAACATGAAGCGAGGGCGCATAGTCCCGGAGTTTATCCGATTCTTCATTCCACGCGGATAGGAACGAAACCTTTTGGCTTAGCCTTCGTGGCGGTCAGTGCCATCTGATAAATCATCTTGCCGGAGAAGTGGTTTTGGGCCCAGTTTGAGTTGCCCGGTTTGCCCGTTGCCAGAACTTAGAGGCAGTTACTTTCTAAGGTCGACGCGACCCTTGCTTGGCTCAAGCTGGCCGCGCCGCAAAAATGCCCGAAAAATTCTGCTTGTACCGGAAAAACACAATGAACCAAAGTACCGTCACTATAAGCGCCAGCGGCAGCCCTTTCGGGTCCATCAGCAAGTGATAGGCAAGGATGCTCACGATCACGGGCCCGAGAATCGTGAGAGCCAGCGGCACATAACGGTTGACGAGCAGCAGCACTCCACCAATGACCTGCGCCGCGCCGACCACGTACACGAAGTGAGATACGAAGAGCACGGTTAGAAATTGGCCGGCAGTTCCCGGCGGCATTTGCATCGGGAGGTACTTCAGAAACGGGTTCAGCCCAAAGACCACGAAAATCAGGCCCAGCAAAATCCGTGCAATCAACACTGCAATTTTCATTTTCGGTTCTTCTCCCAATCAATAGATGCACCAAGGGGCGGGAACGCTACGCGCCCCCGCGCCGCATTCTATGTCAAATGAACGATTATTGTGGAAGTTCGTACTAAAACTCATTTGTCCGAGAAGCGGGTTAGGACTTAGGCGATTACTTCCGGTTATGCCAACGATACACGCGGAACGTGCTGCGAGCGAACCGCCAACGGGCACGTGCTTGGTTGATTCGAACACCGCGAGCGTCTAACGTAATGAACGATGCATCTTGCTCAGCCAATTCTTCTGGCGTCGGACGGGTGGCCCAGATGCACTGCGGGGGTGCCGCACCCTTCGGTTTTAATTGAATTGACGACGAACACTCGTACGACGAGGACAGGCTTTTGTTTTCTCCGAGCTTGCGCGGTTGCGGCCTCGGTCGCGTCGGTCGCGGGCTCGACGCTTGCGCAGCAGGAGCAATCCGAGACGCAGTGGGAGCGGGAGCACGGAATTCAGCACGAGAAGAGGTTGCTCGACAACAAATTCGTGGCAGTAGAGCGGATAACCTTCCCGCCAAACAACGAGGGCTTTGGATATGCGCGTGAGAGTGAGCCGGCGCGTATCGTCTTCCTGCGATTCCGGGCCGCTGAGCAGGATGCGACCGCATTGGGCGGTTGGCGGTTCGAAAAAGTGAGTTTCTTTTCGCGTGAGGCCGGGCGAATGATTGTGCCGCCCGGTGCCGGGGCATTTCGTCTTGTCAACATTTACTTGAGTGACCAGCCGGAAAGGGCGCCCGTCGCCGATGACGCGGTGAAGCTGGACCCGAAGCACAACGAAGTGCTGCTGGAAAACAGCCGCATACGGGTGGTGCGGATTCATTTTGCGCCCGGAGAATCAGGGCCGATGGTGGATAAGCGGCCGCGCGTGATTATCGTGTTGACGGATTCGCATGCTACTGTGACGCTGCCGGACGGTCACAGCGAAGTGCGCGACGCGAAGGCAGGCACTGTATATTTCGGCAATGCGGGGCGGCAAGCGACGAACAATATAGGAACGACGCCGCTGGAAAATGTCGTGGTGGAGCTGAAGACCAAGTAGCGCCTTATCTCAACCATCAAGCAACACGGCTCCGTGTGCCTCACGAGCAGCGTCCGCCGCCGGGCGGCTTCGTTCAAGTGGGCATCTCGTCAGGAAATCATATGGCCGGTTTTGACCTGACCACTGAGGCTTTAAGGCGATATGGGCTACTGGCCGATGGGCCGGTGCTCGGAAGGAAACGCGCGTCGCAATGTGCGAGGACTCCAACTACTGGATTCTGTAGGATTTATGGAAGGGATACCCGCCGTTTCGCATTGATTCGCAAATGGGGAAAGGGTGAGACCAGCCACCTCATCCCCTTCACCCCAAGGGTACCTTTTTGGAGGTATCAAATGTGCAACTCTCAGGTCCATCGGAACTTCTGGCTCGCTTTGGCAGCAGCAGCTCTTTTGATTGTAGCGGGTTGCTCGAACAAGGCAACCAACGAACCCACGACCACCGCCAAGAAAGTCGATACAGCGAAGCCCGCGGCCACAGCAAAGCCTGCCCCTGTAGCCAACAAAGCATCGCAGCCAACCACGATGGTTACAGTCCCGAAAGGCACCGTCATCAGCGCCACGATGGGCCAAACACTAGCCACCGACAAGAACAAGGTCGGTGACACCTTCGCCGCCAGCCTCACCACGGCGATTCAGGTGGAGGGAAAGACCGTGATCCCGAAAGGTGCACACGTAACCGGCCGCATCGTCAAGGTCAAAAAGCACGAAATGAAGGTGATGCTCGCTTCGGTCGTCATCCACGGAAAGTCCTACCTGCTTGAGACCAATTCGGTCCCGGGTTCGAAAAGCCAGGCCAAAGACACCGATAAGGCAAAGGCGAATAAGGACGTGACTCTCCTGACTGCCAAGAGTCAGCTCACGTTTAAGCTCGCGAAGTCAGTGACCATTCCGGTAATAGGATGACTAGATAGGCTCTAACATCGCCGAGGCTCAGCCAGCGCAAGCTGATGCGAAGCTGGCTGGGATTCAATAAGCCAGCAAGGCCATCAAATCCTTTTTAGGGCGATTCCGGCTGTCTGGTTATGGCGGATTGAGTTCCAAGTACATTAATAAGCCGTGTCTCGGCGCTGCCGCTGCTTTCTAAGTTTTCGTTGGCTCCCTGGGCCAGCCGGTGCCAGCAAGATTTATTGGAGCGGTTGGACCGGCTGAATCCCGCGATTGGGGTGATCTCCAAGCGAGGCCGGGAATACTTCCGGCAGTTACGAGGACAACCCGGAAGGTATTCCACATGCCCGAAAGTTCGCGAAACCGCCCATTGGCCCCGGCCAGCCTTTTCCACTTCGACGGTAACGGCAATCAGGCATGAAGTTCCATTGGCTCCCGTGGTTGTGCGTGAACTTAAAAACCTCTATTCGCGTTCAGCAGAACACTCTCAGACGCATTTGGTATTTGCCAGAAGCCAAGAAGGCGTTCCGCTCGCGGCGGAGTCACGCGCACGGCACGTTGTTGCATTCGCAAGGAACTCCTTTGAAAGTTGCACAGGCTCAGCTTGGGCATTCACATATGGCGACAACTTTGGAGATCTATACACACGCCAGTGGGAGTGCGCAGAGAGACGCTGTGAACCTGCTCGCAGAGCAATTGTTCCCGAATGTTCCCAAGTTGGAGAGTAGTGGAAGAACCGCAGGAAGAACCTCAACTGCTTCAGTGAGTTAGTGGTCGGGGCGCCCGGATTTGAACCGGGGACCTCCTGCGCCCAAGGCAGGCGCGCTACCAGGCTGCGCTACGCCCCGACATGAATTGCTTCATTCATTCTAAGCACTTTCCAACTTTACTGCTACTCCGATCCGTCGTGTTTGCCTCGACTGTGCCAAAATTGTGCCAATAGTTGCACTGGACCATCCGCGTGCCAGAATCAGCGCCCCATTTCGGGCAATATACGCTCTCTGTGACCTACTCCTCGAATGGCATTTCGTATGGACGCAATCGCGTTTGGCTCAGCGATGATATCCTCAATTCCTTGCCGTACCCATCTTGGAAGGGTAGAGTCTCGACAAACCAGATTTTTCTGACCGTTGTCTCTGCGAATAAGACAAAGAAAGTGAGTAGTACGGAGGCGGTCCATGTCTGGAGCGGATCTAGCAGCCAGATGGACTCAACTCCTTCCATGAGAATGCCGGTTCCGCGCTGAGCCCGCTAAGAACCCATGTCCCAACAGAAACGGCTTGCCACTGCAGCCGTCTTTTCGCATCCTAAGGCTAGGAGTCTTACCGTGAAGCGAGCCCTCTCTTGCGGAGCTTGGAGCGCTTGGGTTGTGATCGCCCTGCTGCCCACGGCAGGGCTCGCAAGCCCGCAGTCTTTGGGCGAAGTGGCGCGACGAGAGCGGGAACGTCGCGAGCTGGAGGGCAAGAAGTCCAAGAAGGTCTACACCAATGACGACTTCCCGAGCATTGCAGCCGCCATGGAAGCGCCCAGCTCACGTGTGCTCGCTGCCGATAGCAAAGAGCCATCGGCAAAGGTCGACGAAGCGGAATTGGAGAAACAGTGGAGAAGGCGGTTTGCGGGAGCCCGTGGACGCCTGCACAAAGCTGAACTAGACGCCTGGCAGACTCGCATCAAGACGGTGTTCGTTGGCGGCGGAGGCATTTCGGGCCTGACCAGCGGAGCGGCCGTTCCCGTACAAATACAGGTGCGGGAGTTTGTGGAAACCGATGAGTTGCGCCTGGCGCGGAAGGCCCTGGACGATCTCGAAGAAGAGCTGCGTCACGCCGGTTTGCCGCCCGGTTGGGGACGCTAATCGGTCGCGAGACAAAGTTCCCATAAGGAACAGGCTGCGGAAGCGAATTTAGCCAACACTGTCAGAGACTGACTGCATTGGCAATTTGAATTGCGAGCACCTTCGAGGTTTCGCCGTCAAGAAACTCCATCGCAATGAACTAATCAGTTTGCGGCGATCAACGAAGTCCCCGATAGCTCCCAAAATGAAGAATGGCAAAGCAGGCCTCGTGATCGCCGCCGCTGGTGTTGGTTCCGCGTTCCTGCTGGACACCGTACCTCATTAAGCGGCCGGCTCGGTGAGCTGAACAATGCGCGCGCGAGGTGCGCGTGTGCGCAGTCCTCACAGCTCGCCCACACAAACGGATTCGATCTCAACATCATGCCCACACACGCTGGTCTCTTCCGCAGGACGCTGCTTGGTTCCACAGCAGCGAAGGTATTGAACGAAGCTGATTGTCCGGTATTGACCACGCAGCACGCGGAGACGATTTAAGCCAGACCGGTCGAACATCGGGAATGGGTCTGCGCCATTGGTTTGAACGCGGATTCTCCGAAGAGTTCTTCGGTTCGCCAGCCAAGCTGCGAAGGCTGTGCATGCGGATCTCACGCTCGTTGATGTGATTCCCGCAAGCGGTTCTGACCTGCCGATTGAATTGGATTTGGAGGAGCGCCTGCAGTCGGCGAAAAAAGAGGCAGCGAGCCGGGGCATCGAGGAGTTGCAAAGCGCCGCTATTTCCCACGCACGGGTTAGCATCGCCATCGGACCGATTCGAGACATGTTGACCGAGGCCTCGCGCAGAATGCGAGCGGATTGCTGGTGATCGGAAGAAGTCCGCAGTCTGGCATGCGGGGTTGCTTGCGCGATCTCAGCTACGGAATAGCGCGTGACGCTCCATGTCCGGTGTTGAGCGTCTGGTAGAGCGAGCGCCTGTCTCGCCGGTGCTGTCAGGTTCGAGGGCACTAGTTGGCTTGCTGGGCCAAAAGTATCAACTTTGGCAGGACATCGCCCAACGGCGTGTCCTGCGGCCGGCCAAAAGAGAAATACAGCTTTTGATAGAGTGGATAGAGCGAGTTGTATACCCTTTGCGCCGCTGGTTCAGGCGAAAATATCGAGTGATCCGGGCAAATCTTATCTTGAGCTTCTTCCACCGTCTTGAACGTCCCCGCGGCGAGAAAAGCGAAAATCGCGGAACCCAAACTGACGACACTCTTGCTCGGAACGAGAACCGGCCGCTCCAGCACATTCGCGTAGATTTGATTGAGCACGTTGTTTTTCTGCGGAATGCCACCAGCATTGATCACGCGCTTGATGTTCACACCATGCTCGGCCATGCGATCCAAGATGATCCGAGTATGGAAGGCAGTGCCTTCGATCGCCGCAAACAGTTCATCCTGGGCGGTGCTCTGCAGGTTCCAACCGAGGGTAATCCCTCGCAAATTCGGGTTTACAAGAACCGTCCGGTCTCCGTTGTCCCAGGTCACGCGGAGAAGGCCAGTTTGTCCGGCGCGATAATTCTCGAGTCCACCACTGAGCGCCGCAACATCGGTTCCGGCTCGGACGGCAATTGCATGGAAGATGTCTCCCACGGCCGAGAGACCGGCTTCAATTCCAGTGCGGTGGGGATGCACGCTCCCCTGCACGACTCCACAGACACCAGGAACCAGGTTTACCGACGGCGTGATGCCAATGATGCAAGTCGAAGTGCCGATGACATTCACCATGTCCTCGGTGCGGCAGCCTGCGCCTATGGCATCCCAATGAGCATCAAACGCGCCCACGGGTATGGGAGTACCCGCCTTCAAGCCGAGCTCTTCGGCCCAGAAGGGAGAGAGACTGCCAGCAATGTGCTCCGAGGTTACATATTCGCCCTGCAGTTTCTCTCGCACTCCTGCAAACAATGGGTCGACGCTGACAAGGAACTCTTCTGAGGGCAGGCCACCAAGCTGCGGATTCCACAGCCACTTATGACCCATTGCGCAAACGCTGCGCTTTACTTCCCGCGGCTCGGTAATGCCGCAGAGAGTAGCGGCGATCATGTCGCAGTGTTCGAACGCGGACATGAATTCCGGGCGCTTCGCAGGGTTATGTCGCAGCCAATGCAACAGCTTTGAGAATCCCCACTCGGACGAATACACGCCACCGCACCACTGGATGGCTTGCAATTCTTCACGATGTGCCGCTTCCGTGATTTCTGCTGCTTCAGTTTTGGCGCGGTGATCGCACCAGAGGTAGTATTCACCGAGCGGATGTAGATTTTTCCCAACCGGAATCACAGAGGAGCCGGTGGTATCGACCGCCATCGCTTGCACTTGATCGCCGGAGACACGGGCCTTCTGTAAGGCTTCACGGGTGGCGATGGCCAAAGCGCGCATGTGATCGTCATGCGATTGCGTTGCATATTCAGGATCTTCGCGCTTGCGATGGAGCGGGTATTCCGCAAGCGCCGTCGCCAGTAGTCCGCGCTCGCTATCCACGAGGGAAACGCGAACGTTGAGGGTGCCAAAGTCCACTCCCGCCACAATTGCCATGGGATTAGTTATCCGCTCCGAACGAAATAAACCGTTACTCAGTGTGTGCGTACATGTCCCAGCCCAGATAGCGCGTGGTTGCTTCGTGCACAATCGGGGCGACGCTCGAAAAGTTCGCAGCGACGTGGTGTTCAAATCCTTTCTCGCAAATGTAGTGAAGAAGTCCTTGCAGTCCAGGGATCTCCACGACGCCAGCGCCGCCGAACGTCTCTAGGGGATCATCCGTAAATCTTCCGCTGCCGGTATAACCACGGATTCTTCCCTGGACATCGTCGGTGGAAAATCGGGCAAAGCTCATGGCGCCGGACTTGACGCGTCCAACACACGTGCCAAAGGTATTTTCCTTGCCTACAGTACCTGCGATGATTTCCTGGAAATCCATCTTCACGTCTTTGAAGAAATGTTTCGGCAAGTTGCTGCAATGAAAACACACGGCCTTGTTAGGATCGTTTCCGTAGTTGTTATTCCAGTCGAGCAGCGCGCTGGGCGTTTCCGAAGCCAGTTGTAAAGCGTGCATCCCGAGCACGCCGCAAACGTCAACTTCGCAGGCGCTTGAAAGCAGCGAATCGCTCATCATGCTCATGACTGTGCATGGAACGACTCCCAGGTTTTCTTCCAGCGAAGTCCAGCACTGAACCGCGCTGATTTGCACCTGTGCGCTTTTCATCCAGTCGTCGACAACCGCTCCGAGCTTGGCCATTTTGATGAGCGCCGCGTGGGGGATGTCGGTGGTCGTCACATAGGATTGTATGGACTTCAACTTTAGCAAAACGTGCTCATCGGTATCCTTCATGCGGCTGATGCGCCCCAGCACTTCGCTCAGGTCCAGCGTCTCTACGGAAATCCCGCTCGACTCCAGCAGTTTCTCGCTATAACGGACCGTATTAAACGCCGTCGGTCGTGCACCTAGCGCACCAATGCGCAAATTGCGCAGTCCCTTTACCACACGGCATACGCCCGCAAACCATTCCAGATCTTTCTTGAACTCCGGGGAATCTGGCGTCATGGTGTGCAAGGTTGTCAATGAATATGGAATTCCGAACTGGCGGAGGATGTTACAGGCGGACATTTTTCCGCAGAAACTGTCACGCCGGTGCGTGATAGCCATTTTGCCAGGCGTATCCGGCGTGGCTTGCACCAGCACCGGCACGTTCAATCTTGAAAGCCGAAGTGTGTCCGCGACGGCGCGCTCATCTCCGAAATTCGGCAGCGTGACGATGACACCATCGATTAAATCGGCTTTGGATTTGAACAACTCCGCGCAGCGCTTTGCTTCTTCGTACGTTTCCACAGCCCCATGCTTGCTCTGCTCCGACCCGAGCACGACGACATCTACGCCTGCATTTTGCAATACGTGAATCATCTCTTCCCGGCCGGTCTTCGCCAAGTGATCGGGGAAAAATCCCCGATTCCCCACGATCACGCCCATCGTCATCTTCCGCATGTTAGCCATGGTCGGTTCCGTCGCTTTCTCCTTCAGAGGCGGCCTTTTCCCGGCGCAAAATAAATGCTGTAAACACCTCCGACCACCGCCAGTATCCCGCCCCACCAGACGTTCGCGTGCAAGCCATACAGCACAACCTGCTCTGCTGGCGGATGGAACAGTTCATACACACCTGCGCCGAAAATCAGCAGGCCATTGACGAGAAGTGACACTCCGATAAAAAACCATATAGAAAGCGAACCGCCAGTTTTCATAGCGCCTCACCAAAAGACTACGTTAACCACCAAGAAGAGAACGGCAACCACTGAGGCCCAGAACCACGGCCGGTGGAACACCGTGACATACGACTCGGATGGAATATCCGTCACGCCGTAAACCAAGCCCTTCAGTTCGGAGTCCGGTTTGGGCTTGGTGAGCATGCTCACAGCGATGGTCACCAACACGCAGACGACCCAGGACCACAGCGCCCGGTACATGTTTTCCGCCATATCGCGCGCGTGCGCGGAAAGCGCGACGTAGCGCAACGCGGAGGGATCGACCTTGACCCATGCCCACATTCCGATTGAGGATAAGGTCCCGGCCAACAATCCCAGGAATCCGCCTGCGGGTGTCGCACGCTTCCACAACATTCCCAAAATGACTGTTCCAAATAGTGGTGCGATAAAAAAGCTGAAGAGCGCCTGAACATAGTCCATGATGCTTTTGAAATCCATTACTAGATAGGCCGTGCCCACACTGATAATCACTCCGACGATTGTGGACCAGCGGCCCATACTGACATAATGCTGATCGCTGCCGTCTTTGTTTATCAACGCACGGTAAATGTCGTATGTCCACACCGTAGTAAACGCACTCACATTGCCAGCCATCCCGGACATGAACCCCGCAATCAGGGCGGTAATTCCAAGTCCAAGCAAGCCCGGGCCGCAATATCGTGCCAGCATGAGGGGTAGGACTTCGTTGTAACTATGGCCGCCGGTCGCGAGGGCCTGCGCTTCGCCGGTCAGCTTCATGGGTAAAACCGCGAGAGCCAGCAAACCGGGGAGAATCACGATGAAGGGAACCATCATTTTAAACCCTGCTCCGATAATCGGGGCCATTTTCGCGGCGCGAAGATCTTTAGCGGATAGCACTCGCTGCACCACCAAAAAGTCCGTGGTCCAATAACCGAAGGAAATGATCGCTCCCAATCCGAAAACGATTCCCGTCCAGTGAATGCCCATCGGGTTATCGTCGAATCTGCCCAGCGTGCTCCAAAGGTGCGTGTACTCTGCGGAAGCGTTTGTCGCGATCCGTGCTTTTAATGCAGCCCATCCACCGGCATCGGCAAGTCCGAGTATGGGAATCAGCAGTGCCCCAGCCCAAATCAGAATAAACTGCAAGACTTCGTTAAAAATTGCCGAGCGCAACCCGCCGAGCGAAACATAGATGGCAACTGTCAAGGAGGAAACCCAAATGCTGAAGTTGATGTTCCACCCGAGAATAATCTTGAGGACCAGCGCCATCGAATACATGTTGATTCCACTCATCAGCACCGTCATCAGCGCGAAGCTGATGGACGATAGTGCGCGGCTCCCTTCTCCAAACCGAAGCTTCAAATAGCCCGGCACGGAATGCGTTTTAGAAATGTAGTAGAAGGGCATCATCACAAGGGCGAGGAACAGCATCGCAGGGATTGCTCCGATCCAATACCAGTGAGCCGCCAGAATGCCGTACTGATATGCCGCGCCGGCCCAACCCATCAATTCCAGCGAGCCGAGATTGGCGGAAAGGAAACTGAGCCCCGCGATCCAGGCAGTCATTTCTCTTCCGGCCATGAAAAAATCTTCGCCCGTATTCGACCGCTCCTTCAAGTAGAAGCCGATAGCAAGCACCAAAGCGAAATAGAAAACAATGATGACCAGATCAACTGTGGATAGACGTACAAGACGTGAAGCATCCGCCGAAGCAAATAGCAGCGTCATTCCTTTGACCTCGCTTGCCCATAATAAGCTTCTTTGCCGTGCTTCCTCAAAAAATGCCGATCGTGGAGCGTCTTACTGACGGAGCTGGCGCGCGGATTGATCCCAATCGTGAAGTAAGCCATACGAGCGACAGCTTCGAGCATCCAGGCGTTTTCCGCTGCCTTCCGCGGGTCTGCGCCCCAGGCAAAAGGACCATGGTTGGCCACCAACACTGCCGGGACAGCCTGGGGGTCAATTTGCTTGAACGCGCGAATAATCGCCACTCCTGTATTTGCCTCGTACTCACCCTTGATTTCGTCATCCGCCATGGAATCGGTTAGTGGAATGGGGCCGTGGAAATAATCAGCGTGCGTAGTACCGAAACACGGAATCGGTTTGCGGGCCTGGGCCCAGGCCGTGGCGTATTCCGAGTGAGTGTGGGCAATCCCGCCGATGGAAGGGAAAGCGCGGTAGAGAGCAGCATGTGTGGGAAGATCCGAAGACGGCCGCAGGGTGCCTTGGACGACTTTGCCTTGCAGGTCGGTCACGACGAGATGCTCCGGCTTCATCGCCTCGTAGGGAACACCACTAGGCTTAATGACGATCAAGCCATCATCGCGGGCGATGCCGCTCGCGTTGCCAAAGGTCGAAAGCACTAATTCTCTTCGGACAAGATCCAGGTTTGCTTCCAACACTTGTTCTCGTAGCGCTGCTAACAGCATCCGCCCGCGACCCTCCTCGTAATAGGTATCGTTAGCGTAACCTGCAGTTTGGCGGGACCCGCGCCTTTCGCAGTGAAACAAGCGGTGATAATCATTGCCGGGAAAAAGGCAGCAATGAAGGCGGGATTCCTGGTCATGAATAGTCCTTGTGAAAGCATGAGTGCACCAAAATTCATGCCGGATGATTTATGGTAAGCGTTTACCACCTAATAGTCATCCTTGCAAGGAGTTTCGTCCCCTAAACCGAGATCGCTTCGTCTTGCCGGTGTTGGTTGACGTACGCGAACAGTTGCAGTCAGAGTCGCAGCTGAGCACCTTGCAATCCGCAGGGTTGCATGGTAAACGTTTACCTTATTTCATTTTGGTCTTCTTAAGCGGTGCGTTCAGAATCAGCCACGGCGCTGACCCTTGTCTCTCCTAAATGCAGTCCTGAGGAGGTTAACATGCCAAAACGATCGCAGATTTCGCGGCGGCAATTTGTAGGCTCTGCCCTCTCCGCGGCCACGGTGAGTTCCGTGCCTATCCCGAATTTCCTGCTGTCGTCATGGGGATACAGCCCGAACACGTCCAGTCTAGACTGGAAAGATGAGGGCATTCTTTTAGTTGATAAGTCACCCTACGCCAAGTTACACAACGTTCCAGTGCGCGCGGTCACGATCTCTCAAGGGTTTTGGGGAGCGCGCCGACAGACCAATGTCGACAAGAGCATCCCGTCGATGGAGAGGCTGCTCGAATCCAATGGGCGGATGAATAACTTCTTGCGGCTTGTAGGTAAGAGTGATGCTG
>Ga0066689_10000276_pt1 | contig 13553 bp, 15 predicted proteins | sample GraSoiAngelo_138_FD_65626 | JGI IMG/M metagenome (GOLD analysis project Ga0066689, IMG submission 65626) | Grasslands soil microbial communities from the Angelo Coastal Reserve, California, USA - 14_0929_09_40cm | ecosystem: Environmental > Terrestrial > Soil > Grasslands | place: USA... | reverse complement strand
AGAAAAAGGAATTCCGAAACCTATCCGATATTCCGGTAAAAAGAGTCTACACACCGGAAGATGTTTCGCATCTGAACGAGTCCGAGCAGATCGGGCTTCCAGGCACGTACCCCTATGTCCGTGGCGTATACCCGACGATGTACCGGGGGCGACCGTGGACGATGCGCATGTTCTCAGGATTCGGAACTCCTGAAGACACCAACAAACGTCTGCACTACTTGCTGAAGCATGGAGAGACTGGTCTGAGCCTCGCGTTCGATATGCCGACCCTCTACGGGTATGACCCTGATAGTCCGAGGGCTGAGGGCGAGGTTGGACGTTGCGGCGTGTCGGTGGGCTCTTTGAAAGACATGGAGATCATTCTCGAAGGCATACCGTTGGAGAAAGTGAGCACGAGTATGACGATCAATGCTCCGGCATCGGTTCTAACCGCGATGTATGTTGGCGTTGCAGAGAGACAGGATCTGAAACCGAAAGAACTACGCGGAACGGTTCAGGCTGACATTCTGAAAGAGTACATCGCCCAGAAGGAGTGGGCTTTCCCACCCGAGGCACATCTCCGAATCATCCGGGACATGATGGTATATTGTACGAAAGAGATGCCACAGTGGAACTACATCAGCATCAGCGGATATCACATCCGGGAAGCAGGGTCCAGCGCAGTCCAAGAACTAGCATTCACACTGGCAGACGGGTTCGCATATGTGGACCTTGGGCTTGAAGCAGGGTTGAAGGTGGAGGACTTCGCGCCACGCCTTTCCTTCTTCTTCAACTGCGGAATGGACTTTTTCGAAGAAGTCGCAAAGTTCCGCGCTGCCCGTCGAATCTGGGCCCGGGTGTTGAAGGACAAGTACAAAGTCAAAGATTCCAGATCATTGTTGTTGAGAACGCACGCGCAGAACTCTGGCGCATCTCTAACATGGCAGCAACCTCTCAACAACATTGTACGAACAACCATCGAAGCACTGGCGACAGTGCTCGGCGGGACACAGTCGCTTCACACCAACTCTTACGACGAAGCATGGGCTTTGCCATCGGAGGCAGCCGCTACTGTCGCCTTAAGGACCCAACAAATTATTGCAGAAGAGACCGGCGTAGCGGACACTATCGACCCGTTGGCTGGGTCGTACTATCTGGAATGGCTGACTGATGAAATGGAAGAGCGCGCGTTCCAGTACTTTGACAAGATAGAAAGGGCCGGCGGTTTGCTCGACGCGATCAAGACCGGTTTCATTCAGAGAGAGATCGCTGAGAACTCCTACCGCTACCAACAGGAACTTGAGAGAAAGGACCGGATAGTTGTTGGCGTGAACAAGTACCAGATCGAAGAGAAGAAGCCAATTGACACTTTGAAGATCAACGAGGAGGCACAACGGCGCCAGGTTGCAAGGATAAACATGGTGCGGGAAACTCGAGACAACAACAAGGTCGAGCAAGCGTTGGATGAGCTACGGAAGACGTTCAAGGATGAGAAAGCGAATTCGATGTATCCCATGGTCAAAGCGGTCAGAGCTTACGCGACGCTTGGAGAGATCATGGATGTCGGACGGAAGATTTTCGGAGAATACAAAGAACCACCGATTCTCTGACCACGGGGCCGGAGCAACGACGAAGAAGAAAGCAGAGTCAAAACCAGCTCGGATTAACTATGAGGTGAAGGAGCTAAGCTCCACAACTTGGCCTGATTTCGAGAAGTTCTTCGCGAAACACAACGGGGTCCAAGGCGGGTGCTGGTGCACCTTCTACCACCATACCGAGGGCCGCTTACTCAAAGAAGGCTTGGAACGGAAAGACGCGGTCGCGCTGAACCGAAAAGAGAAGAGGACTCTGGTCAATAAGCGTCGTTCTCACGGAATCCTGGTCTACGCCGGCAACCAAGCAGTTGGATGGTGCCAGTACGGTCCTAAGGAAGAATTGCCCCGGATCGATTCAGGCCGCAACTACAGCAAGCTGGACGTGTCAGATGATCAGGGCCGGAACCTCTGGCGTCTCACTTGCTTCTTCGTAGACAGAGACTTCAGGAAAAAGGGCGTAGCAGGAGTTGCCTTGAAGGCCGCGTTGGATTCGATTCAAGAGCAAGGTGGCGGAATAGTCGAGGCGTACCCGTCTACTTCTAAAGAAGGAGGATCTTGGGCCCTCTGGTTTGGAACAGTGGCCATGTTTGAGAGGGAAGGCTTCAAAGCCCATGCTAAACTGGGCGAGAAACACTTGCTCATGCGCAAGACCCTCGCGTAAGGTGCTCCATTGTTGTCAAGAGAGAACCTGAAGTTTCGCAGGACACCCAAACCTTGGAAGACGGTAGAGAGCAGGAAGATCGCGTCCCTGGGAGATCTGAGGCTTCACCGGGATCGGATCGTCTCAAAGACTGGATTCGAAATGGTCCATCCACGACTATTCGTCGACGACTTTTCAATAATCGTCCCGGTTCTTGGACACGACAAGCTAGTAATGGTCTGGAACTACCGCCATGCGATCCAAGGATGGGAACTCGAACTACCTGCTGGCCATATTGAGAATGGTGAGAGTCCGGAGGCTTGTGCTAGGCGGGAGCTTGAGGAGGAGACGGGATACTCTGCGGGCTCGTGGAAGAGGCTTGGATGGTTTCATCCCTCTCCGGGAATATCCTCGCAGAAAGCCTACGCCTATCTTGCCCGTAAGCTGAAGCGGGGAGTTTTGCATCGAGAGCAGTACGAGTTCGGTATGGAGGTCAAGACCCTCGGACTACGGGATGCTTACAAGCGGTTGTGGCATGGCGAGATTGTCCACTCGCCGACCGCGTCGGCTTTGGGTATAGCGCAACCAGAGATCCTGAGAATGAAGAGAGCTACTGTTTCGCGCCGCAGTTAGTGCAGAACGAGTTCCCCGGGGCAAGCGGGACTCCGCAGGAACGACATTTCGCCGTTGCAGTCGCCACCGCCGGTGCTTGTACCGGTGCCGAGGGGGAAGGGTTGTACTGGAGGGTTGCCTGTGCCGCTGGAGCGTACTGAGTCTGTGATTGAAGGGTGGGAGCGTATCTTAGTGTCGGTTGAGTATTCATCGCGGGCATGGAGGTTGGGACCATTCCTTTGCCGAAGAAGACTTTGACGTGAGATCTGGTGAGATAGATGATCATGATAATCCAGAAGACTAACGCATAACCTGCTTGGTACAGTCCGGTAAACGCGACGTAGGCTGCGCCAAGGATGGAAAGCACCGTGAAGATCATTCCAAGGGTCCACGCCCAACCCTTTCCATGGAGAAAGCCGACCCCGGTCGCCAGCCATATGAGACTGAAGAAGAGAAAGACTCCGCCGATAACGATTCCGACGGTACCAATCAGGGTTCCAACTGTGGGAAGAGTGGAGAATATGGCGGCCAAGCCGATGATAGCGAGGCCGACTAGAAGTCCAAGGACACCGATTAGGATCTGAACTATTGCGAGGAGCGTAATGCCGATTGGCCGGGAGGGCTTCTGCATCATGGGAAAGTCGAGTCTCACCGGAAGGTGTTAAGCGGACTGTTACCAACCTCCTTCTTGAAGAGTGAGCCGCGTCGGAATGCGTGATCAGAATGGAGAGAAAGCTTGATTCCGATGGCTTGAGATATTGGCTCGACTAGGGTGTCGAGGAACCTGTTCCTGGCATAGTGGAGCGTAATGCCATTGGGGTTCCCTTGCCGAAGAAGACTTTGACGTGCGGTCTCATTAGATAGTAGATTATTAGCAGCGAGATTATCAGCGAAAGGACACCGCTGTAATTGCCACCGATCATCTGAATTACGTTGAGGACTATTCCAATAGCGCTTACTACTATTCCTAAGTTCCATGCCCATCTTTTCCCACCTAAGAACCCAACTCCGACCGCGAGATAGAGAATTCCGACAATCAAGAATACGGCGCCGAGGACGATTATGAGTGCCGATATGGTTCCTACGCCTAGGGAGGCTAGTCCTGGATACCCGGCAGTTGTGATAGCGTTAGTAATGTCAACGGATGCGGTTAGCGTACCAAGGAGGAGCCCAAGTCCAATGAGGGCTGACCCGAAAAACAGAAGCCCTATTGCTGCCAGAATCGCTAGTACAGCTAGAACTGTTACGCCGGTTGGTCGCGGTGGTTTCGGTTGCATGGCTGCTAGAGATTCGCTCCACAGCTAGGACAGCGTGTTGCTCCCGCGGGAATGCTTGCTCCGCAATTCTTGCAAGTCATGCCCATCGATCCCATAGGTGCTGAGCCCATCGGCATTGACGAACTCATCATTGGAGGTGGCATTGCACCCGGAGCCATGGCTGGCTTGAAGGTTAGTGCGAGTATGCCGCCTATCAGTCCGAGAAGGAAGCCGATGAAAAGTCCTCCAGCTGCAGTAACCCAGCTGATTATAGAGAGTATCAAAACGATAACGCCCCACATTTTAGCGCTGGTTGGTTTAGAGTACATCATGAATCCTCCAACAACCATGATGAGTCCCATGATTACGCCGACGATTCCCAATGCCAGCGCTGTACTGCTGGCAGAGCCCGCCCCTGCGACGTTAAGCGAGCCAATTAGCGACCCTATGAATGCTATGAATGCTCCTCCTATGATTACGAATATTCCTCCGATAAGTGAAAGAACCATTGCGGCGGTTGGTTTATCGCCCATATCAGATCAGTCTCAGCGACGTTCTGACAGTATATATAAGATATTCCGTTCTCGCCGATTTTCGGCGATTCCTCCGAAATTTGGGGATTTTTTCCGGTTTTGAAGCCAGATAGCCGTTGACAGGACCAGAGCCTCGGGATAGTGTTCACGTTTCATGAAGGGCGGGGCGCGGGAAAATCGACCACCCCCCCGGGGGGTCACATAATAGTTAACAGAAAAGAAAAGTTACGGAGAAAGAATAGTTACAGAAAAAGAGCTCTGAATCCCTCCGAGGTTTTCCTCGTCAGGCTATGTTACGTCAGGGTCCGTTGGTTCGGGCATTTCGAACCCAAGTTGAACGGAGGACCGGATTCGCGGGAGTTGCAGGGTGATCTTCTTCCTGATCCAAACGGAAGGAGATGATGAAGGCGACTCCTAGTGGCGCTCGTCCCAAGTTGCCCTATAGATTAGAGGATGAAATCGAAGAAGGCTGCGAAGAACAACGCGCCAGTCATCAGTCTTATCTTTTGGAGGTCGCTGAATCCTCTCTTGGCTCCTCAGATGATTAGTCTCTCGTAGCCGAGGACAAGGATTGCTCAAACTGTCATTGTCCCAGCGGCTATCGGGATTAGTGCGTTGGTGAAGAGGAAGAGGAGTAGGAGGATTGGTTTTCGATAGACTTTCGTCAGGTTTACCGTTGCCAGAATCGGACCCTTTGAAAGGGGACGGTAAGAGGCGAAAAAAGGGAGTTTGATACTGTACGCTAAGCTAGCGCGTAACTAGGAACGCGCGTGCGCGTGTTGGAGGGTTACTTTTTGCTCCAGAGGCCGATGACATTGCCGTGCGGGTCGCCAATGGTGCCCCAGTAGCCCATTCCGCCGCCAATAGACTTACGTTTCTTAAGGATTCGTCCGCCGAGACTCTTTGCCTTCTGCTGTGTAGCGGGTATGGTGTCCACGTTGACGTAGAATGTCGTCGAGCCGGGTTTGACTTTCTTGCCGAGCATGAAGCCGCCGCCGACGCCCTTCTGCGAGGTCTTGAACATTGAATAGCCGTCGCCGAGCATTTCGAATTTCCAGCCGAAGAGTTTGGAGTAGAACTTCTTTGTCGCCATTAGGTCCTTTGATATCAGTTCTATGTGGCCGATTTCTTTTCCCATAGTAGCTGTATATTGCCAAATATTGAGTTTAAAAGTTCTCACACGAGGCTCAGAAACGCGCCTTTTTGATGTATCGACCACTCAGGCCCTGGTCAAACGGTCTAGAAACAACTGCTTGAAGCCTTTGGAATCGACGTTCTTGCAAATCATCATTTTTTCGCCTTGAATCTCGCGCTCTGGTGGCCACCAACGTCTGTCTGCAACGGTCATGCTTGCAGTGATTTCGCCTCTCGTCTCGACCTGGACCTTGTAGCCGGCAAACTCGAAGAGTGAAGGCTTGACCTTGGTCGCGACAGTCATTGGATCGTGCAACGCGAAGATTCCATGTTTGTGTATGTTCTTGCTGAGAATCGTGGCCGCGAACGCTGCAACTCGGCCCTTGCTTTTCTTGATCTCGGCATATTCTCTCAGCGTCAGCTGGTTCCTGGGGATCATTGTCACGTCGAGGCCAACAGCTTCTAAGGGGACTCTGGATTCGAACACGATCTTCGCCGCCTCCGGGTCCGCGTAGATGTTGAACTCGGCCACCGGGGTTACGTTTCCAACACCATATTCTGTTACGCCATAGGCTCCGCCCATTATCACGAGTTCCTTGATCATTTTGGCGGCATCCGGAAAACCGGTTAGTAGGGCAGCGATATTGGTTAGAGGGCCAGTACAGATTATGGTTAGGTCGCGACGCTTTGAGATAGCTAGCTCGCCAGAGATAGTGTCTAGAGCATTCTTTTCTGCGGGACGAATCCTTGAAACTGGCAGGTTGGAATCGCCCAGCCCATCTCTTCCATGGAAGCTGGTAGCCCGGACTGCATCTCGTACAAGCGGGTTTGCGAGTCCTCGAGCAACCGGCACATCTCCTCTATTGATGAGATCAACGACTCGCAATCCGTTCAGTGTCGCCTGTTCTACTGTTACGTTGCCGGAGACTGCTGTTATGCCTGCGACTTCTAGTTCTGGGGATTTTAGTGCGAGGATGAGGGCGAGCGCATCGTCTATTCCTCCATCTTGGTCGATGATGACGCGGGTGGGCTTCTTCGAGCCCGAGCCCTTCCTAGAACAACTTCACGATCTTCTTTGTCGCAAGAACATCTGTCAAGTACCAGAACTTGACGTACTGTAATCCTGTCCGGTACTGTAGCTCGGTGAAGGAGTTGACGGCGTCCTCCGCGACGATGGTCTCGTAGCCTTTGAAGAACGCGTCCGCGCAAGTATGTCTCACACAACAGTCAGCGTGGAGCCCCGCGAGTATCAGCGTGTTTGCACCCTTCCCATCGTGCGCCCTCTTCAGCTCCTTCTCCAACCTCGTATCGTGGAAGCTGCTGTAGGTTGTCTTAGGAATCTCAACATCCTTCTTTCTTGGTCTGAGAGCACTGATCATCTTCGCGCCCTTCGTCCCTCTCATCGCGTGTTCTCCCCAGCGCTGGATCTCAAAGTCTCGGCGTGTGTGTGAATCGTTAGGATAGAAGACGGGAATATCTGCGCTACGGGCTGCGTCGGCCAGGTCCCCGGACTTGGGAATTATCGGGAGTGCGCGGTCGGTCTTGATCTTCCCATAGACAAAGTCATAGAGCATATCGACCACCAAGACAGCGTATCGCCGGTCCTTGTTGTATACATGGGGCGCGACTGACATTCCGGGATCGTAGAGTACTAGCTTCTCTGTCGAGCCCTGTCCGTGAATTCTGCTCAAGTCTCCCCAAATATCGGTTCAGGCATGATTTTAAGATATCAACTAGATTGGGTCCGGGACGTCTGAGGAAGAAAAATTGCCCGGGAAGGCCGACGTTGTAATTGTGGGAGCGGGCATAGCCGCTCTCGCGCTTGCGGTAGAATTACAGAACAAGGGAATCTCAACAATACTTTTGGAACGACAGAAAGGCCTAGAGGGAATTCCGCGAGGATTGACCTTTCAGCCTAATGGCTTGGCGGTTTTAGAAAAGCTTGGAGCGCTTGGCCGAGCAAAGGAAGTTGGATCTGCGTCCCAGATTCTGGAAGTGAAGAGCTGGGAGGGAGAAGTTCTACTCGAGGCGGACTACGGCTTGTTGGAACATCCTCAGAATTATCTCTTGACGGCGAACGCGACAGAGATAGAACGGTTGCTAGTCTATCTGGCCGAGAAAGTGGGAGCGCAGGTGCTCTGGGGAGCTTCATTTCAGGAAGTGCTGCAGAACGGAGGTCGAGCAGATGGGGTGATCTACGAGGCCGAGGCAGGCAGGGATGAGATCAGGGCACCCCTCGTAGTGGGGGCAGATGGTCCTCAATCTCACATCCGAACCAATCTGGGCGCGAAGGTGAAGACGAAGAAATATCCAGACTCTTTCCTAGTCGGACTAGTCGGTCCTGTTCCGGGCCTGGAGGGCAGGGCACGCCAGTATCAGAGTCCCGGAAAGATGCTTGGAATAATGCCTTCGGGTCCCGATGCGACCTATCTCTTCCATTGTGTCGGTCCGCGTAGTTTTGACAGGGTCAAGAAGGAGGGTTTGGCGTCTTTCAGAGAGGAGGTTGTTCAGGCGGCGCCGGAGATGGCGGACGCGTTTACAGGTGTGGAGGCCTGGACGAAGATGGCGTACTTCACGCCCTCATTCATACAGGTGGAGAAGTGGGTGGGAAATGGGATCGCGCTGCTTGGGGACGCCGCGCACACGTTTCACCCGCACGCGGGGCAGGGGGTGAATCTGGCTTTGGAGGATGCAGTTGCGTTGGCTGGTGTGATCGAGAAGTGTAAGGTCGCACGAGACTTTTCACAAACGCCCTTGCTTGAGTATCAGAAAGAACGGAAGATGCGCGCAGACGTGATCGGGAAGCATGCGAACTACACGGTGACGTATGCGCTGAGCGATAACTGGTTGATAAAGCGGCTGAACAAAAGAGCGCTCCACAAACTCAACAAGGACAAGAAGCTACAGAAGAAGGCATTGGAAATTACTGCTGGGATCTTTGAGAAGAAGCCTGGACTCGTGACGTTGGCGAAGATAGGCGGAATACTACCCTAAGTCGAAACCCCCTGGGTCGCGGCAGGGACGACTTCGGCTAGGGGTTCCAGAACCTGCTCCTCTGGCAGTTTCACATCTTTGAACGTCCGCCAGAAGTAGCTGATTGCCGTGAGATAGAGTACCGTGCAGATCAGGAACGGTAGCGCGAGGTAGATGCTGCTGGGGCTTGTTGCTAGCCCCATGATGTAGCCCCCGATGCCAGTGCTGAACGAGTTGGGCAGTCTCCAGAGCGAGGCTACGATGGCGGAGGCCACCGATCGTTCCTGAGTCGGGACCAAGCCCATCAGGAGAGAGTTCTGGGCAGGGTTGGACATCATCATCAGCATGCTTCTGACGATATAGATGGACGAGGCGGAGGCAAAGTTAGGCGAGAACGGAATCGAGAAAAGGAACAGCGTAGACGATCCTTGCGTTAGCACGATTGTCCGAACGGTTCCGAATCTCCGGGCAATCCGTGGAGTTGCGAGGTTGGCGAATCCCATTACAAGACTATTGATTCCGCCGAAAATCGGCCCAGTCACATCGTTCGCGAGGCCGTATTTGAGAAAGGCCCAGCCTGGGATAAGGGGGATTACCATGCCGGCACCGAGAGCGATTACGATCCCGTAGGCAGCGTACCGAAAGACTACGCCACGGCTCTGTCGCGGAAGAATGTGGAACCCAGGTTGTTGGCTCGTTTCCAGCCTGGACTCGGAGACTCTGAGGTAGACGATCATCGGGCCGATGAGGCTGATGGCGGCGACCCCGACGAACAGGTACCGGTTGCCCGTGACAAGGTCGACCTGGTAGAGCGATTTCATCAGGCCGAGGAGGCTCGTGCTGAAGCCTCCCAAGGCAGACGCGATCGTGGCAACGAAGAAGGATAAACCGAAGGCGCTGGTCCGTTTCAGATTTCCCGCCTTGTCCGCCAGCAAGGCACTCCACGAGGAAGCGTACATTGCCTCGGAGAGCCCAGCTAGGACCGCTGCTCCGAACAAGTGAGAGATGTTCGAGTCAACGGCGAAGATGGCTAGTGCAAGGCTTCCCAGCACTCCTCCCATGACTACGAACTTCTTCTTGCCATAGCGGTCGGCGAGACCCCCGAACAGGAGAGTGGAGGAAGCGCTGACGATTCCGAAGGTTCCGAGGATGAGGCTGCTGGTGGCAAAGGAGATGCCTTCTAGTACAAGAAAAACTTGCAACGAGATGAAGAGTAGGCCTGCGGCAGCCCAAGTGAAGAAACTGGAATAGATCAGGAGATTGGCTTCGCGGGGTATGCCCTTGTACTCGTCAAAGATTGAGCCTAGCCGTTGAAACAACGAAGAGCATCCCCGAACTGTCAACGGGATGGATGTTGGCAGGAGATTCTAAAAGATTGGTCCGCGAGTGTTTCTATTATGGCTGGAGTTTTCAAGGAGAACAAACAGCGGCATGTGTTTGAGGCTAATGGAAAAGAAGGAAATTGGACGGTGGAACCGTCCCGGAATGTCCGTGCGTGAAAGCGGGGGCTACAGTTGGACCGGGCAGAGAAAGTCTGCGGACGCGTTCCTTGTCACGGTAACTGTGCCAGCGCTCTGGGCCGCGAGAACGGCTGCTTGGGACGTTAGGAGTACTGGTGCTGCGTCTTGGTTGAATGTTACAACGAAGACTTTCCAGTGGCCGCCATGATAACCGTCGGCACCGGGCGCGACTGATGCAATGCCTAACTGTCCAGCAGCGCCGTTGGTAACCTTGTAGAAGTTATCGAGGCCGGTATTCGGAAACGCTGCAGGTGGAACGACGGTGTGGACGATTGTGCCGTTGTAGTACAGGTTACCGAAGCCGGGGGTGGCGGCGAAGACCGAACCTATAGGCAGAGCAAGAACAAGGGGAGCAAGAACGAGGACCGAAACCAAAAGGGACTTTTTCATAGAGAAATTTCACCTCTCTAGTTTGTAAGTTCTGTGACGGCTAGGCCGACTTTATGCGTTCACCGAGATCAGGTGCGTATTCTGTCTAACTCATGTCAGGATTAAGAGGTCGAAGAGACGCTTGGTGAAAAAATGCCTCGATATGTTCAAGGTTGAATAGATTCGAGAAGTCTGGTATCGGGCTGAAGCCATCGGCTGGGGGATCGTGCAAATAAAGAAGGGGAGTGTTTTGTCGGCCTTGGGAACGCCTGTTAGTCCTGGCTTACGAAGATAGTTAATCCGCTTACCTGTTTGTTAAAGTTGAACGGCGTATCCTGAACAACCAGCTTGATTCCTTCATGAAGACCGGCTGGAGGAGTCCCGACTTCACAGATTATCGTCAGCACGGCTGTATGAACTGGTGTTCCGCCCACAGACAGCTGTATCAGCATCAGTGCCTGACCGCCGACGAAGTTTGACGGAAGTCCAGGGGAGTTGCCGAAGGATCTGAAACTCATCAGTCGAATCGCTGTCCAGGTTCCCATCGCCCGAACCGTTCCATCTGGAGCCATGTGCGCAAAGGTTCCGTCGCCAGCGACCGAGTTGCCCAAGATTGAGAGCGTCCCTTGACCGGTCACAGCGACCAAATCACCGTTGTCAGCCATAGTGATGTCAGGGCAGGCATTAGTAGCGAGGCCACAAAGCGGTCCCTTGCCAACGAGAAACTGGAAACTGGTCGTTGAAGCACCGGCAGCGAATCCGAAAGGCAATGTCATTGATAGAAGGCCGAGAAGACCTAAAACGAGTGCTTTCCAAAGTGTTCTCAATATTATCTTCGCCTTTCAGCTTTGCCGAGCATCAGCATTTAAAACGATTGGTTAGCACAACCCCAAGATTCGACCATTTTCTATCCAGAGATATCTGAAACTGACAATTTGACAAGCGAATAATTTGCGCTAGGGAATTCCTTTCAGGACATTGTCACCCCACTAGCAGAACGCGCTACCTCACAACACTTCTCTGCCGTTGAATCTTGGTTTGGAGGGACTTTCGGAGCCTCTTGGCTCCTTCTCTCTCTTCGATAAGTAAGTTCTCTTCTCCAAGTTTTTCCCTTAGGATATCTTTTAGTTCGAGATCGATTTCGTAACCGAATCCTTTCCTTCCCAATTCCAAAGCGACCTTCAACGTCGTTCCCGAACCTGCAAAAGGATCGAACACAGTCTCTCCAACCATCGTAAAGAGCTTGATCAGCCGCCTAGGAATTTCTTCTGGGAAGGCGGCGATTCCTTCTTCGACACGGCCGGGCATTGGAAGAACGTTGGTGATGTTCCAGACGGTCAGGTTCCATCTCTCCTTGTTGAGTTGGACGGTGTCTATTTTGGAGGATTCCAGAATCTTCTTTGGCGCGTCTTTCAAGTGGCCGTAATCGAACTCGCCGTTCTGGAATAACAGTATTGATTCCTGGATGTTGTCCGGGTAGAAGTACATGGGGTATGGATGCTGGAGGACGACGCCGCTCCGCCTGCTGATTCTAGTGTAGCCAGCGGGCTTGACCCAGGTTATCTTGTCACGATAGAGAAAACCCTCATCCAAGAAGATTCTGGTCGTGTCGGCGACAAGTGGGTATTTCCGCCCGCGACTGTCACCTCCCTCTTTCACCAGCATATCGTCAGTGACTATCGCACAGATTCTTCCTCTTCCTAGCACTCTTCTGCTCTGAGAAGCGAAGGACCTGATTAAGCCCAGATAATCTTCGTAGCTCGGAAAAAGATCGGGGTAATCAAACGGAGCGTTGAAGTAAGGTGGAGAGGAAACGATCAGAGAGACTTCGCCATCAGCGACCTCCCTCGAAGTCATCCTTCTGAGATCCCCAAAGAAAATCCGGAGATCTTTGGTGTCCTGGGAAACCACATCTTCTGGACTCATAGCCTATCAGCCTCCAAGCTGCTAACTGTCCACGTAATCGTCGATTTGCTCATCCTTGGCTTCTTTCTTCGACTCGGATTGACTTCCGAAGCTCGCTCTGAAATTACTGTTTCTCATTCTGCCCGTCATGGTCAATATCGCAAGACTGGAAAAGACGGAAGCAAAAATCGCTCCCCAGAAAAAGCCAAGAAAGAACAGTCCTGCGAAGCCTAGGACGAATATCACAAGTGCGCTCGTGAAAGCGATAACATACAACTGCGAAATTGTCAGCGATGTCCTCGCATCAATCTCCTTTTTCCACCGTAGAAATTCCTCTAGGGTAACTTTCGCCCTATCGCTGTCCGGGACGTTATTCTCATTCAAACCCAGGAATCTAGAATTGCCTTTCGACCTCTTGGTGGTTTAAAACATCGAGAACTGAACCTAAACCGCAACATTGAACTGAGGCTACGACTCGTAGAAGAACCATGCTGGACTCAAGCACGGTTCCCATTTCACAATCAGCTTTGCTAGTGATCGATGCGCAGGACTCGTTCAAACTCGGCCCGCGATGGGCAAGTCGTAACAACCCAGCTTTTGAAAAGAATGTTAGCGCTCTCGTCGAAGCCTATCGTGCTGCCCATCTGCCGGTCGTTTTCTTCTTACACACTGACAGCGACGAGGCGTTCGCCAAAGATAGCCCCTCATTCAAGCTGATGGACTTTCTCAAGCCGCGCACAGACGAGCCCGTGATGGTCAAGAATACGCGTAACTGCTTCACCAGCACGACATTGCAACCGTACCTGATCGAAAAGGGCGTGAGGCGCGTCAGCATTACCGGGATACAGATGGAGCAGTGCTGCGAGACGACCGCGAGGATCGCAGCCGACCTAGGCTACGCGGTAGACTTTGTCACCGAAGCGACGATGACTTTTCCAATTCCGAACTGGGACAAGCCAGGCGAAGAACTCGGAGTCGACGCCATACGCGAACGCACAGAATACGCCCTACGACGCCGATTCGCACGCATCACCACA
>Ga0066689_10000230_pt1 | contig 14280 bp, 12 predicted proteins | sample GraSoiAngelo_138_FD_65626 | JGI IMG/M metagenome (GOLD analysis project Ga0066689, IMG submission 65626) | Grasslands soil microbial communities from the Angelo Coastal Reserve, California, USA - 14_0929_09_40cm | ecosystem: Environmental > Terrestrial > Soil > Grasslands | place: USA... | reverse complement strand
ACGGCAAAGTGTCCGTGTACAAGCGTCCTTCAACGCCGGACGATCCCGCGCGTGCCGTCCTTGAGGGCCTTACGGAACTGATGTCTTCTTCCTTTTTCGCTCTTCCCTCGTCCTCCCTGGTTGATCTCGTCCACGGTTCCACTGTTGCCACGAATGCGATCATTGAACGGAAAGGCGCGCGCACCGCGCTGATTACGACGCGCGGCTTCCGGGACGTGCTTGTCATCGGGCGCCAGGCGCGTCCGAAGCTGTACGATCTCTCGCCGCAGCGGGAGCCGCCCCTCGTGCCGGACGAACTACGGCTGGAGGCGAACGAGCGCCTCGACCACCGGGGCGACGTTATTCAGGCAATCGACCCGGCGGAAATCGAGACTCTGCTGGACTACGTCAGGCAGAACAAGGTTGAATCGCTCGCCGTCTGCTTCTTGTTCTCTTTCGTCAACCCGGAACACGAGCGCGCGGTCGCACTCGCGGCGCGGCGTCGGCGGATTCCCACGTCCGTTTCACACGAGGTCCTCCCGGAGCACCGCGAGTTCGAACGTACTTCGACGACCGTTGCTAACGCGTACGTGGCGCCTGTCATGGAGACATACCTGTCGCACCTGGAAAAAGGGTCGAGTGGATATGGCGTCAAGCGGCTGCGCGTCATGACGTCGAATGGCGGAAGCGTCAGCGCAAAGGCGGCTGGAATGCTGGCCATCCGCACGGCGCTTTCGGGTCCGGCGGGTGGTGTTGCCGGAGCCTTCGCGCTTGGCCAAAACGCCGGGTTCGACCGAATCATCACGCTAGACATGGGTGGTACATCGACAGACGTGGCGCTCTGTCCCGGCCGTATCCTCCAACGCGACGAAACGCTCGTCGGCGAGCTTCCGGTGCGCGGCCCGACCGTCGACGTAGTGAGTGTCGGTGCGGGCGGTGGTTCGATCGTTCGTCTGGATGCCGGCGGCGCGCTCCGAGTCGGCCCGGAGAGTGCCGGCGCCCATCCGGGGCCTGCATGCTATGGCGAAGGTACCGAGCCCACCGTCACGGACGCCCAAGTCGTGCTCGGGCGGATTTCGCCGGCTGGCTTGCTGGGCGGCCGGATGGCGATCTACCCTGAGTTCTCCTTCGAAGCGATGGCGAGAATCGCGAAGCCGTTCGGCGGCAATGCCCACGTTGCCGCTGAAGCTGTGCTGCAAATCGCCAACGTCAACATGGAGCGCGCCCTGCGCATCGTCTCGGTGGAGCGCGGTTACGATGCCCGCGACTTCACCCTCGTTGCCTTCGGCGGCGCTGGGCCGCTTCACGCCTGCGGTCTGGCAGAGGCGCTTCGCATCCCGCGCGTTCTTATTCCGCCGCACCCTGGTGTTCTGTCGGCTCTCGGCATGGCAACGGCGCCAATCGTGAAGGACCTATCGGCGGCGGTAATGTTGAGCGTCGACAGCGAAAGCGGCCGTGCCGCCCACTCAGCCGGTGCATCGCCCTTACGGCTTCTCGCGCGAAGACGCGACGAACTGGAGGAGCGAGGACGAAAAGAGCTCGAGTCCGAGGGTTTCGAACTGGGCGGGCTGGCGGTCCAAGCATTCCTGGACATGCGCTACGCCGGCCAGTCTTACGAACTGGCAGTTCCGACGGAGTCTTTCGCGCCGGCTGAGTTCTTGCCCGCCTTCCATGCGGCGCACCAGATACGCTTTGGTCACGGCGACCTGTCGCGTGTCGTGGAAGTCATCACTTTACGCGTGAAGTTAGTACTCCCGGGCATCGACACCGAGAATCGCAAGCAGAAAACGGAAAAGAGGAAGGCGAAGCGGGCCGCTGCCACACACCAGAGCGAGGTGTGGTTCGAAAGAAAGTCCGTGGACGCGTCGATCTACGAGCGAGACGAGCTCTTGCAGGGATTTCGCTTCGCGGGGCCGGCGGTCGTCGCCCAGATGGACTCGACGACAGTGGTGCCGCCGGGCTGGCGGTTTGAAGTGGATGGAATGAAAAATCTCATACTGGCAATCGTCTAGTGCTGAGCTACAAGCCTGACGCCGCCGAACTGGGAATCGCCGCTGCCTTATTCTCCGCGATCGCTGAGGAGATGGGGATAACGCTGGGGCGAAGTGCCCACTCGCCGAATATCAAGGAGAGGCGAGACTACTCATGCGCCGTATTTGACCCGCAAGGCCGGCTCGTGGCGCAGGCGGCTCACATCCCCGTCCACCTGGGCGCGATGCCCACGGCCGTCGAAGCTGCGATGCCGCTCGCCCCCTTCGCGCCGGGCGACATCGCCATCCTGAACGACCCCTATCTCGGCGGTACGCATCTGCCTGACATAACCTTGGTCTCGCCCGTTTTCCTGCGGCGGACGCTGGTGGGCTTCGTTGCCGCTCGCGCCCATCACGCGGACGTCGGCGGCATGTCGCCCGGTTCGATGCCAATCGCTCGGGAGTTGATCCAGGAAGGTGTTGTCATCCCGCCGATCAAGTTGTACGAACGCGGCCGTCTGAACGGCGCCGTTCTGGACTTGCTCCTCCGCAACATGCGCGCGCCCGATGAGCGCCGGGGAGATCTCGATGCCCAAATCGCTGCCCAGCGCACGGGCGAGGCGCGGCTGCAAGAATTAGCCGGGCGGTATGGACTCAGGCGTGCCTCCGTGCTGATGGCGCGGCTTATGGACTATGCCGAACATATAACGATCGCGGCGCTTGCCGCGATCCCGCGGGGTGAATATCAGTTCGAGGACTATCTCGATGACGACGGTATGAGCGAAGAGCCTGTACCCATCCGAGTACGCCTGACAATCGCCTGGGGCACTCTACACTGCGACTTCACCGGTTCGGCAGCGGAGCGTCCCTCCTCCGTGAACGCGGTTGCGGCTGTCACCCGCTCCAGCGTTTTTTACGTGCTGCGCTGTCTGCTGGAGGGGCTGGTGGAGGGCGGAGAAACCGTTCCCGCAAATGACGGCTGTTTTCGGCCGGTGACGTTCAAGTTGCCGGAGCGTTCGGTCGTCAACGCCGGTCCTCCGAGGGCCGTCTCCGCGGGCAACGTCGAGACTTCCCAGCGGATCGTCGATGTGGTGCTCGGAGCGCTTGCCCAAGCCCTGCCGGACCTTATTCCGGCAGCGAGCGCTGGCACGATGAACAATGTCACGATCGGCGGCTACGACGCGCAGCGGGACAGGGAGTTTGCCTACTACGAGACGATCGGTGGTGGTGCCGGAGCGTCGCCGCTGCGCACCGGACTCGATGCCGTGCACACCCACATGACGAATACGATGAATACGCCGGCCGAGGCTCTGGAGATGGCCTACCCCTTCCACCTGCTGGAGTACGCCGTGCGGGCCGGGTCCGGCGGCACAGGGCGGCACCGAGGCGGCAACGGCATCGTGCGTTCCTACGAGATGCTCGCGCCGGCGACGGTCACGCTGCTGGCCGAGCGTCGCCGCCGCGCTCCGTGGCCCCTGGCGGGCGGACGGCCGGGGTTGCCGGCGCACGATGTGCTTCTACGAGCGAACGATGTGGCGGGGAATGGCCCGTCATCGTCCCACGAGATCCCGTCGAAAGCCAGGCTTGAGCTTCAAGTCGGGGACCGGCTTACGATCGAGACCCCGGGTGGCGCGGGTTGGGGCGAGCCGGCGATTCCTGAAGGGCAGTCGAACCCTCCCTTGACCCACCATCCGCCATCCGGCACTCTTTGCTGAATGGATGCGCTTAAGGGCGAGTTCGACACTGCCTGGGCCGACTTTCAGACCCTCGATGATCTGCGCCTCGTCGCTGAGACGCTCGAGGCCGAATGGTCGCGTGGCCGCGACACGTACCTCGCTTTCCTGGTCCCGATCGTGGATGCTTCTGTTTCCGCGCACCTTCGAAAGCTCGTTCGTGCAGTGGAGGACACTCCCGGCGTTGAGCCTTATCCGGAAGACTACTGGCACATCACGATAAAGGGAATCGGTTTCGAGAACGAGAACGCCGCGAGCCCGGACAATGTCTTGACGTCGTCTGTGCGGTTGGTGGCTGAGGCCGGCGGCGCGGTTTTCGCTCGGCAGCCGCCGTTCGAAGCGCAAATTGGACTCGCCGCCGCCTTCCCGGAGGTCGTGTTTGCCGAGGTTTGGGACGCTCTGCCGGTGCGTGCCTTGAACGAACGTGTGCTCGAAGCTATCCCGAGTCTCGTGCGCTACCCGTTCGACGGGCCGCATTTCTTGCCCCACATCAGTATCGCGCGCTTTACGTCGAAGGACGGAATTTCTCAGATCAAAGAGACGGTTGGGCGATTGCGCGAGGAAAGCCCGGGCCCTTCGTTCTCGGTCAACGAAGTGCGCCTCGTCCGCGCTCACCTTTCCGAGCGAACACCTATTCTGGAGACGATGGAGACCTACCGGCTAAGACAAAGCGCCTTGTGACCTACGCCAGGCAGCGTGGCATCTGGCCGTCGTTGTAGGCGACCATATCGGCGACGGCCTGGGGCAGAGGCAGCGTTGCCCCGCGCGGCTCGCCCCTGAGCTCACTGTAGGCGCGGTGCAGGTTTCCGACGAGCCGCTCGGGGTCGAGGAGCTCGGCGAACGGCCCGAGGTCTGTCTTTCGGGCGGCGTCCAGCGGCGAGAGCCCACATTCGTACCCCTCGGAGGCTACATCCCTCACGAACCTGAGATACGCGGCGACGTCATCGATTACCTCTGAGCCGCAGACCGCCCCGTGGCCCGGCACGATGCGTTCGGCCCCCAGTGATCGCAGGCGTTCGAGCGCCTCCAGCCAGCCGGCGACCGACCCCATAAGCGCAAACGGAGTGCCGCGGTTGAAGATGATGTCGCCCGTGAAGACGACACGTCGCTGCGGAAGCCACACCAGAATATCGTTGGTGGTGTGCGCGGGCCCAACGTAAATCAACTCGACGCGGCGCTCGTCGGAGTATAACGCCATCCAGTTCTCGAACGTCATGGTCGGGGGCGCGAGCTCAATTTCTCCCCAGTCGACACCCGGGAACAGCGCTTTGGTGCCAACACCTGCTTCGATCAATTCTTTTCGGCACAGTTCATGGGCGACGATCAGGGCCTCGTCCCGGAAGACAAAGTTACCGTGAGTGTGGTCCCCGTGGTGATGTGTGTTCACGAGCGTTCTCACGGGCAACCCGCTCACCGACCGGATCGCGTCGCGAAACGCGCGGGACCGCCGTTCCGTGAAGCAGGTATCGATGGTGATGAGGCTTTCCCGGCCGACGATGAACCCCGTGTTGTTCAGGCCCCAGCTGCCGTCAAGTTGGATATACGCAAATACGCCCTCACTGACCTCCTCGAGCGCCGGAGGAGGCAGTTCAGGGCTGTCGGGCGCTTCACTCGTAGTCATTGGGCCGCTCTCCTGGCAATCATAACGTGAAGGCCCTCCTCATCGTATCCTCCTACTTGGCCGCGCTTTATACTGGTGGCGATGGCCGCTCGCCTCACGCTGGCCGATCTCGACCCCGGGACGCGAGGGGCGCTCGCGAAGGGTATTGCGGAGTTCAACAATTGGCGCTTTTACGATTGCCACGAGACTCTCGAAGATGTCTGGCGAGAAGTGGGAAGCAAGGGCGAAGAGGGTACGCTGGCTGATTTCTACCAGGGAATCATCAAGATCGCCGCGGGCTTTCATCATGTTCTGCGCGGTAATCAGAAGGGCGCTGTGAACCTGCTCTCGGACGCCTTCCGACTCCTTGAGCCGTACAGGCCGGTGACGCTTGGCGTCGAGGTTGAACGGCTCTTGAGCGATGTCCGGCCGTGCCTCGATCGCGTCCTGGAGCTCGGCCCGGGACGCCTGCGGGAGTTCGATCGTACGATGATTCCTCATATCGCGTGGGATGAGCCCTGATCCGGCGAGCGCACTGTTGGGAGATGTCGCGCGGAAGGCCCGCGTGAGCCGGCACTCCATCCGAATCAAGCGGCTTCACGCCAACGCGCGTCTTCCCGAACGCGCGACCGCGGGCTCGACCGGCTACGACCTTTACGCCTGCCTCGAGGAGCCGCTAGAGGTCGGACCCGAGCCGGTGCGCGTCCCGACGGGCTTCGCGATGGAGTTCGCCTCTGGTCTCGATGTGCAGATCAGGCCCCGCTCGGGGCTCTCCTCGCAAGGCGTGGTCGTCGTCCTCGGGACCGTGGACAGCGATTACAGAGGCGAGGTGCTCGTAACAATGTACACGCTCCCTCATCGAAGGTCACACGTAGTGCAAGACGGCGACCGAATCGCGCAAATGGTGGTTAACCGCGCCGATGAGGTCTCTGTTGAGCTCGCGGAGGAGTTGAGTGCCACCTCCCGGGACACGGGCGGGCATGGTTCGACCGGGCGATGACAATCTGGCTGCACTGCCCGCATTAAACAGCGTTCCGATACAATTGTTCTCACTCAAACGTAACAGCTGGTAGAAACATGGCCAAGGAACGAGACCACTACTCGATATTGCAGGTCAACCGGCTCGCCGACGAAGACGAGATCGAGGCCTCATATCTTAGGCTCGCCCGGCTTTATGACCCGGCCGTTAGCCGGAAGCCACGGGCAGCGGCGCGCTGGGCGCAGATCAAGGACGCGTACGATGTGCTCAGCGATCCCCGGCGTCGTGCTGAGTACGACCGAAAGCTGGCGCGGCAGAGCGGCGCGCTGGTCGGTCCAGAGATCAGGTTGCCGGCGTTCCTCGGCAGTCCGTATACGCTTACGGCCGCCGCGATTGGTCTTGTCGTCATCGCGGTCGTCGGGCTGACGCTTGCCTCTGTGCTCGGAGCTGGTGGCGGGAAGGAGAGCGCGGTCAGCCAACCTTCTTTAACCCCGTCGGCGCCGACTCCCACGCTTGCCCCTGGTCAAACTCCGCGCCCGGCGCCCGCAGCCACTCCGCCCCCGGTCGTCGGCGAGCCCGTGGTTACCGCAAGCGGCCTCCAGTATCTCGAAATTGCGCCGGGCACCGGGCCGACGCCGGAGCCCGGCCAGACAATCGTCGCTGAATACACCGGTTGGCTGCAGTCGGACGGCAGCCTGTTCGACAGTTCCTTTAACGAGGGCCGAACTCCATTCGAGTTTCCTTTGGGTCAGGGGCGTGTCATCAAGGGTTGGGACGAGGGGTTCGCCACGATGCAGGTGGGCGGCACACGACGCCTCATCATTCCGCCCGCCCTCGCTTATGGCGACGCGGGGCAGCCACCTAAGATTCCGGCGAATGCGGCTCTGATCTTCGACGTGGAGTTGGTGGGAATAAAATAAATCCAAGCAAATCCAAGATTTGACTCCAATTCTTCACCAAGCACTCCTTAACTTGACCGTAACGCCCAGCCGCCGCAGTTTGTTCAAATAATTGGTGAACCAGAGCGGAAGGAACCGGCGGTATGGCATTCACGAGAGTAAACGGGATCAACCTCTATTACGAGGTGCACGGCAAGGGCGAACCGCTCCTGCTGATCATGGGGCTGGGGGCTAACGCAACGGGATGGTGGGCTCAACTCCCCTCTTTCAGTCGCGAGTATCGGGTGATCGCGTTCGACAACAGGGGCACCGGGCGGAGCGATAAGCCGAACGAGCCGTACTCCATCGGCCAGATGGCCGATGACGCGCACGCGCTGCTCCACGAACTCGGTGTCGGGCCGGCTCACGTATTCGGCATGTCGTTGGGCGGGATGGTCGCCCAGGAGCTAGTCTTGCGACACCCGGGCAGCGTCAGAACGCTCATTCTCGGCGGTACGATGGCCGGTGGACCAACGGCGATGTTCGCGGGGCCGGAAGTCGTACAGCAATTCATATCATTGGCCGGCATGCCGCTGGTTCAAGCGCTGGAGGCCGGGCTAGCCCTGCTCTACAGTGAGGAATACATCGCCAAGAACAAAGGAGAGCTAGTCCGCCGGGCGCTTCTCAACGCTCATCTGATGGCCCCCATGTACGCGATACAGCGACAGTTCATGGCGCTCGTCGGCTTCAATACCTTCGCGCGCCTCGGGGAAATCAGATCGCCCTCGCTCGTGCTAACCGGAACGTCTGACAGGGTGATTCCCGCCCAGAACTCGCGATTGCTGGCTGAGGGTATTGCCGGCGCGCGATTGGTGGAGTTCGAGGGCGCCGGGCATGGATTCCTGGTCGAGAGGGCCGAGGACGTGAACGCGACCGTGCTCGCCTTCCTCGACGAGCATCAGACGCCCGTATCAACGGCGGCGTAATAGCCACTGTCGCGTAGCGGCCTCGTCCGACACCTGCTTTAGGGGAACCAATTCGCGTCCTCTTCCGTCCTAGTGATATCAGCGATATTGCTAAGGAGGACATTCATGCGAACAGTGCTCGCGATAACGTCGGCTGTATGCGTGCTAGTAATGGCGGCCCTGGTGGTCGCGAGCCCGAGGACGGCCTCCGCCTGCGCAGGCCTGATCGGTTCGAATGGCGCCGTGAACCTGGGTCGCACGACAACGCTGTCCGGCTACCACGAAGGGGTCGAGCATTACGTGACGGCGTTCGAGTTCCAGGGCGGGGGTGGCGAGTTCGGCACCCTGATTCCTCTTCCCGGCGTTCCGTCCAAAGTGGAGCGAGGAGGCGACTGGACGCTCCAGCGGCTCGTGCGCGAGACGCAGGTACTGAAGTTTGCTGAATTCGGCGAGGCCCTCGCCGCCGCACCGAGCGCGGAGGTCCTCCAGCAAGTGCGGATCGATGCGCTCGACATCACCGTTCTCAAAGGCGGCGGCCCGGACGTGGCGACCTGGGCGACGCAGCACGGCTTCCGCCTGTCGCCGGACGCCCCAGAGGTGCTCGACTTCTACGCCAAGCGCAGCCCGATCTTCCTCGCCGCGGTCTTTGATGGCGAAGCCGCCGCAGCGCGTGGGCAGCAGATCGGCGACGGAACGCCCGTGCACATCACGATCCCAACCTCGAACCCCTGGGTCCCCCTGCGCATCCTCGGCCTCGGCAAACAGCCCGATGACCGCGTGGACGCCGATGTATTCCTGCTCACCGATTCGAAGCCTGCCTTACTTCCGGGCCCTCGCGTAGGTCTTACGCTGGCGCACAGCGAAAAGGCAACGGATTCGCTGCTAGCCGACCTCCGCTCGGATGCCAGTGGCGACTGGGTACCGCAGTCGGCGTGGCTCACCAAGCTCGAGGTGAACAGCTCTGCGGCGGATCTTCAGTATGACCTGGCCATCGACACGACCCGCGCGCACGATCCGTCCCGCGTCGCGGCGGGCCTCGAACTTCCCGATACGTCCCTGCTAAGAGATGACGGCTCCGCCGCGCCGCTTGTTTGGGTGGCAGTCGTAGGCATCCTCGCCCTTCTCATCGCACTTTTCGTGTTGCGGCTCCAGGCGAACGCGGGCCCGCGCTCACCTCGCGTATAAGGCCCAGTCACCAGTCGGCAGGGGCAAGGGTCGGTGCTGCCGCAACCTCCGGCGCCTCTTCCTCCGCCCTGGGGAAGCGATGCACGAGCAGGGACGAGAGCGCACCGAGCACGGCCACGATAACCAGCACGGCGAGGATGAGCCGGAACAGGTCCACGCCGGGTGCCGCATCGTTCGTGTTCAGAACGGAGCCGAGGACTCCCGCGCCGATGATGCTGCCCACGTAGCGCATCATGGAGTTCGTGCCGGCGGCGGTGCCGGCAAGCTCAGCCGGAGTTGATTCGATCGCGGCGGCGCTCGCCGGGCCGACGCTAAAACCGAGTCCGACCCCGATGACGAAAAGCACCGACGCGAAAAACAGGTAGGATACATCGCGGCTAATTCCGAGGAGCAGCGCCGTTACGCCTGCGACCACGAGGACGCTTCCGCCGACGATGGGTGGCCTCCGGCCGGCCTCGTCAGAAATCCGTCCCCCGATCGGCGCGATCAAGGCCACCGGGATTGAGACCGCGCCCAGGAGAGTGCCCGTGGTGAAGCTCCCTTTCCCCTGCACTTCGCGAACGAAGAACGGGATTGCCAGGATTATCGTGTACATCACGAGGTTGCTCAGCAGAATGTACGCGGTCGCCCCCGCATAGGACCGGATCCGAAACAACCGCCACTCGGCGATCGGCGTCCTCGTGGACACCTGCTGTCGCAAGAAGCCCAGCAGAAGAAGAGGGAAGGCGATCGCAGCCGCAATCAGGATGACAACGCCCGCGTCCCCTCGCAGGGCGTTCAGCAGCACCGTGACGAGTATGAGCAGGCCTGCAAACGCGCCCGCGCCCACCCAGTCCAACGATATGCGTTCACGCCCACGATTGAACGAGGGCGCCAGGCGATACAGCGCGAGCAAAGCGAAGGCGACAAGCGGAACGTTCATCAGGAAGAGGAGCCGCCACGAGCCGAGCGCAAGCAGTCCGGCGCCCAACAAAGGGCCGACAGCAGCGGCGGTGGACATGGCAGCACCTGTGGTCCCCCCTGAGCGGCCCAGACGGTTCAGCGGGACCGACTCCCGAAGCATGGCTAAGCCGTTCGGTATAACGGCTGCTCCGACCAATGCTTGGCCGGTGCGGAAGGCAATCAACCAGGCGAAGCCGGGCGCGGCGGCCGCAGCAAGCGATAGGCCGAGGAAAAGAACGAGTCCGGCGCGAAAGACGCGAGCTCTGCCTAGCTGATCGCCGAGACGGCCGCCGAGCGGTTGGGCCACGGCCATCGCGATCAGGTACGCCGAGACGAGCCACGCGATCTCCGCGTGGCCGATTCCAAAATCGCGCCGCAGGTCCGGCAGCGCCACGGCCAGCATGGTGGAGTTGAGCGGCGCCAATATGCCGCCCAGCGAGACCGTAAGGATGAGCAGGGTGTAGCGGGACCCCTGCTCCGACGCCCGTTCTTCGCCCGCGCGGTCACGGCGCCCGGGCCACCAAACTCTATTTGAGCGTAACTGTGCCCTCATTACCTTCGACCGTTATCGTTCGCCCGTCCTGGGATACGTGACGTATGAGTGTCTCTTTTCGCTAGCACGCCGTTTCGATAACCTGCGGACGCGTGCTCGAAGTTGTATTGTAAACGACGTGTTACAAAGCGATTTCCCAGATGGCCTGATCCTTCCTTTCGACGCCGTCGGAAAGGACGACATCCCGCTGGCTGGTGGCAAGGGCGCAAACTTGGGCGAGCTAACGCGCGCCGGCGTTCAGGTCCCGCCCGGCCTTGTCGTCGCCGCCGACGCATACTTTCGGTTCCTTGACGGTGCCGGACTTCGCCCGCAAATTGAGCATCTGCTCCGCGGGTTCGACGCCAACGATAGGGCGCAACTGGAGGGTATGGCGCTGGGGTTGAGGCAGCTCATCACGGGAGTGCCGATGCCCGCGTGGCTGGTTTCGCCGATCAGCTCTGCCTACGACAATATGGGTGGTGGAACGGTGGCTGTTCGCAGCTCCGCGACGGCTGAAGACCTGGCAGAGGCATCGTTCGCGGGACAGCAGAGCACGTACCTGAACGTCGAAGGCAGTGCGGAGGTCGTCCGGGCGGTGCAGAACTGCTGGGCCTCGCTTTTTGAACCGCAGGCTATCTTCTACCGCGCTCGCGCCGGTTTCGATCATAGCGACGTGGGCATGGGCGTGGTGGTCCAGCGGATGGTGCAGGCCGAGCGGTCCGGGGTGATGTTTACGATCAACCCCGCGACGAACGATGCCTCAAGCACGGTGATCGAGGCAGTTTTTGGGCTGGGCGAGGCCATCGTCTCAGGGCTGGTGACGCCCGACATGTATCTCGTGGATAAGGCATCGGGCGCTATCCTCGAGCGGCGGGTGGTCGGGCAGGAGCAGGAGCTGGTCAGGCGGCCGGACGCTGCGCGTGGCGAGGAACAATGCCACTGGGTGCCCGTCCCCTTCGACCGCCGGTTCCGCCCGAAGCTATCGGACGAAGAAGCGGGCGAACTGGCTGCGACTGGCCGGCGCATCGAAGCTCACTTCGGCTGCACGCAGGACATAGAGTGGGCGTGGGCGGACGGGACGTTCTGGATAGTGCAGGCGCGGCCCGTCACATCACTCGGGCTCTGAGCATCAGGCCCATCTGGCGTCCAGCGTCGCCAGCAACGCCTCCGCGTTTCGCATTCCTACGCTGTCTCCCAGGGGCCGAAGGAAGGCAATCGCCGTCTCGAGTGGTCTTCGTGCCCCATCCCGCTCCTTCCGCTTGATGAGCAGCTTCGCGAACTCGAACTCGATTTTGTCGAGATCTCGGGCCGTTGTGCAGCCGAGATGGAGCGGGAGGGCGTAACTTCTGCCCACCGCTTGGATCAGCTCGTGATCACTTTGACGAGGGGCTCTTCAAACCGTAGATCGGGCAACCGGAGCGTATAATCATTCAGCGATTCGAGGAGCAGCTGAACTTCCTGAGGGTGGGTTAAGAGCGCCTCTGATGGTGGCGACCACGCGACAATTCAGCGGAAGGAAGAGAGAGATTGAGATGCCCAAGCCCACAAAACGAACCACAGCAAAGACTGCGCAGAGAAACGGTGACCGTCGGCGCTCGCCGGAGATACACCCCGGCAAGCTTGGCGTGGAAGTCCAGCGCTTTGGTGCGCTTCGCCTGGCGCCGATCGCGCTCTCGGCAGAGGCTCGCGGCGAAAGCGCCCAGCTTCTAAACATTATCCTCGCCGACTCGATGATCCTCTACGCTATGTACAAGAAGCATCACTGGCTGGTCGCCGGCCCAACCTTCTACCAGCTACACCTGCTTTTCGACAAGCACGCCGAAGAGCAGCAGGAGCTGATCGACCTCCTGGCCGAGCGAGTACAGACGCTGGGCGCAGTCGCCGTTGGTGACCCGCGCCATGCCGCAGAACTGACTACCATCGACCGGCCACCCAACGGTGCCGAGGAGGTGCCGTCAATGATCCACCGCCTGCTGGACGCCCACGAGACCGTTATCAGCAAGGTCCGTCGCGCTATCGACCGGACGGACAAGAACGCTGATTGGGGGTCGAACGACCTGCTCATGAGTGACGTGTTGCGCCGCAACGAGCTTCAAGTCTGGTTTATCTCCTCCCATCTCGTCGATGTCCCTCTAGTCGGCGACAAATAGCAGAGACTACGCGCTCCAATGAGCGCTCGATCCACGGAACTGAGTACGGCAAGCGCTACGCCGCTCCAGCGCGTGAGTCCTCTACCCAATGCGGCTTGACGAACCTGTTACGGTGAGGGAGAGATGACCCGATTGTGAAGGAGGAAATGATGGGCATCGAGAAACCAGCAGAGAACGCGAGCGGAGGAACGGCCGCGATCAAGGTTACCGTAACGCTCAACGGTCCCTACATCGTCGAGGGTGCGATCCCGCTTGCCAATCAGACGATACAGAGCGACTCCGAAGGTGGCTCCAGGGAGTGGCTTGAGGGGCCGCCGTTCGAAGTCGCCGAAGAATATCACCTCTGTCGCTGCGGGCAGTCGTCGAACAAGCCATTCTGCGATAAGACCCACCTGAAAGTAGGATTCGACGGAGCGGAAACGGCCTCGAGGGCTCCGTATCTCGATCAAGCGGAGGTCTTTGAGGGTCCCACGATGGACCTGACCGACGCCCAGCCGCTATGTGCGAGCGGCCGGTTCTGCGATCCTGACGGCAGCATCTGGAATCTGATCGAGCAGACCGACGATCCCGACGCCCGACAGAAGGTGAAGCACCAGAGCGGTCATTGCCCGTCCGGGCGGCTTGTCGTCTGGGACAAGGCCACCAGGCGGCCGTACGAGCCCGTCTTCGAGCCTTCGATTGGCCTCGTCCAGGACCCGGTCGCCGGCGTAAGCGGCCCGATCTGGGTGAGGGGTGGGATCACCATCGAATCAGCGGACGGCCGGGCCTACGAGATCCGAAATCGAGTTACCCTCTGTCGATGCGGCGCCTCTAACAACAAGCCCTTCTGCGATGGTTCGCACATCACTGTACGCTTCAAGGACGGCTCATGAATGGCAGTGGCACACGAGACGCGGCGAATACTGTAAGCATCGTGGGCCTCGGTGGCTCCTTGCGGCCGACCTCAAGCAGTCGTGAGGCTCTGAAGGTGGCGCTTGATGGTGCGAAAGACGCTGGCGCGAAGGTTGACCTACTCGACCTGCGTCAGCTCAACCTCCCGATGTACGATCCCAGCTCGAATGAGGTGCCAGAGGCCGTGAGCCGCTTCGTCGATACGGTCTACACGGCTGATGGGATGATCTGGAGCAGTCCGCTCTACCAGGGAAGCATCAGCGGCTCGTTCAAGAACGCCATTGACTGGCTTATCCTGCTGGGCGACCGTGAGCCGCCGCATTTAACCGACAAAGTGATCGGTCTGATAAGCGTGGCCGGCGGGACGCAGGGACTTCAGGCGGTGAACACGATGGAGTTCATCGTCCGAGCGCTGCGAGCTTGGGCGGTGCCGCTGGTCGTCCCGATTCCCCAATCATGGCAGGCATTTGAGGACA
>Ga0066689_10000205_pt1 | contig 14791 bp, 9 predicted proteins | sample GraSoiAngelo_138_FD_65626 | JGI IMG/M metagenome (GOLD analysis project Ga0066689, IMG submission 65626) | Grasslands soil microbial communities from the Angelo Coastal Reserve, California, USA - 14_0929_09_40cm | ecosystem: Environmental > Terrestrial > Soil > Grasslands | place: USA... | reverse complement strand
CGAAGGTGCAGCGAACTATTCGTGTTTCAGCGCGACCAGTGGATCGACGCGCAGCGCGCGCAGCGCCGGAATGAAACAAGCAAGCAGAGCGACACCGACCAGAAGAAGTCCGACACTCGCAAAAGTAATAGGATCTGTCGGCCTCACGCCGTAAAGCAGTCGTCCCATTAAGTGCGAAACGATCAGCGCACCGACAAGCCCAACCCCAGCCCCAGTAATCGCGAGCTCTAATCCTTGACGCAAGATCATCCGCAGGATGCTCTTTCTCTCCGCGCCAAGCGCGATGCGAATCCCGATCTCGTGCGTGCGCTCGCTTACCAGGTACGAAATCACTCCGTAGATTCCAAGTCCAGCGAGCAGCAAGGCGGTCAGAGCGAACAGCGCAACAATTTCCATTGAGAATCGCCTCTCGGCCAGAGACGCGGATACCGTCTCGTTGAGCTTCTGCGCGCCGAAAACGGGAAGCCTTGGATCGACGGACTGCACTTGTTCGCGAACCTCTCCCGGAATCGCAGCGGCGTCCAAATTCCCTCGCAGAAATATCGCCAGGCGTTTTCCCCCGGTCTGATACAAGTCTAGATAGATTTTGGGAACGCCCGCTTCCGCCAGCGATTCTGTCCTTGCGTTGGCGATGATGCCCACTATGGTAATCCAGGGCGAGTCCGCTCTGGCTTTCCTGAAACGCTTGCCGATGGGATTTTGGTTTGGCCAGTACGTCCGCGCGAAGGCTTCATTGATCACGGCGACTTGCGGGGCCCTATCGTTGTCCGATTCGTCGAACGGGCGGCCGCGCAGCAAAGGCATGTTCAGCAAATGAAAATACTCCGGCGTAACGCTTGACCGTTCTACCACGGCAGGCTCGTCGCTCTGAATGTCGCGTCCCTCGACTGTGAATAAGAACTGGCCCTCGGCTATTAGTTTTAGATCCCGTAGACTCTCGTCTAACGGAATGGACGCGGTGTCTCCGAGGGCTGCATCTTCGACTCTCGGCAGCGCTCTACTGCGGCGAAGCAATCCACGAAAGAACGACGCCTCTTGTGCAGGCGTAGCGTAGGTGTCAGTCTTTGGATCATTGGGGAAAGGCAGCCTCGTCCGGACCGCCATTACATTTTGTGGAGTGAATCCGAGCCGCACATTCACTAAGTCCCGGAAACTGCGGAGCAAAAGTCCGGCAGCAACCATCAGCACCAACGAGAGAGCAAACTCGATTACCACCAGAATTCGGCGAGATCGCGCTTGCTCCCCGGAACCTGTCGAGCCGCGCGCTGATTCTTTGAGCGAATGAGTCAGGTCGACCCGCCCCGCATGTAAAGCAGGAGCCAGACCGAAAATAGCGCCGGCCACGACAGAAGCGCCGAGAGCGAACAGCAAAACGCTCCAGCTAATCGATATGTCGTTGAGCCGCGGCAGGCTGTCAGGCACGAATCGCAGCAGAAATCCCTTGGTGCAGAAAAGAATCGCTAAACCGGCAATCCCGCCGAGCAGGGAAAGAAACAAGCTCTCCGTCAGCAACTGACTGGTCAGCCGCAGCCGCGCGGCCCCGAGCGCCTGGCGAATGGCCATTTCGCGTCCTCTCGCGCTGGCGCGAGCCAACAGCAGATTGGCGACATTGACGCAGCCGATCAGCAGGACCAATCCCACGGCGCCAAGTAGCAGAATTAATGATTGTCGAATATTGCCGACTACCCTTTCTTTGAGCGGCAGCAGCCGCACAGTCCACGCGCTCGGCTTCGGATAATCCTCCGGGAATTCCTTCTGCAAAGCGGCGACGAGCGCCTCCAGTCGGCTTTGCGCTGCCGCAATCGTCAATCCCGGCTTCAGCCGGGCGACGGCTGTCGGGAGGTTTCTCCCGCTCCGCGGCGGGTGATCAGACATAGGCGGGCCGTAAAAACTAGTGGCGGCCCAGACCTCGATGTTCCTTTCTTCCGTAATTCGTCCCGGGGCGTCGAAACCCTGTGGCATGACGCCGACGATCCGATACAAGTCGGTGTCGAGCCGGATGCTGCGGTCCAAAATATGCGGGTCGCCGCCGAACGCCCGCTTCCACAGACCGTCGCTGATGAGGACCTCCGGCGTAAGCCCGGGCGAGTGATCCCCGGGATTGAAGGCGCGGCCCAACTGCGGCTTGACGGCCAGAAGCGCGAAATAATTCGGCGCGACGATGAGCAAACGGACGCGCGCAGGTTGAGATGAGCCTGTAAGATTATTTTCGTCAAACCACGTAGGCGAGACGTATTCGAAAATGCCGGAACGCTGAAGATCCTGCCATTCAGGCTGGGACATGCCTACGTCCTGAGCGCCAACACCGGGAAGATCATCCTCGATACTTACGAGCTGCTCCGGTTGGGGGTACGGCAGGGGATGCAACAGCGTGGCATCGACGACGCTGAAAATCGCGGTCGTCGCTCCGATGCCCAAGGCAATCGTCAGGACGGCGACGGCGCTGAAGCCTGGAGATTTGCGCAGCATGCGCAGACCGTAGCGGGCGTCCTGCGCCAGGTTCTCGAACCATTCCCAGCCCCACGCTATGTGACTTTCTTGCTTCAGGTACGTTGTGTTGCCGAACCGGCGACGGGCTGCGGCTCGAGCATCACCCTCCGTCATTCCGGATTGGAGCTGTTCGTGTTGGCGCAATTCCAAATGCAGGCGCATCTCCTCTTCGAGTTCCGCATCAAACTGCCGCCGATGAATCAGCATCCTGAGCCGTCTTGCAAGTTCGCGCAGCCAGTCCATCAGGGAGCCCCTTTCAGACGGCCTCGATCACCCGCGTGATCGCTCCGATGACGCGTTCAAATTGCGACATTTCCACGTTTAATTGTTTCCGTCCCGCCGCGGTTAGTTGGTAGTAGCGGGCCCGGCGGTTTCCGGCCGTCGTGCCCCACTTCGCGGTCACCCAGCCCTTGACCAGCATCCGCTGCAGCGCGGGATACAGGGAGCCTTCTTCGACTTGGAGGATGTCATCCGATATCCGCTGAATGGAATTGGCGATCTCATATCCATGCATCTCACCCGATCGCGCCAGAGTCTTCAAGATCAGCAGATAGAGTGTTCCGGGAGGTATCTCGTCTCGATGCAAGTCGCCACTCCTGACATAGTTAGACTATGCCAGTTTCGAATCGTTAGCAACCCGTGTCAAGGGAATCGGGGACATGGGTGTCGAGGTCACTTCAGACAACGGTTGCCCGGTAGCGGACTTGGCCTACTCAGCGCCTCTAAACATGAGCGTAATCTTTGTCATCAGGCGCTGTTCGAATTTTCGCGCGCGGCCGCGAGGAGCCATTTCTTCAACACGGCAGTGAATTGTGGTTTCACTCCGTCAAACATAAGCCCCATTTGCTCGAACGTCTTAAGATCCGATGCAGTCTGAAGATTCTAGTCAGCCGCGAAGGCGAGCTTGTCGTCGAGATTGCCAGAGCCAAACAGTAATTCCGACAACAAACAGAACTGATTGAATCCAGTCCTTGATGGGATTGCCTTTAAAGACGAAAGCGGAGACGATAAGGGCAAGCGCCCAAATGACCGCCCAAAGCACAAGTGTTGTCGGCTGTCGCTTAGTGGTTGTCATGGTTTGACTGTACTCTGTTTTCTTGGTCCCGTCGCGTCACTCCAGGTCCGCGAGTGATAAACCATCCAGAAGCGCTTGCTCTGCCGTTTGTTGGACCAGGAAGTCCTTGACTTCAGAAACGCTCGTGACCTCGACGGCCCTCTATACCATGACGCGCGGGATTGCGCGGTGGTGCGGGTCACACATCTGTGTTTGCCTCTCCGCGGTCCCCCGGGAGCGACCTGGAGTTCGCGCCGCCTTATCGGAGTGCTCTGGGCGAATTCCGCAAGCAGGCTCAAGCCAGGTTCTTCGGCGGCCAGGCTATCTGGCCGGTGCCGCGGTAGGCCAGATTGGCGATCTGGCCGGCGCGGGCTGCGGCAACTCCGGCTTCCACTGGCGCGTTGGGCTCATTGCGGGTCTTGATGCAATCGAAGAAATTCTGCATGTGGTCGATGGTGCCATCGCGGAAGCTGTCTGCCTTGACGACCGGATTGTCCTTGGCCGGCACGCCCTCATGATAGACGCCAAAGCCGCTGCGGTTGAGCTTCAGGGTTGCGTTCGTGCCGCGGAACTCGAGGCCGCCATCGTCGATCGAGGAGGCCATCATGCCCTCGTAGAGGACATCGACGCCGGGATAGCGGAGAGCTGCCTGAACGGTGTCGGGACAATCCCATTGCTCGAAGATGTATTTATCGGCGAGCATCTGCACATGGCGAGGTTGATCGGTTTTCATGGCCCAGTGCACGACGTCGATCCAGTGGGTGAAGAGGTCGGTCATGGCGCCGCCACCAAAATTCCAGAACCACCGCCAGCGGTAGAACTTTTCTTCGCTGATGGGCTGATCGGGAGCGCCGCCGAGCCACTGCTTCCAATCAAGGACCTGGGTATCGACCGGTCTGGTGGCCATGAAAACATGATAGTTCTGCCACCAATAGGTTCTGACCTGGGGTACGCGCCCCAGGCTTCCTCCCTGAATGAGATCGACGGCATCGCGAAAGTGGCTCCAGCTGCGCTGCTGCATGCCGCACTGCAGGATTTGCTTGCTGGAGCGGACTGCCCGGCTGAGGGCGGCGCCTTCCTCAATGGTGTGGGTGACCGGTTTTTCAAGATAGACGTCTTTGCCTGCTGCCAGGGCGTCGACCGCCATGCGCACATGCCAGTGGTCGGGCGAGGCGATAATGACGGCATCGATCGGCTGCTCGAGGACTGCGCGATAATCCACATGGGTGGTTGCGATGCCATTGGAACGTAGTTTGACGGCGTCGCGTCGCGGTCCATAAACATCGCTAACGGCGACGATCTGGTAGTGGCCGAAGTGGTCGGCGGCATTGAGCAGGTCGCCCATGCGGCCGCCAGCGCCAATTACTCCGACGCGCAGGGTGTCGTTGGCGCCGAGGACTCGGGTTGACGCCAGCGCGGTGATCCCGCTGGCGAGGATAAAGCTGCGACGATTGAGTTGATAGGACATGGCGATTATCTTAGCGAGTCACGGTCAACGAGGAAAGTGCTTGGACACGGATTTGCTCTCCGCGCCAAATGTCACGCGCATTGTTTTCGCCGCTCGATAAGGGACGCAATCACTTGAAGACCAGAAGTCTGGACGGAGAAATGATTCCGCTGGCCGCCTCGTCTTACACCGCGTACTTCCGTTCTCATTGACTTTGGCGGCTCGAGCTTCGCGGTTCCAGCCGTTACGCTGATTGCACGAGTGTTACCGTTGGGGACCGGCTTGCGCATAAACATGCTCAAGAGAACTTCCTATGAGGATGTGTCTGATTTCATTTTCAAACATCTAACGAATGGCAGGCAGATAGCTGCGGCAATACCCGGCCGTCCCTCAGTTGCTCGGCGAGAGTAGGCTGCAAACGAGGCTTCACAAATGAGCGTCCGCATTACGATATTCACGAGCATCATTCAGGCCATTCTTTTTGCGGTACACTGGTTTGTCTACGCCACTTGGATGAGTTTCAGGGGGGCTGCAAAGACTCCAGGTGTATCGGCGGCGAAGATCATTCTGGTTTTGCTTTCGGTCAGTTTTGTCATCACTTCTCTTCTTGCATTCCGCTACTCGAATATGCTGATTCGAATCTTCTACACGATCTCTGCCGTCTGGCTTGGGATGCTGAGCTTTTTCTTCCTGGCAGCGTCCTTATCATGGTTTACGCGTACTGCGACAATGCTTCTAGGCCTCCCGGTTCACAAACAAACGATCGCGCTTTTGTTTTTTGTCCTCGCCGCGTGTGCCGGCGCGTGCGCCATCATCAATGCCTTCTGGATTCGCGTGAGGCGAATCTCCGTGAAACTTGCGAACCTCCCGGAATCTTGGCGAGGCCGAGTGGCAGCTCTGGTCAGTGACGTGCACCTTGGACATGTGCGGGGCCGCGGTTTCACGCAGCGCATCGTCCACATGCTCATACGGCTTCGACCCGACGTGGTCTTTATTGCCGGTGATCTCTTTGACGGAACGTCCGCCAACCTCGAAAGAGTGGCCAAGCCTTGGGTGCACCTGGCACCACCGCTGGGCGCGTTTTTCGTCGCAGGGAATCACGAAGAATTCTCAAACCACTCGAAATACCTCGACGCGGTCCGCGCTTCCGGTATTCGCGTACTGGACAACGAAAAGATATCCCTTGATGGCGTGGACCTCGTCGGTGTGCACCATGGTGCTCTCGTTCATTCCGACACTTTCCGCTCCATTCTGCGGAAGGCATCGCTCGACCCCAAGCGCCCCAGCATTCTGCTCGCGCACGCTCCCGATCAACTGCAGATCGCGGAAGAGGAGGGCGTCTCCTTGCAGCTTTCCGGGCACACGCATCGGGGGCAGTTTTTCCCTTGGACCTGGGTCACCTCTCGCATCTACGGACCGTTCGTCTACGGGTTGAAGCGTCTCGGACGTCTCCTGGTCTACACCACCAGCGGCGCTGGCACGTGGGGCCCGCCCATGCGACTTGGCGCATCTCCGGAACTCGTCCTAATTCATTTCGAGTCCTAGCTGGTGACGGGCTCGTCACGATCAAAAATAGGCGCAGCCAAACTTTGCCGCGAGCTCAGCTCTGCTTTGCGACATGCTTTCCACGTTTCGTTGAGGACACTCCTTGGCGTGTCGGGCCTGTTGGCTCGTGAGTCAAGCCACCCGGGATCCCACAGAGGAATCGTTAATTGAATCCGCCGGCGTTTGTCCATCCGGCTCGCAGGCGTACAGCGGTACGAGGCACTGGCTGTATCGGTCTGTTCATTTCGAGTGCACCCTGGAACGGTTACGTTCAGAGATGCTTGACGCAGGCATCTCTTGACGAGAAGACCGCGCAAACCGTTCTTGAGGCAGCGAGTTCAAAACTTGCTATTTTGTGTGTCTCAGCGCGAACCGAGTCTTAACTGCTGAAGATATTGGTGCCCAGAAATTCATTGTGGAACTTGCCGTGCGGGTCGTACTTCTTGCTCAATTGGATAAAGTCGGGCAACTTCTTATAAATAGAGCGCAGCTCCGCCGGCGGCATGGTAAACAGTTTTCCCCAGTGCGGCCGGGCCTTAAGTGGAGCCAATTCTTTTTCAATTAACGGCATCAGCATTTTCACAGCTGGCCAGTCCTGTTTCCAGGTAAAGTGAATGGTCACGCAAGGCTGTTGGTAACAAGGACTCAACCATAAATTGTCGGCGGCGATCGCCCGGATTTCCGAAATCATTAAGTGCGGACTGATCTGATCGCGCAGTCGTTCAACTGCCAGAATTGCTTCGACGGCATGCTGGCGGGGCACGAAGTACTCCGTTTGCAACTCTTTACCCGCACTAGGCGTGAAGCCCATACGAAAGTGCGGCAGTCGTTCGTACCAAGGACCTGGAGCGCCCATCTGCTCAGTACAGTTCTCGGCGGAAAGTTCAGCAATGGGATGGAGATTCTTGGTAGCACGTTTCGCACCGAAAAATTCCGGGGCCGCGTCAAACGTATGTCCATCTTCAACGCGGCTCTTGAGCCAAATTTCACTGATGCGCTTGTTCTGCCAGTCCGTAAACAGGCTGACGCTGTAAGCGCTGGATTGGATAGTATCAAAGTGATCTTTCATTTCAGCAAGCGGCATGTTTTCGTACACATACTGCCGCATCAGGAAGGATGGCTGAATATCGAGCGTGACCTCGGTGATTACGCCCAGCGCACCAAGTCCAACAACAGCTCCCAGAAACGCCTCGCCGTCTCGTTGGCGGGATAGCTTAACCACTTCGCCGGCCGCCGTTACGATTTCAAGTGCTGATACCGCCGTCGCGAGATTGCCATTCTTTTCGCCCGAACCATGCGTTGCGGTGCTGATCGCTCCCGCTATCGAAATATGGGGCAACGAGGCAAGATTGTGCAAAGCAAAGCCCTTCTTATGGAGGAGCGGACACAGTTGACCATATGTCATCCCTGCACGGACCGTTACGGTATGCGCCTGCGGGTCCAGCGCAACCACTTCATCCAGCGGCTTCAGGGACAGGAAATTGTCGGTGCTATCTGCTATGTTGTTGAAGCAATGGCGCGTTCCCAGCACCTTTAATTTGTGCTGTTCCTTAACGTACTTCCGCACTTCTTCAAGTGAGTTGGCGGAGTACAAACGGTCCGTACTGTATTCGAGATTACCCGCCCAGTTCGACAGTTTGTCCTTTGTCGCCCGGGCCAAGAGAGGCGAGACAACAGGGCTGGCCATCATCGCAGAGAAGAGCCTGATAAAAGTCCTCTTATTCATTGCTATGGTCCAAGCATGATCGACTTTGGCAACCGGAATTTCCTGTACGTTAGCTTCGAAAGCGCGGCAATTGTACACCTATTTCTTCTCTTTTCATCGGGCCGATCCGGTTGGTTGAGCTTGAATGCGCGGCGCGGATTACGGTGACGGGCTATGCCCGTCCTCGGCGCCGAATACTGCGCTTTGGGGCAAAGAACCAGGGTCCAGCATTGCCGCTCTATGGAGAAAAACACGTGTAAAGTAAGATGTCTGCGATCTCATGCGTTCGCTCGCGTCAAGGACAGCCGATGGGATACATGAGACTTCACCTGCCCTGGCAACTCCCATTCTTTTTGGCGATGGTCGTGTCGTTTGCTTTTCCAGTCATAGCCCAGCGCGACTCAGTGGAAGAACAAGCGAAACAAATTTCCCCTAAGTTTATCGATACGACCTCCCTACTCGGAATTAATTTTCGGAACATGGCCTCGCACACTTCGAAAAAATACCTGATTGAAACGATGGCCCCCGGTGTGGCCCTATTTGACTACGACAACGACGGGCGTCTGGATATTTTCGCGGTCAACGGGGCGCCGCTCTCCGACCCCACGCCCAAGGGAGCTATCCCGCAGAAGCCGGGTCCCAAGTACTGGAATCGCCTTTATCACCAGAAGCAAGACGGCACGTTTGAAGATGTGACGGAAAAGGCCGGCTTACAGGGAGTCGGATACGGAATGGGGGTTGCGGTGGGAGACTACGATAATGATGGCTACGAAGACCTATATGTGACGGCGTACGGAGGCAACAAGCTCTATCACAACAAGGGTGATGGGACCTTTACCGATGTTACGGGAATAGCGGGCGTAGGCGGTGGAGGCTGGTCCACCAGCGCCGCATGGGTGGACTTGGATGGCGATGGTGTGCTCGAATTAGTCGTCCTCCGGTATCTCACGTGGGACTTTGACGACATCTGGTGCGGCGAACGTAAGGAAGGTTATCGCGCGTACTGTCATCCCGACTATTTCAAGCCTATTGCCCCCTTGGTTTACCACAATGATGGCAACGGTCACTTCACCGAAGTTGCGGATAAGTTTGGCCTGGCAAAGCCGGGCAAAGGCCTGGGCGTAGCCATTGCGGATTACGACCGCGACGGGCATATCGATCTCTTTGTGGCCAACGATTCCATGTCTGAATTCCTTTATCACAACAAAGGCCATGGCACGTTTGAGGAGGTTGCCCTTGTATCGGGTGTGGCCGTCGATGGAGAGGGCCATACGTTTGCGGGAATGGGAGTCGATTTCGCGGACTACAATAACGATGGCTTCCCGGATTTGGTGATTACCGATCTTGCGACCCAGATGTATGCCCTCTACCGGAATAACGCCGACGGCACCTTTACCTACGACAGTTATCCCTCCGGCATCGGCCGCATGACCATGACCCATTCTGGATGGGGCGTTCGCTTCCTGGATTATGACAACGACGGATGGAAAGATCTGCTAATCGCTCAGGGGCACGACTTGGACACGATCGAACTGACCTTTCCAAATCTCCGCTACCGCGAACCCCTGTTGTTGGCACGGAACATGGGCCACGGCTTTGAAGACGTCTCGGCGGCTGCCGGCAGCGTTTTTCGAGAAGCCTGGGTGGGACGTGGTATGGCGATCGGGGATATTGATAATGACGGTCGACTAGACGCAGTCGTAACCCCCAATGATGGACCCCTCTACGTCCTGCACAATGCGACCTCAACCACTAATCACTGGCTGATTTTGAAACTCGTCGGGCATAAGAGCAACCGGGATGCCATCGGAGCGGAAGTGCGAGTTGTGACTGGGAGAATCACCCAAGTCGCAACTGTAACGACCGCGAGCAGCTATCTTTCCTCCAGCGATAAGCGCGTCCATTTTGGCATGGGAACAGAAACCGTCGCCGAAACGATAGAAATTCGATGGCCCAGCGGAATCCGTCAAACCCTGAAGAATGTCCGCACCGACCAAATTCTTCAGGTCGACGAATCTTTTGGCAGCGGGGTGGGAAAGGAAACCAGTACAGTCAAATAATAAATAAAAAGCAACGGCCCGCTGTCTTACCTCATGGTTTTTTCGGAGTCGTGCTGACTATCACGCCCGAACCTTCCTTCAAAGTGTGGATCGCATCTACCGATAAATTGTCGAAACGCTCCGTAAGTCCGCTCGGCCAGCGTACCTGCACAGGTCCCGTCTTGGTTGCCGCCCCAAGACCGAAATGCACCCGCATGTCATTTTGCGAAATATAGCTGGACCCGCTGCGCACTTCATCGACAAGGATTCTGTCGCCATTCTTCACACTAATTTTTGCGCCGATCCCATCACGATTAGAACGGGTACCAATGGTCTTAAACGCGATCCAATGGTTCCCGGAATGGATACTGTTCACCAGCAAGCTCGGAGTTGCATACACATTATTGATCACCACTGAGAGTTGCCCATCGTTCCAGAGATCACCCACAGCCAAACCCCGCGCGGACGACGTCGCATTGATACCGGGGCCGGCACCCGCAGAAATGTCACTAAAAGTCCCGTCACCGTTGTTGTGATAGAGGAGGCGCTGCTCCTTATATGTACTCCCCAAGTGATACTTGTCCACTTCCGGATAGACGTGGCCGTTAGCGAGGATCAGATCTGGCCAGCCATCTTTGTCGAAGTCAAGAAACATGGTGCCCCAACCGAGGTATTGCGTATGGTGTCCTAAGCCGGCACTATACGTGACATCGGAAAAAACTCCATCCCCGTCGTTGCGATACAGAGTTGGAGTGTCATCTGAGAAATTGGTCTTGAAAATGTCGAGCCGCCCGTCGCCGTTGTAATCTGCCACGGTAGTGCCCATGCCGGCTTGTTCGCGTCCGTCTTCATTAAATGCAACGCCAGCCATAACCGCAACATCCGTGAAAGTCCCATCGCGATTATTGTGGTAAAGAATGCTTGGCACGCTGTCACAGGCCACGTAGACATCCGGCCAGCCATCGTCATCAAAGTCCAGTGTGGAAACACTGAAGGCGAAATGCCCGTTGGTGCGATCAATGTGGGCCTTGGTGGTGACGTCCGCGAAGGTGCCGTCACCTCGGTTTTCATAAAGGATATTCTTCGAACCGCGCAGTCCACGCGGTCCGCACATCACCGGCACTCCCTTCCACGTGCAGGAAGTCCCTTCGCCCGGTACAAGTGCCGTGGACAAATTAAAATCCACGTAATTTGCAACGAATAAATCCAGGTGTCCGTCACGGTTGAAGTCAACAAACGCACAGCCGGTACTCCAAGCTTTTCCTGATCCGGCTAACCCGGCTTTCTCGGCCGTCTCCGTGAAAACACCATGGTTATTGTGATAGAGCCGGTTCTTGCCGTAATAGGTGACGTAGAGATCCTCCCATCCGTCGTTGTCGTAGTCTCCGACACAAACTCCCTGGCCCCAACCCGTCGCGACAAGTCCCGCTTTCTCAGTCACGTCCGTGAAAGTTCCATCGTGATTGTTGTGATACAAATGGTTCGTGGGAGCCTGATCGGCGGCGAAGCCCTCCAGCGTTGTGCCATTCACGATGAAAATGTCGGGCCACCCGTCGTTGTCATAATCGAAAATGGCGATGCCGGTTCCGGTTGTCTCGATGATGTATTTCTTGGTGTCCACTCCGCCGAAAACATTTGTCATCGTTAGCCCAGCCTTCTCTCCAATATCGATGAAATTGGCTAACGGAGCTTTGGAGTTCTGCGAAGCTGCCTGCTCCTGAGCGGGAACCAAACCGCCAGCCAGCACGCGGAAACCGGCCGAGCCTAGGACTAGCTGGCAAACGATGGATACGTGAAGCAATGCGGTTTGACGATTCAAAAAGGTCCTCTTGGTGGAAAGCTTAGTCTTTCTTGCTTTCCTCAGGCATTTGCCACTCCGGTAGCACGAACTCACCCAACAGATCGCCCTCTGTGGCTGGCCGCGACTCGGCTGAAGTCTCGGCATACTTTGCGGCGCGCTTGGCGTCCCCCGCCCGTTGATAGGCCTGGCTGAGCACCCGCCGCGCCTGTACGTTGCCCGGGCTCAGATGCAGCGCTTCTTCAAGTTCAACGATTGCATCATTTACGCGCCCCACTTTCAGCTCGGTCTTGCCCAGTTCCAAGTGAGCTTCGGCGCTACCCGGATTCAGTCGTATTGCTTCCTGGAAGGCAGGGACGGCCTCCCCCTGCTGGCCTGCTCGATCGAGCGACAAACCTCGAAAATAACTGATGAGGAATATTGCTCCCAACTTGCGCTGGGCGGCAGCGAGCTCGGAGGCCGCCTCTTCCGCCCGACCCATGCGCAGCAACACCTGAGCCAATCCGATGTAACTCGTGGGCAGGGGGTCACCGGCCTCCACGAGATTCCGAAAAACAGTTTCCGCCTGCTCGTAACGCCCAGCCGACAGGTCCGCCGCTCCGAGCCGCAGATGCAGAGCGTAGGACTTGGGACTAGCTGCAAGACCCTCCTGAACCGCAGAGATCGCTTCACTGTAACGGCTCAATTCCATCAATTCGCGTGTCAAATTGAGCCAGTGCTCTTCGCGGTCCGGGGCCAGCGCAGCTGCGCGGTGCAAGGCATCAGCTGCCCGATCACCCAGGCCGAGCCGGGCGTAGGCAATCCCGGCCAACGACCACCACGGGACTAGGTGGTCAGATTCCGATCGTGTCGCATGGAGGGCGCTGATGAAGAGTTGGACTTGATCAGCTGCATCGTCGTATCTCCCGGCGAGGAGGTGCGCCAGAGCCAGGTCGAACTGAGCCCAGGCAGCAAGGGCAGCACCCTGGCGGGCGCACAACTTTCGTAAAAGACCGATGGCGGTGTCATTCTCGTGGACGGCCAAGAGAAGTGAAGCGACGCGCACCGCTGGAGCATCAGCGAGTGGGAGTGATGCCAGCTGATGGAGCGTCCTCCGTGCATCTTCTTGCCGCCCTAGCGCTAGATATCCCTCCGCGGCTTCTATGAGAAAGCCTGGTTCACCCGGCCACGGCACATCCGAGAGCTCCAGCTCCCGAAACGCCTCAGCGTAGAACCGTCCATCGAGTTGCACTCTGCCGAGATAATAATGGGCAAAAGAGTCCTTGGGCGAGAGTCCCACCGCGCGCAAGAGTGCCGCACGCGCTCGCTCGAGGTTGTGTTCAGTCCACTCCAGGTGCCCGAGATTCCGGTACGCATCCTCCATGAGAGGGTCCAAGCGAATGGTCTCTTGGTACTCGGCAGCAGCCTCCGTCGTTTGGCCCAAGCGGGCCAGTACAATCCCCCGGAAATTGTGGACACGGGGGTCGTTGGCGTCCTGGCGTTCTGCGGCAGTTAATTCTACGAGCGCTGCCTCCAGTCGATTCTCCTTTAAGGCCGTGAGGCCTTTCTTGAACGATTCTCCTTGGGCAATTGAGCCGTCATTGGGCATCCCCTGCTGACTAGTAGCCGACTCGCAATGGAAAGTAGGAGGAAGGAACAGTCCAGTCGCCCAAAGGCAAGAAACAAAACCAAGAAATCGATTTTTCAATTTCATGTGAGGGTCAATTGATATCGGCGCAGGCAGAAGCAGCGAACTTGCTGTCTCCGCCATTTCGTCCAAACTCCGGCCTCACAGCTCGCCAGGATAACTGCCCCTGACGCCGGCCACGACAATGTTTTGCCGATTGCCTGTCTCCTACGGATCTTGGGTCGACTTCTCAACTTCGTCCAATCGTTCCCTTTGCTGCTCAAGTTTCCTGTGTGTTTCCGCGTTCCGCGCCGTCGAGAGTTCAAACTCACGCGCGGCCATCTCTTTTTGACCAAGTGCCTGATAGACCTTGGCAAGCTTGTAGTGGACCGAGCCATCACGGTCAGCGGAGACGGCGATCTTGAATTCCACTTCTGCCTTCGCGTAGTCGCCCAGTTCGGAATAGGCAGTGCCCAGGTCACGATGTATGCCAGGATTTTGAGGATTCGCTGCCAGTGCCCGGCTTAGATAGGGGAGGGCTTTGTCCGGCTGGTGCTCCAGAAGGTAGGTATTGCCAAGGTCGATGAGCGCGCCCGCGTCTCTTGGATTTAACGCCAGCTCGGCCTCAAGCTCCTGACGTGCTTCTCCAACTCTGAGATCCTTCCACAGCAGATGGCCCAGACTGTAATGCAGATTTGGCAGAGACGGTTTCAACCTAACAGCTAGCCGATATTCTTCTATGGCCTTTCCATCGTTGCCCTTTGCGGCATGCAAATCACCCATCAGCTGATGCAAGCGATAGGAGTTCGGGTCTGCCTGGAAGAGACTGAGATAGGCGGCGGTGGCTAACCTCTCATAACAACGCGCCCGCCAATATGACGCTTCCGGGGAATGCTGATCAGGGGGAGCCAGTCTGGAAAGCAATTTGAGAGACGCCTCGCAATCCCCCGTTTCAAACAATGCGCGAGCGAGCGCGTAACTGGAGTTGGAGGATGGCCGAGGCGTCAAAATCTGCGGCGCGCAATGAGCAAGCGCTGAGAATTGCTCGTGCAGGAGCGCCTGTTGAATGTTGGCCTGTGAACAGTCCATCGCTGAGAGCGGGGTCTC
>Ga0066689_10000183_pt1 | contig 15186 bp, 19 predicted proteins | sample GraSoiAngelo_138_FD_65626 | JGI IMG/M metagenome (GOLD analysis project Ga0066689, IMG submission 65626) | Grasslands soil microbial communities from the Angelo Coastal Reserve, California, USA - 14_0929_09_40cm | ecosystem: Environmental > Terrestrial > Soil > Grasslands | place: USA... | reverse complement strand
ATAGGGAGAAGCAATGGGATACGCGGAAGTTTATGGAGGTTTGCTGAAAGAAATCGCGGAAGAGGCGGATGCGATTGCGCTGCGCTATTTCCGCGGAGACGAATTGCGCATTGACCGCAAGGGCGATGGCACGGCAGTGACGCAGGCCGACCGCGCCGTGGAGGAAATGGCGCGGGCCAAAGTGGCGGCGAGCGGGTTGCCGCTGGACGTTCTTGGAGAAGAGATGGGCGGCGGGGACGCCAAGTCGCCGGGGGCTTCCGGACGCGCACGCATGATCATCGACCCAATCGATGGCACGGAGGAATTTTCACGCGGCATTCCCACCTTCGGCACGCTCATGGGAATTGAGTCGAAGGGCGAAATCGTTGCCGCGATGGTGAGCGCGCCCGGGTTGCATTCGCGTTGGTGGGCGTATCGAGGGGAGGGCGCGTACCGCGATGGAAAGCGGCTCCAGGTTTCGCTCGTGACGAGCCTGGGCAAAGCGATGGTTTTTACAACTGGCACCGGGCCAAGCAAGAACGCGCACGACCAGGCGAAGATTCGCGCTCTGCTGGATGCGGCGCGCAACAGCCGCTCGTTTGGCGGATTCTGGCAGCACATGCTGGTCGCCGAAGGCGCGATCGAGGTGGCGCTCGACTGGACTTCGAAGCCGTGGGACCTCGCGCCGCTCGGAATCATGGTCGAGGAAGCAGGGGGCCGCTCGACAAACGTGCGCGGCGAACGAACGATTTATACCGGACAGTTAGTCAGCACAAATGGAAAAATTCACGATGAAGTATTGGCGATTTTGCGGCGGAGCAAGTGATGTTGCGAATCAAGAGAGTTTACGACAAACCGGCGAGGGAAGACGGCGGGCGCGTGCTGGTGGATCGTTTGTGGCCGCGCGGCATGCAAAAGGAAGCGGCAAAAATTGATTTGTGGATAAAGGAAGTGGCTCCCAGCGACGCGCTGCGCAAATCTTTTTGTCACGATGTGAAAAAATGGCCGGAGTTTCAAAAGAAATACCGTGCCGAACTAAAACAGAAAAAAGAAATGCTCGCGGAATTGAAGAAAATAGAAAAGAAGCACGGAACGTTGACGCTTCTTTTTGGCGCGAAAGATGAAGAGCACAACCAAGCCGTCGTCTTGGCGGAAGTTTTGAAAGAGCAGTGAAAGAATACTTTCGCCCGGCAATTAGCGAATTACCAGGAACCTAGTGGGCGAAATGCCCCTCCAAATTGGCCGTTTCGCCGGCTAGGGAGGCACCTTAGTCTCTAAATCCTAGTTCACACCTGCATCTTTCCTTTGGAGGTTTTCCAATGAACACACGCGTACAAGCTGAAAAAGCCGAACAATTCCGCAAGCTTCATCACGGGCCTCGAATGCTCGTGCTCGCGAACGCTTGGGATGTGGTAAGCGCGCGGATTTTGGAAGAATGCGGCCATCCTGCCATTGCGACCAGCAGCGCGGCAGTAGCCTTCTCTCGGGGCTATCCGGACGGTCAACGAATCTCGCGGGACGAGATGCTGGATGTGGTAGCGCGGATTGCCCGTGCGGTGCGCGCTCCGGTAACCGCGGATCTGGAAGCGGGCTACGGCACTACCGTGAAGGACATGGCGGAGACCGTGAAAGCGACGATCGGTGCGGGCGCCATCGGAATGAATCTCGAGGACGTGACCGGCGATGATGAGAGTTCGCATGTGGCTTTGCCGCTGCAAGTCGAAAAGATTCGCGCCATCCGCGAGACAGCGAAATCACTCGGTGTTCCTTTCGTGCTGAATGCGCGGACGGATATTTACTTAATGCCGATCGGTCCAGAGGCTACGCGCTTTGAACGAACAGTTGAACGGTTGCGCGCATACCGCGACGCCGGAGCCGATTGCCTGTTTGCGCCTGGGCTATACGACCGCGAAATGATCGCTAAGCTGGTGAAGGCAGTCGAGGCTCCTATAAATATTCTTGCGAATCCGGCATGCCCTCCGATGGCAGAACTGGAAAAAATCGGGGTAGCTCGGTTAAGCGCGGGTTCGGGGATCATGCGCGCCGCAATGGGGGCCGTGCAGCGAGCTGGAAAGGAAATGTTGCAAACGCGCTCTTGCGAGACGATGTTCGCTGGAGCAATTCCCTACGCCGACTTGAATCGCATGATGAATCGTCGCGCAAATGAGGCCAATGCCTGAAACACCCTCTCAGCTTCGCGTGTTGAACGAAGAAATTATTGCTTGCCGCCGGTGCATGCGGCTTGTGAAATACCGCGAAGAAGTTGCGCGAGAAAAACGGCGCGCCTATCGCGAGTGGACGTACTGGGGAAAACCAGTTCCCGGATTTGGAGACGCGGGCGCGGAGTTGCTGATACTCGGACTTGCACCGGCGGCGCACGGTGCGAATCGCACAGGCAGGATGTTCACGGGCGACCGCTCGGGCGATTTTCTGTACGCGGCGTTGCACAAGGCGGGCTTCGCAAATCAGCCGGTTTCCGAAAATCGCGAAGATGGGCTGCGCTTGGAAAATGTGTACATCAGCGCGACTTGCCGCTGCGCGCCGCCGGAGAATAAGCCGCTTCCCGGAGAAATCTTGAATTGCCGGGGCTACTTTGAACGCGAACTGGAAATCTTGAAACCGAAAGCGGTCTTGGCGCTGGGGAAAATCGCTTGGGATGCCTACCTCGAGATTTTGAAGCAACGCGGCGTGATTTCGTCGCGTGCGCTATGCAAATTTGCGCACGGCGCGGAAGCCGAAATGGGCGCCGGGTTTCCGCGACTGTTCGGTGTGTACCACCCAAGCCAGCAAAATACACAGACCGGCCGCGTTACGCCGGCCATGTACAGCGCTGTCCTGCGTCGCGTTCGGCGCTTCCTGGAGAACTAACTTCTTTCTTCGCCAGATCCGGACCTAGTGTCAGGAAACCCTTGCGGAGCTATGGCGGGATTCGCCGACAGGACTCCGGCAATCGGCAATGGCCTGTCGTATGGCGCCTCCAAGTGTCCCTTTTTCAAACCCTTGCGGCGCACGGAACCGGCGTGCAATGGCTCTCCGGCTGCATTCCTGGTTTGCTTAGCAGTTCGCGGGAGGAGACCATGGAACGAAAGAACGTCAGCAGTGTAACTATGGGTGTCGCGATTTTAGCGGCGACGCTTAGTTTAGGAGCCACGTGCAAAGCGCCGGAGCAGCCCCAGGAAACGCCGCGGGAAGCGACGGCACAAGCGCCCGATCAACCGAGGCAGAAGGCGGATGGGGAACAGCATGGCCTGCCGATTGAAACGTACGCGGTGGCGCCCGGGACGAAGTTTCTGGTGCGGCTCGAAGATGAGCTGGGCACCAAGGGCACACAGGAAAACGCAAAGTTCAGAGTGAAGACGCTCGAGCCGCTCGAAGCGGGCAGCGGGATTTATCTGCCGGCGGGAGCGGAGATTCATGGGCACATCAGCCACGTGGAACCGGCAGGAGTGGCCGGACGCGCGAAACTTTGGCTGACGTTTGACGAGATTCACACCAAGTTTGGCGATCTGCCGATTGTGGCGGAAGTCGTGAGCGTTCCTGGCGACCACAGCGTGAAATCGGGCCCGCAGAAAGAAGGACTCATCGAGGGCCGAAGCAGCACGCAACAGGATGCCGCACAAGCGGCGGCCGGTGGCGCGGTCATTGGCGCTGTGAAAGGCGTCAAAGACAAAGACAAGAAAGAAGCCGCCGAGGGCGCAGCCCTGGGCGCGCTGACGGCGTATCTGATGGAATCAGGGCGCGGCCACGAGTTGAACCTGCCCAAGGGCGCCAAGCTCGAATTGGAACTGGAGCGAGCGCTGTACCTCCTCAAGAAGTGAGGCGAAATTCGGTTGGTAGGGGCTGGATATCCCAAGATATCCCAACCCCTACCGTGCCGAGAATTCCTAAGAATTAGGGCGAGCGGGGGCGCCCGGATTCACTTGTGCGTGGCGTCAGTGAGGGCGAGGACGGCGTTGGCGGTGGCGGCGTCGTTCATGAAGAGGGCGGTGCCCGGAGACAGGTGGTGGGCTTCATTTTTGTTTAGGGAGTAGGCCAGCCAGAAGCCTTCCGTTTTGTTCTGATTCGCCGCGAGCCAGGCAAGCGCCTGCTTCTCTTGGGGATTCTCCCGCGAAATACCGGCCTGTTGTAGCGCGAACGCGATCAGCCCGGTGGCGTAGCCGTCGCTCTTCCCTTCCTGCGGCGTTCCATCGTTTCGTTTCCAACCGCCAACGAGTGAAGAGAGGCTCCAGCCCCCGTCTGGCTGCTGCTTGTCCAGAATTTCCTTGATGAAGGCTTTCTGCTGCTGCGGCTCGAGGAGGCCAGGCAGTTTCGCCGAAGCCCATAAGAGCGCTACACGATTGATGGCAGGTTGCGCCGCGGATTCGCGGTTCAGATATTCGCGCAACATCGTGAGATTATTCTGGATTTCAGCCCTGGTGAGATAATTTCCGGGGGCCGTGCCCGCCGCGATAGCGGCAAGAGTGGCCCCATAAAAGTCCGAATCGTCCGCTTCCCACGGCTCGTTGGCGAACCGCAGCCACGACCACGCACCCTTTTTGCTTCCCGTGGTTTGCTGCTCTGCCCACATGTTGTCCAGCGCCATGCGCGCGTCGTTGGTGAGTTGGCCGCGCTGCGCATCGTTGGCGGCAAGGATCAGAGCATTGAGAACCGATTCCGTGCCGCGGGACTCGACTGTTTTGTACGCACCACGGTCCGCGTCGCTATAGAAGGGGGCGACTTCTTTCCAAAGGCGAACGCGCTTGGTGACGTTTTCCAGGAGCCTGCGTTCGTTCGCGGAAGGAGCTTCTTCCGCAAGGGGTCTTCGAAGGGCAGGCCGCGAGATGGCGTACGGGACGGCCGTGTGGCACGAGACGCAAAAGGTCTCGTGATCGCGCGCAGCTTTGGGCCAGGCCATCCACCAGGCCGCCCGTTGATCGAGGTAAGCGGCGGCAGTCTTCTGGTCCCAGGACGTGGAGATTTTCGCTTCAGGCTGATCGGGGCGAGCCGCTAAAGCCTTAGGGTCTTTGGGCTCAGCGGCGCGAGTTTCTGGGTGCCAAGAGACCGCGACGATTCCCGCCAAGAGGCAAGCTGCCAAGGCGCTTATGCGCTGCACGGTAGCGCTCATAGGGACAGGTTACCACGAACGGCGCGTGTAGGCGTGGGCGACAGGCGACGCACGCAATGCTTAATGGGGTATTCAAGCCGTTTGTTTTCAGTTTGCCGGAACACTGTGCTGGAAAATTGCCTGCCAGCGTCCCTGCCGTCGAACGTAGTACCGCGTATATCGGGACTGACCGCTGAGGTCGCGGCCAGCGAATGTACCTTTGCGAGTTAAGCGACCTGAAACAACGGCTGTTTCCCCGTAGACGCGCACACTAAGTTCATCGAGGTCGAACTTCTCCCAATGCACCTCCCCGGATTTGTGCCCCTCGATATTTTCTCGCTTGGTTCGGATTTGCCCTGCGGTGTTGAGTTCCATGAACTCAGGAGCCAACACTTCGTCCAGCTTTCCAATATTGCCCTGCACCTGCGCTTTGCTGCGCTCGCCTTCCAGTTTCTTAACTTCCTCTTCCTGTTGCGATAAGACTTGCGGATGCGACGCCATTGCAACCATAAGAACGAATGCAAGAATAACGGAGATGAGTGTCATCGGGACCTCCGTCCGTTGAACACTGCGAAGGGATGGACCTGAAACTACTCCCGAGCGTCCGGGCCGTCAACGATTGGTTACGGGTCGCTCCCGGCCGGATCGCCGGACTCTCGGCACTAATCTCAAATGGGATACCGACCAGAGCCTAAGTCCCGATTAACGCGGTTGTACATCTCTGAGAACTTGGCAAGGAGCGGGCAGATTGCTAGAGTCGAAGTGTCCAGCTCAGTAGTGCATACGCCAATCATCTAGAACATGCCGAAGAGAGGCTGGGAGCCATGGGGGAAGAAACACGGGCGGCAGTGCGGGCCATCGAAATGGTGGAGCGCAAGGACCGCGTGCTGATTGTCGAAGACGAAGACAATGCGCGCAAGGGCTACGAACAGCTCTTGCAGCGCTGGGGCTGCGACGTGGTGGGCGTAGGAACGGCGGAAGAAGCGCTGGCGAAATTTGCGAGTTACCAGCCGGACACGCTGATCGCGGACGTGGAATTGCCGGGCATGAACGGGCTGGACTTGCTGAAGCAGCTGGGGACGGAGCTCCACGGCGTGCCGGCCATCATCATTACGGGCAAAGGCAGTGAAGAGCGCGCCGTGGCGGCGATCGAGGCAGGAGCCTTCTGGTACATCGAAAAACCGCTGAAAGGGCCGGTGCTGCGCGCCCTGCTGGACCGGGCGCTGGGCAAAGCGCGCGACGCGCGGCAGCTCGCGGTGCTGCAGCGGCAACTGCGCGAGACGGGACGGCTGGGCGACCTCGTCGGAGCGTCCAAGCAGATGCAGGAAGTGATGCGCATCGTGGAGACAGCGGCGCCGAGCTCGGCGTCGGTGCTGATTACGGGAGAAACTGGATCAGGCAAGGAAATTGTGGCGCGGACGCTGCACAAGCTTTCGCCACGCGCGAATGGGCCGTTTGTGGCGATTAATTGTTCGGCGATTCCGGAAACGTTGATGGAGAGCGAGATTTTCGGCCACGAGCGCGGAGCGTTCACGGGAGCGGCCGAGCGGCGCATCGGGTGCTTCGAGCTGGCCGATTCGGGAACGCTGCTGCTGGACGAAATCGGCGAAATGCCGGCGCCGACGCAAGCGAAGCTGTTGCGTGTATTGGAAGACCGCAAAGTGCGGCGGCTGGGGAGCAAGAGCGAGACTCCGGTGGACGTGCGGGTTATCGCAGCGACCAACAAAGAACCGGAGCAAGCCGTCAGCAGCGGCCAGTTGCGGCAGGACCTGTACTTCCGCCTGAACGTGTTCCACATTCACCTGCCGCCGCTGCGCGAACACAAGGAAGACATTGCGCTGCTCGTCGAATACATCCTGCGCGACGTGAACAGCAAACATGGCAAGCACGTGCGCGGGATCGGCGCGGAAGTTCTGGACATTTTCATGGGGCATACCTGGCCGGGAAACATCCGCGAGCTGCGCAACGTGCTGGAGCGCGCCGCCATCATGTGCGAAAAAGACCTGATTACGCGGTCGTGCCTTCCGGGAGAATTTGGAAAGACGGGAGCGAAAGGGCCGGGCGATCTTTCCGCGATCAAGTTTCCCGTGGGAACAACGGTGGATGCGATGGAACGCGAATTGATCCTGCAGACGCTGGGCGCAACTGGAAACAATAAAACGCGGGCGGCGGAACTGCTCGGCATCAGCCTGAAAACGCTTCATAATAAGCTGAAAGAATACGGCGGCGACCGCGCCGAAGCGGAGTAGGGACGCAGAATGCAGCTGCGGCTGCGGACAAAACTTACGCTGGTGATGACGAGCCTGGTGCTGCTCGTCGCGGCAGTCCTGTCAGGTGTGTCCTTCTGGCAGTTGCTGGAACACGTGCTTCGCGAGACCAACAAGCGCACGGTAGAACTGGCAGGAGACAGTTTTGAATGGGTGCAGCGGGCCCTGGCCGACGCCAGCAGCCACGGCTGGCGGCCGGAATCGAACTCCGCCGAAGACATCCACGACTACGTGCGTTACGCCTTGCAATCGAGCGAGGGACTGCAGGCGCAGCTAAAATCCGCCATCGGATCGCCTGCGATTTACGAAGTCACGATCATCGACCGCGACGGCATCGTACTGGTTTCGAGTGATAAGTCAGAAGAGGGGAAGTTTCACCTGGGGCGCAGCCCGATATCAGACCTGATGCAACGCGGCTTCCTGCACAAGGTCACCGTGCTGCGCGGCAAACCAAGGATCTACGAGTACAGTTCCCCCTTCAAGGCGGGTGGCCAGCCTTTCGATATTCGCGTGGCCATATCCACTGGATTGCTTCTGGCTGAAATTTCTCCCAGCCTGCAGACGTCGGGGATTTTTGCGCTGGCGGCATTGGCGATTTCGACGCTGCTCGCCGCGGTGGTCAGCCGGGCAACGCTTGAGCCATTACAGGACATCTCAGCACAACTGGACCGCATCTCCGCGGGGCAATACGACGCGCCTTCCCCGGAGGTTACCGGCTTCGCCGGAAGCGGCGATGAACTTGGACTGGTGAGCCGGAAAATTACGCAGGTGGGTCAGCAATTGCGCGGGGTACACGAGATTTTCAGCACCATGCGGGAAAACATGAATTCGGTGATGGCCGGACTCGAGGACGGACTGCTGCTGTTTACACGGGACGCGCGCGCCGTGATGATCAGTCCGGCCGCGGAAAAATTTCTCGGAGAACCGGCAGGACAGTTTCTTGGGCGGCGCGTAACGGAAATTTTCCCTCCCGGGCATCCCCTGCACGAGGCGCTGCACATTGAGAGCGATGAATTGAGCGAAGTGGCGGCTGAAACGGAGCTGGAGACGAGCGAAGGGCCAAAGCGCGTGAGCGTTAGCGTGCAAGCCATCCAAGAGGATGGCGAGCGCATGGGAGCGCTGGTGACGCTGCGTGACCTGGACTCGCTGGAAAGCATCAACACGCAACTTCAAGTGAGCGAACGGCTGGCGGCGCTGGGGCGGATTACGGCTGGAGTGGCGCACGAAGTGAAGAATCCGCTGAATTCCATGCGGCTGTGGCTGGAAAACCTGAAGGAATCGCTTTCCGGGGAATCGGACGGCGCGTCGCAACAGGCCGTCCAGGTGCTGGACAAAGAAATCGACCGGCTGGACGCGGTGGTGAAACGCTTCCTCGATTTCACTCGGCCGATGGATATCCGGCTGGAGCAAACGCAGTTGGCGGAGCTTTTGAAAGAAGTGCTGGATTTCGCGCGGCCGCAGCTTCAGAAATCCAATATCCAACTGGCGCAATTGCTGCCGATCGATGTGCCGGAAGTTTACGTGGATCGCGCATTGCTCAAGCAGGCGGTGCTGAATCTGGTGCTGAACGCCGCGGAAGCCATGCCCAACGGCGGACAATTGCGGCTGGTTCTGAGCCGGCGCGGGGAAATGGCGGAAATTACCGTGGGCGATACCGGAAAGGGCATTCCACTGGAAAACCGGCAGAAAATATTCCAATTGTTTTTCACCACGCGTCCGGGGGGTAGCGGAATCGGACTCGCGAGCACGTTTCGGATTGTGCAGCTTCTCAATGGTTCGATAGACTTTACTTCGGAGGTCGGCCGGGGCACAACGTTCCGAATCGAATTGCCACTCGCGGCCTGAACATGACGGAAAACCCAGTCCGATCCTTGGCGGTATTTGCACGCGGCTCTTCGCAATTCTTCCTTTTTTGTTGCGCGACGTGCCTATTGGTGGGATGCAGCGTAAGGAAACGTCCGGAAATCCCGTGGGCCACGGCAGTGATGGTCAGACCTGTAGCGCAGGCGCGCATCGCGGAAGGAAATGATGCGTTTGACGATCCATTACCCGAACTTCGGTTCGAGATGCCTCCATTTCTCGGCCGCTTGATCGGTTTGCGTCCCCCGCCGCCTCGGCCGCGCAGCAGCGCGCCGTCCAATGGGACCTTAGGGAGCGAGGCCGAAAAGTCCGACGCGCCAACTATTGCCCCACAGCTAACGCCGCAAGAATCCGTCGTTGCCCAGCAGCAAACGAATGAGAGCTTGAACATTGCGGAGAGAAATCTTGGGGCGGCGCGTGGAAAAACGCTGAGCGCCGCGCAGACGGACCTGGTTTCCAAAATCAGAGGCTTCATCAAGGACGCGCGCGAAGCCGCGCAGATCACGGACTGGAGCCGCGCACGCAGCTTGGCGAAAAAAGCGCAGGTGCTCTCCGAGGAACTCGCCAGTTCCCTCTAGTTGTTCGTTCGAATCCAACATTCCTTCGCCGAGATTGCGGTTCGCGCAGGCGAACGTGCGGCTGTGGGCCATGCCGTTTGGCCAGATGCGCTAAGATGACATCATGAAGAAGTTCGATGCCGCCATCGCCGGCGGTGGAGTGATTGGCGGAGCCGTCGCGTTGGAGCTGGCGCGCGCCGGCCTGCGAGTGGCGGTGTTTGACCGCCAGCAACTGGGGCAGGAAGCGTCCTGGGCCAGCGCGGGCATTCTTTCTCCGGCGCCGGAGAGTCCGGGAATGATTGCGATGGTGCCGCTGGGAAAAGCGAGCCTCGCGCTTTATCCGCAATTTATCGCCGAGGTCGAAGAGATTTCCGGAAAGAGCGCGGGTTTCCGGCCGAAAGGAACGCTCGAGGCGCTGTTCTCGCACGATACCAAGGCGGAACTCAGCACTATTATCGCACTGCACCACGGGCTGGGACTGAAGGCGGAGCCGCTTCGCGCCGAAGACGCACGCGAGCTGGAGCCGGCGCTGAGCGAAGAAGTGGAAGCGGCGGTGCTCCGGCCAGACGAAGCATCGGTTGACAACCGCGCGCTGACGGCCGCCATTCTGGAAGCTGCTCAACGCAGCGGTGTGGAGATTTTTTCTGGAAACGGCGCGAAAGCGATCTGGCGGGAGAAGAATCACTGCGCGGGACTTGTTCTGCAGAATGAAAAAGTGGAAGCCCAATGGACGATTATCGCTGCCGGTTGCTTTTCGGCGGCGATCGAAGGAATTGCGCGGTATGCTCCGGTGCGTCCGGCAAAGGGGCAGATGGCCGCGCTGCGCGCCGATGAATTGAGAATAGAACGCGTGCTGTGGTCGGAGAAAATCTATCTGGTGCCGCGGAACGACGGGAGAATCGTCGCGGGAGCGACCGTCGAGTATACGGGCTTCGACAAACGGACGACTGCGGGAGGCATCGAGAAAATTCTTTCGGCTGCTATCGAACTTGCGCCGGGCCTTGCGAATGCGCGCATTGAAGAAACGTGGGCCGGGCTGCGGCCCGATTCTCCCGACCATTTGCCGATAATCGGCCCTACGGATATCGACGGCTTGCTGATGGCCACAGGCCACTTCCGAAGTGGAATCCTGCTTACACCGATTACCGCGCGGCTGGTTCGCGAATGGGCTACGGAAAAGCGCGTGAGTATCGATTGGGACCGCTTCAGCCCGATGCGCTTTCAAGTGGAAACGGCCGCGGCAACGAAGAAAATGCCAGCCTGAAACGAATTAACTCCTCACTGATGGTGAGATTCCTCCGACAGTTCGGGCCCTCAAATTAAAAACGAAAGAATGGGAATGGGAATCCAGGTAGCGTTCGCCTTGGAGCGCGGTCGCGGCGATGGCTTTCCTGATGATTTGAGGCCGGCGGCAACGGCTGAGAAAGTTTGCCTGGATCATTCGGCGGCAAACGATTGGCGTCCAGCAGTAGCGCGTGGTCGAGGACGACATCCAAGGTGGTGCCGCGCGGCAGCTCCGCTTCCGGACCGCGCGTGAGTAAAACTGCCAGCAAACCTGCGGCGGCACCGGCGCCGTGTCCAATGGCGAGACTTGCCCTCGATGGGCTGCCCGCCAAAAGGCCTGCGTAACCTCCGACAGGACCGCCGATGGCCGTGGCAAGCAGAACAGTGCCAACATCCCTGCCAACTGCGCCGGGACCGGTCACCACTCCTTCCGGAGTGACACCCTCTTTCCCACCGCGATCCACGCTGCTTGGCGTCGCCGTCAATTCGATCGTGTAGCCGTTCGGAAGCATCATCTGCTCGAGCGCGATGCGAAACTCGGCGCGTCCGCGAATCCGTCCGGGCCGCTTCGCTTCGACAATCTGCCCGCGCACGAACGAGCCCATCGGAATCACGATGCGATTGTTGCGTGCGACGGGGTACGCCGTCTCGAAATAGACGGAATCGCCGGCCTTGGCGGTGCGCGTGTTGATGCCGTTGCGAAGCACCAGCGGGAGCCGCGTTCCCGTGGGGACGGCAACTTGAGCGGCGTTCGAAGTGGCAACGATAGAGTTGGCGGATTCTTGCTGGGGAGGCCATGCGCCTGGCGAAGCGCCCGTTGGGGCCTCCTGCGCCGATAGGGCCGTAACGACGGACGAAGAAGCTAGCAAAAGGATGGCGAGACGCATTAGGAGTCGGCACGGCATCGGAATCACCTCAAGGGGCTGACCTGGCCCGTGAAGTGAAATGCATCGTGATCTCCATAGGAACAGGTGAGGTGATGGTGTGCGAATTCCGCTCGCATTTACGCAAAGCCTTTTGCGGCAATCAGTTACGATCAGGAATAGGAAGACTTGCAGGGGCGGAAATAGCCGGAATGCAATTCAGGATCGAGATGGCAATCGAAGGCAGGCATCTCTGTCAGCCCGAGGCGACACACCTCTTCCACACTCCTGCCGCAGTCGTGCCCCGCGGCGTTTGCACTAACTTAGTGTTCCGGCGGCTGCGGGCGCACGGGAGGCTGGTAAACAGGCTGAAATTGTCCGAGATTGTTGAATTGAATCTGGCTGGCGTCCAGCGATAGGTCGTGTTCGAGGACGACGTCCATGGTGGAGCCGCGCGGGAGTTCCGCCTCCGGACCCCGGGTAAGCAAAACGGCAGCGAGCCCGGCCGCCGCGCCGATTCCGGCACCAATACCAGCGCCCTTTGGCGTCCGGGTGGCGAGGGCGCCGATCCCAGCCCCCGTGGCGGTCGTTGTTACCACCGTTCCCACCTTCTCGCCTTTGTTGCCGCCGCCGGTCACTTTGCCTTCCGAATCCATGGTTTCCTTGCCGCCAGAATCCGCGCTGCGCGGGGCGGCCCGCAGATCGACGGTGTAGCCGTTTGGCAGGATCAAGGTATCGAGGCGCATCCGAAATTCCCCGCGGCCCTTGACGCGGCCGGGGCGTTTGGCTTCGAGCAATTCCCCGCGGAGATAGGAGCCAACCGGGATCACGATGCGGTTGTTCTCGGTAATCGGAAAGGAGGTTTGGAGGTAAACCGAGTCTCCGGCTTTTGCGCTGCGCGTGGAGATCCCGTTCTGGAGGACAACTCCCACTCGTGTTCCCGAGGGAACCGTGATTCTTTCGCTGGAGCCTGCCGTTTGTGCTGTAACCGGCTTCGGCGCGACGGGAGGCGGAGCGTCCGACTGCGGCCCCTCAGGCTGCTGGGCGGCGCAGGACGCGCCAATCGCCAACAGGCTTGCGATGAAAAACAGGTTCGGGCGGAACGCTCGGTGCAGCAGCTTTCTCATGGCAAACCCTCCGCGGTACTTGATGCGATGCATCAAGCAACGACCCGGATGCCTGAGTATAACTCCACGCGCTCTTTTTATCGCCCAAGTTTGACCGGAGAGAAAACGAGGGCTACGCTTGAACGCCAGTGAGGAGAATCGCATGGCGAAACTGGCGTTAATTTATGGAATGAGGCTGCTGCCCGAGGAAGAACTCGGCGAAGTGAAAGACGCGACGGTGGTGCTGAAGAATGGCCGCACGGCGCGCATCGCCATGCACTTGATCGAAGGCAGCAAGGAAGAGATCGAGAGCACGTTTCGCCAGTCCATCGAAGCTTTCTTTGAAATGTATCCGGAAATTTAGGGGGCGACGCTGGAGACTCGAAGATGAATCAGCGATTGCCGAAGTTTTCGGGATCGGCGTTGGGATCGCCAAGATTATCGTTGATGAGAACCGTGGATTGGCCGGTCAATTCAAAGCGCTTGCGGCACTTGTAGCAAGCCACTAAATCGTCCAGCCGAACCATATAGGAACTGGCCTTCGCGAACTTTTTCCTGTCTTCTTCGCCGACTCCGCGCGGCAATTCCCTTTTCTTGCGGCAGACCTTCCAGCGCACGGGAGCCTCGAATTCGCCGCGGCAGCTGGGGCAGACCAGCTTTACTTTCCGGGTTTCTTCTTTTTCGGTGTAAAACTGGCGCTCGTCCATGATTAGGTGGCGGGTGTGTTCACCGCTTCCCCGATTGTAACAAATTCGAGGCCGAGGTCACGCCAGCGCGGCAGCCAATGCTCGAGAGCGGCGAGCGTGCGGGAGCAGTCGCCATTCATTTGGCGATGCGTGCCGTCGTGCAAACAAAGGACATCGCCCGTTCCTGCTGCGGCAGGCTTCGAGGCGCTTCCCAGGTTTCGCTGGGAGCGAGCGGCGATGGGCTGCAGGCGCGGAATCAGCCACTCCAGAGGCCTTTCCTTCCAATCACCGGGAAGCAGAGTCCACATGACGGTACGGTAGCCAAGTTCACGGGCACAGGGAATCACCCACGGATTGCGAAAGCCAAAGGGCGGCCGAAACCACTTTGGCGGCGAGCCCAAAGCATTGGAAATCGCGTCGTGGCAGAGGCGCAACTCAATCCTGATTTCCCTACGGCTAAGCCGGAAAAGATTCGGATGCGTCTCCGTGTGATTGCCTACGAGATGTCCGCGCGCGACGGTTTCTTTCACCAGTTCCGGGCATTCGCGAACGTACCGACCGATCAGAAAAAATGTGGCCTTCGCGTTGTGGCGGTCCAGCAGATCGAGAAACTTCGGAGTCATCTAAGGATTCGGCCCGTCGTCGAAGGTGAGCGCCAGCTTCCGCGAAGAGTTCGAGCGGCAAACCGTACGCCCGAAGAGTTGCGAGCGCGGATGTGCGGCGCCGTAAGCGGCGGCAGTCCCCAGCGCCGTGACCGCACCCGGCACCGCAATGAACAGCGAATTCATGCCGTCCTCATTCTCCAAGAATCGCAGGGATCCGCGCCCTGCAAGAGTCCATCCGGCAGACTGTATCGAAAATCGAGACACCGATTGTACCAATTTGGTTCAAATTCAAGAGAGTGTTCCTCCAAGGGAAACGATTCCTTCGATTCAGATCGAGCATTCTGTAAACAAAAGAAATAGGGCAACTTCGCGGCTTCTTTGGAACGTGCTTCTTCGAAGGATTGGACTGTCTATTGCTATAGAAGTGAGCGACGTCGGGTGTAAAAAAGCTACATCGAGGAATTCCAGAGCTCGCGTCATTCAGGAACCTCTCGGCTTGCGGTTGCTCCGATTCTCTGTGTTGATCGCTGGCGTATCGCTATTGGCTGTACCAATGGGTTCGCAAACGCAGCGGCCTGAGTGGCAGGCAGAAGTGAGGAAATATGCCGAAGCGCAGGATTGGGTTTCTGCAATAAGGATTGTTGACCGCCAGGCCGCTGTGGCTCCGCAAGACATGCATGTGCGTGCGTGGCGTGCTCGGGTTCTGAGCTGGTCCGGGCATTTGCCCGAAGCGGAAAAAGAATACTTGGAAATTCTGAAGTTAGCGCGGAACGATCCGGACGACTGAATGGGATTGGCCAGCGTGTACTCTCGCGAAGGGAAAGTAGAAGAGGCCTTGCGGGCGTTGGACCCCCTCCGATCTGAAATCGTTGGGAAAGCAGCGGCAACGCTGGTAA
>Ga0066689_10000178_pt1 | contig 15261 bp, 13 predicted proteins | sample GraSoiAngelo_138_FD_65626 | JGI IMG/M metagenome (GOLD analysis project Ga0066689, IMG submission 65626) | Grasslands soil microbial communities from the Angelo Coastal Reserve, California, USA - 14_0929_09_40cm | ecosystem: Environmental > Terrestrial > Soil > Grasslands | place: USA... | reverse complement strand
CCGCTGCCCGAAGAGCTCGAGGTGATTTGCCGCACCTGGGAGAATTCGCTAGTCATGATCGACGACTTCGAGGTCCCCGGCGACCCAGGGTACGGCTTCAACGACTATGGCCCCGGGCTTCGCTTCGGCACGGAGCTGCTCCCGGCGGCCACCCGGGACTACCGCCACTTCTACCCGACCACCTCCTCGCGTGAGGAGACTGGCTACCGGCGCGGATTCATTCTGCTGGCGGCGCCGGGGCAGTGGGCGGAGCGGCTGCGCCGCCTGCCTCTTCTGCGCGAGCGGAGTTGAGAGAGGAGGCGGCTTTCCTCGCCGACCGGCCCCTCAGACACGCTCTGGTCCTCGGCGGCAGCGGGTTTCTGGGCGCGCCGCTGGTGCGCCGGCTGTGCGCGGCCGGCGTGCGCACGACCTGCCTCGTGCACCGCACGCCGCTGTCCGTTGCCGCAGCCGGGGTGCTGCGCGGCTCGCTCGACCGCTTTCCCTGGCGCACGCTGGAAGCCGATGCGCCGGACGTGATCTTCCACTTGGCGCGCATCGCCGGCCGCGGCGGCATCCGTGGAGCGGTGACGCGCGTGCGCAACCGGGTGGCCAACGAGCGCCTCTTCGTCGCTCTGGCCAGCTGTGCGCGGCCCCCCTTGCTCGTGTTTGTGGGCGGGACGCTCGCCTATGGCTCGCACGGCGACGAGCCCGTCACCGAGCGGACTCCCTTAGCCCCCACGAGCTTCTCGCGTGACTACCACACGGCTGAGGTGCCCTGGCTGCGCGCCCTGCGCGGCAACGACGCTCCGGTGATCGTGGCCCGTCCGGCCTGGGTGTTGGGCCCGGGAGCGTGGTTCGAGGTCTTCTATCGGCGGTTTCTGCGGGAGGAGCGGGCAGTACCACTCTACGGCTCCGGCGATAACTGGATGTCTCTGGTGCACGTGGACGACTGCGCGGGCCTGCTCGAGCACACGGCTCGCCGTGCGCTCCCGATGTCGGTCGTGAACGTGTTCGCCGGAGCACCGCTTCGGCAGGTCGAGCTGGCCGAGCGGCTGGCTCGGGTCGCGGCCCTGCCGATCCGCCGGGTTCCCCTGGACGAGCTGGAGCGGCGGTTCGGTGGGGCGGTGCGCGAAGCGTTCGACTTCTCCGCGCGGGTCGGCACGGTGCACCAGGCGCTCCACGCCGGATACCGCCTGGAGCATCAGGACCTCGACGCCGATCTGGCGGCGCTGCTCTAGCAGCGCATGGCCTACGCGCGGTGTCTCGCCGACTCGTACCAGGCGATCGTCCGGTCCAATCCTTGCCGGAAATCGGTCGTTGCCCGAAACCCAAATGCCTGCTCTGCACGGGTCGTGTCCAGCCGGCGCCGGGGTTGTCCGTTGGGCTGCCGCACGTCCCAGCGCACCGCGCCGCGAAACCCGGTGAGCTCGGCGATCAGCAGGACCAGATCGCGAATGCTGATCTCAAACCCGGACCCGACGTTGACGGGATCCGGGCCGTCGTACTTCTCGGTGGCGAGCACAATCGCCTCGGCGGCGTCTTCGACGTACAGGAATTCCCGCGTGGGTGACCCGTCTCCCCACACGACGATCTCGCGCGCTTTGCCATCGCGCGCGTCCAGGCACTTCTTGATCAGGGCGGGGACGACGTGCGAGATCAGGGGATCGAAGTGATCACGCGGACCGTACAGGTTGACCGGCAACAGGAAGATCGAGCGAAACCCAAACTGCTGGCGATATGCCTGCCCCTGGACCAGGAGCATCTTCTTGGCCAAACCGTACGGCGCGTTGGTTTCCTCCGGGTATCCGTTCCACAAATCGTCCTCACGGAACGGGACCGGCGTATGCTTCGGATAGGCGCACACCGTCCCGATGGCGACGAACTTCTCGATCTGTCGCTGCCGCGCGATCTCCATGAGCTGCGCGCCCATGATGAGATTGTCGTAGAAGAATTCGCCGGGACGCTCGCGATTCGCGCCAATGCCGCCCACGACGGCGGCCAGGTGGATCACGATGTGGGGTCGCAGATCGGCGTACATCTGCCGCACCGCTTCAGCCACGCGCAGGTCGTACTGTTGCCGGGTCGGCGCGAAGACCTCGCCCGCGCCGCGCTGCCGGAGCTTGTCGACCACATAGGAGCCGACGAACCCCGTGCCCCCGGTGACGGCAATCCTGCGGCTCCCCCAGAAGTCATCCATGCTGGTAGATCAGGATCTCCTGCGCAGCACATACAGCAGGTGCTCTCCGGCGGACCACAAGGGCGTGCGGTTGAGCACGCGATCGACGATCCAGAGCGCTCGCACCAAGGTGCCCTGCTCGGCGAAGCGCGCGGCGCGGTACCAGGCCGGGTATACGATCGAGAATCCCTCGCGCCGCTCGACCTGGAAGACGGGCGCGAAGCGACCCTCGATTTGGCGCGGGAAATAGAGCCAAGCCCGAAGGGGCGCCTGGGGTGCGTAGCCATGCCACCGGTTGGCGAGCCGGGCCACGGCCTGTCCGGGCCGGCCGCGCAGCAAGTGCAGGGCGCTGTCCGCGACGTACGTCCGGCCGACGAACGTGAGCACGAGCACGCCACCGGGTGCTACCACCTGCGCCAGCGCCGCCACGGCGCGGCCCAGGTCGGGTTCCGTGTTCAACGGGCCGAAGAAGGAGTAAATGACGTCGAACTGTTCGCCGGGAAAGACGCGCGGCAGGTCCGCGGCACAGCCGCGCTCGACGCGCACTCCGCGGTCTGCGAGCTTGGCGCGTGCCAGCTCCACCATGCGAGGCGAGACATCGATCCCGGCGCAGCGGCGCCCGGGATAGCGCGCGGCGAACCAGGCGAGGTCGGTGCCCGGGCCGCAGCCGAGGTCGAGCATCGAGCGAGCGGGGTGCGCTTCCACGGCGCGACGGAACGCCTCCCGCACCCGTACCAGCACATGGTTCGAGCTGTAGCGTTGCTCGGCCGTCTCGGCGAACGCATCGTAGTAGGCGCTCGTCGCTCGGAGGTCGGTCTCGTCGGCGCGTAAGCTGGGCACGCTCCTATCATACTCACGTGACCTCGCCGCGCTATCGGCCGGCCCGGTTCCTCGACAGGTCCTCGAACAACGCCAGGTAGGCTTCAGCGTTCGCGCGCCACGAGAACGGGCCCGCCAGGAACCGGCGGCGGCCCGCCTCGCCGATTCGCCTGGCGCGCTCGGGATCGGCCGCCAGCCCGCGCAGCTCGGCCAGGAGCGTTTCGTCATCGCCCGGCGGCACGAGGATCCCACTCACGCCGTGCTCGATGTGCTCCTCGATACCCTCGCCGCGAGTGCCGAGCGCCGGCACGCCCAGCGACATGGCCTCGAGGTACACCGCCCCCAGCGACTCGCGCACGCTCGGCAGCGCCATGACGCTGGCGCTCGCCATGCGCTCCTGGGCGGCCCGCGCGTCGAGCGCGCCGGTCAGCTCGACCAGGCCCTGGTGATCGATCCCCAGCGCGCGGACGAACCGCTCCAAGGCCGGCCGTTCGGGTCCATCACCTACAATCACCAGTCGCGCGTCGGGCCGCTCGGCGGCGAGCCGGGCAAATACGCGAATCAGTCGATCCACCTGCTTGCGGGCGATGAGACGCGTGACCGTACAAACCGTGAAGCCTTGCGGCTGCACCCTGGGCGGCGCCACATGGGTCGCGATGCCGAGGGGGATCACCAGGTTGCGATGCGGGCCCGCCAGGTCGATGGCGTGGCGGCGCAGCGCCTCCGACAGATAGACTGCGCAATCGGCGCTCCTGAGCGTCCGAACGATCCCTCTGCGCACGATCGCGCTCGCCGGGGCCAGGTCGTACAGCTCGTGGTCGTACAGGCTCACCACGAAGGCGGCACTACCGATTCGTCCGAGCAGCCCGCCCGGCAATGAGGCGGAGTGCGCCAGCACGACGTCGGGGGCGGCCACGCGCGCCGCCAGCGCGGTCGCCGCGGCCCGCGCGAACAGCCGCCGCTCGAGCGCGTGTCCGGCGCCTCGCAACGAGCGCGGCACGCGCGGGTAGCGCGGATGGACCACCAACACCGCCCCGTCGCGCTCCTCATGGGGGATGGATGCGCCCGTCAGCCAGCGGCGCGGCGACCAGGGCACGGGCACCACGGCGCGCACTTCGTGTCCAGCCGCCGCGAACAACCGCAGCTGTTCGTCATAAGACATGCCGCGCATCGGCAGGGCCCTGGTCGGCAAGTGGGGCGAGACCACGCCGATGCGCATCACCATCACAAGGCCCGCGCCAGCTCGCCCAGCCGCGCGGCCCAGGTGTGCTCGGCGAACACACGTCGTCGCGCCGCCTGTCCCATCGCCCGCGCGACATCTGGGTGTCGTGCGCGCTGGCGCACCAGCGACGCTGCCTCGGCCAAATGGCGGAAGGTCAGCACTTCGCGCCCTACCTCGAAGGCGTGCTCCACGTCCTCGTTGTGCTGGGTCAAGTAGCAGCAGCCGTAACCGGGAAACTCTATGTCGCGGAGCTTCAAGTAGCTGCGGTAGACGCCTTGGGTGTCGCGCCCCTCATTCAGCCCCAGCACCACGCGACAACTCGACAGAAATGACACCATCTCGTCGTCCGGTAGCGGGCGGGCCGCTCCTCGGACCAGCGGCTTGAGTGCGCGCACGAGAATGCGTTCGCTCAGGCGCCCGCGTACGCGAACGTCGGAACGCGGTCCGGTTGGGCGCGGCTGCGGTGGTGTCGCGTTGGGAGGCTGCCAGCCCTCGCCCTGCACTTCGGTGCGACATCCGAACAGCCGCAGCTCCGCCAGGCGAACGACGCGGTTCCCGGTGGGTGCCCCGACAAATCCCAGCGCGTGCTCGGCGGTGTCGCAGCTGGCCTCCGGCAGCGCAGCCGGGTGCACGGCATAGGGCCGGCACAGGACGGGGCGGCCCAGCGCCCGGTAGCGGGCGTCGGCCGCCCGCTCGGGGAACCAATTGAGCGAGGCCACCCGTGCCAGGGCCTCGACGAAGTCGAACGCGTAGGTCGAGTCGCAGAAGAAGTTGATCCAGGGGATGCCCAGCTCCACCGTGCGCTCGATCAGCGCCGGATCGACATCGGAGCTGAAGCAGTAGGAGATCACCGCGTCCAGCCCGCGCCCGGCGTGGGCCGTGCGGATCTGGTCCCACAGGCGTTCCGACACGGCGGCGCGGTGGTGGGATGGACCGACGGTCGCCGCCCACGGCGGGCGCGCCCATGCGAAGTCCACCGCCACGGGCAGCACCACACTCGGCAGCGCCCCCTGCAGTCCGTCGTAGAAATGGCGCTGCCACACCCGCTGATAACGGCCGCTGGTGTGGCAGTCGGGCGCCAGCGCGAAGACACGGAAAATGGGTTTCAGGAATCCGAATGTGCCCTGTCCGCGGCGGGAGCGCGATAGCCAGCCCCCTCGTTACTCCCCGATGATCTCGTTCAGCCCCTCGACGACCTGGGCGGTCTCTTCGGGCGAGAGGCGGGCGATGCGGCGCCCCAGCCGCTCGGTGGCGAGGGTGCGGATCTGGCTGATTTTCACCCAGGAGCGTTTCGGCAGGCGGGTCGAGCGGGGTTCGAGGGTGAGGGGGAAGCCGGCGCGCTGCGGCTGGCTGGTGATGGCGGCGGCGATGACAGTGCCGGAGCGATTGTTGAACACGTCGTGGCTCAGCACCAGGACCGGGCGGTGGCCCGCCTGCTCGGATCCCCGCGTCGCGCTCAGGTCGGCCCAGCGCACCTCTCCCCTCAGTATGGGGACCATGCACCGAGGTCCGCGGTCAACCCTTCTTCAGCCAGGGCTTTCTCGAGCGCGGGGTCCAGGTTGGCGCACTCGCGGGCGAGTCGTCCTCGCTCCAGACGCGCGAGTTTCTCGGCGACAGCCTGTTCCACCGCCCGACTGCGGTTCTGGAAGACGCCGCGCTCGACCAGGCGATCGAGGCGCGCCAGCGTGGTGGCGTCGAGTGAGATGGCAATCTTGGGTCGCGGCATGGTATTACAATCTGTCATACCATCCGCTCGGGAGGCAAGGGAGCGGCCACCATAAGCCGATCGATCCGCGGTGTCATCATCAAAGCCTTGCGGCGGGGAGCATAAACGCGCGATCGCGCCCGCCGCAGCGAGCCCCTAATCTCTTATCCCCAGCCCCCATTTCCGCAGCATTTCTGCTACGGTTTTGTGGCGTGACTGCCGTCACATTTTCCCGGGCCACGTGTTCTAGCGGACTGGCCAAGGGCGGGTATATTCAGCCCCCGAACCGCGGTACGCTACCGTGCGCCCTTGAGCGGGGAAGCGTCCGGCTGTCCTCACCCCCTTGTTGCCCTCACCGCGACGCGGCGAGGGAGCAGGATGGGCATGGTGTAATGGGGGGATTGGGCGGTCCGCAGGGTTGTCCGACGCCAGGTCGTCCCGCCTGTTGGGTGGGGCGGCATCCCGCACGACACAAGCGATGCGTGTTGGAACACCGGGGCCTGATTGTTGCGCGCGAGCGACACGGTGAGCGGTTTTGTCGACGTCAGGAGGGACGTGCGTGGAATCCTTGCCTCGTGAGCTGAAGACGGAGTTGTCCACCTCGGCTTCCCTCATGGGCGGGGCCGCCGCACCGGCGACGGACGCGCCGTTTCATCCCATGTACGCTCCCGTCGAGCCCGCGGCCGTTCCGGTCGAGCGCCGTAGCCCAGTGCGCGTGCGGTTGGACCTGCAGCAGCGGGCCGCGACCAACCTGCGGCGCCACATGGTGCGGGCCGTGCGCCGGTTCGTCGTGCTGGTCGTGGCGGATCTCGCTTCCTTCTTCGTGATGCGGGAGCTGGTGCGTGCGGTGCGCGAGTACGCGTGGCTGGGCGATCGCTTGGCGACCCAGGTCGGCGACGTGCTTCCGCCGGGCATCTTGAACGGTTGGCAGTACGCCGCGGCTCTCTTTCTCGGGCTGCTGCTCACGGGGAGCTACGGACGCGGCGATCGGCGGCGCAATCCGCAGCGGCTGTTCATCGCGTGTGCGCTGGCGACGGCGCTTCCCTTGTGGATGGAAATTTGGACCCGCGGGCTCGAGCCGGTGATCGTGCAGTACGCGATCACCACGACGCTCGTATGGGCCGGGCTCGTGGCGGAGCGGCGGGTGTTGGACCGCGTGGTGGCGTGGGTGCTGCCTTACCCGGAGCAGGCGGCGGCGGCGCTGTTTGTGGGACCGGCTGAAGAGTGTAGGGCGGCCATCGACAGTCGCGCGTTTGCGGCGGGCAGCGAGTACAGGTCTGTCGGATTCGTTGACACACACATTCCGCCCGGCCCTGGCGCTATCGGCCAGGTCGCGGATTTTCCGACACTCCTGCATCGCGCCGGTGCGGAGACTGTGGTGGTGTGCGGATATCTGTCAGACGCGCGCTTCCGTGAGGTGGTGGATGCCGCGCTCGCCTCGGAGTGTCAGGTGCTGTCCGTCCCCAGGGCGATCGACGTCGCTGGTGTGCAGCCTAGTCTCGTGTGGCGCCGCGAACAGGCGCTGATCGAGCTGACCGCGCCTACCCTCAAGGCTTGGCAGCTGGTGGTCAAACGGGCCGTAGATCTGGTAGGGGCGACCATCGGGCTCCTCGTGGCAGGGCCCCTCATGCTCCTCGTCGCTCTTCTCGTGAAGCTCGACTCTTCGGGTTCGGTTTTCTTCCGTCAGGAGCGAATTGGCGCGGGGGGGCGGCGCTTCAGAGTGTGGAAGTTTCGCACCATGCAGGCGGGTGCCTCAGATGCGGCGCATCGGGAGTTGATCCGCAAACTATTCGGCAAGGACGAGCTCGAAGCGGCGCACGTGGACGGCAGCAAACGTCCAGTCTACAAGCTGGTCAACGATCAGCGCGTGACGCGCTTGGGGCGACTGCTGCGCCGCTCGTCCCTCGACGAGCTGCCGCAGCTCATCAACGTGCTGCGTGGCGACATGAGCCTGGTCGGTCCGCGACCCCCGCTGGCTTATGAATTCGAGGAGTACGACCACTGGCAGTTTGACCGGCTCAAAGTAATGCCGGGCATGACGGGCTTGTGGCAGGTCTCCGGCCGCAACTGCCTGACCTACAGGCAGATGTGCGAGCTCGATGTCGAATACGTCCGCCGGTGGTCCCTGTGGCTCGACTTCAGGATTCTGCTGCGGACCATCCCGGTCGTTCTGTTCAATTCCGGCAAGGCGGCGTAGCATCGCGGCGTTGGCTCGACCGACGTCCGGCCGGTCGCCGGGATGCTACGTGTCCATCGCGTACACGCACGCCCCTTCCGATCCGCGCGTCCGGCGGCACTGCGACGCGCTTGCGCGGCACGGCTGGCGCGTGATCCAGCTGGGCCTGGGAGTCGAGGGCGAACGACGGGTCGGTCGGTTGAAGAGTGTGGTTCTGGTGCGCTGGCATCGGCCTCGGTATCGCGGAGGCCGTTTGTTTCGGTATGCGATTTCATACCTCGGGTTCTTTTTCTGGGCCCGCGCGCTCCTGAGGCGCCTGACGCGCACTCCAGGCGTCCGCGTGGTTCAAGTGAACAACATACCCACGTTCCTGGTCTGGGCGGCGCGGGTGGTGCGCCACCGAGGAGGCGGCGTCGTGCTGGATCTGCATGATCCCGAACCGGAGCTGTTCTTGAGCAAGTTTGGGGATCGACCTGGCGCTCATCTCGTGGCACGCGGACTGGCGTGGCACGAACGCTTGGCTGCCCGGCAGGCGCGACTCGTCTTGTGCGTGCACGAGCAACACCGAGCAATCACTCAGGCACACGGTGTCGGCGGGAACCGACTGAGGACGATCGTGAACCTCGCGGACGAGCGCATGTTCCCGCTTTCGCCGCCCCGCCGCGCCGGTCCCTTCGTCGCATTTCATGGCACCGTCGCGCGCCGCATGGGGCTCGATTTCGTGCTTGCCGGCATCCGCTCGCTGCTCGATCGTGGCATCGCCGTACGGATGGCGATCTGGGGCGACGGGGACGCGACCGACGAATTGCGCTCGCAACGCGACCAGCTGGGGCTATCTTCGCTCGTGGATATCCCCGCGCGACGGTTCCAGCCCGACCAGCTGATAGGGCTCCTGGCCGAGGTAGGGCTCGGGATAGTGTCCATCCGCCGGGACACATTCACGGACGTCATGCTGCCGACGAAGTTGCTCGAGTACGTGCGGTTGGGGATTCCCGCGGTCGTTACATGGACGCCGACGATCGCGCAGTACTTTCCGGACGATGCTGTGTACTACATCCGGGACATGTCGGCTGCCGCCGTGGCGGATGCGGTGGCAAGAGCGCTGGCGGATCCGGAAGAAGCGCGGGCACGAGTCGGCCGCGCACAGGGTCTACCGATTGCGTGCTCGTGGCAGGACCGAGAAATGGAGTATGTGAGGCTCATTGAGGAGGCGGAGAATCTTGGACACGGTGCTCCGTGACCCGGGTGCTGCCCGAATGAACCTTGTGATCGGCCTCGGTGAGATCGGTCGGCCACTGATGGACGTGCTGTCCCGGGCGCATCGGGTTGAGGGGATCGACCTGCCGCCACGGGACGTCGCGGGGCCGATTCAATTCCTCCACGTGTGCTACCCCGGCGACATAGCGGATTTCGCGGGTGAGACCGCCAGGTATGTGCGACGTTTTGAGCCGGCCGTCGTCGTGATTCACAGCACGGTTCCCGTCGGCACCACGCGCGCGGTCCAGGCGGCGGTTTCCGTTCCGGCGGTGCATAGCCCGGTGCGGGGAAAGCACACGCGCATGGCCGACGAATTGCTCCGGTATGTGAAGTTCATCGGTGGAACGGATGCCGCTGCTCTGGCTCAGACCGAAACGCATTTCGAATGTGCGGGGATGAAGACGCGGCGCCTGCCCTCGCCTGAGGCAACAGAGCTTGCCAAGCTGACCGAAACGACCTATTTGGGGCTGCTCATCGCCTTCGCTCAAGACGTTGACAGAATGGCGCGAGCGACGGGCGTGCCCTACGCCGAGGTGGCCAGCTTCTACGAAGAAATCAGCTACCTGCCGCCGGTGTCGTACTTCCCCGGCATCATCGGCGGGCACTGCGTGATGCCGAACGTCGCGCTCCTGAAGCGCAGCCACGAATCACGCTTGCTCGATGCGATCGAGTGGTCGAACGAGCGCAGAAAAAGCGAGGGATGAAATGATAGGCGTCGGCATCATCGGGTGCGGGTACTGGGGGCCGAAGCTCGTCCGCAACTTCTCCCGTGCGTCCACCAGCCAGGTGACCACCGTGTGCGACCTGCGATACGAGCGCGCGGCGCGGGTCGGGGCGGAGTACCGCGTACCGCGGATCACCGACCAAGCGGAGGACGTGATCACCGCGTCAGACACACAGCTCGTGGTCGTGGCCACACCGTCAGTGACCCACTTCGACCTCGCCCGGCGCGCAATCGAGCGGGGCAAGCACGTGCTGGTCATGAAGCCTCTTACGACGCGTGTGGATCACGCGGAAGAGTTGTGCCAGCTCGCGCAGCGCAAGGGTGTGGTCCTGGCGGTGGATCACACGTTTATCTACGCAGGTGCGGTGCGCAAAATGAAGGCATTGATCGACGCCGGCGAGATCGGAGACCTGTACTACTTCGACTCGGTCCGCATCAACCTGGGGCTCATTCAGCCTGACGTGAGCGTGCTGTGGGATCTCGCGCCGCACGATGTGTCGATCATGGACTATCTGCTCGCGCGGGATCCCATCAGCGTATCCGCCACGGGCGCCTCGCACGGCGGCAGTCCGGCCGAGAACATCGCCTATCTCACCGTACGCTACGAGGGGTCGCTTATCGGACACATGCATGTCAACTGGCTCGCGCCGGTCAAGGTCCGCAGCACCATCGTCGGCGGATCAAAGAAAATGATGATCTACGACGACATGGAGCCCAGCGAGAAGCTCAAGGTGTACGACAAGGGCTTCTCGATCTCGCACGAGATGGCGCCGGAAGAGAGCGCCCAGTGGATGGTGGCGTACCGATCGGGTGATATGCACGCGCCGCAGCTCGACACGCGTGAGGCGCTCGCCGTGGAGGTCGACGAGATCCTGGACGCGATCGCGGGCCGGGGGCCTGTGGTGACTGACGGTTCCGCGGGTTTGCGAGTCGTGCGGGTGCTGGAGGCCGCGCAGCGGTCGATGGAGCAGGGCGGCGCGGTCGTTGCGCTCTCGATCAACTCGCCCGCCCGCCCGTCGTGAGCGTGTCGGCTATGGAGGCGGCGGAGCGCGATAGGCTGCTGCAACGTATCGCTCCCGACGTGAAGCTGGGCCGCGGGGTGCGGTTGCACGCGTTCGTCAATCTCTACGGATGTGAGATCGGCGACGAGACCTCGATCGGCACCTTTGTGGAGATACAAAAAGGGGCGAAGGTAGGTGCCCGGTGCAAGATCCAGAGCCACACCTTCGTCTGTGAGGGCGTCACCATCGAAGATGAAGTGTTCGTTGGTCACAATGTGAACTTCCTCAACGACCGCTATCCCGCCGCCACGACGAAAGACGGCAAGCCCAAGACGGAACAGGACTGGGTGCTCGAGCTGACGGTGGTGAGATGCCGCGCGGCAATCGGGACCGCGGCCGTGATCATGCCGGGCGTGACGATCGGGGAGGGCGCCGTGGTCGGCGCCGGCGCGGTCGTGACGAAGGACGTGCCACCGGGGGCAGTCGTGGCGGGGGTGCCGGCTCGGGTCGTTTCGTCGAACCCAGCGGGGCCAGCGCGATGAAGGTTCCTTTCGCAGATCTCCGGGCCATGCATGACGAGGTGAGAGCGGAGATTGAGGCGGCCTGGCGCGAGCTCGTGGACCGCTCCGCCTTCGTGGGTGGACCCGCCGTGGCCGACTTCGAGCGCGCCTTCGCCGGCTACTGCGAGGTGCCGCACGCCGTCGGCGTTGGGAGCGGGACCGACGCATTACGCATGGCCCTACAGGCGGTCGGGATCCGTCCGGGCGACCTGGTCCTGACCGTTCCGCAGACCTTCATCGCCACCGTGGAGGGCATCACGCAGGCCGGAGCCAGCCCGGTGTTTAGCGACATCGAGTCCGAGAGCTACACGATGGACCCGGCTTTGGTCGGAGAGTACCTCGAGCGCAGGTGCAAGTCTCAGAATGGCATCCTGGTCGAGCGCGAGAGCGGTCGGCGCGTTGCCGGGCTGGTGCCGGTGGACCTGTATGGCCATCCGGCGGATTGGGACCGCCTCTTGGAGCTGGCCCGGAAATTCGACCTTAAGGTCGTCGAGGACGCCTGCCAGGCGCACGGTGCGGAGTACCGTGGGTCCCGGTGTGGGACCTTCGGACACGCTGCGGCTTTCAGCTTCTATCCGGGGAAGAATCTGGGGGCCATGGGCGAAGCCGGTGCGATCACGACCGCGGATGCTGCGGTTGCGGAGCGGTGTCGGGTGCTGCGGGACCACGGGCAGCAGGAGCGCTACATCCACGTAAGCGGAGAGGGCAGCAACGCGCGGCTCGACGCCTTGCAGGCGGCCGTGTTGAGCATCAAGCTGCGGCGACTCGAGGGCTGGAACGAGGCGCGACGGCGGGTGGCCGGGTGGTACACCAGTCGTCTCGCGGGCGCTGGCATCGTGTTGCCTCAGGAGATGCCATCGGCCGCGCACGTCTACCACCTCTACGTCGTGCTCTTAGATGAGAGGGATCGCGTGCGGCGCTCGCTCGAGAGCGCAGGGATCCAGACGGGACTCCACTATCCCGTGCCGCTGCACTTGCAGCAGGCGTACGCCTCGCTGGGGTATCGGGCGGGTGATTTTCCCGTCAGCGAGCGCGTCGCGAGTCACGCTTTGTCCCTTCCCATGTTCCCGCACCTCACCGAGCGGCAGGTAGATCATGTCGTCGCCGTCCTACGAGCGGCCCTCGCATCCGAGGTCGTGACGCGCTGACGGCCGCGTCCCGGAAGTGCCGAAGTTGTCGCACACCCGCAACAACTGGATGGCTGAGCTTTCTGCTCTCGGCAGCGCCTTTGCCAGCTAAGTCACTTCATTGCAAGGAGTTTCCAATTAACCATGAATAGTGTGATATGAGGCACAAGTGGTGCTTCCGTCAGAACCTGCCCTTGGCCCTTGGTTTGAGCAATGTCGGATGTCGTGCGCCTTCCGCGCTGACCAGTGCGTCACCGAATCCTGCCGCTCCTCCTTGCTGGAGCGATCAGCGCCGCCTGCCTGGGCGATCCTGTTGGGTCAGGGTCGCTCGTGCTCGTTTCTTCCTTACGGGTGGACAGCGTCATCCTGGGCCACCCGGGGGAGGCCCTCCCGCAGCTCGTACGAATCCGAGCGGTCGGTAGCGGCGGCGAGCCGATTCCCGCCGCCAGGGTGCAGTGGACGACTTCAGGCGCTGGGGCACAGATCAACGAGTCGTCCACCCAAACCGACCCGAACGGATACGCCTCCGCCATCTGGGTGCTCGGTACGCGGGCTGCCGACTCGCAAGCGCTTGCGGTACGCGTAGGGACCGGATCTCACAGTGCGGGCGCCAAGTACCGAGCGTCCGCAGTGCCCTACGTCGTGTCGCACGTCAGTCTACTGCCGACGGGTGTCCAAACCTTGCGGCTCGGCGATACGCTGGGGTGTAGTCTGCAGGCCGAGGACCCGTTCGGGAACAAGTTTACCCCGCCTCACCCCCAGTTCGTCTCCACCGACACCACCCTGCTCAAGGTCGACACCCTGGGCCGAGTGCACCTGCGCCGGCGCGGGACCGTCCAAGTCGTGGGCATTGCCGCCACCGCCGTGGATACGATGCGGGTGAACGTGATCCAGATCGTGCAGAGCATCGTCACGACCCTCGACACCTTCCGGTTTCATGCCATCGGCCAGGTTGCGTCAGACTCTATCACGTTGATGGATGACCGGGGCCTCGAGGTCAAAGACTCCGTGCCGCAGGTCCGACTCCTGGACACCACGATAGTGCGTCTGGTGCGGCTGTATCCTCTTACCCTGCGTAGCAATTCCAATGGAACGACGCTAGTTCAAGTGCAAGCAGGGAGCGTAGTGAAAACCCTTGGAGTCGCCGTCGTCCAGCAAGCCACGTTCATACAGGTCCCCGAGGCGTCAATCCTGTTCGATGCGCTGGGCGACACGGTGCGTCTTACCCCCGCGCTGGTTGATAGTCTAGGCGTCGTTCTGACAAAGTCGCAGGTCGCGTTCTCGTCAACCGACTCAACTACGGTCAGTGTGAGTGTGGACGGATTGGTGCGCTCACGCCGGAATGGTGCAGTGCTGCTCGTCATACGAGCCAATACAGGCGCGACGGACACTGTGCCAGTGACGGTGAGCCAGAAAATCGCTCGCGTCACGATAGCACAGGACTCCATTCTGTTCGATGCACTGGGCGCCACAGCCGTTGTACGCGCGACAGCGATCGACCGTCTGGGGTCTCCGGTAACCGGCGCTGCGCTAGCGTACCGGACCGGGGACACAACCGTGGCTACTGTCGCCTCAGATGGAACCATCAGCGCGCGGGCTAACGGGAGCACGTCGTTGGTGGCGAGCGCGGGAGCCGATTCCGTAGTGGGTGGCGTTCGCGTTCTCCAGCGGCCCGTGCGGATCAACGCGCAGTTGGCTCAAGGTGGCATCACTAGCGTCTTCCTCGACTCATTGATCCCGCTCAGCTGCAACGTGCTCGATCGAAACGGTAACGTAATCGACACCGTGCCGGTCGTCGCACCTTCGTCTACCGGCCACTGGGCCGGTGGCAACTGCAATGGCGTCCGGGCACTGCGGTCGGGCTTCGATACATTGCGGGTCCAGGCCGGCGGACTCGAGGCACAGGTGCCGGTTGTACTGGCGATCCGGCCAATCGTGTCTTCGCCGACAGGTGACTTCGTGCAATTCGACAGCCTGCCTGCCGGGCGAGCCCCGTTTTCCCCTACCGCGCACCGAAACTCGCGCGGAGAGCTCGAGGTCTACTTCGCGGCCTATCCGCTCAACGCAAGCACTTGGGATGACACTCGCAGCGACCTGTACCGGCTGGTTTCGTCAGACGGCATCACATTCCGCTACGACGGAGTGGCCCTGCGGCACGACGACAGTTTGTGCGCCCCACAGGGCAGCGGCATCGAGAACGTGAGCATCGTGCCTCGGGCGGACGGGCCGGGCTGGCGCATGTTCTTCTCAGCCGGGAGCTTCGCCTGCTATGGCTGGCAGGTGTTCTCCGCGGTGTCCACCGATGAGCGCACCTGGGTCAAAGAGCCCGGCGTCCGGGTGACCAACGGCGGCACCCTCGGCGCCCCCTCCTTCGGGCCGTGGCCCGCAGGCGAAGGAATGGTCACCGAACAACTCCCATCGGGGGAGTGGCGGATGATCCTCGGGGGATACGAGCAGATCCTACCGCACGAAGACAAGTTCCAGATCGTCGAGTGGCGCTCCCCGGACCAGGTCA
>Ga0066689_10000175_pt1 | contig 15363 bp, 33 predicted proteins | sample GraSoiAngelo_138_FD_65626 | JGI IMG/M metagenome (GOLD analysis project Ga0066689, IMG submission 65626) | Grasslands soil microbial communities from the Angelo Coastal Reserve, California, USA - 14_0929_09_40cm | ecosystem: Environmental > Terrestrial > Soil > Grasslands | place: USA... | reverse complement strand
ACCCTATGGACATACTGTCCTATGTTGGCACACTTCTAGCGTAGCAACATGCATGCCAGAATAATGTTCCACGTGAAACAGTGCCACACTATGAGGGCCACCCCTATGAATGTGAATGCACACCTCACCATAGTAGTAGTCCCTTGTCATGTATCACCCTTTGTGCTAGTAGCTATGCTCTATATATATAATGCGACACAATCAAAATGCATCTGTCAAGGGCATCATGCTGTAGGTGTGTGTGCAACCTCAAGTGATAACCACTCTCAAAGGGTAAGCCCTATGCAAGGGTAGTGCCATGTCAAGGTGTTGCCATGCTCTATATATAATGCGACACAATCAAAATGAGTGCTTGCAAGGTGGATTGATACTACGTATAATGAATCCATACACACAAAAGAGCACACGTAGTAGCAGGACAACACATGAAAACACTGACACTCGATTGGATTATTTCCATTTTACGAGAGGACAGCCTATGGGCGCTGTGGCTTGGTTAAACACCCCTCGCAAAGATCCTGAGTTGGGAAAGGGGTCATGATGTCAAGGATGATTTTCCACCAGACAAAAGAAAGCCCCCAATGAAGGAGGCTCATTTCTACGGGGCGGGGATGGGTTCCAATGGGAAATACAGGACAGTGCGATAACACTTATTGCCTCTCCACTCCCTCCTACGGAGAATGATTCCATCCTCCACCAGCTTACGCAGGACATGGGTCTTATCTAAGCTGGGTCCATGTCTACAGTTGACAGCCATTCCATATCCAGATAATGCACGCCTCTTCAGTTCAGTGAGCCAGAATGCTCGTTCCTCTTTGGGTGCCATCATACTTGTCTGTTCAAGCCAGCTCATTAGTCTTCCTCCAATCGGTATGTGTATATCTCATCCTTTGAACGGAGTATGCTGCCACAGTTCGCACACTCAGAAGTAGTCCAGTAGGATACGCCCCAGCTTTGTGTAAACTTATGGTGCTTATGCCTAAGCCACTCTTCATTGTGAGGGCACTCCAGTTTAAGCTCTTCCATCTGAGAGCGTAGCTGAACAATCTGTTGCTCTAGTCTGGAACGCTCACCAGAGTTATAGGCTATCTCAAATACCTTATCTTTCAGACCCCATGCTCTGGTGATTTCACTCATCACTGCTTACTCAGGTCAACACGGATAGCATTCTCAATGATGAGCCTGTCAGCACCTCGGCTGTTTGAATTGACGATAGCCCCTTCAGCTCGTTCAGCGATGTTGTAAATCTCTTGTGCAGTTGGCATTGGTAATTTCATTGTACGTCCTCCCATTTAATTCCTTTGATATATTGTTTCATAAGCTCTTTGTAGTCGAGTTCTTTTTCAGGGTGTACAGTTTTGACCTGTGCACACCACCAAGACCAACCACCTATAGTGTCTTTGCTCATCCCATTGCCTTCCATTCAAAGCAACCAACACGTACAGCAGGAACATCCCCACCACACAGACAGTGCTCGCCCATACGGCAATAGCCTTGAGTATCCTTTATCTTTCCTATAATGTGCAACACCGCGAGGTCTTCATCATTGTGTAAGTCTACAGCTTCCTTAGCCTCTTTCAGCCCACACCCAGCACGGTTCCTTACATTCTTAATCATCTGCACTTTGCCGGGGAACCATTGTGGCAAAGGTGGTGTATCCTCCCCATAAAGTGGAGTCTCAGTGCACATATATGGAAACTCAACACGCAATAACCTTTCAAGCAGCTTGAGAGCCCGCTCTTTGTTGGCGTGCTGACTCCGCTCGCTATCTACAGTAACACCTATCGAAGTTGGGAGGTGCATAACAGTGACACCATTGGCTGGAAGCCATGTGTTACTACCATGATACGAGGGTCTGTACATCACTACATCTATATCTTTAGGATCGAACCCTGTGTGTTCACTCATACATCACTTCCTCCGTAACCATAATTCAAATCGGATAGATACAGCAGCGAACACCATACCTACAAAGAAGGTGGGAAGCAACCAGAACACTTCCACCATAGGCACTCCTAATGTCATTCTTCATCCCCGTAATACAATATCTCTTCATGTTGGTTCTCAAACATCTCAATCACTTCTGACTGCCAACGTCTAAGACTGGTAGGAGCTTTGATGGCTGCAATCTGGGTAATGAATACATCATACTCCTGTTTCTCTCTGAGTGCAAACTCATGTTCAGTGGTGATACGTCTCCACCCAAAGTAGCAAGTTTCAATCTGGACACCTTTGTCATTGGTAAGAACTAGGACACGATCAGAGCCATGTCCATTACTCCAATAGTGTGTGTAGACGTCTACCAGATACCACTTCTCATGTCCAGCCCGAGTTTGTAGGTCATAGATGAATGAACGATCCACCTCAACACTATTAGGAAGCTTCTTGTAGAAGGAGAAGTCACTGGAAGTGTAGCCTTGTTCCATTGTGTAGCACGGTCGCTTATCCATTAGTTCCTCCAGTAGTCATAACGTAGTTGGTACACCCAATCATTGTAAGCCTCTTCAGAGGTGTCTCCGAAGCCACTTTTGTCACCTCCTTTGCAAATCCACCTCAGTGTAAACATCTGGTAGATGGTGTGTGCTGGGAGTTTTCCTGACACAATCATTGGTAGAGTTCTCCTGTAGTTGGACTCATTGAGAAGCACCACGCCTCTGGAGAGTCATCAATCATGATGTCTATATGTACTCCCTTTGAAGCTGTATAGTGTCTCTTGTTTAGGCGTCCAGTGTAGAACACTTTGTAACCCCTGTCTACAAGGAACTTCAAATCTTCTGGATATTCATGTGCGTAACGCCAAGTGACAACGTACACATTGAAACCATTCTTCTCCATGATGCTCATAATATTGAGCCACATATCAGGAGCTAGCGAGATGGTTTCATCGAAGTCAATCCCAATATTATACTCTTTGTCAAACATCACGTTCAAGTCCCTCAGTGTTTCCCCAAGTGTCAATGGCATCCCACAATGAAAGGTGGTATTGCTTCACTGGGGATATGTAGGTGCGAGCATAGCCCACTATGGTGTAGTTCATTGGGGCGTCAAACCAATACTCTGGCTCTTCCGCCCCGCAGACATTACAAACTCTCTTGGATTGTGTAGGTTCCATTCTCAATCACCACTGCGTCATGTGAGTAGTAGCCATTGTGCTCGTTGTAAGCCACGAATTGTAGCAAACCAGCAGTGGTGTACACGTTGATGAACATGGCGTTGCCTTCGTAGAGTTCGCGGCCAAGGTCGATGCTTGCACGCTCAGAGTCTACGCCTTGGATGTTGAGTACGGCTGCCCCAATAAAATCTGTGAAGTCGTCTTGCGACATCAGATAACCCCAATTCTCACAGCAACCTTGGCCGTTAGAGATACCCATCTTGATTTGGGTTTCATCTTCAAGTGTAATAACGAAGCCGTCATAACTACCCCAAGTTGACGCGCCTTTGAAGGTTGTTTCTTTGATAGATGTGATTTTCATGTGTAATCTCCTTTGTAGTGTTTGAGATGGTGTATACTACACCCAATTTTTATACGGCGTCAAGCGATAATATCTTCCCAAGGAACAGCCACCATGTTGAAGTCAGCGTATGGAATCATGTGCTCCACGGCTTGCCCAAGGTCATTATACGTGGAATAGCTCACCATCTCACCAACGAATGCCGTATCAGGGAACCACTTAGACCACACACGGGTGCGAACACCGTAAGGAACACCTTGTGGTAGTGCAAGGATAAGGGCTCCCCGTTTAGCAGCCTCAGCAGCCAGCAGAGGGACGTCCACAACGTAGAAGTTGATACTCTTGGCCTTCATTGGGCGGTCTAGATTGTAATCAGAGATTTGACCACCGGGTCTGTAACCATCGTAACCGTAGAACATATATTTCTCCTATGAAAAAGCCCACTAAGCGTGAGCTAGTGGGCTATTATAACACGTTATGCGAATGCAGACAACACTTGATTGTGTCAGGCGAAGGCACTGAGCACTTGGTTTGGATCAGCTACAGCGCTCTCACCTACTGGTTGGAAGCCCCAGCCATAGCCAGTGCGTTCCAGAGTACCGATGTGCAGAGCAGTACCACCAACAAAGGTTGCCAGCTTGTACTCTTGAATCACGTTGTTATCCTGATCGTAGAGGGTGAAGGCACCATTCTTGATCATGCTGAAGTCTTGTTGACGCTTTGCAGCTTCATGCAAGAAGACGAAGTGTTCAATCTTGAAGATGTGCGATGGAACCTTAGCAACATCAGTGATCAGCTCTTCATCGTCCTCACCTTCGCCAGTACGGTTGTCACGTGGGTAAACAACTGCACCGTTGTAGGCACTCATGTTGTTGAAGAAGACTACGTTCTTCACATCACCTTGGATACTGCCAGTTGCGTCAGTCAAGAAGGCGAAGACATCGAGGTCAAAGCCGTATTCCTTGGAAGCACCATGAACAGGATGGCAATCCCAGTTCAACACACCACGCAGTTTGGTCAGGGAAGGTGCTGCTTTCGACAGGTCCAACATCATAGTAGTTTTGCTCAAGTTAAGCTCCATTATCAAGTCCTCTTTAAGTAATTTGGTTGAGGGGCGTTGTGCCCCCTTTTCAGTGTTGTATCAAGCTTTGCTTGGGTAGATTTTGTAGATGCCAGCAGTGCCTACTACAATCAAACCACCTACCACCTTGGCAAGGATGTGGTTGACAGCACCTACATGGCTCACAAAGAACGGGTCAGACACCAACATTTCAGCACCAACTACACCGAGCATTGCAGCACCAATCCAGATGATGATTGGGAAGCGATCCATCAGAGTAGCCAAGTATTTCGCACCGTAGACGATCACTGGAATGCTGAAGACGATACCAGCGATTGCGTAGATTGTCGAGTGTTCAGTACCAGAAGCAGCACCTGCTACAGCCATTACGTTGTCCAGCGAGAGCATGAAGTCAGCTACGATGATGGTCCATACAGCGCCAAAGATCGTATCCTTCTGTGCTACGTCTGGTTCATCCTCGTGAGAGGTGAGCAAGTTGTAACCGATGTAGACAAGGTAAGCACCAGCAGCCAGCTTCAGGAATGGAATCCCTAACAGGAAGGTTGCAAACACCAACAGCACAGCTCGTAGTGCGATGGCGCCAGCAGTACCAAACAGGATCGCTTTACCTCGTACACTTACAGCCAGTGTTGCAACAGCCAGAGCGATAACGATTGCGTTATCCAAACCCAGAAGCAGGTCGATCATTACGATCTTGAAGATTGCAGCGAAGTCAAGCGAAGCTAGAAATTCCATGTGTTACTCCTTAAATAAATGCTTTGAGGTCGGTGTTCAGAAGGGCTTCGTAGAAGCTATCTGGTGTCACAGCCTTCGGGTTAGGAAGGTAGATGACGCTGACATTCTCGTATGTTTGTGAGATTCTGTCAAGGTATCTTTTATCAACACCGTTACCAATACCAACTATCTGTACAAACGTGTTCTCCAACGAAGCGAGTTGCTTCTCGAAAGCAGGCTTGTCACCGTTCTCACCATCAGTGATCATGGCAAGATACACTGGAGTTGGTTTCTTGCCGAAGCTGAAGAAGCCACCCTTGTTCTTACCTTTCAACTCACCAATCGCATCAGCGAAGGCAGTGCCACCATTAGCACGGACGCCTTGTGCCTTGATATAGGTGCCAGCATCAGCCTCAGTCATGTCAGGATACTTCTTGAAGCTGGTGTTGAAGAAGCCGATTTCCATCTGCCCATCGTCATCAAACTTCATGGCAGCAGCGAGGAACAGGTCAACGGTATCTTGTACCCAGCCACTACGCAGTTCATCGTCCATACTGCCAGAGATATCAACTGCCAGCTTCACAGCCATCTTGGGGACTACAGTGATGTCGGCCTTAGCCAAGTTCAGTTCCAGCGTTTTAGTCAGGTCTAGCAAAGTCACTCTCCTCTCCTTTGTTTGCGTGGGTTAGATTCTACCGGACTGTTTGAGGGCTGTCAACAATGTTTTCTGGCCTTCTACAATCTGAATAGCTTCTTGCTCACGTTTGATTTGTGCATCGTTCTCAATGCGTTTAACTTCTACGACAGTCTCCAGAACACGGGACCGAAGGGTTTGCAGTGTCTCATTCGTGATCACCGGAGTGTTCAACGCTTTAGCACTTTCAATGGCAGAGAGCTTAGCACTATCTGAGCCTTTGATCAAGGTTTTAGTTGCCAAATCACGTACATCACCTGTCAGCTTTACGCTCTTCTGAGTATCCAGAGTCTGGATGAACAGGGCAAACTCCATCTTAACGATTGGAATCGTTTGACTGATGATATCTTTCAGCGTGCTGATGGTAACACGACTTGTATCTTGTTGCTGACGAATTTTAGGGCTGTTAAGCTCTGTCATAGCCTTCAAGCGCAACAGGTTGTCCATCTTCAAGCGAAGACGGTTCAGCTTTGTCTCAGCGTCACGCACTTGCTGAACTTGCATAGCTGCCAAATCACTTGTGAGGTCGATTTCAGGCCAGCTCTTAATCTGGTCATCTACGTAGTCAATCAATTTGTGAACGTCATTCATCTCATTGACGATCTTCTGGTAGTGATTGAAGTTTTCGTTGTATAGAGACTCCAAATCCTTAACCCACTCTTGCTGAACAGTAATATGCGAAGAGATTTTACCCTCCAAACCATCAAAGACATCCTGTGCAGACTTCAAACGGAGGGTCAGGGTTGCCTTGACATCCGTGAAGGTGCGTTGTAGCCAGCCAACAGCCCCACCCTTCTGCATTTGGGCAGGGTCGAGTTTGTCAATCTCGTTGGTGATACCAGTCAGGATAATACCAAGGTCGTCAAACTTACCAACAACCATCTTATCAATGATTTTCTGAGTGGTGAAGCCAATCTCACGACTAACTTGCTCACCAATCTTGTCGATATCAGAGTCAGTCACAATCAGCGAAGGCATAGCCACGCCAGATGGTTTCATCATGACGATTGGCGAGTCCACTTGGACAGCAGCCACTGTTGGTTTGTAGATATTTTGTGTAGTCACTTGCTCAGGTTCTCTATAGCCAACTGGCGCACTTGAAATACCTGCTTTACCGAAAACACTCATTCTGTTTCTCTCCGTTTGATAGCACGTTCTAGTGCTGATGTGAGCAATCTTACACTGTTGGGCCAAGACCCGTCAAGGATTGATTTGTTGTATTCTGCATCAAGACCTTCATCGAGATAGCGATCCAAGAATTCCTCTGATACACCACAAGCTTTAAGATGTCGTAGGTCTTTGCAGAGTTGGCATTCACACGCCATTGCTCAACTTCCCAATCTCTTCGATCTTGTCACCATGCACCTTGAGAGTACGTCCATTCAAACCATGACAGAGCAGATAAGAATCACGACCATAGAGATTTGGAAGTTTTTCACTCAGTGGCACGCCATAGTGTGTTGGTTCTTCGTGGCCATCTCGTTCTGTTACATATTCCCAACGCTCACCACAGCACTCACAGTAAGCCCGTGCGTCTTCAGACAGATCGTAGAAAATATCATTTGCCTGTTCAGCATCCATGGCTTGTACATAAACCAGCGCTGCTACACGGTCATCTTGTATGTGATATCCACCGGAGTTGTTCTGGTAGAACTCATACCACTTTGCACCTTCAATTTTAACCGCTTGCATACTAATCCTCCTTCAAATCTGATTGTGGCGTATCTTCTCTTGGGTAGATGAAGACTGCCGGATACCTCATTGATCTTACACTGCCATCACAGAAGCTGTCAATCAATCTTTCGTGGATCAACTCACAAGCTTTCATGTATCTCAGTGCCTGACGCTTCCCGATGTTCAACAGATGACTGATTGTACTTCCGTTTATCTCTTCAAGGCAAGCGAAACATCTTAATATATTTGCTTTGCTGAGCGGAACACTTCTATCCCCAACTCGATACCAATCTAATCTTGACACACCTGATACGAGGTCGTCAACCCACAAAGGCCAGCTATCCTCATCAATATACTTCACCTCCTGAATCTCTGGTAAAATGCAGTTGACAAAAGAGGCGGGCTTGCGGCCCGCCTTTATTGGCTTGAAGGTATAGAGGGATTTCTCCCTCTTACCAATCAATTTATCAGCATTGCCAGAAATACGAGCATTCATCTGCTCGATTTCCAGTTGTGACATCATGCAGGCAGAAGCTCTGGAGTTGGAACCAAAGGGTCTGGCCGTAGGGATACGTCAACGGCTGTACTAGCCTCTTCAATCAGGTAGTAGCGCTCTTTGTAACGAACGTGACCACCATCAGCGTAGTAGACATGGTACTGGCTCACAGAGGTTTTGGTAGCATTACCCGCACCATCACGTTCAGCTTTGATGGCTGCAATCTGGGCACTCCCCCCAACAGTGCAGTCTACCCACCAATCATCAACAGTGATTCCAGCTCCCATATCAGTAACTTCAACTAGGCGACAAATCGTGTATACGATTGTTCTCAAACTTGCAATCATTTCAATCCCTCAGGTTAGGAGAGGCATAACTTGCCTCAACAATACATTGTATCACGTCCATGAGGATATGTACACCGCGATTATAAGAGGCTCCAGTCTCCCAACGAGACTCTTCAACCTTATCAAGGAGGTAGAGTTTATCATTGTCATCAAGAAGATGGACACCTTGCACGATCTGCTTCTGAAGCGTTTCGAGATAGGCTCCATACTCTTGAGCTTGAGTCTGGGTCATTCCACCATGAGACATTACATACCTCCAATCCACTTATTGATTCGTTCAAAGTCTTCAGCCTTATTCAGGTTGAACGTCTCGATGCCATTAGCCTTAGCTAGGTTGATCGCTGTAGCAGTCCCGCCTTTGGGATTGCCATGCTTGTCTAACCGTGTCCATGCTATCAACATCTTGGAGGGCTGGTCAAGCGTTTTCCCCAATACTTGGAATACATTTCGTGTGTGCATCTTCTTGGCACCACTCTTGCATACATCCCAAGCAGGATGGACAGCCATTGCCATACCCTCAGCGATAGCTTCTGTTTGGAAGTGTATCTCGCTTGGAAGGATGTTCAAGCAACCATGTGAATCCCTGTGATGGTCTTCGTAGCCACTCCAAGGGAGATAGATTTCAGCAGGAGTCCAACCATAAGGTTGATCATAACCCACACGCTGGAACATACCACCTTCAAATGCCTGATCAGCGCCTTTGGCCCCACCAGATCGGAGTGTCCAACCCTGAGAAGCGAGGGCATAGCCCACGCTCTCCATAAGGTTAAGCACATCACTGGGGGTTTCTCTCGATCCCACACCAGTGTAGTATTTCATCAGGACTTCACATTCCAAGTTTCAACTTTGGAAGTGCGTGGCAGCTCTGGCGGCAGGCCGATGTTAACCATTGCCAGAATGCTCACCTTGACAGTGGACATCGCATCACCAACCATACGACATGGCAGGATGAAGGGACCGAAGACAGCCTCACCACAAGCCTCACTGAAGTCATTCTTGGTAACACGACGCACTTCTTTGAAACGAATGCTGTACAGGTAGTAGAACACGTAGGTTGCGTAGACGATGCCATAAGCTACAGCGATAGTGAGCCAGTTGTTCAACAGAAAATCCAGTGCATTACTAATCATAATCTTCCCTCCAGTTTACGCCATACGACGTCAGTTTGTTTAAGTAGAGCTTCAAGCTCCTTGAATTTTTTAGCCTTGTAAAGCTCCATGGCTTCACTACCCGGAGCGAGCCAATGCCCCGGTTTATACTCTACAGCGTCACAGTACATTATCGTCTGATCTTTTTGCAGAGAACATATACTCCATAACACACACATGCTACACCGATTACTTCAAACATAAATCTTCCTCCTTCAGCACGTAGATTGTAACATTGAAACGATCACCAAATACCGTATCAATGATTTCAGCAATTGTATCCCAGTCACCACCTCCAAGTCCAGCACCAATTTTAGGGAAACCAACATCCCAAAGGTCTTGTCCAGTCAGAAGATCATCACGCATGTCGATCAGTGCATCCTCAAGGGCTTTGTAGTCAGTATAGCCTTTGGCATCATAGCCATAGTTGAACTGACCGTAGAGGTTATAGATGATACCGATGAAACCATCCTCACGACGATAGGTGCCTACAGAGCTGGAACCCAGCTTGTTACGATCACCTTTCTCAGTGTATTGATCAGACTCCCAAGCATCTGGGAACCGTGCACGAATCGCCTTAGCCACGCCAGAGTTCATGGTGTTAAAGCAGTTTGCTTGGTGGCCGATTGCAACTACTTCGCCAGATTCCAGAGCATCACACAGATCACCAACTTTGTATTTAAGCATAGATCGTCTCCTTGAAGTGCTTGGCCTTCACCATTTCACGTTTGTGATACTTCTCATGAATATCACCAGCCAGTGCAATCATTACCAGTGCAACGATGAAAATCAGAAATTCCATAAATCCTCCTTTGAAAAAGAAGCCCCTCCGAAGAGGGGCGGATATCACTCAGCCAGTTGCCGCTCACGAATGGTGTTCAGTGTCACGCGAGTGATCCACTTGCCATCTCTCCAGAACACAGCCAGCATATTCTCAGGGCTTGCCTCTTTCTCAGCAGACACATTGTCTTGCAGAGAGAGCGGGTAGCCATCCAGTTCGTGGTCCAGATCAACAAACAGACGACCCTTGGCACTCTTCTTGTTGCTGTCAGTCTTTGGAGCTTTGAAGATTGCAACGTCCTTACCTTCGATCACTGCGTTGGTTGCCTTTACAGCAAAGCCAAAGGTATCACGTGTGTTGCATTGGTAAGTGTAAGAACCAACACCGAATACAACGTTTGCAGCAGCGAAGCCTTTAGCGGCCAAACGATCCAGAATCTCCAGAGCACGCTTGGCAGTGATTGAGTCACCATAAATCAGACCAATGTGCGAATCAAGCAGTTTGTGACCAGTCGATGTGATAGTACCACCAAAAGTATCCCACAGAGTCTCAATTGCACCTTTGTATTCTGCCGAACCAACCACTGCATCAAAGTCACCACAGATAACCAGAACAGGATCACCAGAGTCTGGACGAACAACCAGTTTACCCGGTTGTGGGCCAAAGCCCTCACGTGCCATGATCACTTCCTTCAGGTACGGGTATCCGCGAGTCAACATACCCCAGAAGTCGTAAGTGTCGCTGACGTTAGATACAATGCCGTTTGGCACGATACGAGTGATCAGGTCACACACGAACATCACTTCAGCGATCAACCGAGTGTCTTCACCAGCGTAGGTCATCTTTACCGAAATATCGAAAGCTTCTTGTGTCGGATACTCGTAAACACCGTTAAGAATCTCATTCTCAATTGAGATGATGTTGTTCGATGTTACGGCGTGCTCTGTAGCTGGAACCGAGATGCCAATCAGGCCAGTTGCATCGTAATATCCTTTTGCGTAGGTGATTGCTGGCAGGGTGTCAGTACCAATGAACTGAGTCAAGTGGCCGATACCACTACGTGCAGCGTCTTCAATACCACTCATACCACGCATCGAGAAGTCGTGGCACATAACCGAAACAGTGAAGGCATCGTAGCAGCCAGTCAGCTTGGTGTAGTGTTCACAAATCTTACGATATTCACGTGCAATCGTTGCGTTGGTTGCTGTCTTCCAAGTGGTGGTGGACAGCGGAGTTTCATGGTAGTTCACCAGCCAGAAGAAGTCGTCTTTGGTGTTGGTGATGGTCAGGACAGGAATACCCATCGGAACCAACATACCTTCAGGCAGAGAGCGGAACTCCAGAGGCAGATAGCCCAGATCGTGAAGAGAAGCCATTTGACCTACGGTCGGCAATTCACGACCCAGATAACCCAGCAGGAATTCCTGATACTCTTCAATCACTTTGGCTTTTGGTTGAGTGAAGAAGGTGCGTTCCCAGTTTTCAGCCAGCTCTTGTACAGCAGCTTGACCACCAACCCAAACCAGTTTGCCATCGTAGAAGGCTGTGCAGTTACGGCGGTGAATCTTGTCAGTGCGTGGGGTCAGGTTACTACCCACTTTGGTAGTACCACGACGATACATTGGGCCGTGACCCAGTTTGTAACCATCGGTAGCCAGTTGCATCAGAAAGTTACTCATACGTTCATCTCCTTGTGTGCTTGTTGAAGTGCAGCAATCAGTTCAGCAATCTCGTCATCAAAGATATGAATCTCAGTATCTCGATCACCACACTTAATAACTACCTTCCGCCATGTTGGCGTCTCTTCCATCACGGGTACAACTTCAACACTCAGAAGTGACTGCAAACCTTCACTTGTCTTAATCTCTACGTACATTGTGTCGCTCCTTTGTTTGTGTGGGGCCATCTTAACAGAATGGCCCGCTGTGTCAACGACTATTTAGCTGGCTGGCAATAGAAACTAGGGTTCATCATCAGCGGTGCATCTTCAGGCAGATAGCACTGTGGCTGAGCTTGTGAGGCCACTACTTGGGGCTGTACAACAGGCGCCCCTTGAGCCATCACACCATTGATCTGGTTCTGCTGGTCAATCACACGATCAAGTTTATCCTCGATACGTTGGTCCTGCTTTGCCTGTTCGATCTGTGAAGCTGAGGCATTGACGGTATGGTTGCTATGATTACTAGTCAAAGCACTATACACCATCAAACCTCCCAACGTTCCAGCGAACGCAGACCCAAACCCGTTTCCATAACCACCATAGCCATAGTGAGGACCATAATAGCTGTTATAGCTATAACCCCGATTATATCCGTACCCACCATAACCGCTTCCTCCGTAGTAATTTCGTTGTACAACTACCGTGCGATGCACAGTAACTGGGCTGCTCACAGTGCGGATTGGAGCCTTGTAAGCTGGAGCACTGCTCACAGTCTTCTTGGAAAACCAACCACCAGACGAAGAGCTTGTCATTGCGGCTGGCTTGCTGCTAGACGACACACTCACAGCAGGACGTGTCACCGTTGGTTGGCTTGCAGGCTTTGCGAAGCCCAATGACTTCAAACTTGTACTGCTCGATGAGCTTGCCGCCCGTGGAGCGGCTGTAGACTTTGGGGTAGAGAAGCTGCTCCGAGAACTTGAGCTGTAGCTACCACGGCTACTCGATCCAGAGCTGTAACTGCCAGCCTGAGCGGCAACGCTTAGCATCATCAAAGCACCTAACACACAAGATATAAACTTTTTCAATTTGAATCTCCTACATTTTCACTACAGTGAGTTTAGCGTGTGCCTGTTGCGGCAACGTGTCGGTAGTATAGACATGATCGAAGATATCTGTCAACACCCCAACACCTTTTGAGAAGATGCCGTGTGTCACGGCCAGCTCAATAGTATAGTCCAGCTTACCCTGATGATAGCCCGGAGATGCTACCTCAATCGCCCTTGCTACCTCAATGAAGGTGCGACCACCATCACAAATGTCGTCCAGAACAAGCAGCTTGCTGCCAATCCGAAGGTCTTCAGGGTTCAGAATATCCATACCCAGAATCTTACCATCCGCGAGGTTACGCTTCTTGTTGCAATACAAAACATCCTTGGCTCCAACCAGCTTGGCGAAGTCTTCAGTCTTCTTGGTCGCACCCATATCAGGAGCAACGATTGTCCACTCACGGAAGCTCGATTTGATCTTGCTGAATGCTTTAGACTGCTCAATCACGAAGCACTTGTCCAAAGCTGCTACGAGAACGTGGCTGTGAGGGTCTACAACGGTCACTGTGGCGTAGTTCTGTGCGTTGATGAGCCGAGCTACCACTTGCACGCTCAGAGCCTCTCCAGCGTTGCATACGCGGTCCTGACGGGCATACGGGAAGTACGGAATAGTCAGGTCGATCTGTGCAAGCGGATAGACACGACGGAGTGCATCAGTAGCCAAGAACATCGCCATCAGTTGGTTGCTGTTCTGAATCTTTGCGTACAGGTCGATACACTTAACACGACCAACGCCCGCTGACCAAGCGTCAACCCCACCAGTATTAATATTCACACCAACCTCACCACCCGGAAAGGTCATGATGTCAACAGACACACGATGATTGCTATTCGTATCGAGTGTGTAGAACAGGTTTTCGTTGAAAACGCTCATAGTGATTTCTCCGCTTGTTTGTTAAAGTATCGACGTACTGCATAACCTCGGGTGATACTCCATACTGTACATGCGATGGTAGCTACAGCAGAGATTACCACAGGATTGGTGAACAGATGCAATGTTACCATGGTGATCAGAAAACTACCAATGGTTCCGATGAATGTATTCGATAGAGTCTCTTTCAACGACTGTGTTTTGGATTGTGTCATAAAGCCTCCTTTGTGTTTGTAGGCACATCCTACGGGAGAATGTGCCTAGTGTCAACTACAGTTTTATAGAGAAGCGGTTACTCATTTTCTGCATAGTCTCTTCTGGCACATCATGGATTGAGAAGTGACCATGACGGTTCTCGACAATCAAAACTGTGACAGAATACTGATAAGCTTCAGCCAACTCAATATAGGGTTTCAACTCCTTCTCAGTTGTAAAGGTGTTGGACACTACGATATTATGCAGATCACCCATAGCTTCTTGAGTTTTAGCTTGACACCATTTGTGAGCATTGTGTACCTCACTTGCTTGCCATCTATACTCATTCTCAACGTAGTGCCACATATCAGCTTCGTAATGTCGAGCTTTAAGACCCCAAGCTAACATCTTAGCGAATGTAGACTTACCTGAACCCGGCAAACCACGAACGAGGTAGAGGTTCACAGAAGAATCTTCTCACGTACAATCTCACGTGCCATATCTGAAGTAACCAGAGTACGGAGGATAGACTTCAGGTCAGCCCCGATACGTTCACGCTCAGCCCGCAGCTCACGAACGATGATTTCATTGGCAATCGTTTTGATCGAATCTTCCAGTTCAGCTTTCACTTCACCATCAATCGCAGCCTTGATTGCAGCCTTGATCTTAGGGTCTTTTGCAACCCAACGTGGAGAGTAGTACGAACCAGAATTCTCCATCATACCCTGAAGACAAGCTTCAACCTTTGCGTCGATACCACGCTTGATGATATCGTCTTTGATGTTGTTTGTGACTTCCTGACCAATATCAACTTCCAGTTCAGGGTTAGAAGCCAGCAGGTCACGCAGGCTTTGTGTGTCCAAGCGAATCTTAATAGTCATTATTGTGCTCCCATTTCAAAGTATTTTTCGATGACAGCTCGACGATCAGCCTCACCCACTGCAATCCAATTATCTTCTGACCACCACCGGGTGATATAATGTACAACACTGTAGAATTCTTCGTCAATCGTTTTCAAGAATTCTTCCTTGTTGTTGAACATCTGACCCACCTTCTTATCACCCATTCGCATTAAGAACTTCTTTGAGAGGTAGTGTGGAGACTTTATCTTCATGACAGTTTGACGTGTCTGAGCATCAATCAC
>Ga0066689_10000170_pt1 | contig 15500 bp, 13 predicted proteins | sample GraSoiAngelo_138_FD_65626 | JGI IMG/M metagenome (GOLD analysis project Ga0066689, IMG submission 65626) | Grasslands soil microbial communities from the Angelo Coastal Reserve, California, USA - 14_0929_09_40cm | ecosystem: Environmental > Terrestrial > Soil > Grasslands | place: USA... | reverse complement strand
TTCCGCGCCGGCAAGCAGCTGAAGATGGCGGTAAACACGAAAAAATAGCCGCGAGCCCAAAAAAGCCGTAAGCCGTAAGCCGCAAGTGATCGCTCTCTTGCGGCCTACGGCTTTCGGCTTACGGCCTCCGGCTTCCGCCTGTATTATCGAGCCTCGCCACGGCGCGGCGGCCCTTGATCGTCACGCCGGTCAGGCCGCGCACCACACGATCGGCGGCGCGGTCCGCGACATCGACCAAGGTGAAGCTGTCGCGCAGGTCGATCCGTCCGATGTCGCCCTTCCCGAGCCCGACCTCTCGGATCAACGCCCCCACGAGGTCCTTCGCCGCCGCGCGATCCTTCCTGCCGACATTCACGAACACCCTCACCCACGCTGCGGCCGGTTCGGGAGGCCCCGTTTCCCGTTTCTCGTTTCCCGTTTCCCGTCGCAGTGCGAGCAGCGCCGCCGCCACCTCGGCCGGGTCGAAGTGATCGAACAGCGGATCGAGCAGAGCGAGCTCTGCGTCGACTGCTCCGGCCTCCAACACCGCTGCCACCTGCGCTCGGAGCGCCTCGGCTCGGTCGCGCGCGCGATCCGTCTCCCCCGGAAGGCGGAGCAGCGTGAGCGGTGCGGCGAGCGAGCGGAGGTACGGCAGTTGCGCCGCGGTGACGAACGCAACCGGCTCAGCGAGCCGGGCGAGCGCGGCGAACTGCTGGCGCGTCGGCAGGCGGAGGCACAGGACCGTGTCGGGCGTCTCCGCGGGGGCGTCGAGTGGCCCGCCTTCCCACACGAAGGGGTGCTTGGGATCGAGGGCGTCGAGCGCGTCGCGCAGCGCGGCCGCACGGCGGGAGGGCGCGACGATGGCGTACCGCGCGGGCGCGACGGGCGGGAGCGGCCGGCCGGTGACGTCAACCGGCGCAGTTCCCACGACCAGCGCCCGTCTTGCGTGGCGCTCGAGGAAGTCGCCGAGCGCGGCGGGGTTCCAGCTCAGCACGATGCGGTGCGCCTCGCGCGTTTCGCCGAGCAGGGTGTCGAGTGCGGCCTCGTGCTCGCCCGCCGCGAACTGCTCCGGCCACGCGAGGACGACCGTGGAAACGGCGCCGAGTTTCAGCGCCGAGCGTGCGACGAGCGCGGCGAGGTCTTTCACCGCGCCGGCGAGGAGAGAGATGGAGCCGGCTTTGAGGAGCCGGGCCGTGCGGGCGAGCCCCGTGACGGCGTGGACCCGAACGGAATCCGGTGCCGCGGCCACCCACTCTGCGGCGGACACGTCATCCGAACAGATGATAAGGGCGGCAGGGGCGGCACGGGCGGCAGAGGCGGCAGCGCCGGACTCCGCATCGGGGGGTGGCGGCGCGAGAAGCTCCCAGAGCTCGCCCGCCTGCTCGGGCGCGGGCGGCGTCACCAGTACCACGTGCCGGCCGCGCGCGAGCGCAGCCTTCACCTCGTCCAGCGTCACACGGTCCTCGATTATCAAGGGGCGGGGGTACGGAAAGGATGCTAGCTTCCGGTGAGTCAAGGCGCAACTGGAGGAACTCTGTTGCGCACTGAGACCGCCCATGGGTATCGTGGACGGTCGCCGTCCTGAAACGCTTTGGAGCCATCCGCCCATGACCCAGGGCTCTCGCTTCGGCTTGTCCCCCAACCTCCAGCACCTCGAGCCTTCCGCCACCATCGCGATCTCGCAGGAGGCGAAGCGCCGGAAGGCGGCGGGCGAGGACGTACTCGACCTGGGTGCGGGGGAGCCCGACTTCCCGACGCCCGCCCTTGCGGCGGACGCCGGGGTGCGCGCCGTCCGGGAGGGGAAGACCCATTACCCGGCGAACGAGGGGATTCTCGAGCTGCGCGCTGCCGCCGCGAAGCACCTCTCGCTCCTTTCCGGCGGGCGCCCGGTCAATGCCGACCATATCGTCGTGTCGAACGGCTCGAAGCAGTCGCTCTTCAACATCTGCTTCACGCTGTTCGGCCCCGGCGACGTCGTGGCGATTCCGGCCCCGGCCTGGGTGTCGTACCCGCAGATCGTGCACCTCGCGCGCGCGCGGCCGGCGCTCGTCCCCGGCGACCCCGAATGGAGCCTCAAGCTGAGCGTGCGGGACCTGGACCGCGTGGTGCCCGGTGCCCAGGGGCTCATCCTCTGCTCCCCGTGCAATCCCACGGGAGCCGTGTACACGCACGCCGAGCTGAAGGCGATCGCGCAGTGGGCGAGGGCCCGCAGGGTGTGGGTGGTGGCCGACGAGATCTATCGCCGCATTCACTACGGCCCGGGCCCGGCGCCGTCGTTCCTCGACCTGCCCGACGAGCTGCTCGAGCGGGTGGTCGTGATCTACGGCGTGAGCAAGGCCTACGCGATGACGGGGTGGCGGATCGGGCTCGCGCTCGCGCCGGCCAAGGTCGCGGGCGCCATGGCGGCGCTGCAGTCGCACACGACGACCGGGGCCAATCACCCGGCCCAGTGGGCCGCGGCCGCGGCGCTCGGCGACGAGCGCGTGGAGCAGGACGTGGCGCGCATGGTCGCAGAGTTCCGCAAGCGGCGCGACCTCGTGGTGGGCCGGTTCCGGCAGGATCTCCCCGGCTGCGAGTTCGTGGAGCCGCTCGGTGCGTTCTACTTCTTCTTCCGCGTGGATTCCTTCGGGGGGATCGGTGGGACGGACTTCTGCACCCGCCTCGTGACGAGCAGCGGCGTGGCGCTCGTACCAGGGGCGGCGTTCGGCGACGACCGGTGGGTGCGACTGAGCTACGCCGCGGCGACGGACAGCATCCAGAAGGCGCTCGACCGCATCGTCGGGTTCGCAAAAAAGCTGGGGGACTAGAAGGGCGGCAAAGGCGGCAGAGGCGGCAAAGGAGCCCTGCCGCCCCTGCCGCCCTTGCCGCATATTATCCCCCCTCCCCCGACCCGGCAGGCGGAGTTGCCGATGACCTTCGAGGCGCGCATCGAGCCGCTCGACGGGAAGCTCCCGAGAGTCAGCTACCACTGGGATCCCGAGACCGACATCCTGTCGGTGTCGTGCAAGGGGACCGCGAAGGCGAGCGGCCTCAACGGAACCGTGGATCTCGAGGGGAGCGACGGCTCGTTCGTGGTGATCGACGTGGCGGGAGGGTGCGTGCGCGGCGTGGACGTCGTCACCTGGCCCGACGACGTCCGCACAGTGCAGAACCTCGCCATCCCGCAGCCGGAGAACGAGGCGCGGGTCGTGTTCCCGGGCGAGAGGTCCCAGGCTGCCGTGGCGGCGGTGGAAGTGGACACAGCGCTCACCATGGAGAAGAACGACGCCGAGTCGGTCCTTCACATCCGGGTCGGGCGCGCGCGCCCAGCCCGCGTGGTCCGCGCGGCCGATCGGCTGCTCGTCGAGGTGGACAAGCATTCGCGGCTGGCAGGGCTGTGGTTCCTCGACGTGCCCCCGTTCCCGAACGTCGAGGCCACCGCCTGATCGTGGACGGGCGGCTCGAGCGCTACATCACCGAACTGTTCGCCGCCGAAGATCCGATCCTGGCCGCCATCCGAAGGCGGCACGACGAGCTCGACCTCCCCCCGATCCTCATCTCGCCCGACGAGGGCAAGCTGCTCCACGTGCTGCTCCGCGCCGTCGGGGCGACCAACGTGCTCGAGCTCGGCTCGCTCGCGGGCTACTCCGGCGTCTGGCTCGCCCGGGCGCTGCCGCCGGACGGCCGGCTCACCACGGTCGAGAAGGATCCGCGGCGCGCCGCCCTCGCGCGCCGCGCGTTCGCGGAGGCTGGGCTCGAGCGCAGAGTCCAGCTGCTGGAGGGCGCGGCCCTGGAGATCTTACCGACCCTGACTCCGGGGTTCGACGCAGTGTTCGTGGATGCCGACAAGGAGCCCCTGGCGCAGTATTTCGAATGGTGCGTCCGGCTGCTGCGACCGCGCGGCCTGCTGCTCTGCGACAACGCCTTCTTCCACGGCGCGGTCATCGACGCCACGGATCACTCGCCGGCCACCGAGGGCGTGCGGGCCTTCAACCGGCTTGCGGCGACCGATCCCCGCGTCACGAGCGCCGTGGTGCCGATCCGCGACGGACTCGTGGTCGGCGTGAAGACGCCGGGATGAGCGAGTCCTTGCCGCCGCTCGGAGAGCTCTCCGAGCCGCAGAAGTACGAGCGGCTCGTGGAGCGCCTGCCGGACGTCTGGTGGAACGATGCGGGCCCGTTCGCGGGCCTGCACCAGCTCAACGTCGCCCGCGTGGATTACTTTCGTCGCGTGTTCGGCGGCTTCGGCGGGAAGCGCGCGCTCGATGTCGGTTGTGGCGGCGGCATCCTCGCGGAGACGCTCGCCACGGAAGGGGCCGTCGTCACCGGAATCGACCCGTCGGAGAAGTCCCTGGACGTGGCCAGGGAGCATGCCCGACGCTCCGGACTCTCGATCGACTACCGCCTGGGAACCGCTGAGAACTTGGCGTCTGGAAACGTCCCTGTGGGCTTCGATCTGGTCTTTGCTGTGGACGTCCTGGAGCATGTGGACGACGTCCCCCGTACTCTCGCCGCGATCGCTCAGGTCCTCGCGCCGGGTGGCGGCCTCGGCTTTCTCACGCACAACCGCACCATCGCCGCATTCCTGCGGCTCATCTGGGACGAGGAGTACGTCCAGCACACGATGCCCGAAGGGTTCCACGACTTCGCGCGCTTCATCACCCCGGAGGAGCTCACCGCCGCGCTCGCCCGGAACGGGATGGTGGTGCAGGAGATGACGGGCGTCGCGCGGGCGGACGACGGCAGCGGGCGGAGGGTGCTCACCCCAGACCTGAGCGTCACGTACCTCGGCTGGGCGCTAAGGACTCGGTAGCCATGGCCGCGCCGCGCTCCTGGAAAGACGCAATGGTGGCGGCCGGGGCGGTAGCCGTGTCGCACGTGCCCGAAGCGAGCCTGGGCCGGGCGGACATCGACGAGGTCGCCGGGGCCGAGCCGGTGGAGGACTCGGGCGTCGCCGTGCACGCGGTGGAGCAAGGCGCCCCGGCGCCGCTCACCATCCGCTTTCTCGATGGGATCCAGCTCTGGAAGGTGGTCTACTACGACGGCGTGCTGCCGATCGTGCGGGCGCACGTCGCGGCGGCCGTCCGCAGCCGCGGCGCCGACCGGCGCCTGCGCACCGCGGACGAAGCGGGGCGCGACTGCGTCGTGGCCTGTGTGGCTGCGCTCCGGCCGGCGGTGCGCGCGGCGCTCGAAGCGAGCGGGCTCGAGCTCGTCGATCTGCCCCAGGACGAGGTCTCGCAGCCCGGCCGCGCTCTCGAAGCGGCGCGTCGCGCCGTCGAGCGCGCGCGCGTCGCCCTCGAGAAGCAGCTCGGCGAACGATGTGCGGAGCGGCTCGGCACCGACGAATGGCTCGTCGTGGACGGCGTCCTCTCTGAATCGTCCGTGCTCGCGGGGCACCCGCGCGCGCTGGCCGTGATCAAGAGCCACGCAGCGCAGTACTTCGCCGGTCCGGAGCTCGAGCGGGCGCTCACCGTCGCGCCGGGACACCGCACCAGCGTGTTCCGCCCGCGGGGCCGGGCGCGGCACGAGGTCTACTCGTGGTACCAGCGGCTCTGGCCCTGGGAGGGGAACGACGTGCTGTTCGGGTTGCTGCGGGTCGAGGCACGGGCGCACGAGGATACAGTCCGGGCGGCCTCGCGCATCGGCGGGTGGCTCGACCGCGAGCGCGCCCCGCTCGCGACCCCCGACGCGCGTTGGGACCGCCTGTTGTATCCTATACACGACGTGGAGACTTACTTGAAGGCCCGCGCGCCCCGGGACCTCCTCTCGGCCCCCGGTTCCCGGCTGCCGAAGACCGGAACGTGATCGGCAAAGCCTCCGCCCCGCCGCTCCCCCCGCCCCCGCCGCCCCCCCCGCCGGTCGGCCACGTCGTCGCCACGGAGTTGAAGCCCGCGACCCCCTACCAGTTCCACTTCTGGACCGCGAACGAGACCTCCATTGGGATCGGCGCGATCGTCCGAGTCGAAGAACCCGGGAACGGGGAACGGGGAACGGGAAACGGGAAAGGGGAAACGGGAAAGGTCGTGTACGGCGTCGTGACGGACGGGTTCGCGTATTCCGATCTCGCAACTCCGCTGCACGACGTGGTGGGCGCCGAAGGCGACCCCGCGCGCGCGGCCGAGAGCCCCACGGCACGCCAGGAGATCCGGTTGTGGACCGCCGCCGTGCTGCGGCAGATTCCCGAGGAGCCGCTGCAGCCGGTCCCGCTCGGGGGCGTCCACGTCGCGACCGATGCCGACGTGGCGCGAGCGCTCCGCATGGACTCCTATCTCGGCGGGGCGCACCCGACGGCCATCCCCGTCGGGCTCTACACGTCGGGCGGGCTCGAGGCGCCGGTATACCTGGACGCCGACTTCCTGCTCGGCCCCGAGGCCGCGCACCTGAACATCTCCGGCGTCTCGGGGCTCGCGACCAAGACCAGCGCGGTCGAGTTCCTCCTCTCGGCCATCTTCGAGCACTTCCCGCCCCACAAGGGGCGGATCGCCGCGGTGTGTTTCAACGTCAAGGGACCCGACCTCTGCTTTCTCGATCAGCCCGGGACGCTCGACGCGGAAGACCGGCGCCGCTACGAGCGGCTCGGCGTCCCCGCGCACCCGTTCGAGCGGGTTTGCTACTACGCGCCGTTCAAGGCCGACGGCGCGAACCTGAACACCCTGCGCACCCACGCCGCGCTCGTCGGCGACGTGGAGCCGCTAGTGTGGGGGCTCCGCGAGGTGCTCGACTTCGCGGAAGTGCTCCTGAACCGCGACGACATCGACGCCAAGGCCGATGCGTTCATCGACTTCCTCGCCGACCGCGTGGTGGACAAGGAATTCGCGGACGGCTTCGGGAACGTGCATCGCGTGACGACGTTCGCCGACCTGGACAAACTGTTCCGGGCGGTATTCGACGGGCTCGAGCTCGCGGGGCGGAGCGATACCTGGCGCACGCATCACATCGCCACGATCCGCAAGGTCCGGAATCGCCTGGCGAACATCTCCACCCGGTGCAAGGGCCTGGTCGCGGACGACGGCCCGTCGAACGACCTGCCGTGGGGTCGGTTTGAAGATCGCGCCGTCTACGTCGTGGACGTGGCCAACGTCGATCCCCTCGGCCAGGACCTCGTGTTCGCGCGCATCGTTTCCAAGCTGCGGGAGCACCTCGAGCGTCGCGATCTCGGCGTGGATGCCGTGATGGTGTTCGTGGACGAGCTGAACAAGTACGCGTCCGCGGACGGTCCCGACACTTACGTCAGGAAGATGTTGCTCGATATCTCGGAGCGGGGGCGTTACCTTGGATTGGTGCTGTTCGGCGCCGAGCAGTTCCGCTCGCAGGTGCACCGGCGCGTGGTGGGGAACGCCGGGACGATCGTGTTCGGCCGGATGGACTCGGACGAGTTGGCGACACCGGGTTACCAGGTCCTCTCGCCCGCCACCAAGACCAAGCTCGCGACCCTCCCGATCGGCGAGCTGATGGTGCGCCACCCGCACTTCACGCAGCCGATCTTCGTCCGCTTCCCCCGCCCGGCCGTGCTGCGGGGCCGGGACGGCGTAGAGCAGTTTCCGCCCGCCGCCGACCTGCCGTTCGAGGACGCGGTGGTGCGCCAGCTCGTGAAGCTCGACCGCCGCATCAGGCCGAACCAGGTGAAGGATCTGATCGCCGACCGGCTGGAGCAGGACGTGCGCCGTGCGCTCGCGACCGTGCGCCAGACGCACCCCGAGGACCCGCTCGCCTCCTTGCGCCGGCTGCTCGGCACCCGGGTGGCGCCCGAGCCCCCCCCCGCCCGCGAGGCGGTGCCGCCGCTCACCCCGATTTCGGAAGAGCCGTACTGAGCGATCATGACCGGAGGCATCGGATGACCAGGGCCCCTCGCCTCGCCCGCGCCGCCATGGCCGTGGCGGCGCTCACCGGTTGCCGCGCCGGATCGAGCGGCGCCAAGCTCACGCTGCGCTACCACCCGCCGACGGGCGCGACCTATCGCTACTCCCTCGAGCAACAGAACTCGGTCCGCTTCGTGCGCGGCGCCATGCGCGGCGTCCCGTCGCAAGACGTGAAGATGCACCTCTACTACACCCAGGCGGTGACCGGGCCGGCGGCGGGCGGGATTGGCGTGACGGTCACCTACGACTCGACGACCATCGAGCCCGGCGGCTTGGCGCCGGCCCTCGACCGCATGCGGGGGCTCACGAGCAGCGTCGTCTATGACGACCGCATGCAAATCGTCAGCGCGAGGTTCACCGGACTCGCGGGCCAGCCCTCCCCACTGCTCGAGCAGATGGGGAAGAGTTTCAAGGGGGTTTCGTTCCCGCTCCCCCCGGAACCGGTTGGGGTGGGCGACTCCTGGGTTTCGGAGATCGATCTCCCGCTCGGCGAGATGGTTGGCGCCGGCGCGCCAATCAAGGCGCACACCCAGCTCACCGTGAAGGAGATTCGCATCACCGGCCCCGACACGTCCATCCTGCTCGCCGTCGCGACGACGTTCCCGGGGGATCCCGTCACGATCGCCCGGGGCGGCCAGACGGCGACGCTGAAGCTCTCCGGCGCCCTCTCGGGAGAGCAGGTGTATTCGCTGGCGAAGAGCGCCCCCGTGCGCGCCACGATGGGGGGCACGATGAACATCGACGTCAAGGGCGGCCAGACGGGACCGGACGGGATGGCGATCGCGCTGGAGCAGCAGACCTCGCTGCAGCTGACCGGGGCCAAGTGAGGGCGTGAAGCTCGCCCACCTGGCCGATCTCCACCTCGGGTTCCGCCAGTACGACCGGCAGACCGCGCGGGGGGGGAACCAGCGCGAGGCGGACATCGCGGAAGCCTTCCGGCGGGCGGTGGACGACCTGCTCCTCCAGCGTCCCGACCTGATCCTTCTCGCCGGCGATGTCTTCCATTCCGTGCGCCCCACCAATCCGGCGATCCTGTTCCTGTTCCGCGAGCTGCAACGGCTGCGAGCCGAGCTCCCGGACGCGGCCGTCGTGATGATCGCGGGGGAACACGACACCCCCCGATCCACGGAGACGGGAACGATTCTGCGCCTCTACGAGGCGCTCGGTGTGGAGGTCGTGGTCGACCAGGCGCGCTACGTGACTCTGCCCAAGTCGGATTGCGCCGTGCTGGCGGTGCCTCACCAGGCCGTGGCGCAGCTCGAACGGCCGGCGCTGCGGCCGCGGCGCGGGACGACCTTCAACGTGCTGCTGTTGCACGGCCAGGTGCCGGGGCTCGGTGAGCGGCGCGGCACCGCGGAGTACGGCGGCGCCCTGATCGACGAGCGCGACCTCGCTCCCGCGCACTGGGACTATGTGGCCCTTGGGCACTATCACGTGGCGCAGCCGGTCGCCGCCAACGCGTGGTACGCGGGAAGCATCGAGTACGTCGCCCCCAACCCCTGGGGCCAGATGCAGGACGAAGCCGAGCGCGGCCGCGTCGGCAAGGGATACCTGCTCGTGGACCTCCCGGGGGCGCGCGTCACGTTCCGGCCGATCGCGCCGCTGCGACGCCACGTCGATCTTCCGCTGATCGAGGGCAAGGGGCTCACGCCCAAGGAGCTGGACGCGCACATCGCCGCCGCGGTGGCCGCGGCGAAGCCGCCGATCGACGACCAGGTCGTGCGGCTGCTCGTGTTCGACGTGTCGCGCGCCACCGCGCGCGACCTGGATCACGCGGCGATCCGTGGCTACAAAGCCCGCGCGCTCCATTTTCAACTCGACCTGCGGCGGCTGCCCCCCCGCCCCGAGGCGCACGCCGCCGGCGCCGCCGGCGCGCCGGGCCAGCGGCAGACGTTGTCCGAAACGGTGCGCGAGTTCCTCGACCACCGGCCGCTCGATGCGGACCTGGACCGGGGCGAATTCGTGCGGCTGGGCGTCGGCTACGTGGAGCAGGTCGGTCGGGAGGGGGAGGGGGAGGGGGGGGGCGACCGCTGATGCAGCTGCATCGCCTCCGCCTGGTCAACTTCCGCCAGCACGCCGATACCGAGCTCGAGTTCGGGGTGGGGATCACGGGCATCGTCGGGCCCAACGGTTCCGGCAAGACGACGCTCCTGGAAGCGCTCGCCTGGGCGATCTACGGCGCGCAGGCGGTGCGGGGCGACAAGGACTCGATCCGCCGGCTCGGCGCGAAGGGTCGGGCCCCGGTCGAGGTCGAGCTCGAGTTCCGGCTCGGCGCCCACGAGTATCGCGTGACGCGCGGCCTCTCGACCGCGGCGCTGCATCAGGACGGGCAGCTCGTCGCCAACTCGCTCAAGGCGGTCACCGACAAGCTCGAGCGCACGCTCGGGATGACGCACGACGAGTTCTTCAACACCTACTTCACGGGACAGAAGGAGCTGGCGGTGATGGCGGCGCTCGGCAAGACCGAGCGGGCGGCGTTCCTGTCGCGCGTGCTCGGCTACGAGCGGTTGCGGGAAGCGCAGGAGCGCGTGCGCGAGGTGCGGAACGCCCTGGCGGCCGAGGTGCGCGGGCTCGAAGCCGGGTTGCCCGACCCGGCCGTGCCGGCCGAGGAGCGCCGCGCGGCCGGGGAGCGGCTCACCGCTGCGCAACGCGCGGCCCAGGGGGCCGAGGCGACACGCCGGGCGGCCGCGGAGGCGCTCGCCCGGGAGCAGCCGCGCTGGAGCGAGTGGATGGCGCGCCGCGAGCGGACGCTGTCGCTCGACGGCGAGCGCCGGATGGCGGAGCAGGCGGTGATAGCCGCGCGCCAGGAATTCCAGCGGCTCGATCGGGAGCTCGCCGACGCGCTCCTGGCCCGCGAGCAGCTCAAGCACCTCGAGGCCGAGCTCGCCCCGGTGACGCGCCTGAAGCAGGAGCTGGCGGGACTGGAGCGGTTGCAGCGGGAAGTTGCGGCCCGGCAGGCCGAAGAGGCGCAGCTCGAGGAGTTGACGCGCGCGGCGGCGGCCCTGGAGCGACGGCTCGCCGAGCTCGAGGGAGTGCCCGAACGGCTGGCCCGCGCCGTGGCCGAGGCGACGGCGCTCGAGGAGCGGTTGCAAGCCGCCGAGCGGGTCGCCGCAGAGCAGCGGACGGCCTGGGTGCGCGACCGGCAGTATGCGGAGACCAGGCGCACGGAGCTGCTCAAGCAATACGAGGAGGTGAAGGAGCAGCGCGACCAGATCGTGCAGCTCGGACCGGAGGGGACTTGCCCCACGTGCAAACGGCCGCTCGGCGCGGAATACGAGTCGGTGCTCGCGATCCTCGACCGGCAGCTCGAGGTGATCACCGGAGATGGGAGGTACTTCCGCCACCGGCTCGAGCAGCTGGCCCAGCCGCCCGCGAAGCTTAAGGAAGCGGAGGGGGCGCGCGAGGGTGTCCTCGAGGAGAGCCGGCGGGCCAGCGCGCACGCGGGAGAGCTGCGGGCGCAAGCGGAGGAGCGGGCGCGCGCGACGCTCGAGCTGGCGGCGGCGCGCGGGCGGGCGCACGACCTCGAGCGCCGGCTTCGGGCGCGACCCGGCGGCTACGATCCGGCGCGGCATGACGCGCTCCGGGCGGAGCTGGCCAAGCTCGAGCCGGTGGCGCTCGAACGGGCGGCGCTGGAGGAGCGCGCGCGCCGCGCCGAGAGCTTCGTGAGGGAGGCGACCCGGGCCGAGCAGCAGCTTTCGGTCTCGGAGCGCCGGGTGCGGGAGCTCACCGAAGCCGTGCAGGCCGAGGGGTTTTCCGAGGCGGAGTACAAGCAGGCGAAGGAGCGGTACGATCGCGCCATGGGTGCGCTGCGTGAGGCGGAGCTCGCCGTGGTCGAGTCCCGGGGCGTTCTGAACCGAGCCGAGGACGACGTGCGGGAGGTCGCGCGGCGGGAGCGCGAGCGCGCCGAGCGGGGACGCCAGATCGCCGAGCTCAAGGCGCGCCAGCGCCTGCATAACGAGCTGGACCGGTCCTTCTCCGACCTGCGCGGCGAGCTGAACGCGCGGATGCGCCCCGAGATCGCGGAGCTGGCCTCCGGGTTCCTCGCCGATCTCACCGACGGCCGCTACGACGAGCTCGAGCTCACCGAGGACTACACGGTGACGGTTCTCGAGGACGGTGTCCCCAAGCCGGTGATCTCCGGCGGCGAGGAAGACCTCGCGAATCTGGTGCTGCGGCTCGCCATCTCGCAGATGATCGCCGAGCGGGCGGGCCAGCCGCTCACGCTGCTCGTCCTCGACGAGATCTTCGGCTCGCTCGACGAGAACCGCCGCCGGCAGGTGATCGGCCTGCTGCGCCGCCTGGCAGACCGCTTCCCCCAGGTGGTGCTCATCACGCACATTGAGCAGGTGCGGGAGGGCCTCGACCGGGTGATCCGCGTGGAGTACGACGCCGCGCGCGGCATGAGCGTCGTGCGGGACGACACCGCCGTTCTGGGAGCTACCGATGCGGGCGTGGCTGCCTGAGCGCCAGGTGTACGGCCCCGAGCCCGCGACCGAGCGGGACACGGAGGCCCTGAACCGGGTGTTCGCGGACGCGTTCACGGACCGCTACCGGCGGGACGGGCTCGTCGGGGTGCGCGTTCCCTATCTCAACCCCCAGGTGTGGCGCTACGCCCTGCGCGACGCCGGTGCGGGCGCGATGCTGTGGCGCGACGAGTCCGGCGAGGTGGTGGCGTTCAACATCGTGCACCGCTCCGGGACGGAGGGGTGGATGGGGCCGCTCGCGGTGCGGCCGGATCGGCAGGGCGCGGGGGTCGGCAAGACCGTGGTGCGCGCCGCCGTAGACTGGCTCGTGGAGCAGGGGGGAGGAGAAGGAGGGGTCGCGACGCTGGGACTCGAGACAATGCCCCGCACGGTGGAGAACATCGGTTTCTACGGTCGGCTCGGGTTCTCCCCGGCCTACCTCACGGTCACGATGACCAACGACATCGCCACGCGGGGCCATCCGGCGCCGGCGCTCTTGTCCCAGCGCAAGGGCGCCGCCGCCGCCCAGGCCGTCGCTGCGGCGCGCCGGCTGGTCAGCGAGCTCGTCGCGGGGTACGACTTCACCCGCGAGATCCTCCTCACGGTCGAGTTCGGCCTGGGCGACCTGGCGCTGGTCGAGGGCGACGACGGCCTGCGCGCGCTGGTCCTGTGGCATGCGGCACCCCTCGCCGAGGGGCGGCCCAAAGACGAGGTGCGCGTCCTCAAGCTCGCCGCCCGCGACGCGCAGGCATTCGGGGAGGCCGTCGCGGCGACCGAGGCGGCTGCGGCGCGGATCGGCATCCGCCGCGTCGCGATCCGGTGCCAGACCCGCTACGAGGACGCGTTCCGCGCGCTCATCGGCCGCGGCTATCGCGTCCGTTGGACCGATCTCCGCATGATCTACGACGGCTATCCGGAGCCCCATCCGGCTAAGGGCGTCCTGTTCTCGAATTGGGAGATCTAACGAGTGCGGAGTGGGGAATGCGGAATGCGGAATTGACGGGACGAGTTCGATCCCGGATGCCGGTCACGAATCTCGACGGCCCTCCGATCCATTCCGCACTCCGCGCTCCGCACTCCGCATTTGGTCCATTCCGCACTCCGCACTCCGCACTCCGCATTTAGTCCATTCCGCATTCCGCATTGGTATGACCGCCGGTCTCCTGATCTTCGTCGCAACCTATTTCCTCATCGCCGTCCAGCGGCTGCCGTTCGTCCACCTCAATCGGCCCGCGGCCGGCCTGGTCGGGGCCGTCGCGATGGTCGTGTTCGGCGTGTTGCCGCTCGAGGACGCGTACGCCGCCGTGGACTTCGACGTGCTCGTCTTCCTGCTCGGCATGATGCTGATCGTCGGCTACCTCGAGGTAGGAAGATTCTTCGAGTGGGCCGCGCAGCTCGTGCTCGAGCGCGCCCGGTCGCCGGGGCGGCTGCTCTTCGCCGTCGTGGTCGGCGGAGGCTTGCTCTCCGCGTTCTTCGTCAACGACACGGTTTGCCTGGTCGTGACTCCGGTCCTCCTCGCCGCGCTCCTGCCCCTCGGCGTGCGGCCCAACGTGTACCTCATCGGACTCGCCATGGGCTCGAATGTCGGCTCGGTGCTCTCCGTCACCGGCAACCCGCAGAACATGCTGGTGGGGATCTGGAGCCGGGCCACCTTCGGAGGCTTCCTCGTGCACATGCTGCCCGTCGCGCTCGGCGGGCTCGCCATCGCCTACGCCTGGCTGCGCCGGGCGTATGCCGCCGAGCTGCGCGAGCCCTTCCGGAGGCGACCCGAAGCAGCGTCTCCCCCTCCCCCCGTGCCGCTCGATCGGCCGCTCGTGGCAAAGGGCCTCGCGATGTTCGGCGTCGCGGTGGTGGGGTGGCTCGTGGGAGGCTCGTTGCCGCTCGTGGCGATCGCCGCGGGGGCGCTGATGGTGCTTGTGGCGCAGCGCGATCCGGCGTACGCGATCGAGCGGGTCGACTGGGACCTGCTGCTCTTTTTCGCGTCGCTCTTCGTCGTGATGCGCGGCTTCGAGCGGACGGGCGCGGTCGCCTGGATCGACGGGCACGCGCTCGCGCTGCTGCGCGACGGCTCACCCTGGCGCGCGGCGACGACCGTGAGCGTGGTGATGGTGACCCTGTCGAACCTGATCTCCAACGTTCCCGCGGTGATCCTGTGGCGGAACACCGTGCCGCGCCTTCCCGATGCCGAGCTGCTGTGGCGGGTGGTGGCCGTGAGCTCCACCTTCGCCGGGAATCTGCTGCTCATCGGCTCGATGGCGAACCTGATCGTGGCCGAGCGGGCGGAATCGGGCGGCGTACGAATCGGGTTCCGGGAGTACGCGAGAGTCGGTGTGCCGGTGACGCTCCTCACCCTGGCGTGGGGCATCGTGGTGCTCGTGCTGACCCGGTGAGGCGGTCCTCTAAGACAAGAACCCGCGCGCACCTACGACCACGCGCCGTGCGAACAGCACCACGGCGGCGGCGTACAGGAGCTGCACCGGACCGCTCCCCACGTGTGCCACGAATAGGACGACCATCCATGCCGCGAGGAGCACGATCGCGCTAATCAGTGTCAGGTTCATTCGCGTTCTATCCTTATCCGGTGCTTTGGCTTGACGCTCCCCGACGCGCCCTTTGCTTGACGTTTGCCGGCTCCGCCATATTGTTCGTGCTCAGGAGCGGGGAGTCTAATTATTGAGCCAACAGGCTCGGTCGTGGACCCAGATACTGTGACCGATGTCATGCCCCTACGCGGGGAAGGCAGACGCCATAGTGAGGGACCAGTCATACGCTCGGGCTTCAATAATCCTCTCCGTTCCTGATGTACCGGTCGGCCGGGCCGCCCTAGGCGGTGCCGGCCGATCGTTTTTCGGAAATGTGGAATGCGGAATTGATCGAGCGACCGTCGAACCGGCCGGTTGTGATCGGCGATCGAACCCGGCTTTTCAATTCCGCACTCCGCACTCCGCACTCCGCATTCATTTTCTCACCGTCTCCCAGAAGTACTTCGGCGCGAGCAGCGTTTTTCCCCGGACCGCGAAGCCGATCGCGAGGATCGTCATCCAGAGCGCGTAGGCGACGGCCACTTCCTCGCGCATGTCCGGCCGCACGAACTGCACGAGCCACAGCACGAGAATGATCGTGGCGTCGTGCCAGTCGAACTCCATCTTCGCGAGCAGCATCACGCCCAGCCCCGTTTGCAGCAGCGTGAGCAGGATCTCGAGGCGCTGGGCTTCGTCGAA
>Ga0066689_10000163_pt1 | contig 15677 bp, 9 predicted proteins | sample GraSoiAngelo_138_FD_65626 | JGI IMG/M metagenome (GOLD analysis project Ga0066689, IMG submission 65626) | Grasslands soil microbial communities from the Angelo Coastal Reserve, California, USA - 14_0929_09_40cm | ecosystem: Environmental > Terrestrial > Soil > Grasslands | place: USA... | reverse complement strand
CGCAGGAGAACAAAAACCTCCGACTCGCTGATCCCACACAAGGCTACAGCCAGCTTCCCGCCGAGGATTCGAGGCACAGAATTGAAAGAAAGGCATACCTCCTTCCATGAGAATTTCCTCTGATCTGTTCAATGCGTTTCTAAAATGCCCCACAAAGTGTTGGCTCCGGGCAGCCGGCGAGCGGTTTGGCCGCCACCGGAGGATCTGAAGGGAACCAGGTGGCGTCTGGCCGCCAACTTGATTTCCTGTGTTCGGGGGGGAAGGACCCGCGCCTTCGCCGATAGCCGGCGCAGAAAAGGTAAGCCTTGCGTGGCGCCGACCGTTTCGACTCGGCGCAGCATTGTGAGTCCTTCTCGGGATTCAACAATTGACGAATTCAAGTCGGCGGCGCAGAATCGTGCGAGATGACATAGCAACCCTCTGCTTTCTGTCACTATTATAAGGATCACAAGGTTCGATGCTTCCCAGGCTGCCGAACATGGGCACCGATGTACAATCGAACGGGCCGATTCACGTCGAAGGAAAATCGAGAAAGCGGAAATGGCGCACCTCACAGATCCTCAAACTCCGCATACAATACAGAGGTCAATGCCCGAGAGATCCCGAATTCCTACATCCGAATTGGTATCGAGACTTTGAGATCGCGGACAAGACAACCCTCGAACAACTTGCCGCGATAATACTAGAGATCCTGGGCTGGTCCGAGGATCACCTGTATGAATTCAAGATCAAGAATTGCTGCTACGTGAATTTTGGCAATGATGACGATTACATTGTTGACGCGAAGGAGCCGTGCGTTTCCTGCGCGATCCCAATGCACCTGATCGATCTCACCAGAGGGGATTCATTCGAATTCATCTTTGACTTCGGCGAATTGTATACGTTTCGCCTTGCCGTCATCGCAATATATTCCATTACCTGGAAGTGTTCTTCAGCACCCCGCGCCCTTTCCTACCGAGGCAAGAACATCCTTCAATATCCTGGGGTTTTTTCGAGACACGCTGCCTCCGCTGCTCGGAGTCGGCTACCTACAGTAGATTCCCCAGGCCGCCCGAAAGATCGATGGCGCATTCGCTTCGTGCGTCAAGAAGACAAGCTGCAACTTGTTATTGTAAGTGGCGAGAATCCAACGATAAGCGTCTCTGGCAAAAGGCCGTCACCATTCTGGATAACCGCAGCCTTATCCTCGAAGAAATAGCCAAGAAGGTAGAGTTGCCGGTTGATGCGATCCGAGAGTGGATAACGATCTACAACCATCAAGGATTGGCGGGGCTCAATCGTCCGCGGAAAAAGAGATCTCCAGGAAAAAAGGGGGTTGCCCTTGAACGAAAGAGAGTGAGGGTTCTTGGTCTGATTCACAGCCGGCCTCAAGCTTACGGAATCAACCGGGCCAGTTGGAATCATGCTTCTTTGGCAACCGCGTACAAGCAGTGTTACGAAGAGACGATTTCAAAAGCCACTGTCGGTCGCATCCTCCAGAAAGCTGGCTACAAGATCAAGAAAGCACGTCGAGTGCTCTCCAGCCCTGATCCCGAGTATCGAGAAAAGGTAGATCTAGTTCTGACCACTCTTCGAAATCTTCAGCCAAACGAGCTCTTCTTCTTCATTGATGAACTGGGTCCGCTGAGAGTGAAGAAATACGGCGGTCGTGGGATTGTTCACGAGAGGGACGTACACACCGTCCCACAGGAACAACCGAACAAGGGCTCGGTGATCATGTCAGGAGCGTTGAACGCGACGACGAACCAGGTGAGCTGGCTCTATTCCATTCCACCGCAAAAGATACGCAGGCGATGATCGATCTAATTGAGATTCTGTTCAATCGGTATCCGTTCACGATCCGGATCTATTTGACCTGGGATGCCGCTTCCTGGCACAAATCAGGATTGCTTGTGGAGTGGCTCGATGCGTTTAACGTCGAAACCACCTCGTCAGGTTTCGGTCCTACTATTCATCTCGTTCCGCTCCCAACGTCCTCTCAGTTCTTGGATGTAATCGAGGCGGTGTTCAGCGGGATGAAGAAAGCCGTGATCCATCATTCAGATTATCAATCTGAAGATGAAATGAAGACAGCCATTTCAAGACACTTCGTCGAGCGCAATGATTATTTCCGTGACAATCCGAAGCGCGCCGGGAAAAAGATTTGGGAGATCGATTTCTTTCAGGACATGGAGAACCTGAACTCCGGAAACTATCGTGAATGGTAATGCGCTATGGCCGACAGCCTGTTCGTCATAGACTCCACATTTCTACTCGAGACGAGCCACAATACCTTTCATGGCGCTCCACTTTTGTACGATTCGGGTGGCCGTGACACGACAATGCTATTTGGATTTGTTCGTGACTTGATGCGCTTGCGCAAGCAACTTGGCATGCGAAAGGCTCTCATCGTCATCGGCGATACTGGATCTTGCGTGCCTGGGCCGCTTGTTTCTGACACCGTAGATTTGTTGAAGCGGCTTCGCGTGCCGGTCCTGTACACGAATGGTGTGCGAGTGGGAGATCTCTGTGCTGCTCTGGCGGCGCACTGCGCCTGGATCATAACAGGGAACAAAGCGATGTTTCAGCTCATCACTCATCGGTGTGGTGTCATTCTTCCGAAGAAGGGCGGTGAGCTGGATGTCGTGACAATGACCTCTATAAAAGACCAGCTCGGCGTCAGCCCTAGTCAAGTGCCATTTTTGCTCGCGTTGATCGAGAAGAACGGACGCGATCCGGTGCTCACACAAAGACAGGCTGTGCGCATCCTCGAAGTACACGGGACTCTCGAAACTGTTTTGACCAAAGCCGCAGCGGGAGATCTCGGACAAGTTGGGCGCAAGCTGGCTATGAGGGGTGATGCCATCCGTGAACGCTGCCGTGAACTCCAATTCAGGTTGCCATCTCTTGGGGACCTGAAAGGCAGGTATGGGGAAACGAACTTTATCGAAGATGTGGAATCTGCCGCTTCCGCCTTGAAGGAGTATGGATTCTGGTCGCTGATTCGCCTTCTCCCTTTGCCCGAGCAGGAGCTGGTGAGAGCCGAAGAGAATCCTACACGGCCGGATTACAGGGCTGCCCGCACGCCGGCGGAATTGGATGAACTCCAGAACATGGTCAAGGCCGCAGAGATATGCGCTTTGGACACTGAGGCCAGCGACAGAGATCCGAGGAATGCGGTGCTCTACGGCGTTGCGTTCTCTGTCAGGGAGAGGCAGGCCGTTTATGTACCCCTCATTCAGTCGGATCTAGATCGGGTATCTCAAGACGAAGTTCGAACTCGGCTCAATAAACTATTCAGGGTCAAGACAAAATTTGTTGGACACAACATCAAGTTTGACTACCTGATTTTGCGGAAACACGGAATGCGCCTGCGAAACATCCATTTCGACACGATGTTGGCGGCTGGCGACTGCTTCGGCGACTGGGACTTTTTTAACCTTGGTGATGTCTCTCGGAGGTTATTAGGAACAAAGATCAAACGGTACAGCGAAATCATCGAAAAAGAGCAGACATTCCTCGACGTTCCGTTCAAAGATCTCGTCGAACATGCGTGCACCGACGCCGATATGTCGCTGCGGTTATTCCATCGTTTGAACGTAGAGCTTCGGAATCGTCAGTTGGAAGACAACTTCCTAAGGGTCAGAATGCAGGTGTTGGCGAAGCTTGCGGAAATGGAATTTGAGGGTGTCCGAATAGATGTAAAGAAGATCGGGATAGCGATAAATCCGCTTCTGGAGGAGGCGGATGCCCTGAAGAAGCTGATCTTTCAGGAGGCAGGCTGCGAATTCGATCTGGATTCCCGGAAGGTGACTTCGGATGCCCTGAGAAGGGTTGAAGCCTTACGGGAATGGATAACGTCTCGATCGCTAACGCAGTCCGAGATGGAACAGCTTGCGTGGCGTCATCGGCTCATCGAGCAGATTGTAAAGTACAAGAGAGTTCGTAAGCGCCTGCGTGAACTCGAGGCAATTCAGAATGCAGCGAGAAGAGGAAGGGTTTTTTCGCTGTTTAGTCAGCTGCGTGTACCGCACATGAGTGCAACCTCGGCGAGCCCAAATCTCGACGAAGCATTGCGAGCTAATGCGGTAAAGGACGCACTCTTAAGCCAAGACTATCCGAACACCAAGCAGGCATTGCGAAGGTTGCAGGAGATCACGAAAGATGAAGCTCTGCGCACGGAACTAACCCGTTGCGCGCGATCCGATTTCCGGTGTTCCGGGGAGCCATCGCTCGAAGGCATGGAACATGGGGAGGTGCTGCTCTCCATTGCTATTGGCCTTCCGAATGCGGCCATGTGCCGCCGTTTCCTTATCAGTCCTGAAAGGGCGATGAGAATTAGGGCAAGTTTGCAGGTCCGGTACCCGGTCCTCTTCGAATGGCTTGATCGTTTTCGACAGGAGTCCATCGCACGAGGTTACGCGGAACATGATGGCCAGCGGATATACCTCGCGGGCCTTCGGAGCTCCGACATCGAAAAAAAGAACATGGCGACGAGGTCTGCCATCGGATGGCTTGTGCGTTATTGAGAGCTGTTACGCGTTGAAGTATCGCCTTGGAGTGTCTACCTCTCCTTGTAGTTCCCGGCTCGAAGTGCATCGAAATCTTCAAAGAAATCAAGTTCCCAGATTTTCTTGCCGGCTCGCCTGGGGTTGTCTCTGAAATGCTCATTCCTCTCCACAAGGTGCCTTGAGATCGCCTGCTTCATTTCAGCTGCGTCAGAGTAGTCGGAGTTATTGATGACGGCTCGCGTCATTCCGCTCAAAACTCCCTCAATCACATTGAGAAACTGTGCGGATGTCGGAAGCGGCACCAGTTCGATAGTCGGCCCAACCGAAAACGCTTTGGTTTCATCGTTGAACTGATCCAACGCTTCAAGGAGCGGACCGGAATTGTGCCATACGACGGCGTCCCATGTGATATAGAGCTTCGCTTTTGTGTGGTACTGGTTGTACAAGACTTCGATCATGTCCATCATGGCATGTGAATCCTTTGATTCGAGAAAGTGCCATGTTACCTGATTTGTTGTGGCGCTCAGCGCGGCAACCAACGACACATTGCCGCGAGAAACTTGGTGACGAGGAATCGTTACATGCTCGTTCCGATATGCCTTTCCTCCCCGCTTCCTGACTTGTGTCGGCCCCCACTCATCGAGGAAGAAAAACATTTCATTCGCACCAAGGTGGTGCAATGTGTTCAACAACAGCTCGAGCTTTTCGTGGTAACGAGGATCCGGGCTGGTAAGCACTCGTCGCGCCTTTCTCCACTTGAAACCAGCACGCCGCAGTATTCTGACAAGAGTGCATCGGGAGATAACCTCGCCATATGACTTCTCATAGGCTTTAAGGAGTGCGGAGTGCGTCCAATTCGTGCGGTTGATGCCGAAGGCGGTTGGCTTATGGTGGAAGATTTCGAAGATGCGTTTTGTTCGCTCGCAATACCGGGCTTCGATACCGATGTGCCGAGTCGTATTCCAGGCGAACAGCTTTTCCGGCCCGGCTTCAAGATACATCTTGTAGTATCGCCGTGTAGTTTTGCGTGAAGACCGAAGTGCCTCTGCGATCAGGAAATTCGAAATGCCTCGTTTTCTGGCGAGAATGGTAGCCGCTTTCTTACGATCTCGGGATCGGCCATGTTTCAGTTTGGAAAGCAGGAATTGGAGATCAGCAGTACAAGGAAGCCGGGAGTGAAAGCGTTCCCCGCCATATGCTCCGTGTACCAGCTCCAGCAACCATTGTCGTGTCGCCTCGACGGAGCGTCTGGGAGCTCGGAAACCGTCCAACAGGTAATTCTTCCGGCAGAAACGAGTTAGTGTTGAGTATCCGACGCTCATACCGGCATCGGCCAGTTCCCGACGTACTTTGACAACGCTTCCGTCAAATTCCGCCAGCATCTGCGCGATTCGTTCATGGTGGGCGTCGAGTTTACCTAGACGATGGATGACTGGAGGCACGTCCGAACCGATTTTTATGACTTTCTTTACGGTTTGGCGGCTCAAAGAGAGAAGGCGTGAGATGAGACGCAGACTGTGCCCTTTCCTCCGGAGCACAAGAATGGCGCCACGCGTTTGTTTGTCGAGCATCTGTACCTCGCGGTTGGCACGGTTTGCCGCTAATCGTGCGACCTGAATCGGTAGTCTCGGATGCCCGAGGGTGAACGGCGGACAGCGTGTGATCACCCTTACGAGAGAGATGCCGGGCCACAATCGGATCCGGCACGACTCTTCCGAACTCGAGCCGTTCAATTCGTTCGATGCACTCCGACTCCATGTTTCGTGCTAAATTTGTGCTACGATCCTGCACTTTATGCACCTTGTGTTCCTTATGCTCTTTTTAGAATCAATAAGTTACGTGTTATCACTTGGGGCGTAGGGTTCGATTCCCATCGCCCGCTCCAGAAAACAAAGCACTTAGGCCGCGGCTTAATTTTCCATTTTTTCCAGATCCACCCAAATCCGTGCCTTTTTTTCGAGAAATGTCGGTCGCGCGTCACCGGTCGAAATCTCGTAAGCGTTGCAAACAAGCGACTTAAGCAGATACTTCGAAGATTCGATCCCTGATCGTCGTCAAGATCAGAAGCCCGCGAGGCTTCAGATGTAGGATTCGGCATTGGATATCTCCTGCATTGAACCACGAGGTCGGCGATTCAAACCCACGCTTCGTGCTGACCGCTGTTTCTCCCGTGCAACGGTCTAGGAAACCGTTGCAGCCCTTCGAGGACCGGCGCTATTCGAGTGACTTCTTGGCATTGCACCAGAGGATCGCGAGGCAGCACATCTCACATTCCGACTCTCATTGGTCTGCACTCCCGGCGGAAGGGTTACGACAATGCTGTCTATCATTGCCAAAGGTAGTTCAGGAAGTACGTCGGCGAATTCGCCAGCCGATGTTGCCAACAATCATCTGCCAGTTCGTTGAGCCTCGGTCGCCAGATCGAAAGAGCGAACGGGCCGCGTTTTTCATGAAGCTCTGAATGTTCTCGACCGATACATCGCTTCTTGCAGTGCCTGCCGCGCGCGAGCCTCGACGGACTCTCGACCCATAGGCATTCCGGTTAATTGTGTAAGATTTAGGACACAGCGTTTCTTCGCGAACACGACAGCCCGCCTAAGATTCAAGCAAGATGTAGTCAAACCTCGAAGAAAGCAGATGGAACTCTTCCTGCAAGATTTGTGTCGGAATCGGCGTTCCAGTGTTGGTAACTCGAAGAGGAATCATGGTCTCTCTCGGCGGGCGGCGATGGTGGTGGATAGGCGGATTGGCGATAGTGGCCGCTGGTTTTTTGGGCGGCGTTGTCCTGTGGCAGGTTTCGCGGGCACTCAAGCTTTCGAAGCAGGAACTTCGAGCGGAGCGCGAGTTGGCCTTTGCGGTGCGGCCATTTTCTCCCAAGCAAAACCTTAATTTTGAGTCGGTGCGTTCGCCGGAAGTTTTCGCGCAGGTAGCGCACTTCCAGGACAGCTTGTACGTCGCAGGACCTGCAGGTCTGCTGCAATACGACTTGCGCGGCAATCTTGTGCGTGAATTCTCCGCCGGGCGGGACTTGCCAGCCTCGCCTTTAGTGGCAGCTGCGGTTGGACAAGTCGCAGGAGCAACGCAGCCCGAATTAATCCTGGCCACCGCAGGCCAAGGCATTCTGCTGTTCGACGGACAGAAGTTCCGGCAAATCTATTCCGCGGACGCGGAGGTGCGCGCGGTGACCACGATCCTGCCGGTTACGAGCGGACACCTGCTCATTGGCACGAAAAAACGCGGGGTATTGGTCTATGACGGAAAGACCATTCAGGAATTGCATCCCACGCTGGGCCATTTGTATGTCCAGGCGCTGGCGGGCTCCGACGTGGATTTGTGGGTTGGAACGCTGGATGGGGGAGTCCGGCACTGGCATGCCGGAACGACGGATGTGTTTGCGGAGGAACAGGGGCTCCCGGATCGGCAGGTGCAAGCCATCACGTTGGCAGGGGATAAGGCTTATGTCGGAACGCCGCTGGGTGTAGCGGAGTTTGATGGGGGCCGCTTTTCAGGCGTGTTGGCCAACGGTGTCCTGGTGACCTGCCTCCATGTTGAGGGCAACGAGTTGTGGATTGGTTCGGAGGATCAAGGCGTCGTTCGCGCGCCGCTTGCCTCGAATCTTCGGCATTCCGCGTCTCGGGACGGCGTCGGCATGGGTGCAGAGGAGGTCCGGCAAATCCAGGGAACTGAGCAAGGAGTAATGGTCCTCACGCGCAATGGTATTTTCCAGGTCAAGGCGAATGGCTTTGGGTGGCAGGAAGTGCTCAAGCCGCGACCCGCGGTTCTGAGCGACCGCAACATATCCGCTTTGGCGGGCGACGCCAATGGCCAACTGTGGGTTGGCTACTTCGACCACGGCCTCGACGTTCTGCCGGACGGACCGGCGCGCCCGGCGCACATCGAGAATGAGCACGTTTTTTGCGTCAATCGCATTTGGCCGGATACGAAGAGCGGCGCGGTGGAAGTAGCGACCGCGAACGGTTTGGTGCGCTTCGGAGCAAGTGGGAAGCCGGAGCAGGTTTTAGGAACAGCGGACGGCTTGATAGCCGAGCACGTCACGGACGTGGTGCCTTACCACGACGGATTAGCCATTGCGACTCCCGCGGGCATCACGTTTCTGGACGCTGAAGGCGCCCGCAGCATGTACAGCTTTCATGGACTCGTGAACAACCATGTCTACGCGCTGGCAGTGGCGGGCGACGATCTGTTGGTGGGGACGCTGGGTGGACTTTCCGCAGTCGAAAAGGGATTCGTAAGAGCAAATTTCACGGCAGGGAATTCCGGATTGAAGCAGAACTGGATTACTGCGGTCGCGCGGGTGGGCGACGAATGGATGATTGGAACTTATGGGAGCGGCGTGATGGGACTCGACAGCACGGGAAAGTTCCACGCGTACCAAAATGTGACCACTGCGACCGAGATTAATCCCAACGCGATGCTGGTAACCAAGGACCACGTTTTCGCGGGAAGCCTGGATCAAGGACTCTACGTTTACGACCGCGAGAAAGAGCGCTGGACGGTGGTTACGGACGGTTTGCCTTCCGCGAATGTGACAGCGCTTGCCGAAGGCAACGGATACATCTACGTGGGCACGGACAACGGGCTGGTGCGCATTGAGGAGAGCAAATTCTAGCCATGAATCGAACATTGGGCATTCTTTTGCTTTTGTTATTGGCGCCCTCTCCTGCTTTCTCGGATGGCGGCGTACTGATTCCACAAGACAAGTCCCAGCCTGATCCCGCGATTCTTTCTCTCGAGGAGATGGAAATTACCGTTGAGATTGACAATGGCGATGCTCGCGTGTTTGTGCGCCAAATCTTCGCCAACCATACGGCCGGCATTCAGGAAGGGAACTACGTTTTCGCATTGCCGAGCCGGGCGACAGTTTCCGATTTTGCCGTGTGGGACGGCCCTGTGCGCATTCCTGCTGTGATCCTGGAGCGCAAGCGCGCCGGCGAGATTTATAACGAACTGAAGCAGCAATCCATTGATCCGGGGCTGCTTCAAATGGGAGAGCGTGGCGCCGAGGAAGCTAAGCGCAGCGCCATTTTCAGTGCGCGGATTGTTCCTATTCCGGGATATGGGACGAAGCGTCTGGAATTCGAATACCACGAGACGATTCCGGTCGAGAATCTCAAATCGTATTTCGCGATTCCTCTGCGCCCGGATGCATACCATGCACAAATGGCGCACCATCTCCGAATCAATTTCGAATTGCGGTCCGCGCATGCTTTGACCAACTTTCAGGCGCCTGCGAAAACTTACCCGCTGCAGCTCGCGCAGAATACGCCTCAAGTTGTGCGTGGAGTGTTCGAAGGCGAGAACGTGAACCTCACCGAGGATTTCGTGGCCACGTTCGATCTGGATAAAGCGGGAAGCGACACGTTGGCGGTTATAACGCACCGGAATCCATTAAGCGGGCAGCCTTCGCTCACGGCGACCGCGCCAGTGCGAAGCACAAACGAACCAGGTTTCTTCGCGGTTGATGCGCTGCTGGGTTTTGGAGCGAACCAGAGCGCAACGAAAGATTCGCCCACGAGTGGCGCGCCAACAAAAACGGCGGTGATTCTGTTCGATACGTCGCTATCCATGCAGTGGGAAAAACTCGAACGCAGCTACCAGGCACTGGAGACCTTGCTGCACGCATTGAAGCCCGAAGACAAGTTCAATTTGATTCTATTCAATAGCCAGGTTCAGCCGTTTCAGCAGTCTCCGGTTGCTGCCGACAGTAACAACGTGCAACATGCGCTCGATTTCGTGCGCGCCAGCCGCTTGCGGGGCGGCACCGATCTTGAGAAAGCGCTGCAAGAAGCGCTGCGGGAATCCGGCGCTTCCGGAGGCAATCCGTACCTAGTGCTGCTGAGTGACGGCGGCGCGACTGAGGGCCTCATCAAAAACGCGAAACTCGCGGCGACGTACGAAGCGGACTGGAAACGGCTGCCCGAAGCGAGCCGGCCAAAGACGTACATCTTTGGGGTGGGCGACGATGCGAACCTGCCTCTCTTGAAGCTGCTGGCGCGCGAGGACGGCGTTCTGGAAAACGTGCTTTCGACGGAACCGATCGAATTCAAGCTGAATTCGTTCCTCTCGAAGATTGGGCGCAGCCCGGTTGGGCAACTGGCGGTGACGGTTTCGCCGGAATCGGCAGTGGACGCTGTTTATCCCTTGCAAGACGCGGCCTTCGCCGGGTCGGAAGCGGCGTGGGTTGGCCGGTATCAGAAGCCGGCGCAGGAGGTTGGCTTTAGCGTGCATGGCGTCAGAGACGGGACGCCTGTGTCCATGTCCTCTAAAGCGAACTTGCCGAGCGAATCCGCCGAGCATCCACAACTTCCGAGACTCTGGGCACGCGCCCGTGTGGATGCATTGCTGGAGAAGATCGAGCGCGAAGGTGAAGACGCGGCTTCCATTGAGGAGATCATCCGTTTGTCGCGCCAATACAAATTTGTGACGCCGTACACATCGTTCCTGGCGGTGCCGCGGGCGCTGCTGCGGCCACGCGTGATTCGCCCGGGAGACCCGGTGATTCGAGTGAAAACGGACCCAGCGATCGTCTCAGTTGTGGCGCTGTTTCCGTTCGGACTGGTGAAGCCCTTGCGATATTTGCACGGCGAAGACACATGGCAAACACGCTTCCTGGTTCCGACGGACCTGGCGGATGGAACGTATCCGGTTCGACTGGTGATGCGCGACCGTTCCGGGCAAACCTACCGTGAAGTGAAGACGTTCGTGATTGCCAGCAAGTCGCCGACGGTGCAGATCAAACTGCCAAAAACGCGCTACAGCCGCGGGGAAACGGTGGACTTGAAGGTTTTGGCGTCACAGAACACGCGCACGCTTGTGGCGCGGCTCGAAGGCGCGGCGCCCGTGAGTTTGCATTGGGATGCGAAACTCAACGCCAATACAGGCGAACTGTTCATTCCGGAGCAGATGATTCCCGGAACTTACCATTTGACGGTCACGGCGGAAGACATCGCGCACAACATGGGTTCTCAGGGGGTGGACATTGAAATCGTTCCGTGATTTCGCTCCCAATTGCGCATGGAGCATCAGCGCCGCGGTCCTTCTTGTCGGCGCGGGCACGTTCTCGCTGGCAGCCAAGGGCGAGCTGCCCGCCTGGATTCACAACATCGAGGCAAAAACGGACGTAGAACGAGCCTTTTTCCGCGCGATGCAATTGCCGTACGGCGAAGTGCTGTTTCGCAGGCCGCCGGCAGAGACGCGTCCCGCCCTCGGAGACTTGATTCAGCAACAGCCGGCAAGCGCGGATTTGTATTCGCTGCGAGCGCTCGAAGACGAACGGCAGCTCGATTTCACAGCGGCGGAGCGCGATTGGAAGTCGTACGCCGAGAAGGCACCAAACAAGGCCGCTGCGGAACAAGATCTGGCGGATTTTTATCACCGCAGGCTGCGGCCACAAGACGAAATCGCAACATTGCGAATCATTGGCGATTCGCCGGCACCATCGAGCGAAAAGCTGACGCCGACCAATCAGCAGACTTCGTGGGGAGCCTTCGAGCGCATTCTCGCCGTTATTCAAGCGCAGGGGCTGCCCAAAGAGTCCACTATTGCGACTTATCGCGCGTGGATTGCACGCTATCCGAAAGAGGAACAGCTTTACGTCCGGTTTCTCGAGTACCTGGTGGCGCAGAAGGAGTTCGACGCAGCCAACCAGTTGATTGCCGCGTATCAAAAGCAATTTCCCAACGACGAAATCTTTCCGGTGAAAGCCAGAGCCCTGGTGGAATACAAGCAAAGCTCCATTCGACAGGGATTGGCGGTCTACGAGAAGAGCTTCCAGCCGTTGTGGCAACCCGACCTGGTGAAGGGTTATTTCGACCTTCTGGCACAGACGCAGGGTTTGCGCGAGTTTCTGGATGCGGCGCGCGCTGCTCTGAACAAAAATCCCGACGACCTGAACGCAACGGCGCGCGTTTTCTATTACTACCAGCAACAAGGCAAGCTGGACGCCGCGGAGCAAGCCATCACCAGCCTGAGGCTGCACAAAGAGGCGGCAAATTCCGCGTGGACGGCGCAAGAACTCTACACTTGCGGGCGCCTGCTCGAAGACATTCACTCGTATCCAGAAGCGGCGCGCTACTATTTCGCGCTTTACAACAGCAAGGGAACACCCGATGCGCAAGAGCACGCGCTTACGCGGCTGACGGACATGCTTCTGACTTCGCCGGAGTCGGCGATTCGCCTGGGCAGCGGCGAATTGTCCATATATAAGGACATCGCCACGTTGGATCAGGGGCCCGGCTATTTCAACGGGATTCTCTCGCTCATCTTGAATACGACGTCTCCCAACAGGGCTTATCCGGAGGAAGAACAGCGCGCGTTTTCTTACTTCCACCGCTCACGGGGCGCCGAATTGCTGGCGCTTTTGGACAAAAGTCTTCCAAACGCGGCGGGCCGGCCGGAGTTGCACGTCAAACTGCTCGAGTTTTATTCGAGCACGGGTCAGAGCGAAGCCCTGCTGCTGGGGGGAAAAGAGTTTCTCGCGTTGTTTCCGAAGTCGCGTGATCGCACCCGCGTTGCGCTGCTAATGGCGGACGCGGACGCGCGGCTGGAGAAACCGCAGGACGAATTCGCGATCTATGACGCAATTCTGAAGGAGCTCGCCGACGAAGCGGATAAGATTCCGCTCGGCAGCCGTGTGGCGGACACCGGAAACTTTAGTGGTCCGCAAGGCTACCAACGCTTTCAGCAGGCCGCGAATCAAGACACGGAAGGCGAGGCTGGCGGTGAAGAACCGGAAGGATCGCCCGCGCGGGGACAGGTCCCAAGCTCCGCATTTCAAGTGGGAAGAACCCCAGAGACACAGGAGACCGGGCCGCGTTCGGCCGAGTATTCGCGAGTCCTCGAACGCTATCTGGCGCGGCTGGTGCAGCTGAAAGAGTTTCCGCAGGCGCTGGGTGTTCTGCGCCGGGAGATTGATCACAACCCTGACGATCCCGGCCTGTACGAGCGGCTCGCGATGTTTCTGCAGCAAAACAATCTCAGCCAGGAAGAGGAGGAAGTGTACCGGCGCGCCTTCGCTCGTTTCTCCGATCCCTCCTGGTACAGCAAGCTGGCGCGCCTGTATCTGCGCTACCGGAGGTATTCCACGCTCGAACAATTGACGAAAGATGCGGTAAAGCAGTTCGACGGCAGCGTGCTGCAAACGTACTTCGCATCGGTCGGGGGAAGTACGCCGGCGATGTCCGTGCGGTTGAACCAGTTTGCTAACGCGCGATTCCCGCACAATCTCTATTTCGTCCGCAATTTGCTGCAGGCTTATCACTCGAAACCGACCTATGACCAAGCGGCTTGGGTGGCGCTCATCCGACAGCACTGGTTTGAAGACCCTGGACTGCGAGGCCAGTATTTTGAATATCTTTCTGCCAACCGTCAGCTGGAGCAGGAGTTGAGCTCTCTGCGGCGGTCGGCGCCAACCACTGACGGCGCGGGTTGGCCGGACTTTGTGAAGAAAAACCCAGCAGCAGCCACGGAACTGGCGGACGCGGAAATCTGGCGCTCGCATTTTGAAGAGGGCGCGCCGGTTTTGAAGGGGCTAGCCGAAGCGTATCCTGCCGAACAGGAACTCGACCGCACGGCCTCTTCGGTTTTCCGTTCGCTGGCTTATTTTGACCCGGCAAAGACAGCAGTTGCCGTCCATATTGAAGAAAATCTTCTGGCTGGGAATCCCGGGAACACGGAAATTCTTGGCCGCATCGGCGACATCTACGCCGACCGCGATCTTTTGCAGCAAGCCGCTCCGTATTGGGAGCGCATTCCGAAAGTGGCTCCGGGGCAGCCGGATGGCTACTTGGAAGCAGCCACGATTTACTGGGACTACTTCGATTTCAGCAATGCGCTGCGGCTTATGGATGAAGGCCGAAGGAAATTAGGGAATCCGACTCTTTATGGATATGAAGAAGGCGCGATTTACGAGACGCAGAAGGATTATGCGAGGGCCGTGCGCGAATACGCGGACGCGGCGGTCGCGAGCGATATGCCGCCCGCCGAGGCGGACTGGACAACGGGAAATTCGCCCGCCCTGGGACGGCTACTGGAGCTGGCGCGCCGTCCGAAACTCCGCGACCTGGTGAGCGACACGACCGAAAAGCTGGCAGTGGATTCGCACTACGCGATGCCTGCCGTCAATCTACGTATACGCGTACTGGAAGCGGCCAACGAAGGGCCGCAGATGGCGGCCTTTCTTGGCGCCGCGCTGGATCACGCCGAAACCATTGAACGGGCCTCGCAAATCGAATTGATTGCGCAGCAGCGGTCCCTCGAGGGCGTGCGGCAGAAGGCGCTTGAGAAGCAGGCTGCGCTGGCGACGGATCCTGTGACGCGAATCCAGTTGCTCTATGCGCTGGTGCGGTTCTATGAAAGCAAAAGGGATTTTGCCGCGGCGCAGCGAAATATCGAAGCGTTATATCAGGCCAATCCTAAGATTCTAGGAGTGGTGCGCTCAACGGTGGACTTCTACTGGCGGGTGAAACTCTACCCGCAGGCCATCGCTGTGCTGCGGCAGGCTGCCAAGGACGCCTACCCGCAGCTAAGCACACAGTTTACGTTCGAAGCTGCGCGCAAGTGCACGGAAGCGAAGGATTTTCAGCAGGCGCGCACGTTGCTAGACGGCCTGCTGAAGGATTCGCCTTACGACAGCCAGTATCTCGCAGCCATGGCGGACACGTACGCGCGGGCGGCCGACGCGCAGGGCTTGAAGCAATTCTATCTGGATAAGATTGCGTTGTTCCGGAATGCGCCGCTGGGCGCCGACGACCGCAAAAGCCGGATCGCAACCCTGCGCCGCGGACTGATTCCCGCGCTGACGCAACTCAAGGACTATCCCGGCGCGGTGGATCAATACATCGAGTTAATCAACAACTATCCGGAAGACGAAGCGCTTACGACGGAAGCGGCTCTCTATGTGCAGAAGTATCAGCGCGAGAAGCAGCTGCTGGATTTCTATTCGAAGACCATCCAGCAGTCGCCGCGCGACTACCGCTGGTCGATGGCGCTGGCGCGCATGCAAAGCAGCCTGGAAGACTATCCGGCGGCGATTGATGCCTATGGAAAATCGATCGCCATCCGGCCGGACCGAACCGACTTGCACATCGCGCGCGCCACGCTGGAAGAGCGTTTGTTGCGATTCGACGATGCGGCCAGCGATTGCGAGCATCTCTACCAACTGGCTTA
>Ga0066689_10000159_pt1 | contig 15826 bp, 17 predicted proteins | sample GraSoiAngelo_138_FD_65626 | JGI IMG/M metagenome (GOLD analysis project Ga0066689, IMG submission 65626) | Grasslands soil microbial communities from the Angelo Coastal Reserve, California, USA - 14_0929_09_40cm | ecosystem: Environmental > Terrestrial > Soil > Grasslands | place: USA... | reverse complement strand
ACGATGCGCTCGAGCCTCGAGGGCTTCGTGTCGAGTCAGCGCGACATGGAGCGCGTGTTCCGCGAGTGGTCGTCGCGCTCGGGGTGGGGACCGGTGACGGGCGCGGCGCCGGCCGCGGCCGAGCCCACCAAGCGCGACGGCGGAACGGAGGCGGAGGCCGACAAGCTGCGCGAGGAAGTCTCGGCCCTGCGCGACCGGCTCCGCTCGCTCGAGGAGCGGCTCCAGAAGCGCAAGGCCGACGCGAAGTAGTCCCGCCGCTTACGCGGCGTAGACCTCCTTCATCTTCGTCACCACGCTCGAGAACGTGTCCTGGATGCCCTTGCCGGTCTGCTCGGCCGTCGAGGACAGCCGCTCGGCCGACTTGGTCACCGCCTGCGCGTTGCCCTCGAGGAGGCGAAACGCCTTCTGCGCGTTGTCGACGCTCTCGCTGAGCGCCCGCTGGTACCAGGCCATGGGATCCTTGGGCGCGTCCTGCCAGGCCGCCTGCCAGCGCAGGGTCTGGGCCTGGGCGTCGCTGAGCGCCTGCACCATGCTCTGGGCGATTTCGCCGTAGAGCCGCACGCTCTCCTTGGCCGTGACCGCCGACAGCTCCGCCAGCTCGCGGAGGACGCGCTGGTTGGCGTCGGCCCACACGCCGAGCGTTTCGACGGCCTTACCGCAGCTCTGGGTGAACGCTTCCTGGGCCTTCTTGGTACCTTCCATGTTGACTGCTCCTTTCGGGTTCGACCGCCGTTGCCGTCCCTGGGCTCGGTTGCCGTTGGTCGTGAGACCTGGTTTGGCCACGCTCGTTGTTCCTCGACCTGAGCGTAACGCGACGCGTTAGGGCGGTCAAGCCGGCCTATCTACTTGACACAGGGCCGGTAAATCGGGATAATCACGGCATGGTTCACAGGTCGGCCTCATCCACGAACTCATTGGCCCGACGCTCCGCGTCACTCAAATGACGCTTCGCGTGGTCTACCACCTCGGTGTGGAAGAGGTGGGTGACAGCCTCGTCGGTCGTCATGTCATGGGGGTGCTTCGATGCAGGATATGAACCTGCCCCAATTGGTCGCGGACTTTCAGTCCGAGGAGAAGTGCCGCGCGTACCTTGAGGCTTTGCGCTGGCGGGACGGGGTTTCTTGCCCCCGCTGCGCTTCGCGGAAGATTTCGCGGGTTTTGAAGCGCGGCCAGTTCGACTGCGACTCATGCCGCTACCAGTTCAGCGTGACGGCCGGGACGATCTTCCATGACTCCCATCTCCCGCTCTGGAAGTGGCTCCTGGCCACTTACATGATGGTCGGGGCCAAGAAAGGCGTGAGCGCCAACCAGCTCAAGCGGACGCTCGTCGTCTCGTACAAGACGGCGTGGTACCTCTGCCACCGTGTCCGCGCCGCGATGAAGGACGCAAACCCCAAGCCGCTGACCGGCATCGTGGAAGTGGACGAGACCTACGTGGGCGGCAAGGCCCGCAACACCCACGGCGGCCGGCTCGCGGGCGGCGCCAAGCGCATCCCCGACAAGACCGTGGTGATCGGCGCCATCCAGCGCGGCGGCAATATCCGCCTCAAGGTGATCCCCCACGCGCGCCAGCGGTGGATGACCGAGTTCATCAAAGAGGCGACCGACCCGAGCGCCGAGGTCTACACGGACGACCATCGCGCCTACAAGGATCTCCCGCTGCGCCGGGCGCACAAGAGCGTGAACCACTCGGCCGGGGAGGACGTGCGCGCCGACGTGCATACCAACACCGTTGAGGGCGTCTGGTCGCTCTTCAGGCGGTCCATCGTTGGCTCGTACCATCAACTCTCCGTCAAGCATATGCCCGCGTACCTCGATGAAATCGCATTCCGGTTCAATAACCGGGAGAACCCGTTTCTGTTCCGGGATACTGTTATGAATCTCCTCAAGGCCAAGGCGCTGCCATTCAAAGCGCTCGTGGCGAGCACGTCTGAATGATCTCTTCCGTTGAATTGCTCAGATTGAGAAGTTCCCGAACTAGGCCATCGAGCGTCGCGATCTGGATACTGGGCGCATCAAGGCCAACGGCAAAGTTGTAATTGCTCACTGTGGCGCAGGGAAGCCGTTTCATTACAAGGCCTGTCGTGGTTCGATGCCAGTCTCCGACTCGGCGGTCATACTCGATGCGCTTCCGATCTGACCATTGGCCGGTCCATGCGGTTTTCTGGATCGACTCCTTAAGTTCCTGGGTGCGGCTAATGCTCCCAGCAAATTCGGCTCGTACGCCGGTCGCCCGCACCGCAAATAGACGCTCTCGTTCTCGCGCTGTGCGCTCATTCAGTGCCGCAGTCTGCGCCTCCACGCTGCGCTGATTATTGTCCCTGACGATATGCGCGACCGTCAGTTCAGAGACAATCCCAGCCCCCAGGATGAGCACCCCCGACACAATCTTGACCACAACGCTCTCGGCGCGGAGTCCGCCCCATATGCTCGGGAGTGCTGCAAGGACCCTGGGCAGAAAGAGCAGCGTTCCGATCTTGACCAAGTTGTCCATGACGCCCCTCACCAAGCGAAATGCTTGACTCAGGGCGGCATCTCGCAAGGTAGCCAGACGACGGGCGGAATTGCCCATCGAGTCAAGTCGACCTTGTATCAAAGGTAATCATCCGCGGGTCAAGCGATTTTTCGCGTCGCGTCATGCCCGGAGTGATACTGTCGGGCAACCCTCCGTAAATGAAGGGATAACGCCATGAGCGAAACCCTCGGAACGATGTTCTGGGACCGGGTGGAGAAGAGCGGCGGTGGACCGGCGCAAATGTTCAAGCGTCACAGTGCGTGGACCACGCTGACGTGGCGCGAGGTGGGCGAGATCGTGCGCGAGGTCGCGCTGGGGCTGATCGCGCTCGGCCGCCAGCCGGGCGACGCCGTCGCCCTGCTCTCGACGAGCCGTGCCGAGTGGGTCCAGGCGGACTTCGCGATCTTCAGCGCGGGCTGTATCACCGTGCCCGTGTATCCGACGTATCCCCCGGACCTCATCGCCTACGTCGTGAATGACTCCGGTGCGCGGACGATCATCGCGGAGGACCCGGGCCAGCTCGCCAAGGTGCTCGAGGTCCGCGACAAGACGCCGGGGCTCGAGCACATCATCGTGATGACGGGCTACGAGGCCACACAGCCGCCCAAGATGGTGCTGACGTGGGAGATGCTGCGCCGCGTCGGCCGCGACAACGCCGCCAGGCACGCCGGCACGCTGGCGGCGCGCCTGGCCGGGACCAAGCCCGACGATCTCGCGTCGATCGTCTACACCTCCGGCACCACGGGGCCGCCCAAGGGCGTGATGCAGACGCACGGCAACCACATCGCCGCGCAGAAGAACTCCGAGTCGGCGGCGCCGTGCGAGGAGGGGTGGGTTCACCTGCTGTTCTTGCCGCTCGCGCACTCCTTCGCGCGGCTCGAGTCGTTCCTCGGCGTGTACCGCGGGCTCTGCACGGCGTTCGCGGAGAACCTCGACAAGGTCGGCGACAACCTCAAGGAGGTGCGGCCGCACTTCATCTGCAGCGTGCCGCGCGTGTTCGAGAAGGTCTACGCGAAGATCCTCGCCGGCGTCGAGGCGGGATCGCCGACGAAGAAGAAGATCTTCAACTGGGCGATCGGCGTGGGCCGCGAGGTGAGCCGCCACCAGCAGCGCGGCCAGCCGCTGCCCGCCGCGCTCCGGCTCAAGCGCGCGATCGCGCACAAGCTCGTCTTCAGCAAGCTGCACGCGGCGCTCGGGGGCCGGCTGCAGTGGGCGATCTCCGGCGGCGCGCCGCTCTCGCGCGACATCGCGGAGTTCTTCCACGCGGCGGGCATCCTCATCCTGGAGGGCTACGGGCTGACCGAGACCTGTCCGGCCGGCACCTTCAACCGGCCGACGCGCTTCAAGTTCGGCTCGGTCGGCCAGCCGCTCGACAACGTGGAGATCAAGATCGCCGCCGACGGCGAGATCCTCATCCGCGGCGCCAACGTCGCCAAGGGCTATCTCAAGCAGCCGGAGGCGACGGCCGAGGTCTTCGAGCCCTCGGGCTGGTTCCACAGCGGCGACATCGGGCGACTCGACGAGGACGGCTTCCTCTTCATCACCGACAGAAAGAAGGACCTCATCGTCACCGCCGGCGGCATGAACATCGCGCCGCAGAACATCGAGAATCTCCTGAAGGCCGATCCGTTCATCAGCCAGGTCATGGTGTACGGCGACCGCAAGCCGTACCCGGTGGCGCTGATCACGGTCAATCCGGACGAGCTGTCGAAGTTCGCGCGCGACCACGGCATCCTCACCACGGACCCGGCTGTGGTCGTCAAGCATCCCAAGGTCGTCGAGCGCATCGGGCGCACCGTCGAGGAGAAGAACTCGCAGCTGCAGTCGTACGCGAAGATCAAGAAGTTCACGGTCCTGCCCGTGGACTTCAGCCAGGAGGGCGGCGAGCTGACGCCAACGCTGAAGGTGAAGCGCAAGATCGTGTCCAACAAGTACATGAGCACGATCGAGGAGCTGTACCGCTGACGGTCCTCGCCGGAAAGGTCGCCGTCGTCACCGGGGCCAGCCGCGGCCTCGGCCGCGCGATGGCGCGAGCGCTGGCGGAAGCGGGCGCCCGCGTCGCGCTGGCGGGGCGCAGCAAGCCGGATCTCGAGATGACGGCGCGGCAGATCGAGGGCGGAGGCGGGCAGGCGCTCGTGGTGCCCACCGACGTCACGCGATACGCGGAGGTCGAGGCGCTCATGGAGTGCGCGGTGCGCGAGCTGGGCGGCCTCGACGTCGTCGTCAACAACGCGGGCATCGCCGGCGTCACGCCGTTCGCGGAGGCCACGCCCGAGGACTGGCGCGCGATCCTGGACGTCAACCTCACCGGCGTCTTCAACGGCTGCCGCGCGGCGGCGCCGCACCTCATCGCGCGGGGCGCCGGCAAGGTCGTCAACCTGGCCTCGGTGCTCGGCGCGGTCGGCCTGCCCGGCTACACGCTCTATGCCGCGACCAAGGGCGGGGTGATGGCCCTCACGCGCACGCTCGGCGTGGAGTGGGCGCGCCACAACGTGCAGGTGAACGCGATCGCGCCGGGCTGGTTCGTCACCGACATGAACGAGCGCGCGTTCGGCGACCCGAGGATCAACGAGCGCCTCACGCGCGACATCCCGATGCGGCGGACCGGACGGCTCGAGGAGATCGGACCACTCGTCGTCTTCCTCGCGTCCTCGGGGTCGGACTTCATGACCGGCCAGACCGTGTTCCTCGACGGGGGCCACTCGGCCGCCTGACATGCGTGGCCTCTGGGGCCTGGTGGCGGCGGTCGTGGTGGTGCTCCTCGGCGCGGGCATCCTGATCGGCTTCGCGAGCCGCCCGCCCGCGCGCGTGTGGACCTTCCAGTACAAGGTCGTCGGTACCGAGGACTGGCGCGAGTGGCGCCTCTATCCGAACTTCACCGACTGCGAGCAGGCGCGCCGCTTCATGAAGAACCTCGAGGACGGTCAGCGGCGGCGCCTCGTCGAGACGCACCACTGCAGCGAGCGCGAGAACCCCGCGCTGCATCAGTCGCCGGGCCCACCGAGCCGGCGCCGGTGAGCGGCGGCGCGGCGCAGCCGCGCGCCAGCGTCGTGATGGTCGTGCACGACGGGGCGGCGACGACGCGCACCTGCCTCGAGAGCCTGCGCGCGACCGACGAGCCGTTCGCGCTCGTCGTTGTCGACAACGGCTCCACCGACGACACGCCGCGCCTGTTCCGCGACCTCGCCTCTCCGTGGCCGCTGCGCTACGCGCGCAACGAGTCCAACGCCTCGGTGCTGGCTGCCTACAACCAGGCGTGGCGGCTGGCCGCCACCGAATTCGTCTGTCTCCTGCACAACGACACCACCATGCTCGAGCCGGCGTGGCTGGCGCGCCTGCTGGCGCCGCTCGCCACGCCGGACGTCGGGCTCTCGGGACTGTACGGGGTCAAGCGGGTCCGCCGCGACGGCCGCTACGCCGGCCGCACGATCGTCCACAGTCTCGCCGAGGGCCCGACCGTGCGCGCGCCGTGGGAGGAGGTCGCAGTCGTCGATGGCGTCTGCCTCTGCCTGCGCCGCGCGACGCTCGAGGCGGTGGGCGGGATCGACGAGGGCTACGGGTTCTTCCACGGCTACGACCGCGACCTGTCGTTCGCCGTGCGTGAGACCGGCCGGCGCTGCGTCGTCGTCCACGCGCCGTTCCGCCACGCCGGCGGCGGCACGCGCACGCGAGAGTTCGCCGCGCGTCCGGAGCTGGAGCACCGCGATCTCGCCGACCGCCGCGCGGCCACCGAGCGGTTCGCCCGCAAGTTCGCCCACCGCCTGCCGAGCGACGTGCGGCCCGTCACGGCGCGCGTGGCCGACTGGCTGGGGCGCCGCGCGTCCCCCCAGGGGTGAGGCGATGGCTCGTCCTGGCGCTGGCGCTCGCCCTCGGCGGCTGCGCCGGCATCGATAGCTCGGCGCCGGCGCCCGGCCCTGGGCCGGCGCCCGGCCGACGCGGCGAGGGGCACCGCGGGATGCGCGAGGCGCGCGCGGCATCGCCCGTCGCGCGCGACACGGACCCGGTGGCCACGTGGGAGACGGTGCAGACGCGCGTGCGCCGCGGCGAGGCCGCGGCCGTCCTCGCCGACACGCAGCGCCTCGCCGCCGCCGCCACGACGGCCGGCGACGCGGGCAGCGCCCTGATCGCGCACACCGCGGCCGCGTATGCGGCGCTCCGGCTCAGCCGGCTCGACACGGTCCTGCGCGAGGCCGAGGCGGCGGTCGCGGCCGGGGACAGGGCGCGCGACTGGCCGTTCACCGGGACCTTCGTGGCGCGTGCGCGGCGATTCGCCGGCCTCGCGCTCGCCCAGATCGGGCGCCCCGGCGATGCGGAGCGAGAGCTTCTGGCCGCGCTGGCGGTGGGGCAGGTGGCCTCGCTCGGCCAGCCCCACCTCGGGACGGTGAGCAGCATCAACGGCTCGCTTGCCTTGCTCGCTGCCCGCCGCGGCGACCATGACGGCGCCGTGCGCTACGCAGAGGACGCGGTGAGGATGACGGAGAGCGGGATGCGGGACGGCGCCTCGGCGAGGCATCCGCAACGCCGCATGCGCTTGCAGCGCCAGCTCGCCTCCGCGCAGGTCGACCTCGCCACGATCTACTTCGGGGCCCGGCGGGTGGACGACGCCGGACGAGCCGCCGCCGACGCCTTCGCCAACGCGCGGGCGGTCGGCGCGCCCGATTTCCAGGTCAAGGCGCGCGCGCTGCTCGCGCACGTCGCCGCGCGGCGGCACGATCCGCGCACCGTCGCTCTGTACGAGGAGGCGATCGCCGGCGCGCGGCGGACCAACCAGGTGTGGCTCCTCACCTCCCTGCATGCGGGGCTCGCGCAGTTCCAGGCGACGCAGGGGCACACCCCCCAGGCGCTCGACAGCGCGCGGCAGGCGATCGAGCTGACGGAGTCGGTCCGGGGGCAGCTGCAGGAGGCGGAGATGCGCTCCTCGTTCTTCGAGGGCAAGCAGGAGCTCTACCAGAGCGCGATCCGTCTCGCGCTGTCGCTGAACCAGCTCGCGGAGGGCTTCGCGTTCGCCGAGCGCAGCCGCGCGCGCGCCTTCCTCGACCTGCTCGGCACGCATACCGCGCTCTCCAAGGGCCGGACCGAGGCGCTCGCGGCGGAGGAGCTGCGTCTGCGCGCCCGGTTGGCCGCGGCGCGGGCGGGGGCGGAGCCCGACGATGAGGGGGAGCGCGGTGGGGACGCGGGCGTGGCGGCGGCCGAGCGCGACTACGCGGAATTTCTAAAAACGGTGCGCGCGGCGAGCGGCGAGCAGGCCTCGTTGATGAGCGTGGAGCCGGTCACGCTGGCCGAGGTCCAGGCGCTGCTCGACGAGGGGACGACGCTGCTCGAGTACCTCGTCACGCGAGGCGAGGTCGTGGTGTGGGTGGTGGACCGCACGCACGCCGAGGTCGTGCGCGTGCGGGTGCGCCGCGACGCGCTCGTGACCGAGGTGCGCGACTTCCGCCGCGCGATCGCCGACCGGGCCCCGGCGGCGGAGGTCGAGCGCCGCGCGACGGCACTGCACCAGCGCCTCGTCGCGCCGCTGCGCGCGCACGTGCGCGGCGAACGCGTGGTGATCGTTCCTCATGACGTGCTGCACTATCTGCCGTTCGCCGCGCTGCGCAGCCCGGAGGGCCGCTGGCTCGTGGAGGACTGGCGCCTGTCCACCGTGCCGAGCGCCAGCGTACTGAAGTACCTGCCCAGCAAGGGCACGGCCGCGAGCGGGCCGGCGGTGGCGCTCGGCAACCCGGAGCTCGGGCCGGAGCTCGCGCTGCGCTTCGCCGAGCGTGAGGTGCGGGCGGTGGCGGACGCGTTGCCCGGCGCGCGCGTCTACGTGCGCGGGCAGGCCACCGAGCACGAGGCGAAGGCGCTCGGCCCGACCGCCAGCGTGCTGCACTTCGCCACCCACGCCGTGCTCGACGAGAAGGACCCGCTCGCCTCCGCGCTCCTGCTGGTGTCTGGCGACGGCGAGGACGGCCGCCTCGAGGTCCGTGAGCTCTTCCGCATGGACCTGCACGCGCGCCTGGTCGTGCTCTCGGCGTGCGAGACGGGCCTGGGCCAGCTCTCGCGTGGCGACGAGCTGGTCGGGCTGCAGCGCGCGTTCCTCTACGCAGGCACTCCCGCCGTCGTCACGACGCTCTGGAAGGTGGACGATCGCGCCTCCTTCGTCCTGATGCGCCGGTTCTACGACGCGCTCGCCTCGAACGGGCCGGCGGAGGCATTGCGCCGGGCGCAGCGCGCGAGCCTCGCCGAGGAGCCGCACCCGTTCTACTGGGCCGCGTTCGGGCTCGCGGGAGACCCGCGCTGAGCATTCGAGCCGCCCGTTAATTCCCGCGCCGTAAGCTCCCGGGAAATCTACCCATAGTTCGTCGGCGGCGCTTATCGATCTACGGCGTGCGGCCCGGCGCTGCGTAATCGTCGCCAAGCCCCCGGTCGGTGAGATACATTGCAGCGCGATGAAGGCCGCCATCCTGCACGGACCGCGCGAGCTGCGCGTCGAGGCGGCCCGGGCTCCCGAGCCGGGCGCGGATCAGGCGCTCGTCCGCGTGGCGGTGGCCGGGCTGTGCGGCACCGACTACAGCATCTTTTCCGGCGACCGTCCGGTGACCTATCCCCGCGTGATGGGCCACGAGTTCGTCGGCCGTGTCGAGGCGGTCGGCCCGGGCGTCACGACGCCACGGGTGGGTGATCGCGTCGCCATCGAGCCGAACTACTCGTGCGGCGCCTGCCCCCTCTGCCGCGAGGGCAACCGCAACCTCTGTCTGTCCCGCACCGCCGTCGGCATCGACGTCGATGGCTGCTTCGCCGAGCTGGTCCGCGTACCCGCGCGCTGCTGCTGGGCGGCCCCGGCCGGCGTCGCCGACGAAGACCTCATGGTGACCGAGCCGCTCGCCGTGGTCGTCCGCGCGGTGGCGCGCGGGCAGGTGCGCGCCGGCGAGACGGCCGCGGTGGTCGGCGCGGGGACGCTCGGGCTGCTGGCGCTCCAGGTGCTGCGCGCCCGCGGCGCGCGCGTGCTCGCGGTCTCCCGCAGCGCGCGGCGCTTTACGCTGGCCCGGGAGCTGGGCGCCGAGGCCACGCATGCCGTGGCCGACGGACCGCTGGAGGAGGTCGCGCGCGGCTTCTCACGCCGCGAGGGCGTCGACTGCGTGGTCGAGACGGCCGGCACGCCGGAGGCCGTGGCCCACGCGCTGGCGCTCGTGCGTCCGGGCGGTCGCGTCGTGCTGACCGGCCTGCCCCACGATCCGACGTCCGTCCGGTTCTTCTCCGTCGTCCGCCGCGAAGTGACGATCGTGGGCTCGATGATCTACCAGGACGAGTTCGCCGAGGCCATGCGGCTGGTCGCCGCGGGCCACGTTCGCACGGGGCCGCTCATCACGCATCGCTTCGCGCTGGACGAGATCGAGCGCGCGTTCGCCGTGCACCGCGAGCCGGCGTCCATCAAGGTGGCGGTGATCCTCTAGGGAGCGACGATGCCCTACGCCATCATCAACAACATCCGGATGCACTTCGAGGTCAGTGGCAAGGGCGATCCCGTGCTGCTGATCAACGACCTGTCGGCGCCCGCGGCCAGCTGGGCGCTCCAGGCCAAGGCGCTCGCGCCGCGCTTCATGGTGGTGACCTTCGACAACCGCGGGGTGGGCGAGACCGATCTGCCCGGCGAGCCCATGTACTCCATCGGCCAGCTCGCCGACGACGCGGCGGCGATCCTCAAGCACCTGAAGATCTCGCGCGCCCACGTGGTCGGCGCCTCCATGGGCGGCGCCATCGGCATGGAGCTGGCGCTGCGCCAGCCGCGGCTCGTACGCTCGCTCACGCTGGCGTGCACGTGGGTGGAGGGTGACGCGCGCTTCCTGCACACGCTCGAGTCGTGGATCTCGCTCGCCTATCGTGTGCCGATCGAGGAGCGCTATCGCCACGTGCTCTATCCATGGTTGTTCACGCCCGACTTCTTCGCGAAGAAGGAGAACGTCGAGCAGGCCTTCCAGCGCTCGATGGCCTACCCGCACCAGACGAAGGCCGAGGCCATCGAGCGGCAGGGCAAGGGGATCATGGCGTGGAACGGCACGCGGCTGAACAAGCTCGGCGGCATCCGCGCGCCCACGCTCGTGCTGGTCGGCAAGGACGACATCATCACGCCGCCCGCTTTCTCGCGCCAGGTCGCCAGCGCCATCCGGCGCGCGCGGCTCGTGATCATGCCCGGCGGCCACGGCTTTTTCCTCGAGCACGCCGACCAGTTCAACCGCGTCCTGGTGCGCTTTCTGAAGTCGGTGCGGTCGAAGTAGCGGCGGCTAACGCGCGGCGCGGTACGTGATGCGGTAGATCGCGCCGGCGTGGTCGTCGGAGACCAGCAGCGCGCCGTCCGGCATGACGAGCACGTCGACCGGACGGCCCGCCACGTGGCCGTTGTCGGCCAGCCAGCCGGTGGCGAACGGCTCGTAGCCCACCACGCGGTCGCCCTCCAGCCGCACCGTCGTCACCCGGTAGCCGATCGGTGTGCTGCGGTTCCACGAGCCGTGCTCGGCGATGAAGATCCGGCCGCGATACTCCGGCGGGAACATCGCGCCCGTGTAGAAGCGCATGCCGAGCGCGGCGACGTGGGGCCCCAGCTCCGCGGCCGGGGGCGTGAAGTCGGCGCAGGACTTGTCGCGTCCGAACTGGGGATCGGCGAGCGCGCGGCCATGGCAGTGCGGAAAGCCGAAGTGCAGCCCGGGCTTCGGCGCGTGGTTCAGCTCGTCGGGCGGCCGGTCGTCGCCCATCCAGTCGCGGCCGTTGTCGGTGAACCATAGATCGTGGGAGCCGGGCCGCCAGTCGAAGCCGACGCTGTTGCGCACGCCGCGCGCGAAGACCTCGATCGCACTGCCGTCCGGCTTCATGCGCGTGATCGTCTCGTGCAGCGGCCCCGGCGGCATGCAGACGTTGCACGGCGCGCCCACCGGCACGTAGAGCCAGCCGTCGGGACCGAACGCGATGAACTTCCAGCCGTGGTGGCGGTCACGGGGGTAGCGGTCGGTGACCACGACCGGCGCGGGAGGGCGGTCGAGCCGCGGCTCGATCTCGTCGAACCGCAAGATCCTGGAGATCTCCGCGACGTAGAGCGCGCCGTTGCGGACGGCGACGCCGTTGGGGCTGTTGAGCCCGCGCGCCAGGGTCCGCGCTTTGGCCGCGTGCGTCGATCTGCCGGCGCCCGGAATCGCGTAGACGACGCCCTTGTCGCGCGTGCCGACGAAGAGCGTGCCCGCGGGGGAGAGCGTCATCGACCGCGCCCCGGGAACATCATCGGCGAAGACCTCGAGCGCGAAGCCCGGGGGCAGGGTGATCAAGTCGACTGACAAGCGACCGGCGCTCAAGGCCGCGAAGGCCAGGCCGACGCCGGCGAGTGTCAGCAGCGCGACGCGCCGGGCGAGCACGAGAGTATTATGGACATGAATAACAAGGACGGGTTGTCCGTCCGACGGGCAATGGAGGGTTGACAATGAAGAAGTGGTGGTTGGCTACCCCCCTCGTGGTCGCCCTGCTTCTGCTCACTGCGGTCCCAAGTTACGCTTGGCGCGGCCACCATTGGCACGGCGGTCCCCGGGTTTTTGTCGGCTTCGGCGTCGGCCCGTTCTGGGGCTATCCCTACTGGTACTACCCGCCGCCTCCGTACTACGTATACGCGCCGCCCCCGACGGTAGTCGTCCAGCAGCCGCCGGTCTACGTCGAGCAGCAGGCGACAGTCGCGCCGACGCCTCCCGCGGGCTCGGCTCCCGCGTCGCAGCAGTTCTGGTATTACTGCCAGCCCTCCGGCGCCTACTACCCGAACGTGCCGACCTGCACGGAGCCCTGGGTCAAGGTCCCCGCGAGGACGCAATGAAGTCGCTCCTCCTCGCGGCGCCGCTGGCGGTGCTGCTCGGCGCTTGCGCGACCATTCCAACGGGCCCCAGCGTGATGGTCCTGCCCGGCACCGGGAAGCCCTTCGAGCAGTTCCAGGCTGACGACGCCGCCTGCCGCCAGTGGGCGCTCCAGTCGGCCGGCATCACCACCAAAAAGGCGGCGACCGACAGCTTGGTGACCGGCGCCGCCGTCGGGACCGCGATCGGCGCGGCCGCTGGCGCGGCCCTCGGCGCGGCCGCCGGCAATCCGGCGATCGGCGCCGCCGCCGGCGCGGGCGTGGGACTGCTCGGCGGCAGCGCGGTCGGCGGGGGGTACGCCGACACCAACGTGCACTCGGTGCAGCGCCGCTACGACGTCGGCTACATGCAGTGCATGTACGCCAAGGGCAACCAGATCCCGGTGTCGCGCGGCTCCGTGCCGTACTCGTCCAACCGCGTGAGCACGCCACCGCCCCCGCCGCCGATGCTGACACCGCCGCCGGGCTCAGCGCCTACCGCGCCTGCGGCGCCTGCCACGCCTGGGCGGCCCTCGACGACCACGCCGCCGAATACTCCGCCGCCGCCTCCCGGCACGCCGCCGCCCCCGCCGCCCGGCGCAAAGTCATAGACCGTAGTCCGACATCGAGGACCGCCACGGGTTCCCCGGGGCGGTCCGAGCGCTGGTCGGATTGGGGGGGCCATTTCGGGGCCCCCGATGTCATGAGACTCGCGGACAAGCACGCGCTCGACTCATATGAGAAGCGCTCGCGCGCGGCGCAGATCGCCGGCGGTGTCAACGGTGTCAAGGGGCTGGTCAACAACATCCAGGTGGCGGGCACCGCGCCGCCGCCTTCGTCGCCCCCCGGCTCCGGGGCGAGCAGCACGTCATCCGTCGACGCGACCGGCACGGTCGCCTCGGTCGACGCGTCCTCCGGAACGATCACGCTGAGCGACGGCCGCGTGCTCCGCGCCACCGACCGCAGCGTGGTGTATCAGCCGACGACCGCGCAGGCGCTCAGCCCGGCGACCGCGTGCTCGTCCGCGGCGCGACGCCCGCCACCGTGCGAGCGCCCGAGTCGCGCATCGGGACCGTGAGTCGTGTGGACGCCGCGAAGCGCCAGCTCGTGCTCACCGACGGCAGCGTCGTTCGCGTCCCGTCCTCGGCCAGCGTGCACCGCGGCTCCGAGCACCTGACGCTCGGCCAGATCGAGCCGGGCCCCGAGGTCGTGATCCTGCTGGCGCCCGTGCCGTCGGCCTCGCCTGGCACGTCGTCGCGGCCCGCCGACACGACGGTAGGGCTCGACGCCACGGACGTGAGCATCGTCTGGACGCCGTCGGCCGCCACTCGCTGACCACTCGAGGCGGTCAGGAACGATTCACTTCGGCCTCGATCGGCATCTTCACGAGTGACACCTAAATAGAATGGTCATTGACCTTTTACAGAGATAATCCTGGCCTGGCGCGCCCCATGCAATCTGCTAGGAGCAGGGGAGGAGCGGATCATGAAGATGTTCTCGGCTCCGGGCATCGTCGCCGCCGCGATCGGGTTCGCCATCGTCACCCCGATCGTCAGCGCCCCGCACACCGCGACGCCTGCCGCGCAGCAGGATCGCCTCGAGCTGCGCTGCGACGACGATCGCGCGACCGGAGCAGACGATCGCGATCTGCGCGAGGACAGTCGCTCGTAGTTCGCCGACCAACCCTGGCTGGAGTAGGATACGGTCACCACACCAGGGAGGACGACCCACATGCCGTACGACCTCGTGATCAAGAACGGAACGGTGATCGATGGCTCCGGCCTGCCCGGGTTCCGGGCGGACGTGGGCGTGCGGCACGGACGCATCGTCTCGATCGGACGCATCCGCGAGCGCGGCCGCGAGACGCTCGACGCCGAAGGCCACGTGGTCGCGCCCGGCTTCGTGGACGGCCACACCCACATGGACGCGCAGGTCTTCTGGGATCCGATGGGGACCTCGTCCTGCTACCACGGGATCACGACGGTCGTGATGGGCAACTGCGGCTTCACGCTGGCGCCGTGCGCGGCCGAGGACAAGCACTTCGTCGTCCGCAATCTTCAAAGAGCCGAGGACATCCCGCCGGAGGCGATGGAGGCGGGGATCGACTGGCGCTGGACGACCTTCCCCGAGTTCCTCGACACGCTCGAGAGCCTGCCCAAGGGCATCAACTACGCGGGCTACATCGGGCACTCGGCGCTGCGCACCTACGTGATGGGCGAGCGCGCCTTCGAGAAGCCCGCCACCGAGGATGACCTGCGCGCGATGGAGCGCGAGCTGCGCGACGCGCTGCGCGCCGGCGCCATGGGCTTCACCACCTCGCGCTCGCCGAGCCACGAGACGCCCGACCACCGCCCGGTGGCCAGCCGCGTGGCCGACTGGGCGGAAGTGCGGCGGCTCGTCAACACGATGGGCGAGCTGAACGCGGGCATCTTCGAGATCGCGGGTGAGAACGTCGACCGCGAGGCCGGCAATCCGGGCCTGCCCGACTATCACCGCCGGCTCAAGGCGCTGGCCGTCGAGAGCGGCCGCCCGATCACGTTCGGCGTCTTCGGCCGCCGCGGCGTGCCCGGCGTCTGGCGCAAGTACATGGCGCTGCTCGACGAGACGGCCGCCGAGGGCGGGCGCATGTTCGCCCAGGCGCACAGCCGCTCGCTCTCCGCGCTGCTGTCGTTCAAGACCCAGATGCCGTTCGACCGGCTGCCGCTCTGGAAGGAGCTTCGCAAGCTGCCGCTGGCCGAGAAGATCGCGAAGCTGCGCGATCCGGAGTTCAAGAAGAAGCTCGTCGAGGCCACGAACGAGACGCCCGACAAGAAGGCGCTCGGCACCGAGGCGCGGCCGCAGCCGTACGAGTGGCTCTTCGTGTTCGACACCGTCGAGGGCCCGCACCGCTCGGTGGCCGAGGTCGCGGCCGAGCGCGGCGTCCATCCCGCCCAGGCCATGATCGACCTGGCGCTGGAGAAGGATCTCGACCTCTTCTTCCTGATGCCGGTGGCCAACGAGGACCAGGACGACGCGCTCGAGATCATGAAGCACCCGCGCGCGTGCGTGACGTTCTCGGACTCCGGCGCGCACGTCACGCAGCTGATGGACTCCTCGCTGCAGACGCACCTGCTCGCCCACTGGGTGCGCAAGAAGCAGGCGTTCACGCTGCCGCAGGCCGTGCGCATGCTCACGCTCGTGCCCGCCACGCTCTGGGGCTTCGCGGACCGCGGCCTCGTCCGCGAGGGTATGGCCGCCGACTTCGTCGTCTTCGATCCCGAGAGCATCGGGGCCGAGATGCCGGAGCTGGTGGCGGACCTCCCGGCCGGCGCCAAGCGGCTCGTCCAGCGCTGCCGGGGCGTCGCGGCCACGGTGGTCAACGGCGAGACGATCCTGCGTGACGGCAAGCCGACCGGCGCGCGGCCCGGGCAGCTCCTCCGCGGTCCGCTCGCCCGCAGGGGCTGAGCCGTGCTCGCGGTCTGGGTGAAGGT
>Ga0066689_10000150_pt1 | contig 15983 bp, 13 predicted proteins | sample GraSoiAngelo_138_FD_65626 | JGI IMG/M metagenome (GOLD analysis project Ga0066689, IMG submission 65626) | Grasslands soil microbial communities from the Angelo Coastal Reserve, California, USA - 14_0929_09_40cm | ecosystem: Environmental > Terrestrial > Soil > Grasslands | place: USA... | reverse complement strand
ACGTGAACTTGGTCGCTGGAGGTCGGGGCGAATGGGCTGGACCACGGAGTACTAACAGTTGGCGGTGTTGTGTCAGTAGCAGTTATCAGTGCTGCGCTCGAGGAGGAGACTTGTGCGCCCTGGTTGCTGTTTGTTGATCCCGGAGGACTGTATTCGTAGTTGATGTATGATCCGTAGACAGGGTAGGAGCCTCCAGCCCTTGTCTCTATTCCAATTCGGAAATTGATGCTCTGGCTTGCTCCGAGGCTGTAGGGCCAGCCTGTGGAGTAGCTTCCGTAGCTGGTCTCGGGGGATGAGGGGCCTAGCGGATTGAACAAGGGGCTGTAGGCTTGAAGATTGTACGAGAAATTCGTCACGTTTGACGACCCTGTATTTGTTACTGTTACTAATACGAGGTCAGTTGCTCCTGCTGAGACTTGAGGCGTTGGAGCGGAGATGACAATTCTCAGGCTTGGATTGAACCCTGCAATCGTCGGGTCATAGATTGGTACGGTGTGGCCGAAACTGGTCTGGAAACCCTTGGTACTAGATTGGTTGTATGATACTGTTCCTGACAGATAGTAGCTCGACACACCACCAAAGAAGTCTATTGTAGGGACCATAGCAGTTGCGGTGAAGTCCACCGTCTGAAAGGTTCCAGGAGCCATGTTCGGGACGATCTTCGAAACGATGGGAAAGTTTAGCCCGTTTCCTGTGAAACTCGGTACTGTGGCTATGATGTTGTTGTAGGTTACATTTCCCGCGTTGTATAGATGTACGCTAACGATGGTTGATGTCTTATTCGCCACGACCGCCGGGTCGATCGTGAGATAGGTTTTCAGGAGGCCTATCTGGGGAAGCTGGGTGGTCGAGGGAGAGGGATACACCCCGAGAAGGGGTCCGGTGTAGTAGAACTTGTACTGGTTCGCGCCAGATTGAGCGGTGACGTTGTTGGCGGTCTCGTAGAGATTCGTGCTATTTGCCCTGACAGTGTACCATGTGGAGAAGCTTTGTCCCGACGGGAGGGATGCGACGGAGAATGTTACGGTCTTAAGGTTGCTGGCTTCGGAAAGAGAAGGACCGAGGCTCACAACTGGGAGCCAGAACGGTGCCGAGCCACCAGTAGAGTTGGTCCTGGAGCTTTGCGGAATCAAAGAAGATACGATAACATTGTTAGCGAGTTGAGGTCCCGTGTTGGTCACACGAAGGTTGACCTGGACCAGGCTCTGGTTCTGGGCGACATAGAGGAAACTGATCTTCGTAACGTTCATCGTCATCTCTACCACGGGGATGATCGTTGGGGGTCCGACCGTGACGGCTATTGTAGGAGATTGGGTGATGTATTCACCAATCAGCTGCTGGCCTGTCCCCGTTGCATTAACTTGGCTGCTGTAGGCTATTCGTTCCGGTGTTATTGACATTGCACCTGTGACGTTGAAGAAGTACGGATAGGACAGAGTTATCGTTCCGCCGGGCGAGATGCTTGTTGGAGTGATTATTGAGAACGGGATGTACATCCCCTCAGCATTGTTCTGCGGAGATCCGGTGTAATTGCCGATGAGTCGGTAGCTTCCTACTGGCAGGGTCGACACGCCCAGCCAGCTGGTAGAATATCCACCTGTCGAGTTTGTTATGACAGTCGTTATTGGTTTCAATGTGTTGTTCGTAAACCTGTATGATAGTACCACGGGAGCGTTTGCGATCGGTTTGCCCGTTGCGTTTACGAGAGCACCCGCAATGGTAGTTGATCCGCCGCTGGGGACCGAGCACGGTAAACAGTCAAGTCCAAGGTAGGAGGTCTTCGGGTTTTCGAGTTGCGGGAGAGGTCCCGAATATCCGACCTGACCCGAATCTGTCATATTGGCATAGTTCTGGAATGTCAGCCTAAGGGTCAGCTGCTCGAAGAGCACGGCAGGGCCTCCAGGAATTTGATAGGGTTTCAACGGGCTCCATGCCTCACCTCCTCCGAGGAGCATGTTTGGAGAAGCCGCAAGTTGCATTGTCTGACCAAAGGGTTGGAGGAGTACACGTGTCAGAACTGTTGGAGCGCAGCCGAGACCGTTTTTGACTTGGAATGTGAAGTATGTAGTATTGGCTGTGACTGGAGAGAAGGAGTTGACGACGACTGGGCAGGGCTGAGGCTGCTGTGGAGTGTTCCCTACTCCTTGAGGGTATAGGAAGATCTGGGCATCGGGGTTGAGGTCTTCTATGTTGAAGTATGTGGTGGTTAGGTTGTTATTGTGTATGCTCACTGTGACGGTTCCGATTTGTCCGTAAGACGGACTGGTTGGGCTGATACTCTTCGTAACGGTCAGGGGGCCATTCTGTTTCACGTTTAGGGCCGGTGAAAACTGGGTGTTCCACTGGTAGACGTAGTTCGATGTGTCCAGGAAATATGCGCTAAGGGTGAATGTCGGATTTGGATTGAAAGATTGAAAGCTGAACAAGCGGTTGTAGGTCGTTCCTTTGAGAAGAGAGGCCAAGCTGAACTGCAAAGATGATACAGTAGGCTGGCCTAGGAGTACGACTCCGGAAAAGACAAGAGTGAAGTGCAGATTGCTCGCGTCCATTGCCCCCGTGTTGGTTAGGTCCAAGGTGAGATTGAACGGCTGTCCAACATTGAAAGTTGAGGGTGTCGTGGTCCATGTTGCACTGAGATATGGGGAGTCGAAAGCAGGATAGTGGAATGTAACACTCACGTCAGGCAATAGTCTCTGGGCTGTCCCCACCCAAGGGAATACTCCAACGACAAGTGTCGATCCAACACCTGACTGGACCAACATGTTGGTCGGGCTGAAACTCTTGACCTGCGCTCCCCCCGGCAACGATGCCACAAAAGTCTCATTCGTGGCCGAATAGATCCCTCCCGTTTCGCCAACGAGCGACCCGAAGCCGATTGTATAGTCTTGGGGTAGGGAGAAGGTCAAGACTTTCTTGTGGACTACAACGACGCCCGTGGAGTTGAGTCCGAAGGCGGGGGCGATCGCGGCCCCGATCGAGGTTAGACCGAGTACTTGCGAGGCGATACTTGATGCGCTAAACGCTGGAGTTACGGGATAAATGAGGGATTCTAGGCTGTTGAAAATAATCGCTGAACTCGACGTTTGAAGGAGGGAGCTGGTGTACTTTCCTATCATCGCGGACTTGGCGCTTGTTAGTGCCACGAATTTGTTGACGAAGCTAGAATAGGGATTTGAAGTGAAGTTGGCACCAAAGACCGAGACGGGAAGAGTTAGAGGGTTTGAGACTAGGGCCTGGAATGATCCCGGTGCCATGCCGAAAACGGTCTGCACGTCAGAAACTATCGATAGAGTGTTGCGTTGGACGCCCTCTATTATGAGGATCACTGTGTAGGGCGCGAGGCTGTTCGCGGAGCTAGTGATGTTTATTCCCGCGGTGGTGGACAGGCTTGAAGAGTTGAAGTTGCTAACTATCAGTGTCACTCCGACATATTTGTAAATCGGGTTAGTCAGATCCCAGGGAATTATCGTCGGGTCTAGGGCGTAAAAGCTGCCCGCGGCCACGTCTCCCTGCGGGTTGACTGCCATACCGTTCACTTCGAAGCTTGGAGGAAACAGATTTCCCAGATTCGGGCCCGCTTTGGTTGCGGGAACACTCCAGAGAACCGCTAGTGAGAGAACGATGAGGATTATCGGACGATAATTCGATGGTCGCATTCGGATTCTGGGATAGCCACATTTCTTTCGTTACTATGCTCCTTGTTACCGAAATTGTTCATCAAGAGTTCTCCTAGAAGGATTCATTCCTGCATGAGGCATAGATCCCGTAGGCGTCTCCTAGGTCGCTCGCGCCTCGCGGGATTTTTTCAAAAACGTGTCAAGCTTCTGATGTCACCTTCGAGTTTCAGAAAGATATGTTAAATCAGCGTCCGCCGCTTGGCATTCTATCATGAGGTTTTCAACCAAAGCCATCCATGCAGGACAAGACCCGGATCCTGCCACAGGCTCGGTCACGGTTCCCGTCTATCTCACCTCAACCTACATGCAACTCAGACCTGGCCGCGAGGGCAAGTACGTATATTCACGAACCGCGAATCCCACACGTAACGCTCTCGAAGAGAGTTTAGCAGCCCTCGAAGACGGGAAAGTTGGCCTCGCCTTTAGCTCAGGTCTCGCCGCAACGACCACCGTCCTGATGCTCCTGCGAAAAGGAGACCATGTAATCGCCGGGGACGACATCTACGGTGGAACCTACCGGTTATTCGACCAAGTTCTCCGAAACTACGGCCTACAATTCACCTATGTAGACCCGAGGTCACCTGACAAGGTAGAGAAGGCAGTTCGAAAGAACACTAGAATGATCTGGATCGAGACACCCACCAACCCGTTGATGAGAGTCGTTGACATTCGAGCCATATCGAAGATCGCAACGAAGAACCACGCAATGCTAGTCGTCGACAATACTTTTGCAAGCCCCTATCTCCAGAACCCATTGAAGCTTGGCGCCGATATCTCCGTCCATAGCACAACGAAATACCTTGGAGGCCACAGCGATCTAATTGGGGGCGCCGCGATCACAACCGACGTTAATGTCGGCAAACGTCTCAAGTTTCTCCAAAACGCCGTCGGGGCTGTTCCCGGACCCTTAGACTGTTGGCTTGTGTTGCGAGGAATCAAGACACTGGCTGTGCGGATGGATCGTCACAATTCCAACGCAAAACAGATCAGCGAGTTTCTCCAGAAGGAGCCCAAGGTGGAGCAGGTCTACTATCCCGGCCTCCCAGATCATCCACAACGAGACGTCGTCAAGCGCCAGATGCGGGCCTACGGTGGAATGCTGAGCTTCGAACTCAAAGGGGGATTCGGAGACTGCGAAAAACTCTTGACCAAACTTCGAGTCTTCACTTTGGCAGAAAGTCTAGGAGGAGTCGAATCTCTCGTCGAACATCCAGCTAGCATGACCCATGCCAGCATTCCGCGTCAGAGAAGAATGGAGCAGGGAATCAAGGACACGCTCATACGTATGAGCGTGGGAATAGAAGACGTTGAAGATCTACTTGAGGATCTTCAAAGGGGATTCAAAGGCCTCTAGACAGGCATGAATTCCGAACGAACGGTCAGCGACTTCTCATTAAGACCACGTATCGTTCTACCGTATCCCTCGGGGAGAATACGAAGATGTACCAGACATACAGCGACTACCCAACGGCTGACTAAGCGGGAGATCCCGTCGTAATTCCAACTGAAGAGATCCGATGAAAGTTACCGAGTAGGTTCAAGACCGCGAATCTTGCGTGCACCCCAACATGGCCCGCGGTACAATGGTGCTATGCGTTCCTGCTCTTCGCAGCTAGTTGCATAGCTACCTGTTTCATGATTCTCGCGCCGACAGTTGCCCCTGCCGCTTTAGTCTTGTTCATGAGAGGATTCTCGGGAACCCTTGCATACATCATCATATAGGGTGCCATAGCCAACACAATCTTACTCTCAGCCTTCCGAATATGCTCCTCCAATGTACTCCTGGGCTGCCCTTGCTTCCGAGCCAGGTCATCCGCAGTTATTCGTTTCGGAATCTCGTAATATCCGCCCTCTACCGCCGATAGCATCGCTTTCAACTGTTTCTCAGTCAGCTGGCCGAACAAGCTGCTTAGCGACAACAGAAACGCGTCGTCTGTCATTCCTTCCGAGACAGACTTCTTGTGCAAGACCTCCGTCGCGCCAATCTTGTCCAAGCCTCTAAGCAACCCCTTCAGATCGTTGTCATCATAACCAACCAGACGGTGGTATTCCCATCCTCCAGCCAAGACCAGAGGAGGTATGCGCATGAAATTGTGTCGCTGAATTATCGGACTGATAGGGGTCCCCTTGTGGTCTGAGCCGCAACAACATGTTCGAGCCACCAGCTGGAACTTATCCTGAAGGTATGTCTTTGAAATAATCTTCCCATCAAGATGCGCCTTCGTACTCGTGGTTATCTCGTTCTGCAGTTCCTCGAGCGAGCCAAACCCAGCGGCTTCTATCTCAAGAACGTCCGTGTTTCCATTACACCACAAAGAGAATCTTGCATCCGGAAATTTCGTAGTCAACAGGTTGTAGTGATCCCCGTGCCCTGCCGTCGGCTGAAATCGAAAGAACAGCTCAAACAAGTTCTGAACAAAACCCCATTTTCCATCCCGGCCATATAACAGAAGTGCCGGCGTGCGCCAGCAACTAATACCAGTCGGACGACGGTGAAACAACTACCAGCGCAGGACGGCTCAAAGATAATCCGGCAGAAGCACGTCGTCATCGTTAGGTGAAAAGAAAAATGGCAGTTCGAGAAGATTGGACGAGAATCACGCATAGCATTCGTAGTCTTATCCAAGCGTTCAGATCCCCCACAAGGGGAGCGATGGAAGTACGCTGCAACAACATTGTAAAGTCTTCAAGGATCCTCCCGACAATCCCCTGGATCAGAAGCACAGCGGATGCGAGAGTGCTTGCAGAGATCGAGCGCAGATGGAACCAGGTGTACCTGTATAGCGTGAAGAACCAGGTTAGGTAGGAGGCTATCAGAATGCAAACCGCAGAAGAGAAGGATTCGATGGAACTGGGATCATTGGGGCAAGTCGGAGATCTTGCATACGATCCGATTCACTGTTGCCCCGTGTGCGGGCAAATAGCCCGATGCTATACGGTCGATGGTTTCCACAACTGCAACCTCTGCGGTTCAACGTGGCGAGCCTCCCTGACATAGTCCCGGAACACGTCAGCTAACTCGCACAAGTCAAGGCATGACTAGTTCCCGTTTTCCTCCCGGTACTGTAGCACGATTTCTTCGAAAGAGGAGTTTTCCGGATTTAAGCAGATTCCTAGGAGAATGATCTTGATCTGGGGGGCGACGGGACTTACGGTAGAGGTGAAAAAAATATTGGAGAGTGAAAATCAAGCGGGGGCTCGACGGGGGTCGTCTTTGCGGTCAGTAATACTCTTGGTGCTTCTAGTCGGCGTTGGTGCCGGTGCCACTGCCTACGCAATCAGTACAGCTTTTGTAGCAGGTGCCGCTTCGTCCACCACTACCCAACAGAGTACAAGCACAACTAGTGCAGCAAGTAGTGCGCACAATTGCACCCTAGCTTCCCTAGCTTTGACAGCTGCTTAATTGGCAGGTCGATGTCTTCCTTCAAACTCCCCATTTTCTTTCCTCCCCTATTGCAGCATTGCAATGGGGCACTCTGCGGACGGACATTAGGGCAAAGACCGGCGAGATGAAAGGGGGTCGGAAGGAGGGATCTAGACCTATGCCAGCAGGATCAGTATTGTGGCAGCGTATCCCGTCAGAGCTCCGAGGAGCAATATCCTTACTCAAGGGTGGAGACTCAGTTTATGAGTTTCGACCTGCTGTACGCCCTGGCTTGTTTTTCCGGTGAGTTCAGCCTGATCACTTCTTCCAGACCTCTCCGCCTGTGTAGGGATCTAGGAAGTTCAATTGCATGTCGAGGACCTGCTGGTAGACCTTACCCGCGTCTGTTCTTGAGTAGTGAGTAACTCTACCATCAGTGCTGGCTAGGATCAATGATGTCCTGGTGAGAATGCCGCTGGGTCCAAGTAGCCGATCAAACGCCTTGTCGTCTCCGCCGAAAGGTCCGTTGAGCAGTGTGCTCTTTGGACATTTGTCCGCAAATACCTCTATCATTTTCATCACTGTCAGTCTCTTCTCTGCCTCTTTCCTTGTTTCCGGTGAGAGGGGCACTTTTCATCGGCCGAGTTTCTCAGCCATGGCCAGTAGTCTGGAATATCGTCTTCGTAGGCCTAATAGGCTGTAGATGGAGATTACAGAAAGCAGGAACAAGACAACTGTCAATGCTGTCTCCACTACCGCCGACGTGTCCAGTGCTGGACGCATCGGGAACCCGAATCCCCCTGGCTGAGCAAAATACACGAAGAAGAGCAGCCTGAGAAGCGATGAGATGGCCAGCAAGAGCGCAAAAGCGGCTATCAAGGCCTGAGTCGTAATCGTCCTCAGGAGATCATCCGCCATGCGGGCTGCGTCCTCCTTGAAAGCGGCCAATACCTCTTTTAGCAGAGGATCCTCGATTGAAGACACGTTCTATCCCTCTCCTCCATGGAAATGAAAGGTGCTCACATTCGACTCGGGTTCCAGTGGATTTAAGCAGATTCCTAGAAGCCCTCGACTCTCCTACCAACGAATCTCCGTCGTTGGAACAATTGGATCAGGCAAGACCACGTTCGCACGCAAAACATCCCACCTGCTCAATGCTCCACACGTCGAGCTAGATTCTCTCCACTGGGAACCCCATTGGGTGGAGGTGCCTAACGATCTCTTCCGAGAACGTGTCAAACAATCGTTGCAAAGCGACTCCTGGGTCGTTGATGGAAACTATCATCAGGTCCGGGACATCGTCTGGAGCCGAGCGGACATGGTCGTCTGGCTGGACTATCCCTTCAGGACCATCATGGGCAGATTAGTCAGGCGGACGATGAGAAGGGTCTTCACCCACGAGAAATTATGGAACGGCAACCAAGAGCACATTCGAGGATTGTTCACTCGAGATTCCGTGTTCTTGTGGGCCATCCGAACCTATCGAAGACGGAGGAGGCAATACCCCGTTCTTCTAAGTAGACCAGAGAATTCGCATCTCACGGTCGTAAGGCTGAGATCGCCGAGGGACGCTACAAGGTTTCTGTCGACGCTCGAACAAAAGTGAGATGCAGAAATTGAGCGAGGCTAAACAGGGCTATTCAGAGTCTCTCCGAACCACTCTAGTTTCAAAAGGAATCTGGCATCGCTTCATAGAATTCGACGAACCAGTCAGAACCGTTGAGGAAGCCGCGAGAAAAGTATCTGCAGACAGGATCATCAAATCCATCGTCCTCATAGGCTCAGACAAGAAACCCATCCTAGCAATACTCCCAGCGAAAAACAGGATCAGCTACAAGAAAATCAAAATACTACTCAAAGTCAAAGACGTACGCCTCGCACAGCCTGACGAGGTTCTGGAACAATCTGGCTATCCGGTCGGCGGAGTACCACCGTTCAACAAGATCACCCGAATCCTACTCGACCCAACAGTCCAGCGAAAAACGAAGAGCATCGCCGGTGGAGGGGATCCAGACAAGCTTGTGGAACTAGAAACCCGGGACATACTCGAATTCTTGGACCCCATCATAGCGGACTTTAGTGTCTAGATGGAGCCTTTGCGAAACTAACCCGTGGACGCGGGATTCTATTAGCTGACGACTTTTCTGAACTCGTAAATCGTTGCGCCCATGGTTAGAATTGCTATCAATGATATTACTCCGAAAGACAGGAGAAACGAGTTCCAGTTGTATCCGTTTATTATCAGATCGCGAATCGCGTTCACTGCAAAGCTAATCGGGTTGTACGCTGACACGTTCTTCATCCATTCCGGCATCAGTCTCTTGTCCATTAGGGCTGTGCTCATGAATAGGAGGGGGAAGGTCAAGGTTCCGGCTATTCCGAAGACCGTTTCAGCGCTCTTGGTCCTGAGTCCTAGGGCCAGTGAGATTCCTGACCAGGCTAGGCCGAAGAACGCCACTGTGAACAGGATCAGGACGTATCCTATGAAGCCTGTAACAGGAAAAACCCCCAGACCATAGGCAAGTACCAGTATGATGAGAGATTGCGCAAAGACCCGGAACGCGTCGCTCAGAAGCCTACCTAGAAGAATAGAGGCGCGACTGGCGGGCGTGGCGAGCATCTTGGTGAGGAAACCGGACTTGATATCATCCACGACGGCCGTGCCAGATTGGAACGCGCTTGAGAAGGCGTTCTGAAGAACAATGCCCGCGGTGGCGAATATAGTGTAGTTTATTCCGCCAAGGAGTAGACCGAACGAGCTGAACAGTTGTGTGAACAGGACGAGGAAAATTATCGGTTGAAAGAGCGAGAAGAAGAGCAGGATCGGGTTTCGCACGAGTTTTTTCATCCAGCGCAGGAACATGTAGTAAGAGTCGGAGGCGAGAGTCATCTTGTCGGTCTACCTCCTTCTCCGGCCGAACATACCGGACGCCCTTGACTTGTCAATCTCCTCTGGCCTGATTCTCCTTCCCGTGTGTTTGAGAAACACGTCGTCAAGGGTCGGACTAGACACACCGATCGAGGAAAGCTTGATCTCAGCGTTGTCAAACGCCCGTACGATGTCAGGGACCAAAAACCCACCGTTCTTCGCGTAGACCACGATCCCTTCGTCAGAATCGACAATTTCCGTGATTCCTCCTAACCCGCCGAGGACTTGTTTGGCCTTGTCCTTAAGCGACCCGGTTCCAGGATTGCCATTCTCGAAAGCCAAGGTGACACGATCAGCACCGATCTCCGACTTCAGCTCCGCGGGCGAGCCTTGTGCAACAATCTCACCATGGTCCAAGATAGCAAGTCGGCGACACAGTCGGTCCACCTCTTCCAAATACTGTGTTGTGATGAATATCGTCATTCCAGTCTGGTTTAACCCCTTAAGATACGACCATACTTGCGCACGCGACTGCGGGTCCAAACCGGTTGTAGGCTCATCGAGAAAGAGTATCTTCGGTCTATGAACAAGAGTAGAGGCGAGGTCCAGCCTCTTTTTCATTCCACCCGAGTAGTAGGCTGACCGTTTGTCCGCCGCATCCCCCAGGTCAACAACCTTCAGCAGCTCGTTTACCCGCTCCTTCAACTCTCCTCCGTGCATCTGTTGTAAGTGCCCTTGAAGCTCCAGGTTCTCTCGACCAGTCAGATCCTCATCAATAACCGTGTCCTGCATCTGAACGCCGATCAGCTTGCGAACTTTCTGAGCGTCATGCTCGATGTCAAGCCCAGCGACGCTAGCTACACCCGACGTCTTCCGCAGAAGAGTCGTAAGGATCTTGATCGTGGTGCTCTTTCCGGCACCGTTTGGTCCGAGAAATCCGAAGAACTCGCCGTCATCGACATTGAAAGATATTCTCTTGACAGCCTGCGTACCATCCCCGTACGTCTTTACCAGATTCTCGACTTGAACTGCGGGCAACTCTAAGCCTCTATCGTATTAGATATATCGCATCCGATATGGGTTTATATAAAGAGTTCTTCCACCCAGCTTTCATGAAGCGGGTTTATTAGCAAAAAGCATCCCACACTATCGCGGCGTGTATGACTGGTTCTAGGAAAATATTGATTCTACGCCCACCGATTCACAGCGCTCTTGCACGCCCACAAGGAATTCCCAGAGGTTTCCTACGACACTATGTTCTGCATCGGATAGCAGAGAAACCAGCTCACGGATACGATCTCTTGCAGGAGATCGAGAGCAAAACAGAGGGCGTCTGGAGGCCCGGAGCCGGTTCCATCTATCCAATTCTCAAAGAGCTCGTAAATGGAGGTTTCATTAGGACAGAATCCCACAAGAAGACCGGAAAGCAACAACACATCTACAATATCACCCCGGAAGGACGCGCACTCCTACAGCGATCAAGCGAGATCTTTATGAAAACTGGGCAAAATTGGGGGGCGATGAGATCTATACTCATGGAACTAGTCGATCCGAAAAACATTCCAACAATGTTCACACATATGACAACTGGACAATTCGCGTTTCTCCGCGGAATCCTCGAATCGAAGAGGGATAAGATCCCGCGCAAAGAAATCCAGTTCATGCTGAAGGAATACGCCCTTAATCTCGAAAGACAACTCGACTGGACCAAGCGGGCTCTCAAGAAGCCATGAAGATCCGAGAATTCAGGATTGAAGACTACCCAATAGTACGCGACCTCTGGCAAACCGCAGGCCTGACCCTTCGTCCAGGAGACGAACTCGAAGACGTCAAGCTGAAACTCCAACGAGACCCAGAATTGTTCCTAGTCGCTGAACAGAACGATGAGATCGTGGGGAGCATAATAGGAGGTTGGGACGGAAGACGGGGCTGGATCTATCACCTGGCAGTAAAGCCACAGTACCAACGGAAGAGGATCGGAGCGAACCTCGTTCAAGAAGTCGAAAAACGCCTCCTGGCCAAGGGGGCGAAGAAGGTGAACGCTCAAGTCTACAAGTGGAACGAGCGATCATCTGAGTTCTTCAAAGCCATCGGATACGAAACGCAGCCCGACCTCATAATGATTGGGAAACGGCTAAGAAAATAGGGAAGGGGCCGGTCCAAGCTTCCTGCCCCTAAGCGATCATGTCTGGAACAGCATTTCGTTGACTATTCCAGTCTCGCTCCAAAAGGTCCCTTCCTCTACGTGGTCCCTGAATAACACGAACTGGTCTCTGAACGGTTGCCGTGCATCGGTTTCTATTACAACAAGTCCAATGTAATGGCAATCTGGGCAATGGTAAAGAGATCCAATGGAACCACCAAGCCATAGAAAGACCTCATCGGAACCACATACCAAACATCTTCGCATTTTTCACGGATTTACCTCTAATGTGCACATAGGAAAGCAGGGGAACTATTCCATTCTCCTAGGAATCCGCGTAATAGCAAAGTCCGAATAATATCACGTGCAATTACTTCTACGCGATAACAGGGAGCGAGAGGTCTGCCAGCGCATGAGCTGTGAAACTGTATGGGTCAGCCTGAGCTGATTGCCCGCTTACTTCGCGCGCGCCGCAGCCGCTTTGGCGGCGAGTGCCGCGAACTCGTCGCGGCCGAAGGCCGTGCCTGAGAGCCCCCAACCCCCCTCCGCTGCCTCAGTGAGTATCACCCAGGTGCGACTGGCTTGGGTTAGGTCGCCGGAGATCTTGGTGACAATCTCGGTGATCTCTTTGACGAGTTGCTTCTGGCCCTCGCGGGTCAACGCCGCTGGAGGAGTTATGACCTGAACGCGCACGGTGCGAGCGGAATCGGTGGCAGCGGTGTGAACCGCGTGCGGGTCCATTCGATGGATGAAAGCTGCGGTGTTGTTCAGGTGGAAGGGGCCAGGAGTTGCCACACGTTCAGCGCGGAGAACGGCCATCGTGAGTTCCTTGCCAAGCCGACCGTCCGTGCCAGCTGGGAAAAGGTCTGCCGGTGCATAAACGTCAATCATGGGCATAGTAAACGCCAAAGCGGGGATGAGACTGGATATATACCAATCGCTGCAAGACAAGTTCCTGGCTGATGGAGCGAAAATCGTAAACGCTTTCTCGCAACGCGACTGTCTTTCCGAATTGATCTTAAGGCAAAGCAAACCGTAGACACCAGCCTGGTCATTCGGTCGTAGAGGGAGCAGAATATTCCAGAGAGAATATATTCCAACGGGAATATGGTAAATTTCCCCTTGGGCAAGAGTCAATAGACTCGCCTTCCCAAGTTTTTCCGGCGAAGCTTTTGCAGAGCCTCACTCCTCGGATCATTCTCCGCGGAGTCCTGCTCACGTTCTTCCCGTGGGCACCGGCCTATCTCTTTGAGAGAGCGGACTTCTGGTTTGGACAGACCAACAACGGCTACTGGTACTACCAGTTTTCTTCAACGAGGCTCGAAGCTTTTGTAATCTCCTTCGCCCTAGGCGGAATACTCGTCGCGTATCTTCTCCGCCCGCGTTGGGCGGTCATCCAAGTCTTACTCAGCACTTCACTCATCTATGTTCTGTTCTACTTCGCATGTCCCACGTATATGGTGGGACCGGTTTGGAAGTCCGAGTGCTATTCTTTTGGGCCCGACGGCCTAGCAGGGGTCCGGCTTGGCACGATGATGTTTTCGTTCGGAGCACTGCCCGCGATCGTTCGAGCCTCGTACAAGGAGGACAAGCTGAATAAGCGGTTGCGCCCATGGATCGCGATATTCGGTGCGTTCATCACATCCGTAGTCACGACATGGTTTCCGCTCACCGCGTGGTTTTCAGGTGTCACCTATCTCGCGCCACTTGTCCCGTTTCAGGCAGCGCTCCTCTTCGGAGTCTCAGAGATGGCGGTCGGGATTCAGGCCGCCAAAATAAGTAGGTCTATCCTGGTCGCCACGGCTTCCGGCTTCGCTTCTGCGCTTCTCCTGTCAGGGTTCCTCTGGCCACTCCTCTGTCCATCTTGCAACAGAAGCCTCTTGTTCCTCACAGTTCCATCATGGGGATTCTTCGCTCTGATCGGGGGCATCATGGAACTCGGTCTCCCCAGAAAACTAAGCGTTGGTCCCTTGAGACATTTCAATCCGAGACTAGAAGACATCCGTCGGGTCGGAATCGCCGTAGTCCTTCTCCTTTCGCTATGGACTCTCGTATCGTTCGACCTCTGGGATCCGAGCGTCCTCTATGCCACTAGCATCTCTCCCAGCCCCGGACAACTGACTCTCGGTGCACCCACCTATCCGTACGTTGCGGGCTACTACAACTCGACCCAGTACAGGATCTGTTGTGTTCAGATCGGAGTGAGCTTTACCAAAGTGGATCTGAAAGCGCTAGCCCCGAACAACTTCCTTATGGCCGGGATGGGCGTTCAATCACCCAACTGTTGCATTGACGGTTGGGATTTCGGATGGAGAGCGGACCTCTTCGTCTTGCCCAACGGCACCCGAGTGGTGTCCGGCTCAACATGGGAGACTTGTGATGGAAATGCGAACTGTGGGGGCATATTCTGGGAACACCTCAGATATCACGCCCAACAAATTATCAGTCCCACGAACACGTCCACGCCAGTCTATCTCAGGATGATGTGGCAGTACGACCAGCCTAGCTGGCACGCAGACTGGTACTACAACTACACCGGACAGCCATGGACCAAGTTCGGCAGCTTCGTCCCGGACTTCCGGGAGGGTCACTACTTCGATATCGGAGTGGTCGGAGTCGGGAATTATCCCTGGGCCTTTGCCTTCTTCTACCAGTTCGGAGTAGCAAGCAAGACCCCGGTCCCCGGCTGGTCAGCACAGTTGCTGTACCCATCGTTCGTACATCCGGACGGGTCGTGGCGGTTAATGGAACGGGCTAACATCATCCAGGGATGGCACTCGTACTGGAAGGCGAACTACCGCTGGGGAGGACAACCATACAATGGAGTCTCTGCACTGGCGAACTCTAACGACGAAACTATCCCTTTGGGTATCCTGCAATTATCCTACGTCGGAACAGGGTCGCTAAAAGACAAGACCGTTCTTTGGTAGGCCAAGGTAGCTAGACAGCTTTCTTCCGCTTGTCATCAGAGACAGGAGCAGGTTTATTGGAGAAATAGCTAGGATTCGGTTCCATCTCCGTAATTTTACGGTTCGACGGTCAAGCTTTGGTAGATATGTTCGGCTCGTTGGGTAGAGGAGTGTCAGGACGTGATCACATCGTCTCATCTCCAGAGAGGCTTTGTCCAATGTGCAGGAGAGTTCGGAGGCTATCGGGGGAGAAGAAGTGCGCTATACACGTCAAAGCGGACTCTTTGGCGGCGCGTCATCCCGAGTTCGACTCGAAATCTATCGCAGGATCCAGTCCCCCGGGAGTCTTCGTGGGCAGCTTCGGGTATCCAAACGTCTACGTCGGACCCATGGTGCCGGCGATCTCCGGCAACACCGAGATTCTTGACACTCCCGAATGGTGGATGGGTAAGGGCTTCGATGAGATAGTAGATTTCCGGTACAGTCTGCTTCGAGGCTATGAAAAGGCGAAGGTCTCAGACGTCCAGAAGGGAGGCCGACTGATCGAATCTTTGCAGGACGTTGCTATGATGACGAAACCTGTTGATACAGAGCCTGTCCTTGCTCGACCGCCCCGAAAGATATTAGATCTCCGGGAGGATTCCCAGCCCTTCGGTCCCATTGCACCACTCACCTCGTTTCATACCGGTAACTCGTCCGTTGACAATAGGATCGAGAAAGCATTCTATGATGGCGAACTCCCAGCCGACGACGCCGTACTCCAGCTCTACAGAAATGGTGTCTTGGTGACCCGAATTCAGCGAGCGTTTAGCCTCGGAATGTTTGGCGAGAGCAAAAGACGGAAGCTAGTCCCGACACGATGGAGCATAACAGCAGTCGACAGCAACCTCAGCCTCAAGCTCATGACCCGCGTAAGACACCATCCTCCCATCGACGAGTTCCGCGTCTACAAGTACACGTATCTGGACAATATCTACGTGGGCATCCTAACTCCTGAAAGCTGGAAGTTCGAATGGATAGA